>Ga0315284_10010670_pt1 | contig 13088 bp, 17 predicted proteins | sample YL17G09_16_MG_FD_203696 | JGI IMG/M metagenome (GOLD analysis project Ga0315284, IMG submission 203696) | Sediment microbial communities from Yellowstone Lake, YNP, Wyoming, USA - YL17G09_16 | ecosystem: Environmental > Aquatic > Freshwater > Lake > Sediment | place: USA: Wyoming | collected... | reverse complement strand
TTGCCACCGCCCATGCCACGAAGAGAAGACACGGTGTCAAGCACCCGCTGCCCTGCGTCGAGCGCGCCTGGCGCGCCGACTTCGCCGCGTTTTGCCGCAGCCTCCGCGTCTAGTTTGTTGGTCTCGGCAACGAGCTTGGCACGCTCCGCAGGACTGAGCAGTTTGATCCGGTCAATCTCAACAAGCGATTTCCTCGCGCTCGCATACGATGCGCCAGCCGACGCCTTCGCTGCCGTGCCTTGCGCGCCCTTAAGCGCGATTTCGGCCTTCTCTTGTTGCTCTTGGTATTGCGCCTTAATCTCTTGAATTTTGCCATCGGCAATCGCCTTGGCAATCTTGCCAGGTGCCATGGCTTCGTTCGTCCGAAGTTCGGACTGCCCGGTGACGTTGGCGATAAAATCCTTCCCGCCAGGAAGCGCAGCGAGCGTCGTGCCGATGAAGAGCTCGGCTCGGTCAGGGGAGATCGCTGCCATCTCGGCGGCGTTCTCGTACGCTTTCGCCTGCGCACCGTCGCCACCGTTGCGGGCTGCGTCTGCCTTCTGAAGCAGCATCGAGTTCGCCGTCTCGCGGTCGCCCGAGCGCAGCGCGGCGAAGACCTGACCGCCGAAGAGAAGCTCTTGGCGCTGCTGCTCCTTCGTCTTCGCCTCAAACGAGGCTCGGATGTTCTCGGCCTGCTCCTTCGGAAGCGTCGCGCTGATTCGCTCGTATTCGTCCGCCGATCGCAGGTTGCTCGGCAAGTCGTAGAACGCCTTGATCGCTGCTTGCTGGTTCGCTTGCAGTTGAGCCTTCGCCTGGAGCGCCTGATTTTCCAAGAGCGTCTGCTGACGCTGCGCAGCCGTGAGATCGGCGCGTTCCATCAGCCCGGCGAGCTGAACGCCTTGCTGGAGCCCTGCGGTAACGGCTTCGGCTGGATTCGGTACGCTTAGCGTGTAGTTGAACGGCTGCGCCATGATTATCCGAGCCCGAGGTTGAAGTTCATGCCAGTGATTCCAGCCGCGCCCATGCCTGGCGTGTAGCCGCTTCCTGCCGCGCCTCCACCGCCTCCGCCTAGCGGCCCACGGCCCATCGCACCGAGCCCGCCGAGCGTGCCGAGGGTTCCGCCGACGCCGCCAAAGATGTTCGCCATGGCTTGCCCTTGCGCGAGCGCTGCGCCCGCTGCGGCTTGCCCCTGCGCGCCGAGCTGGTTCATGACGCCTTGCGTGGCTTGCTGCCCGTAACCTGCCGCGCCCATTGCGCTCTGCTGGCCCATGCCCGAGAGACCGCCGAGCTGCGCCATCTGCTGGTTAATGAGCTGCGAGAGCATCTGCGGGCGGAACTGTGCGAGCGCCGCTTGCGTGTTACCGCCGCGAAGACCGCCCGTCGCCGATGCGTTTTGCAAGATGGCCGTTTCGCCTTGCTGCACCATCGCTTGAAACTGCGGACCCTGTTCGAGCTGTGCGATCGCTGCGCGCTGCGCCTCAGGACCGCCGAGCCCGAGGAGCGCTTGCTGCTGCCCTAGCGCGCCTTGACCCGCTTGCATGTACGGTGCAAGGAGCCGCTCAGACTCGGCTTGTTGTCGGCGCTGCTCGGCGATTGCCGCCTGCGATGCGTCGCGCTGCGCGCCTGCTGCCGTCTTGGCTGCTTCGGTCTGCGCAAAGTAGCCGCCGACGGCACCGAGAAGAGCTCCGCCTACGATGATACCGGAAATTGGGTCAGGCATGGTCAAACTCCTTCAAATAGTCGTCGAGCTTCTCGCCGTAGAGGCTCATCACAAGATAGGCTTTTGACTGCGCAACGGTCGGACCGTAGCAGAGATTCAGCACGACGAGAACGACGTCGTAGTAGCTCGCGCGCCATACAAACGACCGCGCATCGGCGAGCCCTTCGCGTTCTGCGCGATCGGAGGCTTGCCACTTCAGGATCGCCGTTGAAAGCGCGACGCCGAGCGTGTGCGCGTGCGCGACGAAGAACGGGTGACACGGAAGCGCGACAAGCGCATTCCAAATGAGCGCATCAAGTTCTTGCCGAGCCACCGCATCGCCGTCGGCGTAGTCGTCAAACGTCTGAATCACTTCCCACAAAATGGAAAGCCATTCGACCGCAGGCAACGGAAGTGCGAGCGTGTCTACAAGATGGCTGCGCATAGCGTTCATCCGCCCTCGAACTCCTTCTCTTCCCACGCCTGGCACACGCGCAGGTCGTGGCACACGAACGAAAAGTTCGTGCAGAATCCACGCATCCCGGCGTCGACATCCCACCCGTTCCACGGCACGCGCTCCATCTTGATTTGCGTGCCTGGCGCGTTGTCGTAGTACTCGCAGTTTGAGCAGCGGCGACGACGCGCCTCGGCCTCGTCGAGCTGCATCGTCTTCGCGATAGCGCGCCAGTAGTCGGCGTTCGCCCCGCGCTCGTTCGACGGCTGCTCGGGTCCGAGCTGCCAGTCTTGAATCACCATGAGCGTGTTTTTCTTGTTCTCGCTCGTCGACGGGAACGGCTTTTCGATCGGGATTCCGAGCATCATCATGTGAACTGTACTCCGTTCGCGGACCCGAAAAGCGCGCCCGCCGCGCTGCACTCGTACCGAATTATTTCCCCCGATGCTAGCAGCGCGCCGATGACTTCGGGGCAGAGGTACGTCTCGCCGGGGAGGACGGTCTGCGCTAAAATAATCGGTGACGAGGCGACCGCCCCGAGGCGCACGGTCAGCGTCACGTTCGACGCGCTCTGATTCGCGAACGCCATGTAATCGATGCGCGTCTTCGCAGCCGTCGACGTGTACACGGTGGTCGCTGCGTTCGGAATGAACGCCGGGGCGATTAGTTGAGAGGGCGTGACGGCCATTATATTTCCTGCGTGACGGTGAGAATAACCGAGGGAATGGCGGGAACGACGCCCGCCGCGGGGAACGTGACGATTTCAAGCGCCACGTCGGACACGGCGTAGACGAGCTCGAAGTACTCGCCAGGGGCTAGTCGTAGCACCCAATTCCACGCCGCGACGAGCTCCGCGTTGTTTCCCTGGATTCGCACCTGCGACGCGGAGTCGGGCACGTCGACGCCTGAGATGCGAGGCCAGAGCCAGATGCGATGATTGCCGCCCGACGTGTTGTCGAGCTGCGCGGAAAATTGGAAGTTGAAGATGCCGCCGTCGGCGACGTAGACGCGCGACGTGCTCACAGCGTCGCGCCAGACGCCGCGCTCGATGTCCACCACGTCGAGGCCGACCGGGTAGGCCACGTTCGGAAGTAGCGCGGCCTGAGTCACGAGCGAGGAGAACGTTCCGACGCCGACACGCTTCGCAGGTGCGACGGGAGGGAGCGTCGCGCCGGTCATTGCGAGGTCGGAGATGGCCCCTAACGCGCTCTTTGCAGCTTGGGCGAGGGCTAAGGCGTTGGAGGCTTCGGTCGCCGCGTCTTGGGCTAGCTGCGCGACTACGCCAGCGAGAGAGTTGACGCCTGCGAGCGCGGCGCCTGCGTCGATAGCCGCCGAATCGACGCCCGTCGTCTTAATCTCGTCGACCGTGGCGAAGAGTAGCTCGAATTGCCGAATCTGCTCGTGCTCGGTGAGGAACTTCGCGAGCTGGTCGCGGGTCAGGTTAAGGCGCTTGACAGCCATTACCAGGCCAGCGGTTCGAGGGCCGCTTCGAGGCGGGCGATCGGCAAGTGCGCCGACGAGTCGCCGCGAAAGCGCTGAATGCGAAAGCGGCGCATCGAGCCTTGGCGGCGCCACGCGATGCGATGCTGCCGAGCGCCGAAGGCTCCGACGCGCACGGTCTGGTCGACCGACCACGAAAGCCCGTCGAGGCTGTAGCTCGTCGAAATGAGCGGATTCGCGCCGAAGGGCACGCTGCCAGGGAGCGCGATAAGTTCGAGCTCGTTGAAGATGGCCCCGTTGCCTTCGTTGTAGACGATCGGCGTCGTTAGCTCCCAGCGCACGGGCTCGCCCCAGTGCGTCGAGAGCCACTGCACGCAATGACCGAACGACGAGCTCGCCGGGTCGCCGACGCACCATCGGTCGTAGGCCCAAACAAAGTTGCGAGCGCGGTACTGCGCGAAGCCTTGAAGCGTGCTCACGAGCACGAACCAGACAAGCGAGCCGAGCGCCTTCGATGCGTTGGCGTCGAAGACGAGCGTCCGGTCGGGGAGGTGCACGTACAGGAAGGCGTGGGCCCTATCGTTGCGCGCTTCGAGCTTCGCGCCTGCGAGCTGCGCCTCGGTGTACGTTGCAAGTATCTCGTCGACTTCTTGCGTCGAGATTTTATTCGCCTGCGCGTTCAGCCCGACGAAGACTTGCGGGGCTTCGTTGCGCCCGCCGCCGAGGAATGCGATTTGCTCCTGGTACGCGCAGCACGCGAAGGTGCCGACTGCGCCCTTCATAATTTGCGCACCCTCGATGCGCTGGAAGGGGAAGCCCGAGCCGCCCACGTTGTCGAAGAACTCGATCGTGTTGCGGTTAATCGCCGCGACCTCGTTGCGCACCTTCACGAGCGCGACGACGGGATCGGGGTCCGCTTCGCTGCTCGCGTACTTTAGCGGCAAGACGAGGAACGGATCGGTAAGCTCGGTGACGATGAGATACTGCCCATCGGTCGTCATGAAGTAGCCGTCGACCCAGCAGAAATCCACGACGGTTCCGAGGTCGGGGTCGACGACTTGCGCGAGCAGGCCACCGGTCAAATAGTAGAGCCGACCGCCGCTCGCAATCGCGAGGCGGTCGAAGCTGTAATCGAAGGTGACGAGACCCCCGGGGCCAACGTCGCCGAGGTCTTGCACAAAGTTGGTCGCGTCAATAAGCACGAGCCGCGTGCCCATCACGCGATAGAGCAAGCCGTTCCAGTTGATGCCGCCGCGGTCCACGCCAGGCCCTGCGCCTTCGCCGGTGATGCCGTCGCCGGGTCGCAGGTACGCGTCCGAGACGCCCGTCGCTATCGGCACGGGCACCATGTTCACCGGATACGCCGTGCGGAGGTCGGGCGTCGTCGTGGCGTAAATGCCTGAGAGGAGCGGGATGGATGCCATCTTACCACTTCACCTTGTCTGCCCAGAAAGCTGCGCTCATTTTACCCTTGGCGATGTTCGCCGCATGGCGAGCCTTGAACGACGCGCGGCGCTTCTTGTCTGCGTCGGATTCGCCCTTCGTTGGGGGCGAGCCACTAACGCCCTGCTGCCCGAATCGAATGAGCTTTTCCTTGCCGCCTTCGCAAGCCTTGACGACGTGCGATTTCGTCGCGTGACCCGGGGTCCGCTTCGGCGCGTTGCACTTCATCGAGGACTTCGCAGCGGCCATCGTTATTCGACCGCCACGGGCTCTTCGACGACGGGCGGTGCGGCAGGTGCCTCGACGGGCTCGGGGCTCGCTACGGGCGGCGTGGGGGCAGCAGCGAGGAGCAAATCGCGCTCGGCTGTTACCGCTGCAAGCTGCGCCAAAAGCGCGCCTTGAGCGGGCAGCGCGAGAGCGAGGGCTTCAGCCGTCAGGCCGACCGCACCAAGTTGCGTTGTGCTCAGCACCGTCTCGCCGTCCTTGACGACGAGCAGGCTTTCCTGGTGTGCGCCTTTGATGCTGCCGTCGGGGTGCAGCGCAATTAGCACGCGTTCAATATAACTGGTTTTTTGGATTGACATTTTGTTTACCTTTGAAAATTACGCTGAAACCCAGACTGTTGCGTTGCGGAAAACAGGCGCTAACACCGCGCCGCCGCCAACAAGCGCGCCCAGGTACGTCGGGGCGAGCGCGTCGGTCACATACGCCCGCTGGCCTACTACTCCCGCTGGCAAGGTCCCGACCGTGTAACTAGCAGTCCGGATGGTCCCGTTTACGTCGAGAGCCCCGCTCGGGCCCGTCGTGCCGATGCCGACGTTGCCGGCGGAGGTGATTGCAATCCGCGATGCAGCCGCGCTCAGGTCGCAAATATCAAAAACGTTTGTTGCCACGCCGCCTGAACGGATTGCCCAATTACGAACGCCCGTTTCGACCATCGAAATTACGCACGTGCCTGCGGTGCCAGCAATCGTAAGCTTGTCGCCTGGGATCGCCGTGCCGATGCCGATATTGCCTGCCCCCGACTGCGTAATCACGCTGTCGTCGAGCGTGCTCGTCGTGGCCCATTTCGTCAGCTTCCCCGCCGTGCCGCTGCCGCCTACGGGAGGACCGCCGCCTGGGACGAGGGTTGCGACTGCTTTAAGTGCCATCTCAGACTCCCTCGCCGGGAATAACGTGAAGGCTCCCGCCTGCGCCGGACCCGATGTACGCGAAAAACTGGTACCCGCGCTGCTTCGTGACCACGCACTTCATGCCTGGCCCGAGCGTGTAGTCTGCGCTGAGGCTCGCCGTGAGCGTCGACGTTTCGCCAAAGCGAATCGAGCAGCGAATCGTCGACGAGAGGTTCGTCAGCTCGACGGCGGACGCGTTATTAGGGAACGCCTGCACCGCGCTCGCGACGCCTGGAACGACGGTGACGCCGTTGCCGTAATCGGGCGCGAATGGTTGTGTGTAATAGCTCATGGCACGGCCTCAGAGGAGATAGGTTGCGACGGTGAATTGAATCGACGTGGACGGCGGGATGACGATGACGGGGACTCCCGGCTTCTGGAAGACTACCCTCGCAAGCCCTACGGCTTTCACGAAGAGCGCGAGCAAATTGTCACCAAGCGGCGTGCCCGAAATCACGTCGCTGACTGGCAGAATAAGCCCAGGAATTCCGTCGAAGAAGTCCGTCGCCATCGTGTACGTCAGCGCCGACGCGGCGGCTGTCGTTATCGTTAGGGCGAGCGTCACCACGTTGCTCGTGATCTGGTAGCGCGCACCGAATGTGACGATGCCGACGACGCCCACGCCGTTGTAAACTGGCGTGAAGACGCCGACGGTGACGCCTAGCGTCGACGGCTTGCTAATGGTCCACCACGCAAGCGAGAGCACGTCGAAGCGCAACGTGATCGAACCGTCGGTAGGAATGCCAGATGGTGCGCCGTTAAGGGCCGTTGCGCCGTTCAGCGCGAACGAAAGCACTGTTACCTCCTGCGACGAGTAAAGGACGATTTCTTGCCCGTCTGCGGCGCTTGCAGCGGCGGGAAGAACGATGGTGCCGGTCGCCATCGGACCCGTCGGCGTGAGCAGCACGAAGAGCGAGTTAGCCGTCGCCGGAAGCGCAAACGTGAAGCCCGCGAGCGCCGGTGACGCGGTGACGCGCTGGAAGGCGGGCGACATCCACGCTTGCTCAATGTACGAAAGCAGCGTCGAGACGGACGCGCGGCGCGCGTCTCCGTTGCTTGCAGAGTACACGGGAATTTGATCGGAGCCCGAGAGCTGGTTCAGTGATGCGAGCTGGTTAATCGTCGGCATGTCGAATCCTTATTCGTAGTCAATCGGGGCGTCGTTGCCGGCGAGCACCGGCTCGACGGGGCCGCGCAGGAACGGACTGCCCTGCCACGCCCACGGCTTGTTGCCCGCGCCTGCTGGAAGCGTGCCTGGAAACTGCTGGTCGCTCGGCATCGCGGCGCGCACGAGAATCGTGTTGTAAGCCCCGCGTGCGGTCGCCATCGTACCGGCGAGCACCTGCTTGCCGTAACTCGGCGCGATGCGGCACGCGAGGTTTGTCACGATGGCTTCATTCGCGCGGTCGGGCACAGAGGTCTGCGAGTCGAGGTCGCTCTGCTGCGGCGAGAGCGGCAGCGGGTAGCCGAGGCGTATGCCGCGCTCGTTCCACTCCGCCATCATGCCGTCGAGGCGGCGAAGGGCCGTCTGGAGGTCTTGAGGCGTCGAGTTGAACACGTAGTCGGCGAGGCCGATTTCCGTCAGCGCCGCCTCGATGTACTGCCGCTTCGTGTAGCCCATGTGTTAGCCCTTCAGCGCGTCTTCGATGCGCTCTGCTAGCGTCTTGTCGCTCCATCGCTTGTCGACCTTGATGCGCAGCTCTGCGGCCTTGCGTTCGAGCTCGTCGCGCGTTGGCGGAGCGTCGTCAATCACGTCGTGCGGGGGCGCCGCAGCAGCGGCGACGGGCACGGCAGTCTTCGCAGCAATGGCGACGACTTTACTCGTGCTCCACCCTTCGGCGAGGCGCTTCTCGACGAGGTTCGGGACTTCGTTTCGATACTCAAGCCCGTGGGCTTTTCTCCAGCGATAAACGAGCGCCATCTCATTTTCCTTTCTTCGCTTTGCGCGCAGTCGAGAGCGCGATCGCGACGGCTTGCTTCGGCGGCTTGCCGGCCTTCATCTCGCTCTTGATGTTCTTCGAGACGGAGCTTTTCGAGTATCCTTTGACGAGCGGCATGCCGACGACGGTAGCACGCGCAAGGTAAAAAAAAAGGAGCGACCGAAGCCGCCCCTTCTTTCTCGAATCAGTAGGAAATCACTGGTCGAAGAGCAGAATGCCGGCCATCTCGGGGTTCAGCATCGCGGTGCCGAAGAGCACGTCGATGCGGTACTGCGTGAGCGAGCTCGCGATGGCGAATTGCTTCTGCATGACGACTTCAATGCCCTGGTCGGTGCTTGCGCGCATCACTGCGACGCCTGCGTTCTCCGGGATCGCGAGGCGACCCGGGAGCAGCTCGATTGCCGATTTGTGCCAGAAGCAGTTGAAGTCGGCGGTCGTTGTGTTGAGGAAGACGATCGCCGCTGCGGCAAGGCCGACGCCATCGCGATCGCAGTTTTGGTACTGGAGCTCGGCTTCGGTCGGTGCGTTGTCGGCGCTGATAATCGGCGGCGTGATAACGACCGTGTTTGCGGCGCCGACGCTGACGACGCGGAAGGTCTTGAGCTGGCCGGTGCTCTGCTTGGTGATGAGATGCACCGAGAAGATGCCCGCGATCGTGAACGCATCGCCTGCGGCGACGCCGACGTTGCTCGAAAGCGTGATGGTCTGGAAGCGGTTGTCGACGTTGAGAATGCCGGCGACGCCGGTGTTCGTGGCGCGCGGAACGAAGTTGGCGTTGCCGCCTGCGTTGAGCGTGCTGACGGTGAGGGCCACGCCTGCGGCTGCGGTCTTGCGCAGGGCGTAGTCTTGCTTGTAGGTGTCGAACGAGCTCACCATGCCGACGTAAGCGCGTTCAAACGCCTTGTCGGAGCGGTTGTTCGTGCCGAAAGAGCGCGTCGTGCCGACGACGTTACCCGCGAGGCCGTTGTAACTGCGCGAGGAGAGCGAGAGGTAACGCGAATCGCTTGGCACGCCCGTCTCGTTCAGGATCGAGTCGCAGAGCGCGATGTCGTCGAAGCTGCCGGCTGGCGTGCCGGTCGTGACGACGAGCGAGCCGAGGCCGGTCGCCGTTGTCATCACCGCGAGGTTGATGTCGCTGGCCAGCTTCTGATTAGCGCCTTGCGCGAGACGACCCTCTTGGAGCGCGTCGCGGAGCTCGGCGGAGTTCATGCCCCACGCCACGGTCTTGAGGTTCGTGATGCTCGCCGGAACGGTGAGCTGCGTCTTGTCGTTGAACGTAATCGGGGTGCCGGGGGTGCTCGTCACGCTCGGCATGATGTACGGCTGCGGACGCCAGACGGTGCCGAAGTTCGGCGTGACGCTCGACGGCATCGCAGTTGTGCGGGCCGCGTCGGTCTGGTTGTAGTTGTAAACGGTCACGTGGCGGCTCATGACGAGCGCGTCGTTGAACCCTTCGAGCATCTGCTCGAACGAAACTTTTTCTTCTTTGCTAAATGAGTTCGACATGGTGGTATTTCCTTAAAATTACTTCGTATGCACTTGGGCTTTGAGCTTGGCTTTATACGCGATGACTCGCGTAAAATCTCCGCTCTTGTCGGCCTCGTCGCGCAGACGTTCGAGTACTTGGTCATGGCCACCGCCTGCGAGACGAGTCGTCGATTTGATGACGGTTTCGGGGGCGGCGGATGGTTTGCGGGGGTTCACTTTGAGCTGCGTTTCGATCTTGGCGATGGCGAAGGCGAATTTTACGGGGTCGCTGATTGCCGCGAGCTCCTTGAGCTTGGCGGGGTCTTTGCCGATGGCGTAGGTGACGAGTGCAGGGTTTTCGGCTCCGCTCACGATGATGCCTTGCTGCGTGACGTTGAGCGACTCGGTGACGTGCCCTTCGGCGTCCTCGTAGTCGCGCACGCGAAGGGAGGCTTTCGCCTTCCCATAAGCATCGAGTCGCGCTTGCCATGCCTGCTTCTGCGTCTCTTCGGATTGCCTCTGCTTCGCTGCGTGGTCGTCGACGCCACGTTTGCGATCGAACCATCCTGAGAGAGCCGTCTCGAATCTTTCCGCGTCGTAGTCGTGGTCTTCGAGCTTTGGTTTCGCGCCTGCCGCTGGCGGCTGGTTCTCGCCCTGCTGCGGCGCTTGCACCTTCGCTCGAAGCTCGCGCACTTCGCGTGTTAGTTCTCGCTCTCGGCGCCGGAGCTCACGGACCCACGCGGGGGCGGCTTGCTTCGGCTCTTCGGCCTGCACCGGCTTGTCGCCGATGGAAACCTCGACCTCATCGTCGATCGCGTCTTCGTCCGCTGCTGCCTCCGGCGTTGTCTCGTCGGCTTCCTGCGGTGCCTCGGGCGTCTCGCCCTCGGTCGTTTCGATTGCGATCGGTTCTTCCGTTTCGTCGTTCATCTTCTCTCGCTCGTCGATAGGCTCGACGGAGGCCGTTAATTGCCGAGGCGATTATGCGGAAGTGGCTCGCGCAATCGCTTCGGCGGTCTTAATTGCTTGACTCTGCGCGGAAATGTTGACCGACGCAAGGGTCTTGACAGTTTCCGCTTTTGTCTTTTCGGCGTTTGCGATCGCGAGAGCCGCGTCGGCTTGCGCCTTCGTCGCCTTCGCTTGCGCCTCGGCGGCGGCTGCTTGCAGGTAGAGCGCTTGCGCGTCGGGCTGCTGCTGCTGCGCGGCTGCGGCCATCTCCTTCGCCTCTTCTTCGGTCGGCTTCATCGCGCCCATTTGCACGAGCTTCTTTCGGAAGAATGCGCGCACTTCGCTCATGCCTTCGCCCTCGATGTTCATGATGGCGATGGATTCGAGCACGGCCTTCGTCGCCGGGTCGGCGGTCACGGCAATCAGCGGCGTGAGCGCCCGCACCATCGCGTTGCGCTTGCTCTGCGACGAAGGGCCGACGGTGACGGCCACGTCGAAGCGAGCGCGTGAGAGGTCATTCTGAAGCTCGACGCCGCCTGCCTCGTCGATGGTCGGGCGAAGCAGTTCGACGGCGGACGCGCCGCCTTCAGCGCCCACGGTCTTCATGCTGCGGCCCTCCTCGACGTAGACCTCGCGCGCCATGCCGAGCCACACTTCGCCGCAGCGCTTCATCGCCTTGGCGAAGTTCGAGACGTAAATGAACGTCTGCATGTCGAGGCGCTGCTGCACCATGCCGATCGCTTCGGCGGACACGTTGGCGCGCACCTGGTCGCCGCCCTCGGCACCGCCGAGAACGTCGCGCATGTCTTGCTCGGCAATCTGAATCAGCGCAGCGAGAGCGGGCGGAACCTGCGGAGGCTTCGTGTAGCCGAGCGGCCCTGCTGGCTGCACGGAGCCGTCGATGTTCGTTAGGCGATTGAGCAGCAGATACGGGAAGTTGCGCAAGTTGTCCTGCTCCCACATCCACTGATGACCCGCGACCTGCTCGGGGTCGAAGAGCGGCTTCTCGACGGACGAGAGCGCGGAGATTTCGGCGAGCTTGGAGCGCTGCATGTTCGCGATTCGCTGCGCGTCTTTCGCGAGGCGCACGTGGCCCATGCAGCGCTCGATGTTGTCGACGAACCAGCGCTTGCCGTAGGTGACGATGATCGGAATGTTCGGCCCTGCGACGAGGCCGAAGTCTTCGAGCACGCGCCCGCCGGAGAGAAGGTATTTGTGAACGCGACGCGTCTTGCGGCGCTTCGACGGGAGTTCGATTGCGCCCGTCGATGCGAGCATCTGTTCGAGGTTCTCGTCGTCGTCGAACTCGGCGCGCGTGTACGTTTGCTCCGAGCCGTCGAGCAGGCGGAAGACGCGCAGCGTCTCGGCGCGCTCTTCGATGCGGTAGTACTCGGCGACGTACACCACGTCAGGGCTGCACCAGTCGAAGTACGTTTCGTAAATTTGCTTCGGCCACGTCGACGGGCTGTCGTCGAACTGCTCTTCGTACTCTTCGGGCGTCATCGACGAAACGACGAAGCAGTAGCGCGCATCGCTCTTGTCTTGCCGCTTCGCATCGAGGTCGAAATACACGCTCGTATCGGCGTCGAAGATGGGCTCGATGCGAATGCGCTGGTGGTCGTTCTCGGGGTCGAGTTCGTCTTCGAGCACGGAGCGAAGGCGCCACGCACCCATGCCGCCGCCGACGGCTTCCTCGAATGCGTTGTCGTAGGCTTCATCGGCGACGGAATCCTGCTCGTCGGCGCGGTAAAGCCCATCGCATAGGTCGGCGAGCTTGTCGGCTTCGCGCCCGTCTTTCGGCACGTAGTCGACCGTGATGCGGTTCGCGCGATACTCGTTGATGATGCGCATCACCGAGAGCGCAACCTTGTTAACTTCGAGCCGCGGGCGGTTCTCAAACTGAGCTTTGAGCGGACCCTCCCACTGCGCGCCTGCGATGCTGTAGAAACGCCGGTCGTCGAGGCACTGACGGCGCTCGTCTTGCAGCGCGAATTGAATCGTGTTGAAGCGCCGCAACGCCTCGCTGTGAATGCGTGCGAGTCTCGCGTCTTTCGTCTCGGCCATGTCTCGCACCTATCACTTGCGCCATGCGTGCGCTACGGGTTGCGGGGGTTGGAATTGCACGGGCTTCGCGGCCTGCACCCGGCGCGCGCCTTCGCAGGCGTAGCGGAGCGCGTCGATGATGTGGTTGTCGCGGTCTTCGAGCACCGGGAGCACCTTGCCTGTGAGCGGGTCGGCCTTGTAGGCGTAGAGCGTTAGCTCGTCGACAAGGTGCGTGCATCGAGGGTGAACAACGATGTCGTGCGAGCGCAGCCACTCGACGCCTTCTTCGAGTGAGCGCGGTCCCTTCACCGCCGACATTATCTTCGGGTAACCGTTCTTGCGCAGGTGCGAGATCGTCTCGGGACGCGCAGAGTCGGCAACGATGGGCCAGCGCTCGGAGTCGGGCACGGTCGAGAAGAGCGTCGGCGTGTCGGTGATTTCGCAGCCAACCATGTACGCTTCGTAGTCGACGAAGAGCGTGCGGCCCTCGACGTAGCAGCGCACGA
>Ga0315284_10010668_pt1 | contig 13088 bp, 12 predicted proteins | sample YL17G09_16_MG_FD_203696 | JGI IMG/M metagenome (GOLD analysis project Ga0315284, IMG submission 203696) | Sediment microbial communities from Yellowstone Lake, YNP, Wyoming, USA - YL17G09_16 | ecosystem: Environmental > Aquatic > Freshwater > Lake > Sediment | place: USA: Wyoming | collected... | reverse complement strand
CGAGACATCACAACCCTCCGGAGAGAGAAATGCTCGTGCGGAAGGACGCTTCTGAAGATGAACAAGATCTTCGGACGAACCGATGACATGCTCATCATCGGCGGAGTCAACGTCTTTCCTTCCCAAATCGAAAGCCTTCTCTTGGATGTGAAGGAGGTTGAACCCCAATATGTCATCTACGTTCGAAAGAAAGGGTATCTCGATCAGCTCCACCTGGATGTGGAGGCCAGGAAAGAGACCTATGATGCAGGGCCTCAGAAGATCGCTGAAGTGGAAAAAATGATGGAGTCAAAGATCCGCGGGACAGTGGGCATCGGGATCAAGATCCGACTCGTTCCTCCCAAGGCGATCACTCGAAGCGAAGGCAAGGCAAAACGCGTGATTGATGAGAGGAAGTTGTAAACAGAGCGTTGAGCGCGGAGGGTGGAAAGTGCTTAGGCTCCCAGTGCCCTCCTTGAGTCCTTAATGTTAAAGGCGAATTGGCAATGATGACAGTCAATTCGCCTTTTTTTATCCTGTGAGTTATCGTTAAAAAAAGGTGATTCCTTATACTCGGGTGCGTTATGCTCAGAGGCCGGCCTATTCCTTCCTCGCGGGTCAGCACGGCGATTATGTTTGAGATGACTGGGCGAATTGTCAAGGTGCATTTGAGAAATTATTGTTAGGGTTAGACATCGCAGACGGCTGTTCAGCAGAGAAAGGATGCACCGCTGACCCGCTCCGGGTGAATAGCCCACCCTCTGGGCCTGAGATACCTGCGGCCGTAACTTAGGGATTACAATTAAAGATTGATCAATGCGGTAATGTCGTCGTTCAAAAACATGGCATTCGTATTAGGGATCGACATCGGTTCAGCTTCATCGAAAGGAGTCAGCCTCGGCGATCGAGGCCGTCTGGGATCGTTTATATGTCCCTCAGGCGGGGATTTCAGACTGACGGCAGAAAAAATGAGGGACGAACTGCTTTCCCAGAGGGGGAAAGCCGCCCAATCCATTGACCGAACGGTCGCCACTGGATATGGATCAAAAATGGTGCTCTTCGCAGACGAAGTGAAATCGGATATCTTTTGCCATGCCAAGGGAGTTTCTTCTCTGCTTCCCTCTGCGAGGACCGTCATTGACGTGGGAGACCTCTACACGAAGGTCTTCCGCATGGATCATCAAGGAAACGTCCACAATTTTTTGTTGAGCGGAAAGTGCGCTGGAGGGAGCGGAAGGATTCTTCAGGTGATCGCCAAGGTTCTTCAGGTGAAGGTGGAAGAGATCGGTGAGTTGTCTTTGACATCGAAGAAGAGGGTGGACTTTAACACGGGATGCGCTGTCTTTGCGGAGTCGGAGGCCATCACTCGGATTTCAGAAGAGGTGAGGAAGGAAGACCTTCTGGCGGGTCTTCACCGGGCGCTGGCAGCACAGATCAACAGTCTGGTAGAGAGAATGGGCGTCGAACCTGAGGTGGCCATGGTAGGCGGAGGCGCAAGAGATATCGGTCTGGTCCGGGCCCTCCAAGAGATGAGAAATCAAGAACTCCTCGTTCCTCCAGAACCGCAGTTGACGGCTGCATTCGGCGCTGCCCTCATCGGCATGGAGAGTCTGAAGCCATCCGATCCTACCTCCAAAGGAAATCATGTATAAGACGCGGTGCGTCCGTTGAAAGGAGTGGGTCCATGAATGGAAGAGAGAGCAGTGTCCTGAACACGGTAGAAAGGTATTACAAAGAATATGGACTCAGGGCAAAGGAGCTGAAAGCGGAAGGAAAGAAGATCATCGGCTATATGTGTTCTTTCGTGCCTCTGGAGATAATCACGGCGGCCGGATGTATTCCATTTCGAGTGAGAGGAGACATCCACGAACCGATTACGACAGGGGATACGCTCCTGGAGACGATCGTCTGTCCCTATTATCGAAGCTGCTTTGACCTCTCATCAAAACAAAAATACGACTTTCTCTCGGGTCTCGTCATCCCTCACGGGTGTGACAGCATGGTCAGGAGCTATAGCGCTTGGAGTTATTCCTTGGCCTTTTCTTATTTCCATTTTGTCAATATTCCTACGGTCTGTGATGATTCCTCCTTTGAATTCTTCCGTGCTGAGTTAGACACCTTCAGGAAAAGCCTGGAGACATTTGCCGGAAAGGCCATCACGGACAAGGATCTGGCTCAGGCCATTCGGGTGCATAATGATAACAGAGACAAAGCCAGAGCCCTCTATGATTTGAAAAAGGCGGATCCTCCTCTCATTTCCGGGACAGAACTAACCCGGGTATTAACCGTCGGATCGAGCTTGCCCATCACGGAAGCGAATGCGTTGTTTGACCACGTGTTGGCGGAAGTGGGTCGAAGAGAAGAATCCCCACTGAAGAAAGGCCCCCGGATCTTCATCGATGGGGCCTGTCTCGATAACATCGAACTGATCAAGCTCGTGGAAGAGCTCGGAGGGAACGTCGTGGCTGACACCCTCTGCAACGGAGCCAGAGACTCCCTGCCACATACAGATGTTGGAGGAGACCCCCTCCAAGCCCTTGCCGATCGGTATCTGGGGAAGATCAATTGTCCCAAGACATACAGAAAAAACAAGGCAAGGACCTTTGAGGGAGATATGGCCTCACGGTTCGGGGATATTGGGGCCTATGCCAAGGAGTTCAATGTGGACGGTGCTATTCTGTACGTTTACAAATACTGCGATCCCTTTGGCTTCGAGGTTCCCGCGAGAAAGGCCTACTACAAGTCGATCCAGGTCCCCCTTCTTCATCTAGAAGATGTCTATTCTGCAGGGACGATGGGACAGCTCAAAACCAGGGTCCAGGCGTTTCTGGAGATGATTGGGTGAGATGGACGATGAACGAAACGAAGACAAGGTAAGAGGGTTAAGGTTAGGAAGCCGGTTGAGTGCAGAGTTGAAAGGTTAGGACTCATTATGAAGACCCATAAAATGACCCGGTTGCCAAGCCGGCATCCTTACCCTCACCCAGCAACCAATGTCTTTGACGAGGAGGTTTGACATCATGGCTGAAGAACAGAAAGAGGCAAAACCAAAGAAGAGGATGACAGCCACGCGGGCAGCAGCCTCCATCGGCCCCTTGGTCAAGGAGTTCATCACGGGCACGATCCAGGCCCGGGCAGAGGGAAAGCAGAAACTGGCCTACACCTTCATCGTCTGTCACCACGAAGAAATCCTGCGGGCCATGGATGTGCTCCCTGTCTGGACTGAGAATTTTGCAGGGATCTGCGGAGCCAAGAGGGATGCAGAGAGGTTTCTTCAGAGAGCGGAATCGCTGGGTCTGTCCCGCTCGTTGTGCACCTATGCCCTGTGTGGAATCGGTTTTGATCAATGGAGAGAAGAACTGGGCGAGATGCCTCCCAATGCGCCCTGGGGCGGGCAAGTGAGGCCTGATTTCATGATCTCCACCGGACAGATCCTCTGTGACCCGAGATCCAAGTGGTATCAAGCCTCTCAACAATTCATGCCCGATGTTCCAATTTACAATATGGATCTCCCCTATCCCATGTTCCAGAGGGATCGGGATCATCGTGACGTTTGGAATTATTACCACGCCTATCTTGTGAAGCAACTGCGAGGGCTGGTCGCTTTCGTGGAAGAGCAGACCCAAAAGAAGATGGACTATGATCGTCTCCGAGAGCTTGTCGATCTCAGCGACCGGACGTGGAACCTGATGGATGAGACCTACAAGCTCCGAGCGGCTGTGCCCTGTCCCATGGGAACGGGTGATGCCATGAATACCATGGTTCCCGTCTGCTTTATGATGGCGACTCAGAAGGCCCATGATTTCTTCGTGGATTTGAAAAAGGAGCTCGAGGAAAAGATCGCCAAGAAAGAAGGCGAGGTCGAAAACGAAAAATACCGGCTCATGTGGGGAGGAGGGTTACCCGCCTGGTATGCGTTAAACGATTTCAATTACTTCAATAGCAAAGGCGCTTCTTTTCCAGTGGAAACGACCTATCGGATGGTCGCACCTCTGGATCAGATGGATATTCCTGAGACTAAAGATCCCATCGAGCACCTGGCGTGGCGATGGCTGGGGTACTGGACCTTCTGGTATGACAAGGCGAAGAAGCGGCCCGGATCAGAGCCCGATGTGGAACGATTGATCAACTGGATTGAAGAATACAAGATTGATGGCGTGGTCATGCACGAAGCCTTTTCGTGTCGAACGTGGCACGTCGGCCTCATCTGGCAGTTACATCAACTCTCCAAGATATACAAACCCATTCCGCTCTTGATGGTCGGGAAAGATGGGAAGAAGGAAAAAGTCTTCCAGGAACTTCCTTCACTTATCCTGGAAAGTGACATCATCGATATCACCTCGTATTCGGAAGTGGATACGAGAAACAAGATCGACGCCTTTATCGACACCCTGGAATCGATTCGAGTCAACAGGGCAGCCTGAAAATCGAGGAGGTTTTCAGGTTACGGTTAGGAAGCCCGTTTGGGGTAAGGTTAGAGGGTGAGGTGAAATTCCTAAGACCAGCAACATTACCGACTTACGAAACAGGCATCCTTACCCTTACCTTTTGACTTAATCCGGAGTAGCCTTGGCAACCTATTTTGCAGGCATCGATGTGGGTTCCACAATGACCAAAGCGGTGATCCTGAACGAAGGGATCATTGCTTCGGTCATCGGGCCGACCGGTCCAGAGCAGCGCCGCCTGGCCAACAAGGTCATGGAAGAGGCACTGACCCAAACGGGTATTTCCTTCCAAGCGATCACCTTCGTGATTTCGACAGGCTACGGGAGAATCAACGTTCCTTTTGCCGACAAACAGTTCACAGAAATTACCTGCCATGCTAAAGGGATTGTGAGTCTTTTTCCTCAAGCCAGGACCCTCATCGATATCGGCGGGCAGGATGTGAAAGGAATCCAGGTGGATGGGACGGGCAAGATCCTCGATTTCGTGATGAATGATAAGTGCGCGGCTGGGAGCGGTCGCTTCATCGAGGTGATTGCGGACACGCTGGGGGTTCCGCTGGATCAAGTCGGAGACCTATCCCTGCGGAGTGAGACCCCTGCGAAGATCAGTAACATCTGCACCATCTGGGCCCAGCAGGAGGTTGCCGCCAGTTTGGCCCAGGGGATACCCATTTCCGATCTACTCGCAGGAGTCCATCAATCCCTGGCGGACAGAATCTGCAGAATGGTTAATCGTCTGAAGGTAGAAGATGCCGTCATCGTGACTGGCGGAGGTGGAAAAAACAGAGGCCTCCTAAGGGCCCTTTCCCAACAATTGAACCGTGAGGTGCTCGTTCCCAAAGAACCATTGATCACGGGGGCCCTGGGAGCAGCCTTGCTGGGAAAGGAAATTGTTGCGCAGGCAGAGCGGAATCATACTCCGCTTCACATCAAGAAACGGATCCTAGAAGAGATTGAAATTCTATAGCTTCCTGAGAGGAAATACCATTCGCAATGGGGAATCGATGGTAGGTGATCGGAAAGAGGGCTCTCGTCAAAGATCCCCTTTTCTTCTGTTTTCATCGTACAGCAGTTGTAATTTATTGGGAACAATCCTTGGTGAGGGAGATGATTTTCAACTCCTTGTCGCCGGCGGGACGCCTCCACCTCACGATGTCGCCAATACAGGCGCCCAACAGGGCTCGCGCCAGCGGTGAGACCCAACTGATTTTGGCTAGATCTGGATCGGCCTCATCCTCGCCCACGATCAGGTAATGAAAGCGTTTACCCTCCATGTCCTCCACCTCAACTGAAGCCCCGAAATGAACCCTGTCATTGGGTTGTGCCTCTGGCCGAACGACCACGGCACATTTGACACGCTCAGCGTAATAGTGCAGATCCCGTTTCACGTGCTTAAGCTGCTGCTGGATCCCCAGATCCTGTTTTCCTGTCAATGAATCTCGGACCGCGATGAGCTCTTGAACGTGTTGCTGCAACTGCTTCAAGCCATAAGGTGTGACATAATTGGTGTGGGAGCTTTGGGATCTCTCCGGTGGGTCGTGATCGACTTGATCTCCATCTGGTTCTTTTATGAAAGCACGACTCATTAAGTTTCCCTTCAAACATTCACCATAAATATCATGTGAAAAAGGGGTGGTCTTGTCAAGTTCTACCCATGAAGAACCTTTAGGGTTATTATGATGCCCTATCGGAGGAAAAAGGGAGCATACTCTTTTTTTCTTGACAAAAAATGAATATTTGTTAAATTTCTACGTCTAATAGGTCGATATTGCGGAATCGGGATAATTCTCTAAGAAATTTGGCCGGCAAGTGCCCCGTAAGCCCCGCCCTTGAGGGCGGGGTCAAGGGGCACAATATAAAAGGAAAGTACCTTACCGGGAAGCCACGCCCTTTAGGGCGTGGAGCTTCACTGCTTGTGTTCAAGGAGCCTTTGTTTTAAGTAAGTGGGGTGTGAACTCCTAAGATGCCTCCAGAGCAAGCAGGAGGGGCGGGTTTTTTACAATTCGATGCGGAAAGGGGGTGAGACAGGAATGAGAAAATTTATAAGCCTTGGAATTGGGGTAGGCTTCCTACTCTCCGTTCTGATGGTTACGGGCGTCTTTGCAAAGGATGAGGTCGTTTATGACAACTCTTATGGGCAGATAAAGTTTACCCACAAGAAACATGCGGAGACGTTGAAGATCGATTGCGTCAAATGCCACCATACGTGGAAGAAAGGCGAAACCAGCGGGCAGCTGTGCAAGGACTGCCATAAGGACAAAGCGGAGGGAAAGAATCTGGCATACAAGGATGCCTATCACAAGGACTGCAAAGGGTGCCATGACGAGGCAAAGAAAGCGAACAAAGCTGCTGGTCCTGTCACCTGTACTCAGTGTCATAACACCAAAGTGAAAAAGAAGTAATCTCGGTCAATCCTGATTGCAGACACCCGAAGGGGTAACTCCGATGGAAGAGTTACCCCTTTTTTTCTTGACAGCAAATGAGCCGTTATGTTAAATATTTCAGGTACTTTCGTCCCAGAACAAGACCCCGCAAACCGCCGACCATGGGGTCAGGAATGAACTATTACGCGGGACAGTTCGAGACAGGAAACTCCCAATACAAGAACGATGAACGAATCCAGGGACAATGCGAAAGCTAAAGAGAAGGGGTTCGTTGGCATTCTCTACGATTTTTTTCGATCTCTCAAGCTGACGATCTTTCTTCTCATTCTTCTTGCGATCCTTTCCATCATTGGAACGTTGATCACGCAGAATGCGACGTCCGACGAATACATCCAGCGTTATGGTGCCAGCCTCTACGAGGTTCTCGATTTCTTCGGTCTTTTTGACATGTATCATTCGTGGTGGTTCAGCGCCATCCTTCTATTATTGGTCATAAACCTGATTGCATGTTCGGCCGAACGCTTCCCAGGGGTCTGGAACCAGATGCTTCGGGGCGTGGGGCCCGAGGGGCTGAGCGATTCCTTGCTCAAAACCCTTCCCTTTGTGGAAAAAGTGAAGCTTCCCGCCCACGGGGCGGGGCTTCCGGGAAATGTGGATATGATTACAGGGTCGGCTTCCCTCCCCGCCTACAAGGCGGGGCATGCAGCCGACTTGCCCGTGAAGGCAACAGTGTCAAAGAAGGATCTGACAGAAGAGAGTATTCGGTCCCCGCTCTCGAGGGGTCTCCGAACATGGAAGCGGGTGGAGACTGAATCAGCGGTCACCCTTTTTTCTGAAAGAGGAAAATTCTCTAGACTCGGAGTGTATCTCACCCATCTGAGTATTCTCATCATCTTGGTCGGAGGGCTCGTCGGTTCACGCTATGGGTTCCACGGGTTTGTGAACATCTTGGAAGGGGAGAGTGTGGATCGTATCTTTCTCAGAGGAAAGGGCGCGGAGATTCCCAAGCCGATTGGATTCTTGGTGCGATGCGACGATTTCACCATGACCTACTATGACGTTCCGGGGCAAGAGAGGCACGTGAAAGAGTACGCCAGCCTTCTCACTGTCTCCGAAGACGGGAAAGAGGTTTTGAAAAAGACGGTTCGAGTGAACCATCCTCTCCACTATCGGGGATGGGCGTTTTACCAATCGAGCTATGGAGCCCTTCAGGAGATCGCGATCGGTGTGGAGTGGAAATCAAATCAGGAGAAGGCGGTCCTGAGGGCCTTTGAAGGCGACACGGTTCCGATCCCCAATTCGAATGCCACGATCCGGGTCTTAAAGTATACGCCTCAGGTTCATGCCTTTGGAGAAGGGGTCCAGGTGGCCGTCTTCAGGCCCAATCAGCAACCCAAAGGTCTTTGGTTGTTCAGGGGCCCATCCGGTCGTGATCAGCAAAAAGGTGAAGATTTTACCATGAGCTTTGAAGGCCTGGCAACTCGGGAGTACACAGGATTGCAGGTAACAAAGGACCCGGGGGTGTGGATCGTCTGGCTCGGAAGCGCGTTATTGATCTTCGGCCTGATCGTGTCCTTCTTCTTTTCCCATCAGCGAGTCTGGGTGAGGGTCCCCAAAGGGGAAGGTAAGACGCCGGGAGAAATTGTTCTGGCGGGTACGGCAAGCAAGAACCGACTGGTTTTTGAAAAGACGTTCCGGCAATGGGCGGATCAACTCCGTTCGGAGTCCTAAGGGTCTGACGAATGTCGAGGGTGGGGAAAAATCCCAAATCCGAGGCACGGCCTTGGAAACAAGCTGAGATGAACAAAACAGTACAGCTTTCGTGGTTGTGAGTGGCGGGTGCGTATGATCGCAGAGAAGAAGGCGGTTCGTTCCAATCATCCCCGCTGGACGCGGGAGGAGTTGCCGGAAGAAGGGATGGGAGTGGCCTTTTTCAGAAACGCCGTGGAGTACATCCGAAACCATTTTCTCTAAAAAGAGGGAGGGTCTATGAACAAAGCCGAACTCATCATGAAAGTCTCAGAAAGAGCCAGCGTGACGCAGAAAGTGGCAAAGGTCATCGTAGACACGCTCTTCGACGGGATGAAGGAAAGCCTGGAAAAAGGCGAACGGATTGAGATCCGAGGATTCGGAAGTTTCGTCGTGAGAACCTACGGTGGATACAAGGGCCGAAACCCGAAAACGGGAGAGGTCGTTGAGGTTCCTCCCAAGAAGCTCCCCTTCTTCAAGGTGGGTAAGGAGCTCAAGGAGATGGTGAACCTGGCCAAGGGTTAAAGGGTCTTCCAGTACCTTTTCTGGATGTCCTTGATCTGAAGAATGGCCCGTTCGACTCGAGGAGTGTCTGCCTTCTCTTTTTCTAAGAGGTCTTGTTTTTTCAGGGGCGACTCCTGAAGAAGTTCCCGAAGCACGGCCTTAACCGAATCGCGCTGGCCGGAAATGCTATAACCTCCCTCTAGGGTCAACACGAGTTTTCCTTGAGCGGTCGTGTCTGCGATCTCCATCAAGATCTGGGTCATCCTCGCATATCCCTCCGGAGTGACCTCCATCCCTCCCAGGGGGTCCTCGTGATGTGTATCGAATCCTGCTGAGACGAGCACCAGTTCGGGTTTGAACTCCAGAGCAATCGGCTTGAGAATGGAGTCAAAAAAGATTCCGAAAACAGAGTCTGTGCATCCTGTCGGAAGAGGGATATTCACCGTGAATCCCTCTCCTCGGCCTCTTCCCACCTCTGTCGCTGCGCCGGTCCCCGGATAGAAGAACCCATACCGATGGGTGGAAACGTAGAGGACGTGAGGGTCCTCGTAGAAAGAGTTCTGCGTGCCGTTGCCGTGATGCACATCCCAATCCACGATCAGGATCCGTTGAAGTCCGAAATCTTTGAGCGCGCTCTTGGCTGCAATGGCTACGTTGTTGAATACGCAGAATCCCATGGCCTTGTTTGCCTCGGCATGATGGCCTGGAGGTCTCACCAGGGCAAATCCATTGTCGAGATGGCCCTGCAGAGTTGCCTTCATCAACTCAAGCAATCCTCCAGCAGCCAGAAGAGCCGCCTCGTAGGATTGGGCACTGGTGGAAGTATCCATGTCAAGACGGAAATGGGGTTTGCCCGAGGTGGAGGCGACCAAATCGATGTACGCTGGAGCATGAATCCTCTCCACCTCTTCTCTCGTTGCGTTGCGGGGCTTGATCATGATCCATGGGTTCTTGAAGTCTTCTTCATCGAGCATCTGATAAATGGCCTTCAATCGTTCCGGACTTTCAGGATGACCTGGGTCCATCACATGCTCCATGTAGCGCTTATGTCTGACAATCCCTGTGCGTTTCACGGGTGACCTCCGATGCTGGCGTCCTGACGGGGTGAACAGGATAGGGTGAGCCTAACTTTTTTCCTTTGACCCTGTCAATGAAAGGAAATCCTCTCGACGAGGGAGAGTGTGCCATTCCCGATCAAGCAAGGCGGAGGAAACGTGTGGGCCCAATACTCTTTTCATTTAAAGGACTTATGTTTGACTTTTGTTTTTTGGGGCCTTATAATAATTTTTCTAAAATCGTCACATGAAAGGAGGGGAAAAATGGATGCCAGGCATTAGAATAAGGGAGAACGAGTCTTTTGAGAATGCCCTTAAGAGATTCAAGAAACAGTGCGAAAAGACAGGAATCCTGTCAGAGGTCCGCAAAAGAGAACATTTTGAAAAGCCGAGTTTAAAGCGAAAAAGAAAAGCGCTGGCCGCTAAGAAAAGAGCAATGAAGCGGATGCGCAAGACGGTCGAGAGAGGTTGATTCATGGGCTTGGAAGAGAGACTGGTCGATGAGATGAAGCAGGCCATGCGGTCGAGTGATAAGGTGCGTCTTTCTACCATTCGGATGATTCGGACCGCGGTGAAGAATAAGGAGATTGAGCTACGAAAGAAGCTCGACGACGAGGAGATACAAAGAGTGATACAGGGGATGCTGAGGAGGAATGAAGAATCGATCGAACAATTCCGCCTGGGCGGAAGGATGGATTTGGTCGATAAGGAATCCCAAGAGGGTGACATCCTGAAGTCCTACTTGCCCCAAGCCCTCAGCACCGAAGAAATACTCAAGGTCATCGATGAGAGTATTCAGGAAACCCAAGCTTCATCGCTGAAGGACTTGGGAAAGGTCATGAAATCGGTCATGCCTAAGTTGACGGGGAAAGCAGATGGCAAAGTGATCAATCAACTGGTCAAAGAGAGGCTTTCCCCGTAGCTTCCTCCTTCGTTCGGCCGATCCGTCTCGTGGATTCACCTCCATTCCTCTTATGGATGATCACTCTCTCAAGGCATTAGACTTCTACGCTCTTCTTGATCTGCTGAAGGCCTACGCGACGTCCTCCCTGGGCCAAAAGCGCTGCGAGGCCCTCACCCCCTCTCAAGATCTTCCCCTCATTCGAACACGACTTACCGAAGTTCTTGAACTGAAGAAGATTCTGGAAACCGTCGAAGACCTTCCGATCCAAGGGATTAAAGACATCGAGGGAATTCTGAAGAAGGTGGAGATCGAGGAGTCGGTCCTCACCGTTCAGGAACTCCTGGATATTCACCACCACATCACGGTATCCAGTGGACTCAAACGATTCTTCCAGAAATTGCCCGAAGGGGAAGTTCCTCTGCTCCAGGAGAAGGTGTCAGCGCTTTCTTCTCTGAGGTCTTTGGAAAAAGAGATCCTTCGCGTCGTGAGCCCCAAGGGCGAGATCATGGATCACGCGAGTCCAGCGTTGTTCGACATCAGAGATCGCATGCGCGTCCTGCGGGAAAAGGCGAAGGGGATGCTCGAACACCTTCTCCATCAGCCCACACTGGAACCCATCTATCAGGAGCAGTTCATTACCCTGAGAAACGGGAGATATGTCCTTCCCATCAAGTCGGAACATCAAAGCCGGCTTCCAGGAATCGTCCACGACCAGTCTCACACCCATATGACCCTTTTCATCGAACCCCTCCAAGTGGTCACCATGAACAACGAGATCAACATCCTCGCAGGAGAAGAGAAGGAAGAGGAGTATCGGATCCTCTCCGACCTTTCAAAACGAGTCAGGGAGGAAGTTCAGGGACTGCGGAGCGATTGTGAGATTCTGGGAGATGTCGATCTCCTTTACGCCGTGGCCAGGCTCTCCATCCGACTCAACGCAATTGCCCCTGTGCTCAACGAGGAGGGGCGGATGGAGATGATGCAGGCTCGTCATCCCCTCTTGCTCTTACAAAAGGAAGACCAAGTCGTTCCCATCGATCTACGATTGGGCGACGGGATCAAGGTTCTCATCATCAGCGGCGCAAACGCAGGAGGCAAGACGGTGGCGCTGAAGACCCTCGGGCTCTTGACGTCGATGGTGCAATGCGGCCTTCCGATCCCTGTGGCGGAGGGAAGCCGGATATCCATTTTTCCTAAGGTGTTTGCCTTAATTGGAGATGAGCAGAATATCGAGGAGAACCTGAGTACGTTTTCCAGTCACCTTCTCCATTTGAATCAGATCGCTCGGGAGGTTGGCCCTCGATCGCTTGTTCTTCTCGATGAACTTGGGGTGGGAACGCACGCCTCCGAGGGATGTGCCCTCGCCATGGGCTTCCTGGATCAGCTCCGTGAGACGGGGGCTACCATCGCTGTGACCACTCACTTCGATGGACTGAAGACCTACGGGTATCTTCACCCTGATGTTCAGAATGTGGCGGTGGAGTTCGATGAGAAGACCCTTGAACCCAAGTATCACCTTGCTTACGGATCGTCTGGATTGAGCAATGCGTTCTTGATCGCCGAAAAACTCGGTATCTCAGCCAAGGTTCTTGAGAGGGCAAAGCACTATCACGACGGAAGCGGGCAGGAAGTCGCTCGAGCCCTCGAGTCGTTGGAGAAGCTGAAGGCCCAGGCCCGTAAGGAACGAGAGGGGTTGTTGGAAACAGAAGCAGAAGTTCATCGTGAACGCCAGAAGTTGAAAGACCTTTTGGAAAGCATCAAGAACAAGCGACAAGAGATCTTTGCGCGAGCCGAAGAAAAGGCGAGAAAGGCCGCCCAGAGAGTCGAAGAGGAGTTGAAGGAGTGGCTTCGCCAGCAGAGGGAGGAACGAAAAAGCCTTCGCCTAGCCACGCTTCACCGGAAAGAAATCCAACAGGTCAAAGAGAGGTTCTTTCCTGTTTCCAGAAATAGAAAAGAAGGCCTCAAGGCCCCTGAGTGTTTGAAGGTGGGAGATCGGGTCAGGATTGAACCGCTTCGGAGTGAAGGCGTCTTGATGAAAGTGGAAGCACCCCTCGGAAGGGTGGAAGTT
>Ga0315284_10010667_pt1 | contig 13089 bp, 10 predicted proteins | sample YL17G09_16_MG_FD_203696 | JGI IMG/M metagenome (GOLD analysis project Ga0315284, IMG submission 203696) | Sediment microbial communities from Yellowstone Lake, YNP, Wyoming, USA - YL17G09_16 | ecosystem: Environmental > Aquatic > Freshwater > Lake > Sediment | place: USA: Wyoming | collected... | reverse complement strand
TGCTGGGCTACTGGAGATACTTCGCAAGAGAAAAGATGGCCTCGGATATGGAATGGCAGTGCAGAAACTGGCCCTGGATTCTCTGGACGTCGGGCGACCATATTGTGGAACAGCACGTCCACAATATCGACGTAATGAACTGGGCGCTTGGCACGCACCCGGTCAAGGCGTTCGGAATGGGCGGCCGGGCGGTGCGGAAAAACGGCAATATGTACGACCACTTCGCCGTCGAGTTCGAATATGCCAACGGGGCAAGAGTGCAGAGTATGTGCCGCCAGATGCCCAGTTGCAGCGAACGCATCTCGGAAAACGTGATGGGGACAAAAGGCACCTGCTATACCGACGGCGGAGGCGGCTATATCAAAGGCGCGAGCGCATATAAATACGAAGGCCCCAACCCCAATCCCTACGTCGAGGAGCATAGAGACCTGATTCAGAGCATCAAGGACGGCAAGCCGCTCAACGAGGCGAAACAAATAGCCGAGAGCACGCTGGCCGGCATTATGGGCAGAATGAGCGCATATACCGGAAGGGAAATATCCTGGGACTGGGTGATGAACGCCTCAAAGCTGGATTTGTCGCCGGCCAAGTATGAATTCGGCGATTTGCCGCTCGAACCCGTCGCCGCGCCGGGCAGAACGCAGCTTATCTGACAAAGCGGCGTCTCGCCGCCACGGATTGGTTGCAGCAATTGTTAAAACCTGGCCGATAAATATATTGGGGCGGACAAATGTGGTTTGAACCCAAAGTGGTTTTGTTTAGTGGCAAAATGTATACGCCATTTGGTTTTGATGGAGATGCAAAATGATTAGGTATGTTGTCTCAGCGGCTTTGACATTCGTAATCGCAATGGTAATTGTTTTCGCCGTCGGCTGTGAAAGCAATGCCCAGAATGACGCCCTGATAGGCGGAGCGCTTGGGGCCGGCGCAGGGGCAATAATCGGACATCAATCCGGACACGCAACCCAGGGCGCCCTCATCGGCGGCGCCGCAGGCGCGGGAGGCGGCTATATCGTCGGCAACGAGCAGGACAAGAAACAGCAGGGAACTACTTCTGCTCCGGCTTCCCGTCAGCAGGAAACTGGCGCCGTTACCGTCAACATCACCAACTCCAACGGCTCAATCACGCCGGTCAAGCTGACAAGGTCGGGCAACAACTACACCGGCCCACGCGGCGAGGTCTATGACCACCTTCCCACGGAAGCCGAACTAAAACCCGCCTACGGTTTCTAAATTACAGGCACTCAACAGGGCGCTATCCCATAGCGCCCTTTTTCTGCGCATTTATATGGCGTATTAAAACCAAGGTTCTGCCTTCAACCGCTGGTTATTTGGGGAAGAGGGCGGCGGGGATTTGGAAGATGCAGAAATAGGCGAAGACAAGAAAGGCGGCGGCAAGGCCGACGAGGAAAATCCAATTAGGTTTGAGAATACGGGCGGCATCCGGCGAGAGGACTTTGGGCATAACGAAGAATAAGCCGATTGCGACGCAGACGGCCTGCAAAGGCGTCAGGAGCAGCCCATCACAGATAGCCCCGATTTTGATGAGCAGGACTGGCTGGTAGCCGAGGGTGTAAATGATGACCATACTGGTGAAGAAGAACAGGACGAGAAAGAACCTGTATTGCGTTTTCCAGGGGAATCTTTTGGCGACGGAAGGGACGCAGATTCTAACGGAGTCGGCTAAGAGGCGGGGCCAGCCGGCTAACTGGCCGATTTGGGTTGAAACCAGCGCCGCGGAGCCGGCGAGGAGAAAAAGAATCGCGCCGAGCTTGCCCCAGTCGGCGCCGAAGATTTGCGACAGCGTAATAGCAACGTCTGCGCCGTCGGGTGCCAGTTGCCGGGGTCGAAGGACGCCTGCGCCGGCGATGAGGAACGAGCCGGTTACGGTAACGCCGATGAGCATAGCCAAAGTGGCGTCGGCGTAGAGAACGTGACACCAGCCCTTTATCTTCTGTGCGGTATCACTGGTCATAGTTTTGAGCATATCCAGGTCGGCGGATTTTCCGTCGCCTCGGCCTGCGGTCGCCCCGTAGCCGGCGCCGAGGACCCAGTAGGTGTACCAGACCTGGCTGGCGAAACCGCCCGCGCCCCAGCCGATTAAAGGCAGGATTTCCTTCCAGGCGTTGCCGGCGGCGCCTTTGGCAATCGCCCAGTCGGGAACGGGCGGGATATTGGGGATAAGGGCGTGCAGAAATTCCCGGATGGGCGGGAATACGCAGACGGCGACGTAGAAAACGCCGACGACGATGATAAAGACGAAGATGCTCATTATGAATTTGAGGGATTCGAATGCGCCTGACCAGACGACGGCTGCCGCGAAGATGGATACGGACCAGCCGCAGATGATTTGGACGATACGCGTCTGGACACCGATGAAGCCGGCGAGAAAGACGCCTGCGACGTTGGCCAGGGCGGCAATAGCGATAATAGCGGTGACGGACTGCACAAGCAGCACGAGCCAGACGACCCAGTGTCGCGGGCCGGGGATGCGGTCGAACATATCAATCATCCCCTCGCCGGTACAGACGGTATAGCGGGCGCCGCTCATCCCAATCCAGTATTTGAGGAATATACCGACGATAATCGCCCAGAGGATACCCGAGCCGAGCACCGCGCCGGTGCGCGTGGCCAGCACGACCTCGCCTGAGCCGATGTATTCAGCACACCAGATAAACGCCGGCCCGACAAGCGCCAGTATCATCAGCCCCTTAGGCGGCGTTTTTATCCCCGTGTCACTCATAGCTATCGTTTTAACCGCTGATTGCACAATTTGCACGGATTTTCTCCTCGCGCAAGACCATCCGGCGGAACAAAATTTGCACTTTTCAAACAGCACTGGGGAGGATACACTATCCGTAGAAGCAACCATTATTTTCAAAGTCGAGTGAAAGGGGAAGATATGTATCACGGTGATATTGCCAATTGTGGTGCGGTGCCGATAATTATTCTGATTTTTGTGGGCCTGGTGCTGTTCACAAGCCTGATTGTAACCATTGCAATAACCTGGATTTACTGCCGGATTTTTTCAAAAGCCGGCTATAGCTGGGTATTGGGATTGCTCACCCTGATTCCCATTGTAAACGTAATTATGTTGTGCGTTCTGGGTTTTGGCGACTGGCCCGTGCTGAAGGAGCTTCGGCAGCTAAAACAATCGACCAAAACATAAACACGGACAATCTCAGCCAAACCCCTGACCGGATGTAAGGGAGAACAATTATGGACTTGGAGCATCCACAACGAGTAAGCGTAATCGACCCGATTGGGCCAGCCATCGAGCAGGTTCGATTGATGCTGTTTCGGCCGTTTGACATCTCAAAGTGGCTGGTGTTAGGTTTTTGCGCCTGGCTGGCGTACCTGGGACAGGGCGGCGGGCCGGGGTTCAATTATACCTTCCACGACAACGGCGCACCTGATATATCCGCTATAAAAGGCCAGATACTGGCATATCTGCCCTGGGTAATTATCGGGGCGTTAATAGTCATCCCGATAATCATAATAATAGGGCTGGTCGTTTGCTGGCTGAGCAGCAGGGGCCGGTTTATGTTCGTCCACTGCATCGCAGGCAATAAAGCCGAGGTGGCGGTTCCCTGGAAGACTTTCGCTCGGCACGCCAATTCGCTTTTTCTGTTCCGCATCGTAATAGGGCTGGTCGGTATGGTGGCCATCGGGCTGCCTGTGGCGATTGGCGTTATCTCAATTATAACGCTGCACACAACGGGGCTGGGTGCAGTAGCGGTGCCGGGCCTGCTCGTCGCCGTCCTTGCTGCCGTCGCCATTGCGGTAGTGGTCGCCGTGGTTGCCAAATTCACCAATGATTTCATCGTGCCCATTATGTTTCTGCGCACCGCAAGCTGCTTGGCCGGCTGGCGGGAATTTCTCGCCCTCCTCGGTTCCAACAAGGCACGCATAGTGCTTTATATTCTCTTTCAAATCGTCATATCGTTGGCTATCGTCTTCATCATTGCGGGCATCTGTCTGGTTGGGTGCTGCTGCTGTTGTGCGAGCGTGCTTTTATTAGTGCCCTATGTCGGAACAGTGATACTATTACCCCTCTTTGTTTTCAAACGGGCGTATTCGCTTTTTTACCTTCGCCAGTTCGGGGCACAATTTGACATTTTCAGCGGGCAGGCGGCATAAGCGGTTATGTCCAGCCAGGAAGAAAAACAACTGATTTTCTTAAGTGCCATCGAACCAAGCGCCGACGCTCATTGCGCCGGGCTGATTAAGGCGATGCGGCAGAGGAGGCGAGATATCGAGTTTGTGGGTCTTGGCGGCCCGAGGATGGCTTCGGCCGGCTGCACGCTCATCAATGAGCCGGAAAGCACCGTGGGCCGGGCTGTAATGACGTATAACGCCTTTGCGCACGTCTCTTACTATTACCGGCTGATAAGACAAATAGCGAAGTTCCTGGCAGCCAACAAACCTGATCTGGTCATCGTTTGCGATTCGCCCGCCTTCAATTTCCACGTTGCAAAGCACGCCAGAAAGTTAGGCATAAAGACGCTTTTTTACGTGGCGCCGCAGTTGTGGGCCTGGGCGCCGTGGCGAATCGGCAAGCTGCGGAAATACTGCGACAAACTATGCTGTATTCTGCCGTTCGAGCAGGACTGGTTCACAAGCCGGGGTGTGCCTGCTGAGTTTGTGGGCAATCCCCTGCTCGACGAGCTTGCGCCCTCCGAGCTGAAAAGGGCCAGGCGTGATTACAGCAGCTTCAACCCTGCAAGCGCCAGGATTGCAATTATACCCGGCTCCAGACCGGCGGAGGTAGGCACGCTGTGGCGGCCGATGCAGCAGATAGCGATTACACTGCGGAAAAGATACCCGAACCTGACGTTTACGACGGTGGCCGTGGACGAGGCGACAAGGGGGGCGCTGGATTCGACCCGGCTGATGGGTTTTAGGACCGGTTACGCGATTGACGCCGTTTATCAGACGGCCCGCGGCAGCGACTTTGCCCTTGTCGCAAGCGGCAGCGCTACGCTACAGGTGGCGTCGGCCGGATGCCCGATGGTAATTATGTATAAAACCAATCCGATGTTGTGGCACTTACTCGGTCGCTGGCTGGTTACCACTAAGTACCTGTCTTTAGTCAACATCCTCGCAGGCCGGGAACTTGTGCCGGAGTTTATGCCGTATTTTGGCTCAACCAAACCAATCATCGAAACAATCCAAAGTTTGTTTGAGGACAAGACCCGGCTGACTCAAATCAGCTCAGACCTGCTGGCGGTTGTGCAGCCCTTAGCGGCCAAAAAGGCCGGCAGCGAAGTCGCCCGGATAGCCGCGGCAATGCTGACCCAAACCGCCGGCTGTGATTCAAAAAACACAACTTAGCCGTAACATCAAAGACATCTGAAGTTGGAGGCAGATTTTGTTTGACATATCTTGCGCTGGGCTTTTACAATGAGCACGGTTCCGGTGAATTTGTCTGCGGCTGTGAATTATTTTGGACGAGTGTCCCGATTTGTTGAAAGCGAGGTGGGCTTGGGCCGTGAGGTGTCCTTTCTGCAAAGAAGATCGGGATAAGGTAATTGATTCGCGTTCGAGCGACGGCGGGCGCGTAATCAGGCGCAGGCGCCAGTGCCTGGCGTGCAAAAAGCGTTTCACCACATACGAAAAGACCGGAGAGAGCTTCAAGATGTATGTGATAAAGAAGGACGACTCTCGCGTCCCTTACGACAGGGAAAAGGTTATAACGGGCCTTCAGAAGGCCTGTTACAAGAGACCCGTTTCCGTCGAACAGATTCGCCAGATTGCAGACAAGGCGGAAGAGGACATATTCCGCAATTTCGATAAAGAGGTCACCAGCGCCTTTATCGGCGAAAGCGTCATAAGGCATCTGCGAGACGTGGACAAAGTGGCGTATATTCGTTTTGCCAGCGTGTATCGTGATTTTAAGGACGCCGGCGAACTAATTGAGGAGGTAAGTCAGGCTATAGCACAGTCCGATTACGGAGGTCAGCCCAAGCTCTTCGAGTAACGGCCGAAAGCGACCCATCGGGCTTTTTGCATGGAGGCAGAGATGAAGGCCAGGAAGCTGCAGTTAAATCCGCCAAAGGAACGGCGGATAAATGTCATCAAGGCGGATGGCAGCACGGAAGAGTATATTTATACCAAGGTTGTGGGAACCATAATCAGTGCGCTAAGTGCGGCGGACCAGCCCGATATAACCGTTGCCGAGGAGCTTGCCGAGGCGGTAACATTTTTTCTTTATAACACAAAAAGCCCCCGAGGCGTCAGCAGCAGCGAGATATTTTCGATAATCCAGGCCGTCCTTGCCGGCACCGGCTACGAGGAAGCCGCAGCCGCCCTCAATGAACATCATTTTGAGCGAAAGCTCAAACGTTGCCGCGTGGAGGTCGTCAACGGCCGGCCCGGCGAACTGGCGGACACCGAACTGCTTTATAACGCCGGGGCGGCCCGCGTCAGAACCAAATGGGAAAAATCCAGAATAGTTGAGGACCTGGTTGCCGAATACGGCTTGCCCCGCCAGACGGCCAGAACTATCGCCTCAATGGTGGAGGAAAAGGTTTTCAGTATGGGCATATCCCTTGTTCCGGCCGGGGTGGTCAGGCAATTAGTGCTGAGTGATGCCGCTGCTATCCTCAGCGCCCAGCGGCAGTTGCAGACAGTATGAACGTGGAATCACAAAGGTCGCAGGTTTGGCCGAGACCTTTCGGCACAAAAAACCTGTTCGAACCAGGAAAAACCCTTGCAGGAACCGCTTACGGTTGTTAGTTTACTGGTCAGGTATCTCTTGAAAGGTTATTGTAGTTTAGGTTTTTCAGAAAGGAGTTGAATTATGAGCAAAAGTCAAGTCCGCACTCTGGTGTGCGTAGTGTGCCTGACAGCGATGTGCGCCCTCATAGCGGGATGCGAAGGTCAGGCGACTGTCGAAAAGGCAAAGCCCGAGGTCAAGGCGACCGCCGAAAAGGCAAAGCCCGAGGCCAAGGCGACCGCCGAACCGGCAAAACTGGCAACAGCCGAAAAACCCAAGGAGGCCGCGAAGCCAGCGGCTGAAAAGCCCAAAGCGGCCACAGAGCAAGCGAAACCGGCGGCCGAGAAAGGCACGACCCTCGGCCCATACGGCCTCGCAAAAAACTGGATGGACGAGCAGGGTTTCATTAGTAACTGGCTGATTGTGGGACCATTCCCCAATCCCGGTGAGCGACCCGATTGTAACGGTTTCCATATCGATTATCTGAAGAACTACGGCGGTGAGCTTAACTGCACGCCGGCAAACGGTATGGAAATCAAAACCGACGACGGCAAGGTAGTGAAATGGCAGCCGTATCAATCGACCGACACGACGGTCAACTTCTTCTCCGTTGAAAATCTCAAGCTGGAGCCAAGCCAGGAAAAAATCCTGTGCTATGCCGCCTGCTGGGTTGATTCCGACGCTGATAAAGAAGTCGAGCTGCGCATTGGCTCCGACGACGGGTACAAGCTGTGGGTCAATCACAAGCTGGTCAGCGAACAGAACGTTTACCGCTCAATGGAAATGGACCAGGAAACCCACAAGGTCAAGCTCAATAAGGGCAGGAACCTCATCCTGGTCAAGGTTGCCACGGACTGGGGCGAGTTTGCGTTTATGCTGCGTGTGGTTAATGCCGAGGGCAAGGAAGTGCCGGGCATCAAGGTCTGGAACTAAAAACACAATCGTAAAATTGACCCGTCAGCCCGGTTGCAAGCCGGCTGGCGGGTCTTCTTTTTTACAGGACAAATCCCAAACCGTCGGTTAAAATATCGCCCGCTATGCAGCTAATCGTTGGAAAATCCCGGCTGAGGGGGTCAGTTACAATACCCGCATCCAAATCGCACACGATTCGTGCCGTCGCAATCGCCTCGCTGGCTGAAGGCGCCAGTTTCATCCGCAGTCCGCTGGTTTCGGGTGATACATTGTCGGCAGTGAGCTGCTACCACGCCTTAGGCGCCAAAATAGACACATCGGATAGCTCATGCTGGAAGGTTGCCGGCACAGCAGGGCTTGTTCGTGCGCCCCGCAAGACAGTAGACGTCGGGAATTCCGGCACCACGCTTCGCGTCGCGATGGGTTCCGCGGCACTGGCGCCGGAAGGGAAAACCACCACTTTTACAGGCGATGAGCAAATCCAGTCGAGACCCGTCGGGCCTCTGATACAATCGCTGGCGGATTTAGGCGCGAAATGCGTCAGCATAAAAAACAACGGCTCGGCCCCCGTCGCCGTAACGGCCCGGATAAAAGGCGGCAAAACTTCAATTGCGGCGTTCAGCAGCCAGTATCTCTCGTCGCTTCTTTTGTGCACGCCGCTTGCGGAAGAAGACAGCGTTATCGACGTCACGCTGCTCAACGAGCCGGGGTATGTTCAAATGACGCTGGACTGGCTCGACAAACAGAATATCAAATATGAAAAACGCGGCCTGCAGTATTTTAAGATTAAAGGCGGTCAGAAGTACAAGGCCTTCGACGTGCAAATACCGGCCGACTTTTCCAGCGCTACGTTCTTCCTGTGCGCAGCGGCGCTGTCAGGCGATAACGTGCGGCTGCTGGGCCTGAACTTTGCTGACAGTCAGCCGGACAAGGCCGTCGTCGAGTATCTCCACGCAATGGGCGCCGACATATCGGTGGAGAAAAAATCGATTACGGTAAAAGCCGGACCGCTTAAAGGCATCGAGATAGATATGAACGCCACGCCCGACGCTCTGCCGGCTCTTGCCGTTGTCGGCGCATTTGCCGAAGGAACGACGCGCTTAGTCAACGTCCCGCAGGCACGGGCCAAGGAAACAGACCGAATCAAATGTATGGCCGAGGAGCTTAAAAAACTCGGCGCCGACGTCGAGGAGCTGCCGGATGGCCTTATAGTTAAACATAGCAAGTTAAAACCGACTGCTCTCAACGGCAGGGGCGACCATCGCATTGTAATGGCATTGTCGCTGGCGGGTATGGCAATTGACGGCCAGTGCACTATCGACACCGCCGAAGCAATGAATGTTACCTTTCCGGAATACGTCAAGCTGATGACGAGCATAGGCGCTTGTTTGGAGATGAAGTAAGGAGAAGAAAATGATTGGCTGCCACATCGGAAGATTGTTTCAGGTTACGGTTGCGGGCGGTTCCTATCAGGAAGGCCTGGCGACCATTGTTCAGGGCCACCCGCCGGGAATGCCGCTCACCGAGCAGGAAATCTACGGCGACTTGCTTTTGCGAAAACCTGGCGCAGACGAGCTGTCCAGCCCGCGCAAGGAGCCGGATTTGCCTGTTATCTATTCGGGGCTTAACGCCGCCGACACAATCGAAGGAGCAGGCAACAGAAACCATACCAACGGCACGCCGTTGACAATTCTGATACCGAATCTTGACCGGCATTTTGTCCACGTGAAGCAGTATCAGGACACCAACCGCACGCCGCGACCCGGTCACGCGTCCTGGGCCTCCTTTGTCAAATACGGCCCCGACGATGACGCAATCGGCGCAGGGATTTTCAGCGGGCGTTACACCTCGACAATCGTTGCGGCCGGCTCCGTCGCCAAAAAGGTGCTCAAAAAGTGCGGCATCGAAGTCTTCGCCTACATAAAGGAAATCGCCGGAGTTCGATGCCCGGATATCGACCATAACAAGGTGCTTGTATGCACCAATAACTACAAAAAAATGCGGCAGGACCTTGACCCGTTTTACCAGGAAATTTACGTCAGGGGCCGAATCACTATGGATATGCGCTTTCTCGAAAAGGCGGCCGTTCTTGCCCAGGTCGAGAAGGAGATAGACGCTATCCGTGACAAGACGCCGAAAATGAACGCGAAGGAAATCAAGGACAAATACGGCGTGCACCACGTCGTCAATTGCCCTGATATTGACGCCGCGCAGGCAATGACGGAGGCCTGCAACAAAATTTCGGCGGGCGGCGATTCTGCCGGCGGACTGGTGGAGGTCGTGGCCCTCGGCGTTCCCACGGGACTGGGTGAGCCGGTCTTTTACAAGCTCGATGCCGAGCTTGGCAGGATGTTAGGCATCGGCGCAGTCAAGGCCGTCGAGGTCGGCGCCGGTATGGCCGTCAAGAATATGACCGGCAGTCAGGACAACGACCAGATACACTCTGAGGGCAAAAAGGTGGTCTTTGACTCGAATAACGCGGGCGGCATCACGGGCGGGCTGGCGACGGGCCAGCCAATTGTCGTCCGGCTTGCAGTCAAGCCGACGCCTACAATCGCAAAACCGCAGCACACAATCGACAAATACACGCTTGAGAACAAACAATTAGCCGCTATCACCAGGCGGGACCCGACAATCACCGCGAGGATTTGGCCGGTCGCCGAAAACTATACGGCAATCGTTCTGCTTGACCACCTGCTTGCACATTACGGCTACCAGCAGCTAAAGGACAAGATTTATCAGGACAAATAAAAAAGGCCCCGGCAAAAGCCGGGGCCTTTTATTTTGACCATTTCAGCCCCTCTTTATTCTTCGCCAGAGGGGACTGTTGCCGTCGCTACGGAGACGGAGGACCAAGTGTATGCACAGCAGAGCACGCCTCGTTCCCCGCGGCGTCGTACACGCATATCTTCCAGTCCAGCGTCTTACCAAAGCCGCCATACTTGTCGATATCCACGTCATAAACAACGTAGTCGGTGCCGATGTAGGTCACCCTCGCATGCCCAACTCCTGTGTCTCCCTGTGCCGCCCCATCCATGTATATCGGCCCGGAAATCTTAGAGGTGCTGCTGAAGTTATCGTCAGTGAGGCAGATGAAGCGGATTTCAACGTGAGTCCCGTCTACATTATCGGTGGTGCCGGTCACATTGACCATAACTTTATGCCACCAGTCACTACCATTTGTCTGGAACTGCCCGCTGGCTGAGTTATTGTCAGGGATATTGGGAACGAGGTAGTTTTGGTCCGACATCACCATTATAGGCGCCGGCGACGGCGCATTCGTGTCAGCGAGACTGCTTACGCACTCTATACTTGACCAGCCGGTGTTATTGCCGTATTTGTCACGGGCCCTTGCCTTGTAGCAGTGCTGAACGTTGGGGTCGAGACCCGTGGCTACATAGCAGGGGTCGGTCAGCCAGCCGCTGGTGACGCCGTTGGTTTCCGCGAACTGGTAATAAACCGTGCCGCTGTCATCGGTGGCCGGGGTCGCAACCATCGCCACCGAGGTGGCGGATGCGGCGTAAGGCGGAGTAAACCAGGTCATAGGATTGGGCGTGGGGGCAACATTATCGCTGATCAGAACCAGCGGCTCCAGCCAGCAATCCGCCACAACTGTAAGGTCTTCCAGTCCCACTGAGCCATCAGACCCAAGGTCTGCGCTGCTGCACCAGCCGTTGGCGTCCGAGCAACCCTCGTTCAACCACGACAACGCGAAAATTGCGAAGTCCCTGAAGTTGACGATATTATCCGCTACAATGTCCGCGCGTCTGCACGGCTCCAGCGTCGGGTAATGATAGCCGAGGTCCACTGTGCCCAAGTCGCCTATACCCGTTGTGGCAGTGCTATACTGTATAAATCCGAGATAGATGGCACGGTTGCCGCCGGCATCAACACAGGGGCTGTCGACCGATTGCCCCGCGGTCGTCTGGCTGAGATGGAAGTTGTCCGCTTCCGCGTCGACAAACAGCGGGTCAGCGTTCAGGTCGCCGTCGCCCCAGATAAGCGTGCAGCCCGAACCGACCGCCACGCTGTTCTTGCCGCCTTTAACGTCGCTGTAGAAAACACTGACGGTGCCGCACAGCGGGTCATACTCGAAGCCGGTCTCGACGGCAATCTCAGGACCAAATACGCCGTTGTTGTCCCAGAAGATACTGTTGTTGACGTCCGTGTTGGCGCCGTAAGAGCAACACAATCCGCCGCCAAATCCCGTGCTGCCGGGTTCGCCGAAGGCGCCGGTGACTCTGTTATTATAGAGCGTGCAGTTTTCGACAGAGACAACCGCACTCCAGTTGGCTGATATGGCGCCGCCATCGCGGCCCGCTTCGTTGCCCACCAGCAAACAGTTCTTAATGGTTGTTGCACCGGTAACCGGCCCAAAGACATATATTCCGCCGCCCGATGCATCGACAACGTTCTCGATCAGGAAGCAATCAACAATATCGGTTTCAATGCTCGAACCGAAGATTCCGCCTCCCTGACCGATAACATTGATGTCGATGTCATTCGGCGAGACGCCCGCAAAGTTGTTGCGGAAGGTGCATCCTTTGATTAAACCGCCGCTTTCCACTGCGTAGGCGCCGCCGCCGACGTACGCAACGTTACTCAATATGTTACTATCCAGCACCTGCGGTTCGCCGCCGGACCAGAACATACCGCCGCCGACCGCCGCGTTATTGTCGCTTATAGTGCAGTTTTTAAACTCGATATACGCGGTGTTCTCAAAGGCGATACCGCCGCCGTAACCAAGGTATGGGTCTATGTGATAAGTGCTATCGGGCTTGGGGGCTGTGTTGCCTGTAATGTTGCAGTCGATAAATTTAATATTCGAGTTTTCACCACAGAACACGCCGCCGCCGGAACTGGGTATCCGGTAGGCGAAGACGGGGTCCGGTCTTGTAACCGGCCGGGTGCCGCCAATGCCGCTCATACCGCCCCGGGCGGTGTTATTGGTAATGTTGCAGGCGATAAAGGTCGCGGAGCTGTAGAAGCTGCAGAACACGCCTCCGCCGAGGCCGCTGTAGAACCTGTAGTCGCCGACATACGGCTGACCGTTGGAGCCGATGAGTTGCCGCCACGGGAAGGAGAAATCGTTGCTCCACGAACCGCCATGATTAGCGTCGCGGTAAGCCGGCGTGTTAATCGTTCCGGAGGAGTCGCCGCCATTGCCCGCATTGCCGCCGGTGACCACACAGTTAGTGACGGTGCAGTTTACAAATGTCGGGTTTGCGAAAGGTGCGATATAGATACCGCCGCCATAGCTGCCGCCCGCCCAGCCGCCTCTGCCGGCAGAAACAGTAGCATCGGCATTGCCGCCGTCGCTGGCATTGCCGCCGGTAATGTTGGTATCCCTGATAACACAATTCTTGATTGTCGGGCTTGAACCGCTGGCAATCTGCACGGCGCCCCCACCGATGGAGTAGCCGTCATAACCATTCTGTCCAGGCCCGTTGGTGTCCGGG
>Ga0315284_10010666_pt1 | contig 13089 bp, 13 predicted proteins | sample YL17G09_16_MG_FD_203696 | JGI IMG/M metagenome (GOLD analysis project Ga0315284, IMG submission 203696) | Sediment microbial communities from Yellowstone Lake, YNP, Wyoming, USA - YL17G09_16 | ecosystem: Environmental > Aquatic > Freshwater > Lake > Sediment | place: USA: Wyoming | collected... | reverse complement strand
TGCCGCCGCGCTAGTCGACGGCATGTCGAGAAGAAGAAGCCTCGACGAAGCGACGAGGAGGCGAGACCGGGAGGAGAGACGAGCGAGCATCCGAAATTCGGAATGGCTTCCCGAGAGTGGCCCTGCGATCTTTTTTCCTTTCTTTCTTATTGTTACACACGCTCCCTCTCCCTCCTCTCCCTCTTCTTCCTTTCTCTCTACTTCCCTCCGACGAGCATGCCCTCGGCCGAGAACCACAGCACGGTCACGCCCGCCCCGAGAGCAAAGAGATTAGCGAGCGAGCTCAGCCCGTGGAGCATCCCGAACCTCCCGTTAGCTTTTTTCTTCTCGTTTTCGGGAAACTTCGAGCCCTCGGCCTGCGCGGCGCGGCGATGGTACATCGCGGCGGTCGTCAGCGGCTCCAGCACAGCGAGATTCAGCAGGGAGAACGCGAGGGCGACGGCCGCGGCGACGGCGCGCGGTCTCGCGGAAGAGCTGCTCCCGCCGGCGCGCCCGGTCGCCGTCAGGGCGAGCGCCGCCGCGGACGTCGCCGTCTGCAGCCCGAAGTAAACGGGGAACAGCTTCGCCTGGAGGTCTCCAAAGGTTGTTTTCGGCAGGTTCGTAAACATTAAGATACCTGCGAAGAAGGTCGTCCAAACGCTGGCGCCGACGAAGACGGAGGTGGAGAGCAGGGAGGCGAACGCGCCCCCAGTGGAGGTTGGCAAGGATGACGGCAGTGACGAGAGTTTGCCGCCCTTCAAGAGGGCCACTCCTGCTGCCGTCACGGCGCAGCCGCCTGCCAAGCGTCCCAGCGGGGTCGACAGGAGGCCCATGGCGAGGTCCAGAAGAGGCGGGATAGGAGGCCAGCGGCGAAGGGAGGGCGAAGGGAAGGGAAGAAAGCTACAGAGAAGCGAAGCGATGAAAGTGATCTCACATTGCGACGTCGCAACTCCACGTCACTTTCATCGATTTTTCATTTCGTCGACAGCGATGCTCAACATGCCACCCCTCTCCGGTCCTCGCGCCGCGGCGCTCCTCCCTCGCCGCGCCCCTTCAGGCGCGGCGACGCCGAGGGCAGATGCCTCTGTGTCTGCCTCCGCTGCCGCTGCCCCTCGACCAGCAGCAGCAGGCCCTCGGCGGCAGCAGCTCCCGCCGCCCCCCTCCTCGAAGCAATCGAAACGCACCTCCGCTTCTTCTTCTTCGACCTCCTCTTCGTCGACCTCGTCCTCGTCCTCAACGGCAAAGCGCAAACCCTTCACGCGGGCCCCGGACCTCCCGACGCGCCTCGCCGACCTCCAGGAGCTCGTCCGCGATCTGGCCGGCGTCGCCGCCTCCGCCGGGCCCCAAAGCGCCTTCCGCGGGATCCAGGCCGCGGACGCCGTCGCCCGCGTCGGCAGGCGCGCCGCCGTCGAGGCCCTGCGCCCGGGCGGCAGGCCGCCCTCCGCCCCGGCGTTGCTCCGCAGGGTCTTCGAGGCCCTGGGCGCCACCTACATCAAGCTCGGCCAGTTCATCGCCTCGAGCCCGTCGCTGTTCCCCGAGGAGTACGTCTTGGAGTTCGAGGCCCTGCTCGACCGCACCGAGCCAGTGCCATGGGCGACGATCAAGGCGTCGATCGAGCGGGAGCTCGGCGGGCCGCTCGAGAGGTTCTTCGAGTCCGTCGACGAGGCGCCGCTGGCGTCGGCCTCCGTCGCCCAGGTCCACGCCGCCGTGCTGAAGGGCTCGAGGGCGGACGTCGTCATCAAGGTGCGGAAGCCAGGAGTGGACGCGACGCTCTCGGCGGACCTGGGGTTCCTGTACGCCGCCGCGCGCGTCGCCGAGTTTCTGAACCCGGCGCTGGGGAGGGGGTCCGTCGCGGCGATCGCGGGCGACATCCGCGCGGCCATGCTCGACGAGGTCGACTTCACCAAGGAGGCGGCGCATGTCGCGGAGTTCGCGTCGTACCTGAGGGCCACGGGCATGGAGTCGGTCGCCACCTGCCCCGTCGTCTACGGCGAGGCGAGCTCGAAGGGCGTCCTCACGATGTCGCGGCTGCGGGGGGTGCCCCTGACCGACATAGAGGCCATCCGCTCGATCACGGACGTCGAGCCCGAGGCCGTGCTGGTGGGGGCGCTCAACGCCTGGTTCGGCTCGCTGCTTGCCGCGCGGAGCTTCCACGCCGACGTGCACTCGGGGAACCTCCTGGCGCTGCCCGACGGCCGCGTCGGCTTCATCGACTTCGGGATCGTGGGGCGCGTCGCGCCCTCGACGTGGGCGGCCGTGAGGGCGCTGGTCGCGTCGACGGCGTCGGGCGACTACGACACGATGGCGAGGGCGCTGGCGGCGATGGGGGCGCTCGGGGAGGAGAAGCAGGTGGTGGGGGGGCGGGGGGGGGGGGAGGCGGGCGGGGCCGGCGCCGGCAGCCCAGGGCCTCCGGGGTCGGACCCTCGGGAGCCTTCCGACGACGGCGAGCTCGACTACGCCGCCTTCGCCGCCGACCTCGAGGCCGTCTTCAAGGACGCGGCTGCCGCAGCTGCCGCGACGACGGTCACCGTACTGCCCGCGGACGACGGCGCCCGGGCTGCCGCCCAGGCTTCGGCCGCCGCCGCTTCGGCTGCCGCCGCGGCCGTCACGTTCGACGAGGCCGCGGTCAACCGCCTCCTCCTCTCGGTCGTCCGAGTCGGGGAGACCTACGGCATCCGCTTCCCGCGCGAGTTCGGGATCCTGCTCAAGCAGCTGCTGTACTTCGACCGGTACGTGCGGGTCCTTGCTCCGGGGCTCAGCCTGGCGGACGACTCGAGGGTCGGGCTCGACTCGATGGAGGCGCGGTTTGGCGGAAGCGGTGTGGTCGAGATTTGATAGACTTTTTTTTTCTTTCTCTATTTTTTTTCTTCTTCTTCTTGTTCTCCACAGAGCATTCTTTCTCATTGTTTCTTTATGTAACCGAACCTGGCGCGACTCGCGCTTGCCAAAAGAAGAAGAAGAAGAAGGAGGATAGAAGGAAGAGGCGCGGCTTGAAGGGACTGTCTTACATTTTTTTAATTTCTGAAAGAAAAAAAGGAACAAGGAAGAAACAATCTTACCAATTCCCTCCCGGGGCGCTCTCGGGACTCGGACTCGGCGGCCTCAGCACCGCGCCCGCCACGGCGAGCGGACACTTGACGTCGAATAGCTTCTCCATGTCGCCCGCGGCTCTCTTCGCGGCCTTGCTCGCCGCGGCCTGCTGCTGCTTGTTCTTCTTGAAGTCTTTCAGCGCCGACACCAGGGCCCTGTCGCACGCGCACTCGGCGGCGGCCCGGCGCACCTTGTGGCTCGGGGGGTTGGCCTCTCGGGCCTGGCCGTAGCAGGTGTCGTGCGCGTGGCAGGCCTCGTCGACGGGGTCGATCCCGGGGCGGTTCTGCTTGTCGGTCCAGCCTGTTTTTTTTTTTTTTCCGCCGCCTCAAAGTGAGATTGCAGAGGGAAAAAAACAAAAATTTGTCGCTTTCGACCCCCTTTTTCGTCTCCACGCGCACTTTTCTTCCCCCCCCCCCTTTTCTTTCGCCTCTCGAGCCTCTGCTCGGAAGGCTTCGTACTTTTCTCTCGGAGACAAGGACGCACCCCTCCCTCCCCTCCACAAAAAAAAAACGAAACGCGCACCCGGACCGCAGTAGCGCCCGTAGAAGACGAACGACCCTTTCTCGCCCGAGAGCGACGAGGGGTCGACCTCGCTCTGGTCGATGGCTTTGGAGGCGCCCCTGGCGAGGAACCTGACCCTCTTGGGCTGGACCGGGGCGGCGGGGGGCTCCGACGCTGCCGAGGCGACGTCCGCGGCGACGCCGGCCTGGGCCTCTGGGTCTGCTTCCTCTTCGGAGCCGGCGGCTTCTTGGCCGGCGCCGTCGCCGCTGCTCGCCTCTTCTTCTTCTTCGTTGTCGTCGTCGTCGCCGTCGTCGTCACCATCAGAGATTGCGCTCGGAGAAGGAGCGGCCGCTGCTGCTCCTTTCACTCCGCCTTCTCGGAGCAGAAGGCCCTCAGAAGCAGCAACAGCAGCAGCAGCAACCCTGCTCGGCGCCGGCGTGGGTGCGAGCAGGAGGGCGAGGGTCGGCGGGGCCGAAGGGGAGGGAGCAGCAGCGGCGTCGTCGGAAGCGGCCAGCACTCGCGGCGCATTTTCGTCGCTCCATCGTTGCTGCTGCTCTTCGCGGCGGCGGTCGTGGGGCCCGCCAGGCCTGCCCTGCGCGTCAGTCGAGCAGAAAAACAGCAGTGTGATCGCTAAAAGGGTCGCGAGGACGAGGTTTCCCCTACAGGAGGTGGGGGGCGGCCTGCGGGGCATCTTGCTAGTAGTTTTCTTTTTCGCCCCAGTAGACGTTGTGCAGGTTCTGTTCGGAGCCGACGAGGAAAAAACCAAAAAAAACTCACTCTCACTCTGACTTCAAGACACCCTTTCTTCTCGCTTTCGCTCCCCTTCCGACAGCCTCTTACCCCGACCTCTCGCGCCTCAACCCAATGGCTCCTCCAACAGCAGCCCCCTTAAAGTCCTCCAAGGACGGAGCCAGGTGAGAAACAGAGAGAGATGGAGAGAATTGAGAAGAGAATTGAGAAGAGAATTGAGAGAGAATTGAGAGAGCTGTTACGCCCGCGCGTAGGCCATGGCGAAAAACAAAACAACGAAAACCATTTGTGCCCTCTCTTTGCACCCCCTTCGCCCAACGTTTGCGAACTTTTCGCTCCTTCTCTGCCACAGACAAGTGATTGAAATTATTAGTCGTTTTCAGCAGAGAGAGAGGGAGAGAGAGTATACCGCGAGGGAGCTCGCGACCCTGAAGAGAATGAAAAACGAGAGAGAGCGCGCCCGCCATTGCGGAGGAAAGCAGTTCACTTCCGACGTCGTTTTGTCTCTCTTGCCTTTCATAAAGCTCATCCCTTTTTCCTCCACCTCCTCTCTCCGCTTCCTCTCCAGGCCCCGCCTGCTCTTCGCCGCCGCGGCCGCCGCGGCAGCCTTCGCCGTCGGCCGCTTCGCCGGCTCCTGGCCCCGCAGTTCTCCTCTTTTCGGCGCCGACCCTCGACTCTGCGACCCGAAAGTCGGATGCACCCCGGTGCAGCTCGCGGCCAAGCGCCTGACGCCGCTGGCCGCGGGCCGCAAGCACGCCTTCGCGTCGGTCCAGGAGGCCTGGAACGCGACGGTGAGCGGCCTCGACCTGATCGACGTGGTCGACAGGGTCATCGGGGAGAAGAACCTCAAGTGCGTCCTGAACCTCGGTAAGTCGTTAGTATTTTCTTCCTCTTCTTCTTCTTCTTCTCCTTCTTCTCCTCCTTCTCCTTCTTCTCCTTCTTCTTCTCCTTCTTCTTCTTTTTCTTCTCCTTCTTCTTCTTCTTCTTCCTCTCCTCCATTCTCTTGTTCTGTTTTCGAGGCCCCGTTTCTATGGGCGTTTTCCGCCTCGTTCTGACCTCCTCCTCCCTCGTGCATCTATCTCTCGCCCCGCAAAAAGGTGCCCTCGACGGCCTCACCGACGACCCGACCTACCCGCTCTTTGAGCGCGGCGCCTGCGGCGCCGCCTTCGAGGGGGACCCGCTGATCCTCGACGCGCTCGAGGAGAACCTCGCGCCCTTCCGCAGCCACGGCGTCGCGATCATGAAGGAGTACGCGCACCCGGCCACGCTCCCGGCCAGGCTCCGCGCCGCGGGGCTCACGCCGGCCAACCTCGACGTGCTCAAGGTCGACGTCGACGGCTTCGACCTCGCGCTGGCGCGCTCGGTGATGGAGGCCGGCTTCAGGCCCAAGGTCGTGTTGATGGAGGCCAACACCGACGTGCCCGCGCCGTTTGCGTTCGAGACCATTTACAGGCCCGACTACGGCGTGTACTTCCAGTTGCGTTGTTTTTTTTTTTGGGGGGGGGAAAGAGTCGAGAGAGAAAAGGAAAGAAAGAGGAAAAAGGAGCCGCGCCGGCGGCAAAAAGATCGGAAAAAGAAAAGAAAAAGAGGAAATTAACCCTGGCCTTTTTCTCTCTCCCCTCCAACCACCAAAACCACCTCCCTCCTCTCTCTCTCTCTCTCTCTCTCTCTCTCTCTCTCTCTCTCTCTCTCTCTCTCTCTCTCTCAGCGGCGGCTTCTACGGCACCTCCACCGCGGCCATCGCCGACCTCCTCGAGCCCTACGGCTACTCCCTCGCCCTGGCCGACAACGACGACTCCAAGACGGAGCACAACGTGTACCTCGTCAGGGACGACTTCGTCGCCGCCGGCGCGCTGCCCGACGCGCCCCGCGACGTCTGCTCGGTGTACTACGGCGGCATGCGCAAGTACCACTGCATCCACGCCTGCCACCAGGACGAGAACTTCGAGGGCCTCGGGAACGGGGAGCGGTTCGACACCACCAAGGTGTGGACTGAGGAGCTCGCGAGGGCCAAGGGGGGCGAGGGGAGGGAGGCCGACGTCGACGCCGTCAGGGAGAGGCTGGCGCGTGTGTGGGGCAACGCGGCGCGGAGGCACGAGGAAGTGATCGGAGGGCGCTCGGAGTTCTCGATGGGGGTGCTCAAGTACGTGGACGTGAAGAGCTGCGGGCTTTAGAAAGTGGAAAAAACGGGAAGCCGTTGACCTTTTGCCGAGACAAGTCTCTGGGACGTTGCTCCCCCCTTTCGTTAGACATATTTCAATAAGAGACAAGGGAAGAGAAAGAGATTAAGAGAAAGAGAGAGGAGAGAACGAGTTTTCCACCCCCCCTCCCTGCTCTTTGTTCCCTTTTTTTGGACCCTGGACCGCCACCGCCACTTCCTCTTCGGAGGAGGGTGGTGGTGGTGGTCGATACAAACTAAACTGATTTGAGAGAGCTTTTCTCTCTTCTCTAGAGCACACTTCAGACAGATGCCCCCTTTCCCGGCTTCCCGTATCGGGTGTTGTTGTAAGTAGCGAACGTCAAAAGAGATAGAGAGAGAGAGAGAAGAAGAAACAAAGAGAAGAGAGAAAGAAAGAAAAAAAGACTCTGTTTTCGTCTGTTACACTTTCTCGTTTCGTTCCCCCACCAACTTGCAGATTCCCCCCCTTCACCCGCCACTTGCGCGCCTCTCCCCCCTTCGGACGCTTCCCCCGCATTCTCTCCCAGACACCATGGCAGCTGACTCGCCCTCGGGGAACCTGAAGCGTCCCGCCAAGTTTGGAGGATCCACGCGCTCCTCGGACGACGACGCGAAAGCCGCGGCGAAAGGCAAGGCGACGCAGCATGGCGGCGTGTCGTTGGCCAAATTCGCCTTTGCCGCGACCGCCGCGCTGCTCTGCGGCGCCGCGGTCAAGATCTCCTCCGCCTCCTCCCCGCACCCGGGCCACGCGCAGCTCAAATCCCTCATTACCGACGGGAAGTGGAGGCACGCGGAGATCGACCACCTGTACACGCTGGGCGACGAGATGCAGGAGGCCATTGGCTTGGTGCGTCGAGGTTTTCTCCCTTGCATTTACTTCTCTCGACCTCTCTCCTCTCTTCCTCTTTCCCTCTCTCGCTCACTCGAGACCCCGAGGCCAAAAAAAACAAAAACAAAAAACTTCCTCCGCATAGGACGTCACCGAGGGCCACACGGGAACGGCCTTCCTCCTCCGCAAGATGCAGGTCGCGCTCGCGCGCATGCCGGCGGTCAAGACGATCTGCGAGATCGGGTTCAACTCGGGCCACTCGGCGTCGGTCTGGCTCGCGGTGAGAGAGAAGACTTTCCGAGTTTTTTTCCCCTTAAGAATTTTCTTCCTTCCTCTCTTTTTCGGGGGTTTCATCGAGGCATCGTTTTCGGTCGAAGAAGAAGAAAAACTCTCTCACGTTTCTCCTCCACGTTTCCCAAAACCTCCCTTCAAAACACAAACAGGCCAACCCCAACGCCAAGGTGATCATGTTTGACCTCTGGGAGCACGCCTACGCCCCGAAAGCGGAGGCCTGGCTGCGGTCCCCGGCCGCGGCCGCGCACGGCATCGTCGACGGCGACGCGCGCCTGACGGTCGTCAAGGGGTCGTCGCTCGAGACGGTGCCCGAATTCGCCGCCGACAACCCCGACGTCAAGTGCGACCTGATCTCGGTCGACGGGGGGCACACCTACGACGTCGCCCTCAAGGACCTCGAGAACATGCACCTCCTCGCCAACCGTGAGTAGGAGATCTTGCCTTTTCTCTTCTTTTGCCTTTCTCTCCAAACGTCGAGAAAAAAAAAAAAAACTCCTCTCCTTCTCTCTCTCACTCTTCCTCTTCCTTCCTCATCTTCTCCTCCTTCTCCTCCTTTCCAACCATCTTCGTCTCTCCCAGCCGACTTCAACGTCGTCACCGTCGACGACACCCTCTGCTCCCTCCACTGGTGCGAGCCCGTCGAGGAGGCAGTCCAGGAGCACCAGCGGCGCGGGACGATCCGCCGCGTGTACGGCGTGAGCGAGGGCAAGGTGACGCGCGAGGTCGAGGCCGAGGGCGATGACGGGGAGGCGGTCGTCGAGGAGAAGACTTACTACACTCGCGGAATGACGGTCGCTCGCTACCAGTTCTGAGAGAGAGAGGGGGGGTTTCCGGAAAAACGGCGGGGAAGGCGGAACGCGACGGCGGCGACGGACGAAGAGAGGAAATTCTTTCCTCTGCCCCCGCTGCAGTTTCGTCACGAAGAAAAAAAAGAAAAAAAGAGAGAGAAGCAACATAGGCCTTGTTTTTTTCTCTCACAACCGCAACCAAAACGCAACGAATCTTTGGGATTACGAGCGCATTTACAAAGAGAGAGACAATTAGGGAGAGAGAGAGAGATAGAGATAGAGTGAGAGAGAGATTTTGATCAGAGAGAGAGCAAAAAGAGAGGTGCAACGAAAAACTTGTTTTTTATTGTTATGTTTCTGATTTTATACCTCCAACGCCACCACCCTCGCGCGCTTTATCCACACCTTTTCACCAAGACGGAAGTTCACGAACAACTTCGGCTTTGCCCCATCCTTCCTTCCTTCGTTATAATTAGTTCCGGAAAAATGAAAAAGCACACTTTTGACCCTTGAAGAAAAAAAGAGAGAGAGCAAAAAACAAAGAGCAGCTTGTCGCCGTCTCTCTCTCTCTCTCTCCTCTGTCATTTTTTCTCTCTCTCTACCTCTCTCTCTTTCGAGAGAGGGACATTTCCTTCTGTTCTTCCGACAATATTTTATATAGATGGTCGCCCTCCTTACAAGGGACGAAAAGGCGATGGAGGGCGTTGGCAAGCAAAATTAAGTGAAAAAACTCCTGATAGTTTTTTCTTTCTTCAAGGGCTCTTTATCCCAAAGTCTCTCTCTCTCTCTCTCTCTCTCTTTCGTTTCTCCCAATTCGATTAAAACCAAAAAAAGCAAGCAAAAGGGGGCGTGATTAGAACTGTCTAGGACAAGGCGTGGAGGGAAAAGGAGAGAAATCAACGACGATAAAAAAGCAAATCGTACTCTGCCGGTTTGGCGTTGCTGCGCGTTGAGAGGCTCAATCATTTCTGAAAAAAAAAAAAACTCTCTCTCGCTCTTCTTCTATCCTCCCTTCTTACGCCGGGATAGCAGGGTAGGTGCACCCGGCCTGCTCCACGTTGACCAGCGGCGTCAGGTCGAACCCGATCGCCTTGGCGGCCGTCCTCGCGGCCTCGACGACGGCGGCGCTGGGCACGGGCTGCCTCGTGAAGATCCAGAACCCGGAGCCGTTGACGTCCAGGAACGTCTGCGGCCCCTCGCGGCCCGTGCGGCAGGCGCCGTTGGAGGGGGTCGTAGGGGGTCCGCCCGAGATCACGGACCACGCGTCCGGGGCCGTGGTGTCCCCCGAGGTCGCGACGATCCAGTAGGGCCCGCTGATCCCGGGGATGGCGGGCTTGAGCTGGTAGAGCCCCTCGAAGAACGTCGGCAGCACGCGCAGCTTGGACGCCGCGGTCGTCGCGTTCTTGGGGTAGGGCTCGGGGTACGCCACGATGCCGGTCTGGCCTCCGAACGGGTTCCCTGTCGAGGTCGCGTTGGTGTTGGGGACGGTGCCGACCTGCTTGCCCGTGACGCTGCCCTCGTTTGCGGAGTTGTAGACGACCGTGCCCTTCTTAAAGTTGGCGGGGTCCCTGGGCTTGTAGACGGCCCGGACGCAGTAGAGCTGGTTCACGGGCTGGTAGACGAGCGGGATCTGTTTCGTCGGGAGAGAGTGCGAGAGAGAGCGCAGGTGAAGGAGGAGGGAAGAAGGGAGGGAGGAAAGTTTAGAGGTCGAGGTCGAGATGAGAGGTTTTTTCGAAGCAAAAAGTCGCTGGCGTCTCCGCCTCGTCTCTCTCTCTCTCTCTCTCTCTCCTATCCTTCTTACCTGCTGCTGGATGTACCAGGGAGCGGAGACGTAGGCAGTCAGGTTGAAGTTGGGCAGCGAGTCGAAGCCGACGGGCGGGCACGGCTTGATCTGGGTGCCGACGACGGGAATCTGCTGGATCAGCCCACCGATCGACGTGGGCTGCGCCGAGGCGACGGCGACGGCGGCGGCGAGGGCCGAGGCCAGGGCCGCGAGGGCGAGGGAGGCGAGGTGAGGGCTGATTTTGTTTTCGTTTTTGTTTTGGAGGGAGGGAACGAGAGGTGGTCGAGGGTTGAGTTTTTCTTTTCTCTTGGACTGCGAAACAAAAAAACAACGGTCGAATGAGCAAACGCATTTTTAAGAGTCTCGAGTTTTCTCCGGCGTGCGGGCGCTTTAGTGGCCTTTATCGACTCGAAAGGCAGAAAACGCATCGATTCCTTGGGTTCGCAGCTGGCGAAAGCAAAGGTCGAGTGCAGTTGGGGGCACGCCGACGGCGATACATGCCGAAGGATTTCTCGCGGAGCAGCCATGGCGCGACGTTGTTACAAGCAATTGCTTCCCTCCCTCCTCTCGACGCGCCAAGAGCGGGAAAGCTCTCCCTCTCTCACGGTAAGAGCCAGAATGCCTATGCGTGCTTGGCGCGCTGGGCAGAGATGAAGACGTTATCTTACCTCATTTGAGCGATAGTTTTTTTTTCTAGGTGTTGAAAAGAAGGGCGAGGAAAAAAAGTGAGCGTCGAAGGACCGACGACGGCGACGCTCACGCTCGCTTTGAGGAGCTCTCCATCACTTTTCGCTTCTTGTTTTCACCTCCGCCGCTTCTCTTTTGTGCTTTCGTCGCTTCCGGGATCCCTTCTTGCCTTCTTCTCCAGCCTCCCTCTGCTCGCACTGAAGGGATGACTCTGTTATTGTGCTCTTGCACGGTCGCAAAGGCAGCTCCGGGCCGCCCCGGAGGAGCGAAGCCGGTCAAAAACGATTTCAAAGGCTTGAAAACGACGAAGCGCCCGCTTCCTCTTCTTCCTCTTCGCCCCTTCCGGCCTCGCCCCTCGGTCGCCGTCGCGTCTTCTCCTTCGACTCAGGGTAATCAGTCTGGCGGCGTGGTGACGCGGTACCGGGGAGCGGGCTCGAATTCCAACGGTTTCTTGAGAAAAAGAGGGAGGGAAAGAGGGAAGCAAAGGCATCGAGAAGGAGAGAGCCATCGAAAATCGGGGCTCGACGCAAAATCATCGTCGCCCTCGCTGACCTCAGCACATCTCCCTTATCCCTCTCGCGCCAATCTCCGAAACAAACTCTCCCCCCACGAAAACAGCAGCCTCCTCGCCCTCCCACCAGCCCGCCGCCGGCCCCGACTACTCCTGGACCTCTTCTTCAAAGCGTTCCCTGGCTCTGGAGCTCGTCCGCGTGACCGAGGCCGCGGCCCTCGCCGGCGCGCGCCACCTCGGCCGCGGCGACAAGGACGCCGCCGACGGCGCCGCGGTCGACATCATGCGGCGCGTGCTGAACACGATCCCGATGGACGGCGTGATCGTGATCGGGGAGGGTGAGAGCGATTTCAATTGGTCTGGGTAGAAAAAGGGAGAGAGAGGGAGAAGAGAGAAGAGGGAAGAGAGAAAGCAGAGGGGAGGGAAAAGACAGAGCGTTTTTCCATGTCTCTCCCTCTCTCTCACCTCCGCCGCTGCCCCCATCCTTCTCCTCCGAAAAACCCTCCCTTCCCTCTCGCCCCCCCCCCAAAAAAAAAACAGGAGAGAAGGACAACGCCCCCATGCTCTTCTGCGGCGAGCGCGTCGGAGACGCGACCGCCCCGCACGCTCTCGCTGTCGACGTCGCCGTCGACCCCTTGGACGGCACGAGCCTCGTCGCGGGCGGGAGGAGTGGAGCCGTTGCGGTGATCGCCGTCGCGGAGCGCGGGGCGATGTTTGACCCGGGCCCCGTGATGTGTGAGTGAACTATGGAGAGAGAAAGAGAGAGGGAGAGGGAAAGAGAGAGCGCGAGAGAGAAAGAGGAAAATCCGTTGAAGCCTCTGTCGCCTCTTTTCATCAAAACTCACCCCCCTTTTTTTTCAAAACTCTCTCTCTCTCTCTCTCTTTCTTTTGCAGACATGGACAAGCTCGCCGTCGGCCCTTTGGTGAACCCCCATCGCGTCTCGCTGTCCTACCCCGTCGCGCAGAACCTGGCGGCGGTCGCGGAGGCCCTCTCGAAGCCCGTCAGCGAGGTCACAGTTGAGCCGAAGCCTTTTTTTCCCCTTCTTTTCTTTTCTTCGAGGTCGGGAGAGGGGCTTCGAGGTCGGGAGAGAGGTTTCGAGGTTGCGAGAGGCTGCGAAACTCAGAAAAGGAACCTCTTTCCCCCCTCAAAAAAAAAACTCAAAAAAAAAAAACCAGGTCTGCATCCTCGACCGCCCGAGGCACGCGGAGCTCATCAGGCAGGTGCGCGCAACGGGCGCCCGCATCCGCCTCATTTCCGACGGCGACGTGGCTGCAGCGATCGAAACGGCTCGGCCAGGCAGCCCCGTCGACGTCATGCTGGGGATCGGCGGCACGCCCGAGGGCGTCGTCGCCGCCGCGGCGCTCAAGTGCCTCGGCGGCTCGATCCAGGGGCGGCTCGCGCCCCGCGAGGAGTTTGGCGAGCGCGAGAGGGCGCTGGCGCTGGGCTACGACCTGTCGCGCATCCTCTTCACCGACGACCTCTGCGGCGGCGACGACGTCTTTTTCGCCGCGACGGGCGTCTCCGACGGCGACCTCCTCCGCGGCGTGCGGTTCGAGGGCGGGGGCAGGGGCAGGACGCAGAGCATCGTCATGCGGGCCGCGAGCGGCACGGTGCGGACGATCGAGACGGAGCACCGGTGGGGCCAGGCGAGGGCCGGGAGGCGCGAGGTGAGGACGGGGGGCGGGGGGGGGGGCGGT
>Ga0315284_10010665_pt1 | contig 13089 bp, 9 predicted proteins | sample YL17G09_16_MG_FD_203696 | JGI IMG/M metagenome (GOLD analysis project Ga0315284, IMG submission 203696) | Sediment microbial communities from Yellowstone Lake, YNP, Wyoming, USA - YL17G09_16 | ecosystem: Environmental > Aquatic > Freshwater > Lake > Sediment | place: USA: Wyoming | collected... | reverse complement strand
ATGCGGGTCAAGATCTACTACACGGTGCGCGAGCTGACGAACCGCGCGCCGGAGCTGTGGACGCTGCGCTCGCTCGGCGACGAGGTCCTCGCCGACGGTCCCGGCGGCGGGCACTCGTGGCTGCAGGAACACGTCGGCGGCGACTACATCACGGGATGGGTGGTGCCGGAGCTGCGCGACATCGCGCTGGTGACGAGCGGCATCTCGCGGTGGCACAACTTCTACGTCGAGGGACTGCGGTGGCTCGTGGGGCACGTCGGGATCGACGGACTCTACCTCGACGACGTGGCGTTCGATCGCGTCACGATGCAGCGGATCCGCCGGGTGCTCGACCGAGGCAGGCCCAACGCGCTCATCGATCTCCACTCGGCGAACCAGTACAACCGGAACGACGGCTTCGCCGCGAGCGCGAACCTCTACCTCGAGCACTTCCCATACATCGACCGCCTGTGGTTCGGCGAGTACTTCGACTACAACTCTCAGCCGGACTACTGGCTCACGGAGCTGAGCGGCATCCCGTTCGGCCTGATGGGCGAGATGCTCCAGGACGGCGGCAACCCGTGGCGCGGGATGGTGTTCGGGATGACGGCGCGCCTGCCGTGGGCCGGGGACCCGCGTCCGGTGTGGCGGGCGTGGGACGACTTCGGGATGGCCGAGAGCCGGATGATCGGCTGGTGGGTGCGGAGCCGGCCGGTGCGCACGAACCGTGACGACGTGCTCGCCACGACGTATCTCAGGCCCGGCAAGGCGATGGTCGCGCTGGCCAGCTGGGCGCGCGACACTGTGGACGTCACACCGGCCATCGACTGGCGGGCGCTGGGCGTCGACTCCTCGACGGCCAGGATCCGCGCGCCAGCGATCGAGGGCTTTCAGCCCGCCAGGACGGTCCGGCCTGGCGAGCCGATCGCCGTGCCGCCCGGCAAGGGCTGGCTGCTGGTGATCGAGAGGCGTGATGAGTGATGGGTGATGGGTGATGGGTGATGGGTGATGGGTGATAGGTGATGAGTGATGGGTGATAGGTGATGAGTGATGAGTGAGAGGTGATGGGTGATGGGGGCGGTTCGAGAGAGTGATCGGCGGGGAGGTGTGCAATGAGATGGTTGGTGCGAAGAGTGGAGGCGCGAGCGACTCGGCGCCGCCCGGCCGGCGAGCGGCTCCGTGCGCGTGAGCCGAGGCGAGCACTATCGGGGCGCAGCCCGGCTCGCGCGCACGGACCGCGAGTGCAAGGCCGCGCCGCCGATGCCGGAGCACTCCTCCTCGCGGCACTCATCCTCGCAACCGGGGTCACCGTGACCGCACCGTCCGCCTCCGCCCAGAACCGCTACGAGCCCACGCCCGCCAACCGCGCCGCCCGCGCGTGGTTCCAGGACGCCAGGTTCGGCCTCTTCATCCACTGGGGCATCTACTCGCTGCTCCAGGACGGCGAGTGGGTGATGAACAACCGCGGCATCCGCAGCGGCGAGTACGAGACGCTGGCGCCCGAGTTCAACCCCGCGCACTTCGATGCCGCGGCGTGGGTGTCGCTCGCCAAGGCGGCGGGGATGCGGTACATCACCGTCACAGCGAAGCATCACGACGGTTTCGCGATGTTCGACTCCCAGGTGAGCGACTGGGACATCGTGGAGCGCACGCCGTACCGCCGCGACGTCATCCGCGAGCTGGCGGAGGAGTGCCGGCGGCAGGGGCTCCGCTTCTTCGTCTACTACTCGCAGCTCGACTGGCACCACCCCGACTACTTCCCCCGCGGCCAGACGGGCCAGGCGGCGGGCCGCCCCGAGACCGGCGACTTCAACCGCTACCTCGACTACATGGACGCCCAGCTGCGTGAGCTGTTCACCAACTACGGCGAGCTGGGCGGCGTCTGGTTCGACGGGATGTGGGACCGCCCCGACGCCGACTGGCGGCTCGAGCGCACCTACCGGATGCTGCACGAGCTGCAGCCCGCCGCGCTGGTGGGCTCGAACCACCACAAGGCGCCCTTCCCCGGCGAGGATTTCCAGATGTTCGAGCAGGACCTGCCGGGGGAGAACACGTCGGGGTTCAACACCACGACGGTCGGTGCCCTCCCCCTCGAGACCTGCGCCACGATGAACGACTCGTGGGGCTACCACCTCGGCGACCGCAACTTCAAGAGCACCGCCCAGATCGTCCGGCTCCTCGTGAACGCCGCGGGGCGGAACGCCAACCTCCTCCTCAACGTGGGCCCGATGCCCACCGGCGAGATCCAGCAGGAGTTCCAGGCGCGGCTGCGCGAAGTGGGCCAGTGGCTGGCGCGTTTCGGCGAGAGCATCTACGGCACGCGCGGCGGACCGGTGCCCCCGCGATCGTGGGGCGTGACTACGCAGAGCGGGAACCGCGTCTACGTCCACGTGCTCGACTGGGCGGACGACGACCTCTCCCTGCCGCCGCTGCCGCGCCGCGTGCGGGCCGCGTCGGTGCTCTTCAACGGAGCCGCGCTGCCGTTCCGCGAGGCGCCGAGCGGCGTGACGATCACCCTGCCGCCACGGAACCCCGACGACGTGGATCTCGTCGTCGCCCTCGACCTGGTGCCGGCGGCGCCGGCTGCGCCCGCTCCGCCGAGGCGGCCGTGACGAGCCGGCGCTCAGGGGTGCAAGGCGCTGCGCGGGAGCACGCTGCGCTACGCCGGTCGGACGGCTCGCTGCGCTCGCACGGCGCCCGGCTCCGCTGGCGTGTACCCCCTCCGCGCCTTGCCACGCAGGGACGTGCTGTTTCTCTCGCCCTCGCGTTGGCGCTCGCGAGCGCGTCCGCCGCGTCCGCCCAGGCCGGCTACACGCCCAGCGCGGCGAACCTTGCGGCCCGCGAGTGGTTCCAGGACGCGAAGTTCGGGATGTTCATCCACTGGGGCGTCTACTCGCTGCTCCAGGACGACGCGTGGGTGAGCAACAACCGCCAGCTGCGCATCCCGGAGCTCGAGAGCCTCGCGCCGCAGTTCAACCCCACCAGCTTCAACGCGGCCGCGTGGGTGGGCCTCGCGAAGGCGGCGGGGGCCCGGTACATCACCGTCACGACGAAGCACCACGACGGCTTCGCGATATTCGACACGCAGGTGAGCGACTGGGACATCGTGGACCGGACGCCCTACCGGCGCGACGTCATCCGGATGCTGGCCGACGAGTGCCGCCGTCAAGACATCAGGCTCTTCGTCTACTACTCGCAACTCGACTGGCACCACCCCGACTACTTCCCGCGCGGCGGCACGGGAGGGAACACCGGCCGCCCCGAGAGCGGCGACTTCGGCCGCTACCTCGACTTCCTAGACGCGCAGGTGCGGGAGCTGCTGACCAACTACGGGCCGCTCGCCGGCATCTGGTTCGACGGGCAGTGGGACAAGGGCGGCGACTGGCGGCTGGGGCAGACGTACCGGATGATCCACGACCTTCAACCCGCGGCGCTCATCGGCTCCAACCACAACGGCTGGTTCAACACCGGGGAGGACATCGCCCTCTTCGAGCGGATGCTCCCCGGCACGCAGAATGCCCGCCTCGACTCCGCGCGCGCTCGGCGCCTGCCGATGGAGATGTCGCAGACGATCAACGGCTCGTGGGGCTTCCGGCTCTGGGACCGCGACCACAAGAGCACGGCGCGACTCATCCGCGAGCTGGTCGAGGCGGCGGGGCAGGACGCCAACTTCCTGCTCAACGTGGGCCCGATGCCCACGGGCGAGATCCAGCCGGAGTTCGTGGAGCGGATGCGCGGCATAGGCGCGTGGCTCCAGCGCCACGGCGAGAGCATCTACGGGACGCGCGGCGGGCCCATCGCGCCGCGGCCGTGGGGTGTGACGACCCAGCGCGGTGACCGGGTGTACGTGCACGTCCTCGACTGGCGCGACCCACCGCTGGCGCTGCCCGCCCTGCCCCGCCGCGTGCGGGCGGCGACGCTGCTGGCGGACGGGAGCCGCGTGGCGTTCCGGGAGACGGCGGAGGGCGTGACGCTGACCCTGCCGCCGCGCCCCGCAGGCGAGGTGGACCAGGTCGTGGTGCTGGAGCTGGCGCCGGCGGCCCGTGAGTCGCGGCGCTGAGCGCCAGATGCTGGCCGCCGACCTGCCGGACCCGGCGTCCGGCGGAAGGCGCTCGCCGAAGCCCGCGAACGTTGACACCCGCCCGACCGCGGCGGCCGGCGCTGGAATTGCCCTCGCTGAGCAGCCGCCGTCGCACCCTGGCTTGCGGGCAGTCCGACCGGCCTCCAAGTTCGCGGGACGTCCAAGGGGAGAGACTGGTGACAGCGCATTGGAGCGCCGGACAATGCCCGAATCGGTAGTCGCGTCGCTCCGAGTCCGCTCCCGACGCGCGTGGCCGGCCTGGACGCTCGGTCTCGCGACAGGACTGGCCTTGACGGCGGCGTGCACGGACCTGCTCGGCCCCCGCCGGAACGTCACCCCGGAATTGTCCGCGCTTGATCTGGACCTCTCGCTTCTCAGCGGCATCATGCACATCAGTGGTCTCCCCGCGGACACGGCGTTCCGGCTGGCGTCCGGCCAAAGCGTCTCGGTCGAGATCACCGTGTCCTCGGGAGACCGCGAAAGTGCGGGCCTCTACCGCACCTGGTGTCCGCCCAGGCCGCACGGGCCGTACTTCAACTGCTTCAGGTTCTCCATCGGAATGGAGAGTGGGATTGATGTCCGGACGCTCTCGCAACGGGTGGGCGGCATCGGCGGGCGGTGGGAGCACATCTACTCCGGCGGCTGGTTGGCCGAAGTCACGTTGTTCTACCCCGATGCGATCCGCGGAGCTCAGCGCGCCCGCTCGTGGCCCGGGGTGAAGTTCGTCGAGCTCTCCTGGCCGGGCTCGTGTGCCCTGCAATCGGGCTTCTGTCCTCCCTTCCCCGTGTGGGAACTCACGGTTCCGGTGTTGGTCGATACCGGGGCCGCCGTTCCGCGCGATGGGACCATGCAACTCCGCCCGGGAGACACGGTGGCCGTGCTCTACCGCCAGCCGGACGGCAGAGTCCTGGAAGCGCGACGGATGGTCCCGTAGGCGCATGAAACGCGCCCGCACCCCTGTGGTGGCCCTTGCCCTGCTCGCCGTTCTCGCGCCGGGCTCGCTCCGGGCGCAAGTGTGTGCCGGCTTCCCCTCCCTTCGAGACACGCGCTTTCGGGTCGCCGCGAGCGCTGCGTCCTACACGTACGCCACAGCGCTCGGGGTCTCTCTCACCGCAGGTAGGAAGGTCTTCGGGACTCTCGGCGCTGGTGTGACGCACGACGGCGAGCTGCACGCCTCGACGTATGACCTCAGTCTGGAAGGCGGCGCCGACATTGCATTCGGCCCCGAGCGCCGCGTCTTCCTGTGTCCCGTCGCTGCGCTCTCGGTGTCCCTTGGACCTCATGACTTCCTCTTGCAGCCGGAAGACTACCGCTACGTGAGCGGCACCCTCGGCCTCGGTCTGGCCGCGGTTGCGGTCCGGGGCCATCGGTTGACCGTCCTCCCGGCTGGTGGCCTGCGCGCGGTCCGGTTGAGGGCCACACGCACGTATACGAGCCCCGAGGAGACGATTGGCTGGACCGAGAGCGACACGTACCTTCTGTTCACCCTGGGCGTGGGGTTGGTATTCAACGAGGTCCTGACCATTCGCCCCGGCGTGACCGTGCCCTTCGACTTCGTGCCTCCAGGAGCGCCATACCCGTTTGCCGTGCCCTTCGGCCGAGAGGAACGCGAGGTCAGCCTGGGGATCAGCGTCGGGATCAACTTCGGAAGGCGGACCCGATCCCCGCCCCAAGATCCCGCGCGACTCCAGTAGACTCGTCGCCCGCCCATCGGATCGGCACCTGACTGCCGACGGCTTCCGGCTTCCGGCTTCCGGCTTTCGGCTTCCGGCTTTCGGCTTCCGGCTTTCGGCTTCCGGCTTTCGGCTCTCGGCTATCGCCTATCGGCTGGTAGTGGCGCCGCAACGCACCTGGCTTCAGATTGCGCCATGCGCCACCTGACCATCGCCGCCGCCTTCGCTGCCGTTGCCCTCGCCGCCGCGCCCGCCGCCGCTCAGGCGCCCGCGCCGTACGCCGACCGCGTCGAGATCCGCCGCACCGCCTACGGCGTCCCGCACATACTCGCAAGTGACATCGCCGCGCTGGGATACGGGATGGCCTGGGTCCAGCTCGAGGACTTCGGCTTCCGCGTCGTCGCCAACCTGATCCGCGGGCGCGGCGAACTCGGACGGTACTTCGGGCGCGACTCGATCGCGTCGGACTTCCACTTCCGGCAGACGCACCGCTTCGCGGTGGAGCGCTTCCACCTGCTCCATCAGGACACGCGGGACCTGTACGCGGGTTGGGCCGCGGCGGTGAACCGGTACGTAGCCACCCACGCCGACGCGTTCCCCACCTGGACGCCGCGCGCCTTCACCGCGCACGACGTGGCCGCGCTGTGGGTGGACGAGACCATCGAGCCGAAGGTGAACGTCTTCCGGCGCCGCCTCGCGGCGCGGCGGGCCGCCGAGGAAGAGCGGCGGGACGTCGGCTCGCAGGCGTGGGCGTTCGCGCCGAGCCGCACCACCTCGGGCCGGGCGATCCTGCTGCGCAACCCGCACCTCGGCTGGGGGCCCGGCTGGGACAACCGCTACTACGAGCTGCACATCACCGTCCCCGGGGTGATCGACTTCTACGGCGACTTCCGCATCGGCTTCCCGCTGTACTTCAACGGCGGTTTCAACGCCCACCTCGGCTGGGCGACGACCAACAACTACGCCGACCTGGAGGAGATCTACGCGCTGGACGTCGACCCCGAACGGCCCGACCACTATCTGTTCGACGGCGGCTCCGTCCCGATGGAACGGCACCCGGTCGCCGTCGAATACCGGAACGGCGACTCCCTGCTCACGGAGACCCGGGAGTTCTGGCGCACGCCGCTCGGCCCCGTGGTGGAGCGCCGCGAGGGGAAGATCTACGTGGTGCGCTCCCCCGAGTGGGGCGAGACACGGAAGACCGAGCAGTTCCTGCGGATGATGCAGGCGCGGAACCTCGCCGAGTGGCGGGCGGCGATGCGGATGCGCGCCCACGTGGAGCAGAACCTCACGTACGCCGACCGGGACGGCAACATCTTCTACGTGTGGAACGCGACGATCCCGCGGCTGCCGCGCCCCTCGGGTGGCGACACCGCGGCGGTCCCGGCCGCGACGTCGGCCGACGTGTGGACGGAGCTGTGGCCCTTCGATTCCCTGCCCCAGCTGCTGAACCCGCGCGGCGGGTACCTCCAGAACGCGAACGACCCGTTCCACTACACGAACCTGAACGCGGTGATGGACTCCACGCGCTGGCCGGACAACTTCTCGCGGCCGGACCTGGGGCTGCGGACCCAGCTCTCCCTGCGGCTCGTCACCAGCCGGCGCAGGGTCAGTCTCGAAGACGTGGTGCGGATGAAGCACGACCCGCGGATGCTGCTGGCGGAGCGGGTGAAGGACGACCTCGTGGCGGCGGTGCGCGCCACGAACCCGCAGGGAGAGGTCGCCGATGCCATCGCCCTGATCGAGCGCTGGGACGGCACGGTGGCGCCGGACTCGCGCGGCGGGACGCTGTTCGAGGCCTGGTTCCGTCGTTACATCGCGCGGGACTCGGCCAACCCGGGCTCGTCCGACGAGCGCTGGGCGCGCGCCTTCAGCCATCCGTGGACGGCCGCCGATCCCGTGGCGACTCCCCGAGGACTGGCCAACCCCGCCCGGGCCGTCGCGGCCTTCGCCGCGGCGATCGAAGACACGAGGAGGGCGTTCGGCCGCTGGGATGTCGCGTGGGGCGAAGTCCACCGAGTGCGTATCGGCGACGCCGATGTTCCCGTCGGGGGCTGCTCCGGTGACATCGGCTGCTTTCGCGTGTTGAGCTTCGTGCGGTCGCCAGACGGCAGGCTGGCCGCGGCCCGCGGCGACGCCTGGGTGCTGGCTGTGGAGTTCCTCGCCGATGGCCCGCGAGCCTACTCCGTCCTGGCCTACGGCGAGAGCGACGATGACGCGTCGGGCCACCACACCGATCAGGCGGCGATGTTCGCGCGCGGCGAACTGAAGCGAGTCGCGTTCACCGAGCGGGAGATCGCGAGCCAGTTGCTGCGACGCTACCGGCCGGACTAGGCCGCCCTCAGGCTGCCGGCTAACGGCTATCGGCTATCGGCTATCGGCTAACGGCTATCGGCTTTCGGCTATCGGCTTTCGGCTATCGGCTATCGGCTCCCGGCTCTCCTCACTCCGCGTTCAGCGCCTCCGCCGGATCGACCCGTGCCACGCGGCGCGCCGGGATGAAGGCGGCCGCGAACCCGACGAGCGCCAGCGTCGCGGCCACGCCGCCGAACACCATCGGGTCCCGTGCCTGGACCTGGTACAGGATGATCTCCAGCGGGCCGGCCGCCACGGCGCCGAGCGCCAGCCCGATCACCAATCCGACGGCCAGCTGCCCCACGCTCTTCCGCATCACGAGCCACACCAACCGACCGCCCGGGGCGCCCAGCGCCAGGCGGACGCCCATCTCGTGCGTCCGCGCCGTGACCGCGAACGACATCACGCCGTAGAGGCCCACCGCCGCGAGGAACAACGCAGCGAGACCGAACGCGACGAACATCCCGCCGAAGCTGCGGAAGAACCACGTCTCGCGGTCGATGACACCGCCCATCGACATGACCCTGAAGACCGGCAGACTGGGATCGAGGGCGGCGACCGCGGCCCGGATATCGCCCACCTTGCCCATCACGTCGCCCCGCACACGGAGGGCGATGGCGGCGCCGTACCGCACGTCGCTCTGCGCGAGGGGGACGTAGAACCCGGCCTCACTGCCGCGTTCGTTGTCGCCCATCCCCTGCATGTGCAGGTCGGGCACCACGCCGACCACCGTGAGCCACTGCCGCGTGGTGTCCCGCACGCCCTCGCGGATGCGCCGGCCGATCGGGTCACCGCCCGGGAAGTGGCGGCGCACGAACGACTCGTTCACCACGGCCACCGCCAGGGCCCCCCGCTGGTCCTCTCGGCCGAACGCCCTGCCGCGGAGCACGCCCGCCTGGAACGTCTCGAAGTAGCCGGGCACGACGACGCCTCGCCGGGCGCGAGGGACCTCCTCGTCCGAAGCGTAGGCCCGGCCCTCCACCTGGAACGCCCTCTCGTCGTGCTCGGTGACCGGGAGGGCGCTCGAGAGGGTGGCCGCTTCCACGCCGGGGATGGCCGCCAGCCTCGGCAGCAACCGGTCGTAGAAGGCGCTGCGGGAGACGGTGTCCGGATACCCGAGGGTGGGAAGGCGGACGTGGGCGGTGAGGACGGTCTTCGTCGCGAAGGGCATCGGCGCCGTCGCCAGCTGGACGATGCTCCGGACCATCAGGCCCGAGGCGACGAGCAGGGCGCACGAGACCGCCATCTCCGTGACGATCAGCGCCGAGCTGAACCTCCCCATCCGCCGGCTCGAGAGACCGCGCCCCTCGTCCTTGAGCGCGCCGGCGACGTCCGTCCTCGACATCTGGAGGGCCGGGACCAGGGACGACGCGACGCCGGAGACGAGTGTCGCGCCGAGGGCGAACAGCAGCACGCGGTGGTCCAGGTCGAACACCATCCAGAACGGCTTGGGCTCGTTCGCGAACAGGGAGTTGAACCACGCGATGCCCGCCGTGGCCACGCCGATGCCGAGCACGGCGCCGGCGGAGGCCAGGACCACCGCCTCGGCCATCAGCTGCGCGACCACCCGGCCACGCGACGCCCCCAGCGCCGTGCGGACGGCGATCTCCCGCGTCCGCACCGACGCCCGGGCCAGCAGCAGATTGGCCACGTTGGCGCAGGCGATCAGGAGCACGCCGACGACGGCGCCGAACATCGTGAGGAAGAACGGGGCGGCCTGGCCGGCCACGTACTGGACGTACGGCACGGCGGCGAACCGCAGCCCGCGGTGGCTGTCGGGGTACTGGCGCTCGATGCGGGCAACGAGGGTGGCGAGCTGCGTCTGCGCCTGCTGGAGGGACACGCCGCCCCTCAGCCGGCCGATCACGTCGTAGGTGGGGCCCCGGCCGCGCTGGCTCGCCGCGGGGTTGATGCGGAGCGGCAGCCACACCTGCTGGTGGTGCGGGAACGCGAATCCCGCGGGCATCACGCCCACGATGGTGCGCGTCGCCCCTTCGATCCGCACCGTCCGCCCCAGCACGTCGCGGGAACCGGAAAACCGCTCCTGCCACAGATCGTACCCGATGAGGACCGTCGGATCGGCGCCCGGGCGCTCCTCCTCTTCCCGGAAGCCGCGTCCGAGGACGGGCCTCACGTTCAGCTGCGGCAGGACCCCGGCGCTGAACCACCCGCCGGCGAGCAGCTCGGGCGGGCCATCGGCTGCCGCGAAGTTGACTTGGGCGTCGTCGTACGCCCCCAGGCCCTCGAACACCGTCTGCTGCTCCCTGAGGTCCACGAAGTCGTGGACGCCCACGCCCATCCGCGAGTAGCCCAACGACGGATTGGCCCCCTGGATCGCCATCACGCGCTCGGAGCCCTCGTAGGGAAGCCCCTTGAGGAACAGGCCGTTGAGGATGCTGAAGACGGCCGTGGTCAGGCCGATGCCGAGCCCGAAGGTGACGATCGCGGCGAGCGAGAGGACCGGGCGCTTGAGCAGCATCCGGACGCCGAAGCGGAGGTCTCTGAGCAGTGCGTCCATGGCCCCAGGGAATGGAGGGAAGGCCGATAGCCGGTAGCCGGAACGCTCCGGGCGGAAGGCCTTACGCTGGGGTGTCGGGGTTGGTTTCAGGATTTCGCGCTTCTTCGACGAGGATCGAGCCCACGCGATGCTCCAGCGGCTCCCGGCGCGGCCTACAGTTTCGCGACCAGGTCGAGCACCGCCTGCCGAGCCAGGGCGGCGTTGGCGAAGGCCCGCTCCGAGAGCCCCTCGCCGAACGAGAAGTCGTGGCCCTTGGGCATCACGAGGTAGCAGTGCGGTGCGGCGCCGTAGACGTCGCGGGCGAGTTCGAGAAACAGCGGGATGCCGACCGCGTGCGTGGAGTGCGGCGCCACCGAGCCGCTGCGCGCTTCGGAACGCTCCACGATGACGCCGTCGGGGCGATCGTCGGCCCGTGCGTCCACGAGTATGAGGTGCGCGACGCCGGCGAGTTCGGCCGCGAGATCGATTTCGAGCTGGGGCGTAACCAGCGTCCGCACGCGCCGGGACCCGGCCTCCCACCCGTTCGCCAGCGCCTCCACCACCGCGGGACCAAGCCCGTCGTCGCGGCGCAGCGCGTTGCCCAATCCGACGACGAGTATCTCGGGCGCTAGCTCACCAGCAGCAGCCATTCCTTCATCTGCTTATCGACCTGCGCCTTGCCCCACATCCCGAGCACCTTCGGATCCCCGAGGACGCTCTTGACCATCAGCGCCAGCTTCTCCGGCTCGGTCTTCCCGCCCATCCCGGCCGCGATGGCGGCGGTGAGCAGGGAGTTCGTGAGCGCCGCGCCGAACACCGCGGTGAGCTTGGGCCTGATGATCGTCTCGCGGGCAGTCATCGCGTCCATTACGGTCTCCGTTCGACTTGCTGCAGCACCGAACCGTCCGCCGCCAGGAGCGTCACGACGAGGGGCATCTGCCCCGCGGCGTGGGTCGCGCACGAGAGGCACGGGTCGTAGCAGCGGACGGCCATCTCCACCAGGTTGAGGTCTCCCTCGGCGATGGCGCCTCCCTTCACGAACTGCTTCGCCACGGCCGCCACGCTAGCGTCGATCGCGTGGTTGTTGTGCGCCGTGGCGACGATGAGATTGGCCTTGGTGATCTTGCCGGCGTCGTCGCACCAGTAGTGGTGGATGAGCGTGCCGCGCGGGGCCTCGATCACTCCGACCCCTTCGCCGGCGCGCCGCTCGACCGGGATCCGCACTTCGCGGCTCACGATCGTGTCGTCGTCGATGAGTTGCTGCGCGCGCTCCACCGCGTAGAGAAGCTCGATCAGGCGAGCGTAGTGGTAGTACAGCGTCTGGTAGACGGGCGCGCCGGGCACGAGCGCCTTGAACTGCGCGAGCTCGCGGTTCGCCAGCGGCGTGCCGATTCCCTTCGCGACGTTCAGCCGCGCCAGCGGCCCCACGCGGTAGGTGCCGGCGGGCCAGCCCAAAGCCTTGAGGAACGGGAACTTCATGTACGAGGAGTTCTCGACGTGCTCGCCGATATGCGCGAGGTAGTCCTTGGGGTCGAAGTCCGCGATCGCGCTCCCCGACTCCCCGACGACCCGGAGCGTCCCGTCGTACAGCTCGAGCTGCTCGGCCTTGTGCAGCCCCATGTACTTCGTGGTGATGGCGGCGAACTTGGGCACCGTGTCGGCGTACGTCTCGAACACGCCCTTGCCCACCGTGAGCGCCAGCTGCGCGAGCTCGAGCGCCTCCTTCAGGTCCTGGCGGATCTCGTGCCGGTGCTCGTGCGAGAGCGGCCGGCTCATCCCGCCGGGCAGCGCCGCCACCGGGTGGATCGGGCGTCCGCCGATGCGCTCGATCAGGTGCTGGCCGATCTGGCGCAGGCGGATGGCCTTCTTGACGAGCACCGGGTCCTTCTCGAGCAGGCCGAAGACGTTGCGCTTGGCCGGGTCGGACGATGTGCCGAGGACGAAATCCGGCGCCGCGAGGTAGAAGAAGTGCAGCGCGTGGGAGTGGATGAACTGCCCCATGTGCATCAGCTCGCGGAGCCGCTGCGCGGCCGGCGGGACCGCCGCGCCGAGCGCCGCGTCGCAGGCCTTGACGGCCGCGAGGTGGTGGCTGACGGGGCAGATGCCGCAGATGCGCGGGGTGATGACCGGCATCTCCGCAAGGAGGCGGCCCTCGCAGAACTTCTCGAAGCCGCGGAACTCCACGACGTGGAAGTGCGCGCCCACGACCTTGTTCTTCTCGTCGAGCTGGATCGTGACCTTGCCGTGACCCTCGAGGCGCGAGATGGGGGCCAGCGTGATGGTCGGCATCAGGACGTACTCCTCGTCGAAGCGAGCCGCGGGAAGAGCGAGACGGGGACGGAATAGCGGTAGCCGGTGCCGACGACATCCTCGTGGAACATCAGTCCCCCCGCCGGCAGGATGGACGACAGCGCGTTGATCACCTTGGCGCCCTGCTCGAGCGCGGAGGGCGGCGGCCCCATGCAGCCGCGGCACGGCATGTTCCCCTGGACGCAGCGCGTGTC
>Ga0315284_10010664_pt1 | contig 13089 bp, 4 predicted proteins | sample YL17G09_16_MG_FD_203696 | JGI IMG/M metagenome (GOLD analysis project Ga0315284, IMG submission 203696) | Sediment microbial communities from Yellowstone Lake, YNP, Wyoming, USA - YL17G09_16 | ecosystem: Environmental > Aquatic > Freshwater > Lake > Sediment | place: USA: Wyoming | collected... | reverse complement strand
AAATCCTTACAGGCGAGCCGACTTTCTCATAGTAGTCATTCAAGAAGCGAGCCGCTTCATAGGAGAGCTTGTCAAGATTCTCCGACTCCTGCTCAGGCGTTACGCCGAGCTTCCGCTCCATCCCCTTCGCCGTCCGCTCCATGATTTCCTGCTTCAGATCAGCGCGGGCGGCATCGTCCTCGACATCGATACTATTGCCCGCCGTCAGGATACCTATCTGCTCTTCCAGCTTCGCACCGAAGCTCCTATCCTTTGCCCGCTGGCTGAGCACGCCGTCCACCGAGAATAATGCGTCCCTGATACGCACAGCAGCATTGAAGTTCTCGTAGCCACCCTCCTTCTTCGCCCTGCGTATCATCGCTGCAAGCGCCGCGTGAAGGCGATCACGAATGGTCTCGAGCAAGCCGTCGCCGAGGTTGGAAAATTCTGGAATATCGCCACGAGTGACTCTCTCCAGAATCTCCCGATAAAGGTCACGTGCTTCCGAGGGGTCGAGCCAGTCCGCCGCCCCCACGCGCCCCGCTGCTGCGTGGCCACGCGCACGCCCGTGCTTCTTCTGATCATGCTTGCCTGGAAGGTGCTTCTCGATCTTCTTGCTCTCCGGAATGGAGCCGGAGCCAGTCGCGCGCCCAACGTGCGGGGTCTCCGCGCCGCCCTCGGAGCCCTCGTAGCCAGTCTCCTGACCTTCTTCGGAGGTGCCCTCTTCCGGCGTGATAGGCTTGATTGCCTCGCTAGGGGTTACGTCCCCCTCGGCCTGGGCGATATAGGATGGGATGCCCACGCGCACGCCGACGTTCTTGGGGTGTATGTCCTGATCGAGGTCGTCTAGTTCGCTGTATTCCTGGCCGTGCTTCTTCGCCAGCATAACACCCTTCGACAACCGAAGCGTCTCGCCCTTTCCGCGCATCACTACCACCTCGTGCTGACCAAACCTTCTCAGCGAAGGCACCGCGTCGGAGAACAGGAACACCTGATCGGTAGGGATCGTCTTTTTTACGACCGCCCCTGCTTCCCCAGGCGACATGGCAGCCCACTTCTCGGCGAAGCTCTGCTTCGTTGTCCAGGACTCCATCGGGCGTGGGCGATAGCTCTGCCCTTCCTGCAAGCCACGAGCCATCTCACCAGACACTCCCCGATATACTGGAAGTGCGTCGATCCCTGCCTCTCTGAGCGCGGTCTGTGATGCCACGCGCACAGCACTCAAAACTCCAGGGCGAAGATCACGGCTGTACCATGTATCCTCTGTGCGAAGGTTATTCAAGTATTGGTCTGCACGTTCTGGGGGCAACCGCTCCTGATGAGTCCTCAAGTAAGCTCTCGCCGCCTCGCGCCCCATCAAGATATCAACCATCAAGAGTCCTGCGTCTGAGTCCCACTTCATAAACCAGGCACGGGCAACCGATCCGAGTTCGTCCTTAGTGACCCCGCGCGCCCTCAAGACCCCAGCAAACGTCCGCTGGATATCCCGAAGTCGTGGCTTCCTGTGCTCCGGCACGCCCTCACGCGCCGATTCTGCGGCCACACGGGGCGAATCCTGGGGGGTTTGGGGCGAAGTGCGAGCGCGGCTACCTTCTTCGTAGTATCGACCGCCACGTGGCCCCTCGTGCGCCGCTACGCCCTTTGGGGGCTTCTCGCCAGGCTGTAGGTAAGCACGACCCTTCGCTACCTCGCGAATGACCTCCAGCTCAGGGTCAGGAGCGACTACGAAATCGGTATCGCCCTGTCGGATACGAACGCCTTCTCGCCGCTTATCCGCCACCTGGCCGCACTCCTATCAGAATCCACCGTGCCGCGCCGCCCGAATAGATGAACGTAGCTGCAGTGCCTGCGCCCGCCGGAACGACTACGTCGGCACCCGTCAGCGTGGTGATCCTGTTGGCTGCTACCGACCCCACGTTCTCATTGTAGATCGTGAACTGCTGAGCTATCGTATGGAACACGATCAGCACCCGCCCAGCAATGGGGTTGGCAAAACCCGTAACCCCAAATGCCGCCACAGGGCCAGTAAACCTGACAAAGGATGCCGCTACGATAGCCACATCGTTGTTAGCACCTCCGGCCAGCCCGACGCCCAGTCCAGTAAACTGCAGGTTTCGGGCGATCACAAAGGCATCATCCGTCTTCAGCGTATCCGCCGCAGATCGGTACAGATTCACGTCTTGAGCCAACGCCCCGCCCGCGCCAAGGCGCAGACCCCCTACTCCATCCAGAGTCACGGAAGGCTGTACGTCGGAATTGTAGTAGCCCGCCAGGAAGAATCCGCCCACTCCGACTCGATAGCCCCAGCCGCTGCGGATCAAGTCTAGTGGCCCCATAGCACCGCTCACAAGGTTGGCCACACTCCCCACATCGACGGCAGCAGCGAACACGTTGTGGTTAACGGTTCCCGTAAGGGCGCTGAAAGAGTATGCGTTAAGGCAATGGAATATCGTGCCCAAGATATTGTTGTACTCAACTGCGTCCGTCGCACCAGAGACGTCGACGGCAACCGCCGTCCCCGCGTAAGGGAACGGCTCCGAGATGCCCAGAACAAAGGTGTTCCCTCGGCACCTGATCCCCGTAAGGATAAGCTGACTCGGGGCAGACGAGTCAAGCACCAACCCTGAAAAGATACTATTGCTCCCTGCCCAGAACATATCGGCGATGGTGCTGCCTCTGATAACCACCACGCTCCCATCCCACATCGAGTCCGTCGCGGGAGCGACATCGGTGTCCTCGAAGTAGATGCCGTAGGTTCCTGCGTTGTCGATAGTAACGTTTACTAGTGACCATCCCCAGGCGTTGTTGATGCTGTCTATAATTGATATGCCCGCCCCTTGCGGGTAGAATATATAGATATCAGATAGCACACACTGAGAGCTATTAGCTGCTGACCGCCCGATGGCGTCGCCATAAGCGTTAATGAGAGACAAGTTCTCTAACACATATGGTTGAGCATTCGCCGCATCGATGATAAGCCCCACACCGCCCGCCTGGTTAGCTCGGTTGCCGTCCAGCGTGAGATCGCCCAGGGTACAGTCCCCTATCAAAGTGAACATCGCGACCATTGCATTCAGGTTGGCCCCGTCCTGTGTCCTGATGCATACGCCACGACTCTGCCCACGCAGAGCACATATCTGCTTGAAGTAGAGCGTCGCCCCGATGTTGAACTGAGGGCCAACGAGAAGGATGCTGCCCCTGTTGGGCACCTCGTCCAACGCCTTCTGAATCCACACATCATCGTCCGTGCCGTCACAAACGTAGGTAGACGCCCACTTCTCCTCTCGTGTTGCGCCGGACGCGGCAACGACGATGTCACCGGAGAGCATCGATAGTCCCAGTAGGGGCACCCTAGCCTGGAGCGCCACATTGCGGAAGTAGCTGTAGGGCGGGATGAAGTGAGGCATTAGAGTCTAACCATCAGTTACGCTTCCTTGCGCGTCCCCTGCCAGTCGAATCGCGAATCGTGAATATCCGGTCAGCCCGCGCCTCCGCAACAGACCTAGTAGCTGTTGATCTAGGCAGTTGCTCCAACCGCTGATCCTTCAGGAAGAACAAGGCACCGGCTGAAATCCTGGCCTGCCCCGCATCGTCTAGCTTCTGCCATTTCCTGGTAACTGCGCCCACCTTCCCAGGTGAGTCCGCTGCGCTGTAGTCGCGCCATACGGCGGGCATGTCAGGATTGCGGTCTACTGTGAATATGTCATGCGCCGGAACGTCCCCGCCGCCCTTCGTCGGATCGTGTGAATGCGTCGGATTCTCCTCGGTGTCGTGTTTCTCTATCTCCTCCTCCCCAGGACGGCTGGCCGCTATACGATGCCGCTCGATGTCCTCAAGTAGCAGCTTCTTAATCTCCCACGCCCGCGCTGTGTTTCCGGCATTTTTCGCCTCGGCGTAAGCATTCTTGTAGCGAGAGGCTAGATCTTTGTCACCGCCCCACCCGCCAAAAAGCTGGATCAGATGATCAAAAGGACGCTGGTTCATAGGAACGCCCGCGTAAGACGTCTTCCCTCCGGTAGGATCATGACTGTGTTCGGGGTTCTCCTCGGTGTCGTGCTTGGCCAGCAACCTGACCTCGCCGCGCGGGGCCTCTTCGAGTCTGCTCTTGTAGTCTGACAATGCCTCTAGCCACGCATCCAGCAAGGATTCTGCCGTCCACTGCGGATCGGGAACACGCTCTCCCTGCTCCTCGCCCGCGATGCGCAAGCGCACCTGGGGGATGGGCAGTCCAGCCTGGTGGAGCGCCACCAAGAATAGCCCGAACTCGTCCGCCCGCGTCCCGAACCAGTCGGGTGCGCCCTCTAGCATCTTGTCGTAGGCCTCATTAGTCTGGGCACCGCGCTTGACGTAACGTTCATAGACTGCAACCTGCTGCTGCACCTCGTCAATCTCCCAGGGAGCCGTCTCGTCGGTGGCCTTACTGACCGTCCTGCCCACATCCTGCGTAACGGCACCGGACGTAGGCGTCGAATCTCCGATCCCGCCCGCCTTAACCTGCAGCGAGTCGGCCTGTTGCACGTCTTCGAGCATCCGAATGGCCTGCTCCTCGCCAATGGCCTCCGCCACAGCCTCTACTTTTTCCTTAAGCTCCTCGGCGGAATCCGTGTCCCCGTCTGAGGGGATCGGCCAGTGGTCATCCGCGAGCAGGCGCAAGTCTGCGTCTCCGAGTGCTCCTAGCCCCTCCATAATGCGCGCGACCAGCTTGACCCGCTCCGGTGCGTCGCCCACCCACTCCTTCGCCAACAGCGCCGCGTCATCCGCCGGAACCTTGCGGTCGTCCAGGCCTAGCGACTCTACCTTCTTACGGAAGGCGTCTAGTGCGTCGGTGATGGCGTCCGAGAGGTCGATCCTCTCCTTGCGCGTCAGGTGCCCTAACGCCCGCAAGCGATCCATAGCCTCGGTGTAGGACTGGTGAATCTTGCTCTCGGCGATGTCTATCAGCGTCGTCTCAGCCTTGTCGACCTTCCCGCCACAGATCAGGCAAGACGTCCGGCGGGCGTCGGCGGACTTGGAGAGCACCACCAGCTTCGCGTCCTGGTTGACGCCCAGCTCGCAGACCGTGATCTCGTAGAAGATGATCTTTGAAATCAGCCAGAAGCACTTCCCGTCCTGGCACGTGTAGTGACGGCTCTCCAGCGGAGCGTCTCCGGAGATGGAGAATGAGGCGAGCTTGCCCTCCTCAATGTCCTTGATTACCTGGTCGACGATCGGCGGGCGGTTCGGGTCGGTGCGTATCTTGATAACGCAGAACAGCCCAATGTCGTCTACCTCGGTCTTGAAGACCTGGCCAGTCTTTGGGTGCGTCCACTGTGGCAACACCTCACCTACCTGGACGTTGGAGTTGTGATATATGATGCCGTTGCCCGCGTAGGAGTTGTCCTCCTCGACTTCCAGGTTATAAACCAGGCCGTCATAGGGCTCTCGCGTCACAGACAGGATTTTAATCCCGTTCGCCAGCGCGAGCGTGCCGCGCGTTACCCTGCTATGGCAAGAGTCGCACAGCGTCGCCAAGTTGTCGGGATGATTATTGGCGCGGTTTTCGTCTATGTGGTGCACCGCAAGGCCGCGTGTCCTTGATTGGGCAGCGCCACAGGCCAAACATGCCCCATCCCGCTCGATGATAGTTAGGCGTATCGCAGGAAAGTCCCAGGTATAGCCCCTACGCGGCCTGCCGCCCTTCCAGTTAGGATGCCTCTCGCCCGCATTACCCCCATAACTTGGGCGGGGATGTCCGTATACCGCTTCCCAAGTTCGACCCTTGCGTTGCGCCGCTGTTACCCGCGCCCCCGCGCCGCTGCTACCAACTTGCTGCATCCGTTTGCGGGTATTTTCCGCCGCATCTCGTGAAAGCGACTTGTTGGGCAGCCCGCGCCCAAAGAGCTGACGATATGCAGAATCGGCCAGCCTCCAGGAACGGTGTCCGCGCTTCACCAAGTGATGCAACACGTGATCCGTAGTCAGATCGCCCGCCTTGACCCACCCAATCGTGGTAAGGACGCGGTGCTGATCCGTTATATGAACAACCTCTCCATTCTCTAGCTCCAGACGCATGATTGTATCTGGCCCAGGATGGCAGAAAGTCTTCAGAACTCGCTGCAGCCGCCCGCGATGGGTATAGACCTCGTCGCCCTTGTTAATCTCCTCGATAGGCACAAAGCCGTGCCAGTCGCGTCCCTTTGAGACTTTTACAAGCGTTCCGGCGCGCAGACAGTGCAACAACATGGCATTTCGGTATTTCGGCTCGGCCAGGAAGCGCGGCAGGTCTTCCCGCATCGCCTCCTTGGTGATCAGGTGGTGCTCCTTATCGATCACCTGTGGCGAGGCATAGCCCCCGACGACGTACTCCTTCTCCTCGTCGTCCTCGGCCTTGTAGAGCGTCCGCACGGCCCCGTACGCGCCTCTCCCGCCCTGGGGAACCGCCTTTGCCAGCACCTCGGGGGTGTACGGTTCACCGTCCGGCGAAAGTGCCGCTTGTAGTGAACACGTGCCGCCCTTGCAGGCCGCGTTGTACTCCTGGTAGTCCGTGCCCTCGCCCAGCTCAGGGGCAACGATGCTGGTGTCTTGCGCGGACGCGGAGTGAGTATCGCCCTGCTTGGCGGTATAATCTGTGTGCAGTTTGTCACCGCTGTGTGGACTTTCTGCATTTATAATGTACCGCGCAGCCGCGAGGCCCTTCTGAAACGCCCCCCCGTGCCAGCGCCGCTCATGCTTCTCAAGCTTGTCGGACGGGTCGGTGATTAGGACGCCGATTACTTTCACGACATGCCCGTAGGCACGCATGTGCGCGGGCGCGGTCGAGCCAGGGCGCGTCCTTGTGAACTTCTCCACCTTGAATCCGGCGGGCTCGAGGGCGGCCTTGACCTTATCAGCCCGTCCAGTCTCCAACTCAAACCCCTGCGCGTGCGCTACCAGGCGACCGCCAACCTTGGCGGATCGGAGCAGGTTCTCTATCTCGCTCTTACGCGTCCAGACCGTCAAGTAGGCGGACTTACCGCCGCCGCCCGCCTGCGTGGGGTCATGAGAGTGCTCTGGGTTCTCCTCGGTGTCGTGCTTCTCAACCTTCCGGCGGCACCGCGCGCAACCAGGAGCGATCGGCCCTACATCCGCGCCGGTCATAGCGTCGGCAGGCGGGCCAGCAAAGTCCTTCTCCATCTTACCGATACCGAATCGCCCCGATTCGCGCCGGAGGATCGCGATGTAGGCCTCCGGAGCGTCACCGCCGTAGACGGTCTCGCTGATGCGCCGCCCCTTATGGTCGGCGATGTACCACGCCATGCCGCGTGGGGTCTCGCGCGCCGCGAGGATGTACTTGAGCCCGTTAACGCGCACAACCTCACGGGCTTCGGGGAGGGTCTCGCGCAACCGCGCCATATCCTCCGGAGCCCAGTCCTCCACGCCCAAGCCAACCTTGTGCTTTATAGACCAGGCCCACCCCTCTGGCCGCTTGGCGGGCCGAATCTCCTCGTCACCCCGCTCATGTAGCCGCGCCCTCCAGCGCCTGACACGATCACGGGCCGCCTGCTTGCGTGCCTCCGGCCCCTTTGGAGTAGGCTCCGTCTTCTCCACATCCAGCAAGCCCTTATGCCGCAGTTGCCGCTGCGCCATAGTAAGAGCATCAGCGAGCAGGTTATGCCGCGCCACGCGCTTTGCAGTCGCGGAGCTGGCCTGCCACATATCGCTCCAGTTAATGAACGCCTGATTGGTATAAGCCACCTCTTCGATTAGATCGTCTGGGATATCGGGGAAGGCTAGGCGGAGATATGCCGCGATGACCTCGACCCTGATGGCCCCATCGCGCCGCGTAGGATCGAGAGTCTCCTTCCACTCCTTGATCTTCGCATGAAGATTATCCCGAGTATGCATCCCCCCCACAACGGTGAGTGCGGCCCATTCAATGTTCTCGACCTCATCGACATACATCCCGACGACAGCCCGCGCCTTCGCGTCCAATGCGCTCCACCCAAGCACATCCGTAAAGAGGCGCTCCGCCAAATCGGGCTGCATCCATTCGGTGAGTGCCTCCTCGATCAGGGCGTTCGTGCCCCAGTATCCCCCCCGACCACACGGATTGACTGAGTGGCAAGTCTCATGGGCAATGGCCGGAATCACGAACGCTGAACTCCAGTCTGTTGCGCCGCCCAGCACCGCCTCCAAGTGCGCGACTGCGCTGGGGCCGAGGATGATCATCCCGTTATCATAGGCCGCGTAGGGGAGTGCTTTCGTAATCAGCTTGCCGCCGACCCTCGTTCCCGCCAACCCCCAGAAGCTGGCCCATCGCTGCGCATCGAAGCCAGTTACGCTGTGAACATGAATGTTCCAGCCGATTGCCTTAGCAGCCCTCAAGCACGACTTAACAGCCTCCGCTGCCTTCTCGCTGAGGTTCTCGACGTTGACGAGGTCTCCGCGCTCTTCGGCACGACGATGCTCCTCGCCCCGTTCTCGCCAGACACGGTCGAGGTCTTCGGTCAGATAGTAACGCCCTCCGCGAGGGCCTTCCTTGACCTCGATGTTCGCTGGGGGCTTCTCGCCAGGCTTGAGGTAGACACGAGCTTTCTCGATCTTCTCGTCCGTCGCGCGCGCCTTGTGCCCAAGCATCTTGATATAGGCACGGGCCTCTTGCAGCGCGATCTCGCTCTTGATATAGGCGGCGAGTTTCAGAGCCTTAGTGAAGAGCTTCTTGGCGTCCGCTGCGCTGGCCAGCACCGCCACCTCGCGGATTCGCTCGACGATCAGCGCATCACGCAACAGGGAATCGGCCTTCTGGACGCGCGCCGTCCCCGCCTTGCCACGCCCCTCGATCACTGGAAGGGCCTCTTCGTGGCTGAACCAGGACTCCGGCAGGTCGGCTTCGCGCTCAGACGGCTTACTGAAGCGAGGCTTAGGCAGCTCTGCGCCTGGCGCAATGACGTTTGAGCGGTCGTGCTGCTTCTCCAGCGGTGCTCCGAGAAAAAGCTCCACCTCGTGCTGATAAGCCTCAGCATAGCGATCGAGCCGCTCCTTGAACTCCTGCAGGACTCTGCGCGGTATGGGCATTAGAAGCTCACCGTTCCCACATACGAGTGCTGGGCCAAGTCACTCTTCCACCCCACACGCTCGTGAAACCCATCGATCACGAAGACGTCGGCCTGACGGGTGTCTGTATTCAGGATAATCCCGTAGGTCTTAGCCTTCAGACGGATACCGCGTTCGCGGCCTACGGCCAGGAGCACCTGCTGCTTGCGTTCAATCGCGGCCTTCCCCTTTGTGCGGTTCCAGGCCGCCTTCTCTTCTGGCGTTGCCGTCTTCAACCACGCAGTCTCTCTGACGCCTGGCTGCCCGATCGTCGCCCGCCAATGCTGCGCCGAGTCGCCGTTGGAGACCAGCCCCGCCTTTACCTCCACAACGCGATGGTCTGCCATAACGTCTACGGGGAAGTTCTGTGCTTCCTCTACGCTCAACCGCCGTGCGTCGCCAAAGCCCTGCTCGAGCAAAAGCTGAAGTGCGATCTTCTCGCCAATCTCGCCAGTCTCAAGCTTACTAGGCCTATGTGCCAGCGCGACCGGCTTGCCGGTGAAGACGCGCTCCTGGCGCGCTGGGTCGCCGTCGTCGCAGTCCGCGCGGGGGTCGTGTTTGCAGTGTGGGGAGCGGGGGGTGTCGTGCTTCGTGACGCGCCGCTTACCCAATGGCTTATCTACGCCACGAAGGGCGTAGGTAGAACGATCAGAGTCCGTCCCGTATGATGCCAGACGCTCTGCACGTGTGACCAGCTCGTCCAGCGAGGGCTTACGCTGCTCACGGGCCATAGGTCGGCCCCCTAGCAGCAGTGCTTGCGTTCGAGGCGCTTCTCGATGTACTCTAGGTCGTTGGCCACACTAAGCTTGATCATCCGATCAAGTTTCTGAGCCACAGCGCGCAACCTTGTGCCGACCTCGTTGATAACGACACGCTTCTCCTCATAGGCCACAACCGGCGTGGCGTCTGGGCGTGCCGCTGCCTTTTTGATCGGATCAGGGGCGATGTCCCCGCCTCCGCACCTGGGACAGAAGGTGGTTGACATCGGCACCGTGCGCCCACACTTCTGGCAGTAGAATGACTTGCTCATCAACCGCTTCCTTACTGGTGCAAGGTCAATGTCCTCGCTCCCGCACTTAGGGCAGGTGTGTCGCCCAGGTGGAATCTTGCGCCCGCACTCCTGGCACCAGAACTGCTTGTCTAGTTTTGCCTTCTGCATCTTGCTCTCCTGTTCGGGATTCCCCATCCGTTCATGTGCTCTGCGCAGCCACTCCATCCCGCCCTTTTCGTTACGCCCCAAGAACTCAGTAGCTGCGTTGCCCAGGGCGTGGCGAACTGGATCAGGAAGCCCGCTCCGAGCAGCGAGAAGTGCCTTTATGTTGTTACCAACCTGCCGAGGGCCTGCCCACGCCAAGGTCTCCTCGACCTCCGGCACAGAGAACCTCGCCAGTAGGTTCCGCGCCGCGTGCGGCTTCGAGTAGTGTTCCCCCCGTAATTCATGGACGGCCTCGCCCGCGTGAGCGCGATGCTTCCTACCCACCTCGTGGCAGTAGTCAAACGTTCCGCCGCCGCCGCCGTGACGGTGCTGGCCAGGGGGACAGGGCTTATCGACTAGGCGGTCAGGCATAAGACTAGACCTTCGGCAGTTTCAGGCCTCGACGCTTTAGCTCTGCGCCGATGGCCTTACCGCGCGCGTAAAAGATAGGGTCAGCCCGCTGCCCCTCTCGTTCATGTTCCTGCACTCGGCGGGCGAGCTTTTGGTAGTTTTCCACCAGCTCCTTCGCGTCCCAGGTGCGCAAGCGCTCGGCCTCCGGTGCAGGCTGCTTCGATTTCACCTTACCCGTCTCCCGCCGTCCAAGCTCAGCATTGACAGCCTTCAGACGATCGATATACTCTTGATGCACGTCAGGGGCTAGTTGCTTGGCCTGGTCACCCTTCAAGTAGTCGACCAGGGCGTCGTAGTGACGCGAGAGCTTCTTGTCGTCCATCCGCTGCACGTCCGCGTGGGCCTGATCGCCCGCCTCGGGCTTCGGCTTCACCTTGCTTGCCGCACGCCGCAGGATGTCGACGACCACCTTGGTCTGCATTCGCTCCTGCGGAGAGTCATCCTTGCCCGCCATGATACGATCCTTGGCGTGCTGCTCTATCCGAGCGGCTGCTCCGGCAAGGCGCTTGTAGGCGTCCGCCGGATCGCGGGTATCCTTGAGCCCCTCCTTGAAGTTGGCCAGAACCCGCTCCAACCCGCCAACGCCCAGAGCGCGGGCCTGCACAACAGCCTCGTCTAGAACGCCGTGGGCGTCCTCCAAGGCACCGGCAGGCTTCATCATTGTCTCCCCTCGGTGCGCGCGCTTCATGGGGTGGCAGTAGTCATAGGGCTCGTGCTTGTGCCATCCGGCGGGGCAACCGCCGACGGCCTTCTTGATCTCATCAATCGCCTTGTGCGCCTGCTGATAGGTTTCGTGAGCGCGCGTCCCGTAGGGAGGAACCTCATGGGTGCGGCTGACTGCAGGAGGCACGTCGGGCCTCGGCTTACCTACGTGACGGTGACTCGCAGACGGGGGTTTTGGCTTCAGTGGCTCTAGGGACAGGCGCTTATCGATCTTCTCAACCTCTTCCGCGATCTTCTGGTAGAGGTGCTTCGCCCCCCACTCCTGGGGATACTCGTCAGGGTGCTGCTTATCCAAGTGCCGCCGCCTCTTCTCGCGCGCGTCGCGCCGCCGCTCAATGTCGCCGCTGATCTTGTCGCGCTGACTTTGCAGCCGCTGTGCCGTCCGCGCACGCTCATGCGTCTCTGCCCTGCGCGATGCGTAAGACTGCGCGCCGCCATATGGAGAATGAGAATGCTCTGGGTTCAAGTCACTCACATGCTTTTCCACACGGCTCAGGATTGTCTCGCAGTCGTCGTGAAGTGCGCCAGTCTCGTGCTTTTTCAAGGGATATGACGACCTCGGCCCAGACACAGACTGAGGGCCTGGCCCCAATATCGGGCGCTTCACGCCTTCCGCCTTCTCCTCGTGGCTGTGGACGAACGTTCCGCCCTTGTGGTCATGTGCTACTCCGTGGTGGCGGTGCTCGCGGGCTGTCCGACCGAACTTGGTGATGGGCTCGTACTCGGCCCGCCCGCCGCGCTCAGGCTTCGGATCGAAGATGGCCGTGTGGAGCCTGCGATTGGCTTCTGCCTCCGACTCGGATTTGCGCGGGTCGTGAGAGTGACTAGGATTCTCCTCGGTCTCGTGCTTTGCCAGCCGCTGCCCGTGCGCCGTCCCGCGCTGCTGTCGTGGCTTGGTCTGGCCGTGGGGCTTGCGCGAAGGCTTGACGCCCTTGATCTTCGTGCTCCGCCGCGACTTCTTCTTATCCAAGTCGTGGTGCTCCTGTGCGTGCTCGGAGAGAATCTCCGCAACGGACTGAAGCGTCCTACCGATCATAGTAACGTCCGCGAGTTCGGGGGTAGCCTCATCTGTGCCGCCACCGTTCTTTTTCACCCGCTTCGGCACGAACTTAGCAGGGCCGACATCGGGGGAGTCAGGAGCAACTGTTCTCCCGAACGCCCTATCCTTGCGCCGCGTCTCCCTGGCTGCGTCCGCTGGTGTCCAAGGATGTGATCTAATATTGGCGGCTCGCCAGGCCCCAGGGTCTGGGTGCGTCGGTCTAGCCTTCTTAACGGGCTGCGGCTTGGCCTGCGGCCCACGAGGGTGCCAGCCCCAGGCAGGCGCATCAGGGCCTAGCTCGTGCTTCTCGAGTGCCCTCAGCGTCCTTGTATCGTGCCACTCTGCCACACGCGCGACATAAGGACGGTTCTTCTTGTAGTAATCGAGAATCTGCTTCCGCGCGTCCTTCTCGTTCTTGGCCTTCACATTCTTAGTCGACGTCTGCTGCTCTGGCCCCTTGACGGTATACTCCACGTAGCCAAAGTGCACGCGGTAGGTTTTGAGGTCGTCCTTCTTCTTCCCCTCCGCGCCGCCGCCCTCCTTTGTCGGGTCGTGAGAGTGCTCGGGATTCTCTTCAGTCTCGTGCTTCTTCATCGGCTTGTTACGCGGATTGAACCGTGAACCGGCCCACCCGCTCGGAGGCTTGCTCGTGTCACCAGGAGCCCTCCCTGCGTAGCGCTCTTCTGCAGAG
>Ga0315284_10010662_pt1 | contig 13090 bp, 10 predicted proteins | sample YL17G09_16_MG_FD_203696 | JGI IMG/M metagenome (GOLD analysis project Ga0315284, IMG submission 203696) | Sediment microbial communities from Yellowstone Lake, YNP, Wyoming, USA - YL17G09_16 | ecosystem: Environmental > Aquatic > Freshwater > Lake > Sediment | place: USA: Wyoming | collected... | reverse complement strand
TGCCTCCCCATAGTAACATCTACGCCGCTTGCCGAGGTAGCTCAGTGGTAGAGCAGGGGACTCATAAGCCCTTGGTCGTGGGTCCAAATCCCACCCTCGGCACTTGAAATTTAAGGGGCATTTTCGCCGCTTTTCCCCCATATATGGTGATGATAGTTGGGGCTATGCAATCAGATTCTTTATAGTCCCTTGGTTTTAAAGTGCCTTGCTTCACGTTGATTATATACTACTTCACACAAATGGGGGGCTTTTACCCTGCTTCTGGTTCCGGAGGCCATTGCCGGGGATTATCTGTCTTCCACCTTCCCTTTGCCCAGGTTTTGATTTCCTCAATCCCCCACCCCTCTCGCAGCAAGTAAGCCAGCTTCTTTCCCCAGCCTATCAACTTGGGACGGTATCGCCCATCTTTCGTATCTGGCAACAGTAACCGGGCCACTTCCAATTTGGATAAATCCTCACGAGTAAGCCCGCTTTGCTGTAAAAGTTCTTCAGGCGATAGATAGCCTTCATAGGGGTCATAATCCTGCCACTCGCGTAGGTATCGCTCAATTGCCAATCTCTGCATGTGGGGGGTGGTTTTATCTTCCAGCATTGCTTTTATATCCTTCCAATCAATGCCCGGATAAATATCCTGTAAAGAGCCAGCAAAAGATGAAAGGAAACTCCGACTGGAAGAGCCTTCCTGCCGGCTCTCATATGTAAGGTTGTAGCAATGCCGGCAGCCGAAGTATTTTCCACCAGGGGGAAGGTACAGGCAACCCACCCGACGACCGCATCCCCGCAATGGACAGATAAACCAGTATCGCAACCCTCCCCAGGGCAAGGGCGTTGTCGTCAAGTTTACGGGATAGTTGAAATCTTCCGGTTGGCCGCTCCTGGCACCGATGGTGTAGATAAGGCGAAGGGCGGTTGGCTTATCATCTCCCAATACCCGAAAACTAATTCTCCCGGTTTCCTGCTCACCACGAAGCCGGCGGACTGAATTCCAATTTCCAGTCTGCAAATATGGCTTGAGAAAATAAATCGTCAATTTGAAGCACTCTTCCGCCTGGGTTTTCTTTGCGCGCCACCCCCAACGCCCACTACCGTAACCGCCCATGTCAAATTACTCCTGTTTTTGCGAAATCAATGGAAATATCTGCATTTTTCCAAGAGAAAATCACTTCGTGCATAAAACACTCAATTTCAGGCTTTTCGCCCTGCTAACAGGCTCTTCCTGTGGTCTACCTGCTCCCGCCTATACTGCTCTTGCTTGCGCTTCCCAATGCCGGCTGTCCCGACAAATAGAGCAATCCGGTCTAGGTCTATGTCGGGGACCAGACGCCAAAGTTCTTTTTCGTTCACGACCATCGCAATGATTTCTCCTGTTCTGCTGTCTACCACACTTGACATCCGTTGCAGGCAGCGGAATACGGTCGTTCTACTTCTTCCGGTTTTCCGGATAAGTGAACTCGCTGTCATGGGTGTTTGCATCAGCCACCAATACACCTCGGCAGCGGACTTGTTCAGCCCTCCCCCATATCGAAAAGCGTCATGCCGTAATATCTCCAAGTAATCGTCCATTTTATTCTCTGTAGCCAGTCCCAAACTCTGACACTTCCTCACAGGTTAGGAGGGTAGTGTCAGACTTTGGGACTCAAGTCGGTAAGTATTGGCGCAGTCGGCCACCCACTCCCTGACCAGGTCCAGGAGGCCGGTCTCACATAAGCGGCGTGTGGCGTTCATGGCGGCTTCTGGAGATATACCTGCCATATCTGCTAGTTGGCGCGATGCAGCGTTGTATTCCAATCGTCCAGCTTTGTAAGCAATGGTTGCATGAGCGATAAAAACCATCTTATCGTAGTGCCCTGTTTTCCCTGGCCAGGGACGTGCCTTCGCCCACTCAAGGACAGCCTGAGCAACCTGCCGTCCCTTGCTTTCGTTTGAGGTAGCATACTCACACGCCGAGTCATAGCTCCGTCGCAAATAATCCAAAGCGGACTTACTTGACTCTGCCTGAAATCTCCCGGTACAGGGATACTTTGTGAACTGGCGAAGCACGCCGTCAAAATCAAAGCCGGCGTTGACTAGGCCGGTGATAATGGCCTGGTCAGCCTCACTTCGGCTGAGGTATCTCTCAAACCCTTTCCCATTCAGGAGTGCCAGGGTCCTGCGGGGAATACGGGGATATAACCTGCAACTTTGCTCCGCTTGTTTATTGTCAACCGGTTGCTTGTTCAGGAACTGCAAAACGTCGGCATTGTCCAACGCGGGGAGGCAGCGAAAGTCTCCTGCAAGTAAATTGTAGGTATTGCCTTGCACCATGCTAGGTGGTGCGACGACATAGGCTCCGGGCCCATATCGAAATTCACCCGCGCCAAATGATTCGGAGACGATTCCGAAATTCCCAGCCAGTTCGCCCGTAAAAGTGACGTAGATATGACGCCCATCCCCTGAGGCTGTTCTTATCAGGGGATAGTCGCCGGGCTGATACCCCAGACTGTCTAGCCAGTTCTGAAATCTATGGAGTGTACCCGGCCCATTCTTTTCATCGCAGTCAATGATTGCCACCTGTGCCGGCCCGCCGGCGCGTACACCAATGTTCGCATCTTGAGGGGCACCCTGCCACATTTGCGTGGGGGGAATGCGCGGCCAGCCCTTGAGTCGCGCCTTCTTGCTTCCAGGTTGAAGCGGCAGGGTGTCAAAGCCGAGATGTGTATATTGCTCGATTGCTGCTCTGACCGTCTGCATGGAAAACTCCTAGAGCAAGGCCAGTTGCTTTGGCATATTCTGCCCAAGTCGAGAGATTTCCCAAAACATGATTGGGAGGCAGATTTGCAGACCGAAGCCTCGATTCAGTTTCACGCCATGACGCCGAAAGGCTTCGAGTGGTGCACGATAGACCCTGTTGGTTTCCTGGTCGTGGATTTCCGTCTGTGTCACTCCCTGCCGTTCTGCTTCATCAAGGATAGAAACATCCCATGCCCAGCCGCGTGGCTTTTGCAGCATGTGCCGGCTAGCTTTGACATTCTTCCCCAGGGTGTCTTTTTTCAACCACCCGACGATGCGACCGTCCGCGGCGCGGATAGGTTCCTTACTTCGATTTGTAGTAGAATCACTCATAGCAAATACTCCTTTCCGTGTGTGTTTGCTTCTCTACATCCCCGCTCTGGCCAGCGGGGATTCTTTCTACCTGTTGGTAGCTTTTTCATCATTGCACATTAGGCTGGTTGACGCAGGATGACACCGAGTCAAAACAGGGTGGGCAGATAGTTCAGTCAGTTCGTCAAACTTTCTTAGATACTCCACAAGTAAGTCACGCATCAGACCGGAGCGACTCTTACCTTTCGTCGCTGCCACAATTCGCGCTCGATGGGCAATATTCAGGGGTAGTACAACGCCATAAATTTGAGTTTTAGTTTCTGTCATCTTTTACACTCCTTAGAAAATAAAAACTACTATTCAGTATCCTGAATAGCAGTGTAGCAGGTTGGTTTTATTGTTTTAGAAATTTCCGCAATTTCCAAATCTCCTACTTTATTATCCCGTCCTCGCCATAGCTAATAACTGTCCTCAACCTTCTTTCTCCCACCTTCCAGTGCAATTCTTTTAAGACCCGCACCTGAAAATCTTGTACGGTTGGTTTCGGTTTTTGAGATGCACTGTCAAGGACATCTTCTTCATAATCTTTGCACATTTTCCGATATATTTTCCAGGCTCTACTAAATCTTTCCTGTGTCTTTTCGCCCATCTTTTCCCAGCGGTTTGCATTCGCCGTCGGCTCTTGAGCATCTTTGGTTTCCGTGTTTCCCGAATACAATTTCTCTAGATGGATAGCAAAGTCAAAGAGGAATTGGTCGGTCATACTTGATATTTCATCCCACAACTCGCCGCGAAAGAATGTCACATCTCCTTCAGTGCTCGGAATTGTTATCTTAATTAAACCGTCATTCAGGCGCCTGATATCAATATTAGCGATTGTTTCAAGGTAAGCTGGGCCTAATTGAATATAAATGCGGGAAAAATGTTCATTGAATGGTGCAAAGTTGAATTGAAATCCACTGATTGCAGTCCCCTCCAGTGAGGATGCGCGTTCAAGGCGAAAATCGTGCAATATGTCAAAAAGAATTTGGGGGGTGGTGGGAAATGTACCTTCGAAAAGGATTTTCCTTTTCTTTTCAGGGTTTATCAGCAATTCATTCTGCTCCGCGCCTGGGGCAACGGTTACCACTTGCTCTTGGCCTTTCAACAATTCCAATACGGTTTGCTCTTTGCCTAGAAACTCTGCCACTGCTTGCTCCCCGCCGGTCGGTTGTGCGCTCGCTCCACCCAAGAATTCAGCTACAATCTCATCCGCCGTCATGCTGACGCGCCGCTTCTTTTCTGCTTTTTTCTTCGCCTTCCACTCAGACTCTTCTGCTTTGGTCATCACATAAGACGGATGGAGAAGGGATAGCGTTTTACGCGCTATTCGGTCATAATCGCCGGGAAACATCTGTCCGATTTCTTCGGGCGTATACTTGCCGAAGGTATTCCGCAACCGTCTGAGTAGAACGTCCCAACTCATACGGGCGTCTGACGTACACTCACCTACCCACTCTACGCTGATTCCTGTCGCTTTATGGGCTTGAGAACGCTCTCTCGCCGTTAGCACGAATCCATCACCCTTCCAGGCCGCACATTCGATGCCTGGGTAATAGGTTATTCTCAACCCCTCCGCATTATTCCAAGTATTGAGTTCTGCGGTCACTTCGGGTAGAGCCGCCTTAAGGATTACGAAATCCGCGAAAATTATGTTGTTGATTTTTTCCTGCCCCTGTTCTGTCTCAGATAGCAGGTGCCTCTTGTAGGCCTTCTCCGCTGCTTGTTCTAATTGTTTTTGCTCGTCCTCGGATAGTCGAGAGTCTCCCTGCCAATCAGCAAGCCATTCGGCTATCCAAGTAGCCTTCCATTGTTCCTTGTCTGATAGTTTTGTTACAGACATTGTGTTCGCCGCTTCATTTTCCGTTCTGCTTGCATCCGCCATTACCATTTCTCGGATAAAAGAACGAAATTTGTTAATCTCTGGAGTGGTTGTGTCATTTAGGGACGTCCAACCGCTTCTACTGCTTCCATCGTACCATTCCCAGACACGATACTTTCCTAGCGACAACTTACCGGAATCGGTGTTGATAAAAACAGTATATAAAATACTTCCGCCTTGTTCCTGCCTTTCAAATTCACACCCCTCTATAACAAAGAGGCCATTTTGTACGATATTATCCATTTGCCGCAAGGTCAACATATCACACTCTTCACAAACAAAAAGCCGCCTACGCGGACGCAGGCGGCTTTGTTGTATGCTACAATATCTTTACCAGCTGCTTGCACCGGCTCGGTCAATGCCCTGGGTGTTCCTGCACCGCAGGGCGTTTCTTTCAGTAATTTTACTTCCCTTTGGGTAAAACTAACAGACGGCTTGTATCTGTAACCGTTTTGTTGTATGCTTAACTCATCCCGCCTCATTCCCCCAGGGGAGCCTGCCCATGCCTAAAACTGCCAAACCACGCCAGAAGCAAATCGAGCCTTACGAACACCGCGACAAGGCGCGCCTGAATAACCCGCCGGTCGGACTGGTGAACGCGGAACTTGACCCCGACGTACCGCGCAAGACCTACGCTTACGACCCGCACCTGGACCCGTCCTTGCAGTGGGCCGGCAAGGCCGAGCGGACTTCCTTCGAGGTGCCGACCGTCTCGCTCCATGTACACGAACGCATTGACCCGCGCACCATTATCGAAGCCGTGCGCAGGCGCACAGAGAAAAAGGTGGATTACGAGCAGTTATCGCTCTTTCATACCATCGCCGAAAACCCGCCCCTGCGCGAGGCAATTGAGTTCTACAAGCACAAGCACGGCTGGAGCAACCGCCTGATTGCCGGCGACAGCCTGCTCGTGATGAACTCATTGCTAGAAAAAGAAGGCCTGGGCGGACAGGTGCAAATGATTTACCTTGACCCGCCCTATGGCATTCGATACGGCTCGAACTTCCAGCCCTTTGTGAATAAGCGCGATGTGCAAGACGGCAAAGATGAAGACCTAACTCAAGAGCCTGAAGTTATAAAAGCCTTTCGGGACACATGGGAATTAGATATTCACTCATATCTAAGTTATCTGCGTGACCGCCTCTTGCTTTCGTGCGATTTGCTTTCAGAAAGCGGAAGTGTCTTTGTGCAAATTTCCGATGAAAATATTCATCGCGTTCGAGGCATAATGGACGAAGTATTTGAACCAGCCAATTTTGTTGGTCAAATATGTATTAAGAAGAGCGGAATGATGGTGGGAAGTCTACTTAAATCAGCGGGTTATTATTTGATATGGTACGCAAAGAACATTGAGAAGATTAAATTTCATAAACTCTTACTCCCAAAATCGGCTGGGGCAGGAATTGGGAAACTTTATGACCAGATAGAATCGCCCGACGGATTGGTACAACGCAAAATGACCGAGGAAGAAATAATCAACCTTGAAACCATACCAAACGGTTGGCGACCTTATCAGTTAATCACACTAACAACGGGCGGTTTCAGGGAACATACAACTGTGCCCTATGAATTTGAAGGAAAAACATATCACCCAGGCTCCAACAAATGTTGGCGAACAACAGTAGACGGGCTTGATAGGTTGAAGAAATTGAAGCGAATTCAGGCAAGAGGAAGCCTCTTATATTACAAAACCTATCTTGAAGATTTTCCCGCAGCAGAATTGACAAGCATTTGGATAGATGTTGGAAGTCAAGCGGAGGATATGTATTATGTCGTTCAGACACCACGAAAAGCAATCGCGCGTTGCATGTTAATGTGCACCGACCCAGGCGATTTGGTTCTTGACCCGACTTGTGGCTCTGGAACCACCGCTTTTGTGGCCGAGCAATGGGGCCGGCGCTGGATAACATGTGACACCTCCCGCGTGGCCATCACGCTTGCCAAACAACGCCTGATGACTGCCTTGTTTGATTACTACGAGCTGGCTCATCCCGAAGAAGGCGTGGGGAGTGGCTTCAAGTATGAGACTGTGCCACATGTCACGTTAAAATCCATTGCCAACAACGAGCCGCCCGCGCAAGAGACGCTTTACGATAAACCGCTCAAAGATAAATCGCGTGTCCGCGTCACTGGCCCATTCACGGTCGAGGCCGTGCCCGCCCCGGTCGTGCGTCCGTTGGGTGAGTTGCCATCCGAGCCAGTCAGTGATGCCTCCATCGCCCGCACAGGCGAAACCCTGCGCCAGTCGCAATGGCGCGAGGAACTCCTGCAAACGGGTATTCGAGCAAAGGGCGGTCAGAGTATTTCGTTCACGCGCGTTGAGCCGCTCACGGGCACGCGCAGGCTGCACGCCGATGCTGAGACGAAGGAAGATAATCCACAGCGGGCGGTCATTTCGTTTGGCTCCGCCTTCGCGCCGCTCGAACAGCGTCAGGTCGAACTGGCTTTGGAAGAGGCAGCGCATCTTGTCCCAAAGCCGAAGATGGTTGTCTTCGCTGCCTTCCAGTTTGACGCCGAAGCCTCCAAAGATATTGACGAAACCCGCTTCCCCGGCGTGACCCTGCTTAAAGCGCAAATGAACACCGACCTGCTCACCGAAGACCTGAAGAAGAAGCGCGCCAGCAACGAGAGTTTCTGGCTCATCGGCCAGCCGGACGTGCGCCTGGTCAAGATTGCCAAAGGGAAGGACGCAGGCAAGTATCAGGTCGAGGTGGCCGGCTTCGATTACTACGACCCGCGCACTGGCACAATTGAATCGGGTGGGGTGGAAAAAATCGCCCTGTGGATGCTAGATACCGATTACGACCGCCGCGCCCTTTACCCGCGCCAGGTCTTTTTCCCGATGGCCGGCGAAAAGGACGGCTGGGCGCGCCTGACAAAAAATCTGAAAGCCGAGGTAGATGAAGACCTGATAGAAGCCTATCGCGGCACGCTCTCCCTGCCCTTCGAGAGCAAACCCGGCAAAGCCGTTGCCGTCAAAATTGTGGACGACCGGGGCATTGAAAGCCTGAGAATCATCGAGGTGGAGCAATGACCACCGGCATTCCCGGGCCGCTGATTATCAATTCACCCTACGCAGAGCCGAAGCATTACTGGAAGCGCGACGAGCGCACGGGCGAATTCTTCAAGGCGGACGGACGCCGGCCCGCCGGTTACGTGGTCGCTGACCCCGAATCGAAAAGCCTAGATGACCCTGGGAGGTTTATCAAGATTGAACTGGTCGAGGCCATCCGCCCGCGCATCAAACGCTGGCGCGCCGAAGGCTATCCCGGCACGACCGGCACGACCCGCAAACTGCTCGAACACTGGTGGAATATCGAACCCCGCCGCGATACGCGCCGCCTTTTCTTCTGCCAGTTGGAGGCTATCGAGACCCTTATCTGGCTGACTGAAGCGCCGGCCTCCGAGCGCACCGGCATTGAAATACCGACCGATGGCGGCCCCTTCCGCCGTTACTGCTCCAAAATGGCAACCGGCACAGGCAAGACGATTGTTATGGGGATGCTGGTTGCCTGGCAGGCTCTCAACAAGATTGCCGACCCGCAGAACCCGAAATACTCCAAGAACTTCCTAGTGGTTGCCCCCGGCCTGACCGTGCGCCAGCGCTTGCAGGTGCTCATCCCCTCCAATCCCGGCAATTACTATGATGAGTTTGTGCTTGTCCCGCCTGGCCTGCGCGAGAAACTCTATCAGGCCAAAGTCAGTGTGATGAACTGGCACACCCTCCTATGGGAAAGCGAGAAGGAACTCGCCAAAAAGAAGAGCGTGGACAAGCGCGGCCCGATGAGCGATACCGCCTATGCCCGCCTGGCGCTCAAAGAACTTGGCAACGCAAGAAATATCCTGGTAATCAATGACGAAGCCCACCACGCCTGGCGCATCCTGCCCGGACAAAAGGCTGGCCTGACCAAAGACGAGCAGGAGGAAGCCACCATTTGGGTTGGCGGCCTCGACCGCATCCACCAGGCGCGCGGCATTATGGCCGCCTATGATTTCTCTGCCACGCCCTTTGTATCCGCCGGTCATGCCGGCGTGGAAGAGACGCTCTTCGGCTGGATTGTCAGCGACTTCGGGCTGAATGACTCGATTGAATCCGGGCTGGTCAAGACCCCGCGCGTGGTCATTCGTGACGATGGCCGGCTGGACGCCGAAAACAAATCCCGCTTTTACCGGCTGTATCAATTCGTCAAGGCCGACCTGAACCGGCGCGCAGCGGAAACCACGCCCCTGCCCGACCTGGTCAAATCGGCTTATGCCTTGCTCGGTAAAGACTGGCTGGAGACCTTCAAGGATTGGCAGGCGCTCCAGACCCCCACCCCGCCCGTGATGATAACCGTCGCCAACCGCACCGAGACCGCCGCACGGGTCAAGTATGCCTTTGACCATAAGCAAACCCTGATTGACGAACTGTGCGACCCAGACCACACGATACACATTGACTCCAAAGTGCTCGCCATGGTCGAGGAGGAAGAACCCCTGCCAGAGCCGGTTAAAACCACTGAGGCCGAATCCGAGAGTGGCGAAGACGAGGAAGCCCCAAAAGAGCGCAAGAAGACCAAGAAAGAACAGGCTCTCGAACTGCGCGAAATCGTGGGCACGGTCGGTCAACCCGGCAAGCCGGGCGAATTGGTCAAGAACGTAATTTCGGTCGGTATGCTCACCGAAGGCTGGGACGCCAAAACTGTGACACATATCATGGGACTGCGCGCTTTTACGAGCCAGTTGCTTTGTGAGCAGGTGGTCGGTCGTGGCTTGCGCCGCACATCTTACGACATTGGAGAGGGCGATTTATTCGAGCCGGAATATGTCAACATCTTTGGCATTCCCTTTACCTTCATGCCCCACGAAGATACCGGCGTTACTCCACCCAAACCCACCAAGCCGAAATTCTCGGTTGAGCCAATAGCAGAAAAGCGCCAATATGAAATCACCTGGCCGAATGTGCTGCGCGTAGAGCATACCTTCAAGCCACGCCTGACCCTGGAAATTGAGCGCATCCCGACCCTTGAACTGGACGCCTACAACACACCCACCCTGGTTGAACTCGCCCCCGTTCTGGACGGTAAGCTGGATATAAACCGAATCTCTGAAATCAACTTAACCGAGTTAGGGCAGAGATTCCGCACTCAAAAAATTGTCTTTGAGACGGCGGCAAATCTTTATGGTCAGATGCAACACGACTGGAAAGGGAATAAAGAATACCTGCTGGGCCAGTTGATTGCCCAAGTCGAGCGGTTTATCGCTTCCGACAAAATCTATATCACGCCCCCGCTCTTCCACCAGGACGACCTACGCCGGCGGATAATCATCACCCTGAACATGAGCAAGGTCATTCAGCACATTGAGGAGGCCATCCGCTTTGAGAACACTGAATCGCTCGAACTGGTAGTGGATACCGACCGCCCCCTCCGCTCCACCGGCGACATGCTGACCTGGTACACCTCCCGCCCCTGGGAATATACCCGCAAATCCCATATCAACCGCGTGGTCTTTGACTCTACCTGGGAAGCCAGCGAAGCCTACGAACTGGAGCGAAACAAGAACGTTATCGCCTGGTCCAAGAATGACCACCTGGGCTTTGTAGTCTATTATACCTACCAGGGTATGCCGCACCCCTTTTACCCGGATTACCTTGTCCGCTTGGTGAATGGTACGATTCTGGTGCTCGAAGTCAAAGGCCAAGATGACCAGCAAAACCGCACCAAGCGCGAATTCCTTGACGAATGGGTGAGAGCCGTCAACGCGCACGGAGGGTTTGGGAAGTGGGTGTGGGACGTATCAAAGAATCCAGCGGATTTGACAGCAATCTTGTCATAACCAAAAGTATAATCAGTATATATATACCTCATCTTCAATTTCCGTAACCTTGTCGCAGTTGAAAGGATAGCCTTCGCCTTGGTGACAGAATGAGATTTCTTGAGGGCTTGGCTTTTTTTGTGGTGGGAATTATTCTTCTATTTGCTGTCTTTAATAGCAAGAGGAATATCCATCTGGGAGGACATAGCAGTTGTTTGCTTTTAATCATCCCATTAATCGGTGCCTACTACATGATTACCGAAGTTTGGAAATTCATCGTGGGTTTGGCTGCTCCAGAACCAGTCCCAATACGTCAAGCGGTTTCCACGAGGATACCGACTTCAGCACCATATCATCCGACTTCTACCATTCGCCCAACACAAACAATTGCCTACCATCCCGTCACCTGGATGGAATTGGCTAGTTTTTTAACAAGCGACCCCACCAATCTCAGCGCCAACAACAAGTTCAACACCGATTATTACACCTGCCTGGACTTCTCAATAGACCTGGTGGAAAACGCCAACAAGGAGAATATCAAAGCGTGGATTGTTGGAGTGAATTTTTACAACGAATCAGAGGGGCATGCTTTTGTAGCCTTTGAAACTACTGACTTGGGCGTTGTTTATATCGAGCCACAAACCGACCACAGATATGAGGTTTTACAGCAAGGGGAACCACTTTGCGACGCGTGGGGAAAGTATGGGTGCATGGGAACCGTAGGGTCATATGAATTCATTCAATGCGACCATTCGCATTATTGTACGAATTACACACCATGATTCCACAGACCAACTAACCCACTTTCAAGACCACCCATCCAGGGAGCCAATAGCCCACCCAAAACAAGCAGGCATAGGAACCTATCAGCGACCCCATATACCGCTTTATTTACCAAGCATAAATTTTTTTATAGGCCAGCGAATTTGCTGGCCTTTTATTTTTACAGTCTCCACTTGTCAGCGGGAGAAGCCCGCCGGTGAGCGTTCTTGGCGTCTCTCTTTATCAAAAAACCTCCTGACTGATTGAGGGGGGCAACCAGACAAGAGGCAATTCCATTATTGCATAGAGTGAGTTACGAGTCAACAGCAAGCTGGCCTTAGTTATTAGACCAGCTTGCTGTTTTTATTTCAAGTGCCTCTACAAGGTAAACGACTCGACCCGAATCACAGATTATCTACAGGGCTTGCCCGATGATGTGCTTCCCGGAAATCCTGATGGGTTTGTTTCAAATACCGCCTGAGTATCTGCAAGTCAGCATGTCCCATAAGTTCCTGCAATGAGTAAGCATCCACGCCAGCCCGCAAACAGGTCAGGGCAAACCATCTTCGGAAGGCATGTAATTCGGGCGTCTGGACACCGGCCTGGGTTGCGCGCCTTCGCATTATCATCTTCAAGCCCCAATAGGTTAGGCGCTCCCCACCTTTGGCAATCCACAAGGCGGTTGAAGTATCCCGCCTGTGCTTCAAGTAGGCTCTTAGTGTCTTCCTTGTCTTTGCTCCAAGAAAAGCCGTTCTGGGTTTTCTTCCCTTCCCCTTCCTGATTAATACTTCGCCGGTAATAGGATTAACTACGTCAAGATTGATTGCAAGTAGCTCGCCGGCTCTAACACCCGTGTCAAGCAGGAAAAGCATGATGGCTCTATCACGGTTGCCCATCATCGTCCCCTTAGGGCAGGTATCTATCATGGCCGTGACCGATTCTATGCTTACAGGTTCAAGCGGCTCCAGGTCGACTTTTGGAGCCTTCACTTTGCTTATAGGGTTTTTCCAGTCATCAGGCTCTACTTCGTTTTCCCACCATCGCAGGAAAGTTTTGACAGTCCGATAAGCGGCATGGATACCGCCCGGATTGTGTCCCTGTGCTTCGAGGGTTAACAGGAATTGTCTAAGCAGGCTGGCGTCAATCTGGGTGATTTCCTTGACCGCCTGACCTTCGCAATAATCGGTAAAATATTTGAGTTTCTTGCGGTAGAACTCAACTGTCCCCTTGCTCAAGTTTTGGGCGCGACGGTCTAAGAGAAATGCGTCAACCCAGGTGAGCAGGTAGGTCTCCTGCAAAAATGCCGTGATAGTCCCTTGGTTTAAGGTGGGTGTGGTCATAGGCTCCTTCTCCTTTTGACCACCATATAGGGACAAAAAGCGGCTAAAGTTACGACTGGCCCCCATCTACGCCGCTTGCCGAGGTAGCTCAGTGGTAGAGCAGGGGACTCATAAGCCCTTGGTCGTGGGTCCAAATCCCACCCTCGGCACAAGAACCACCATATGTGGAAATTATCGGGTTATTTTCCCT
>Ga0315284_10010661_pt1 | contig 13090 bp, 7 predicted proteins | sample YL17G09_16_MG_FD_203696 | JGI IMG/M metagenome (GOLD analysis project Ga0315284, IMG submission 203696) | Sediment microbial communities from Yellowstone Lake, YNP, Wyoming, USA - YL17G09_16 | ecosystem: Environmental > Aquatic > Freshwater > Lake > Sediment | place: USA: Wyoming | collected... | reverse complement strand
TTGGCGATGGCGCCGGCGATCTCGTCCTGGATGGCGAACACGTCGTCCATCTGCCGGTCGAACCGCTCCGACCAGAGGCGGCACCCGTCGGCCACGTTCACCAGTTCGGCCGAGACGCGGACGCGATTGCCGGAGCGCCTCACGCTCCCCTCCAGGACCGTGCCGACGCCCAGGCGCGCGCCGATCTCGCGCACGTCCTCCTGCCGTCCCTTGAACGCGAAGGCCGACGCGCGGGCCACGACGCGCAGGCCGTCGAGATGGGAGAGCGCGTTCGTCAGCTCCTCGGCTAGGCCGTCGCTCAAGGCCTCGTCGTCCGGGTCGTGGCTCGCATTCGCGAACGGCAGGACGGCGATGGACGGGCCGCCTCCCGCGGCGCCGGCTCCGCGGCGCGGGGCCGCGCGCCCCGTCTCGCCTCCGGTCGCCAGTTCGAGCGCCGCCCCGAACTCGGCGGCGGTGGCGAAGCGGTCCTCCGCCCGCGCCGCCAGCGCGTGTTCCAGCACGGCCTCCAGTCCGGCCGGCACGTCCTCGCGCAGCGCCCGCAGCGGCGGCACCGGGTCCACCAGCTTCTGCGCCGTGATCGCCATCGGCGTGTCGCCGACGAAGGGCTGCTTCCCGCCGAGCATCTCGTAGAGGACGCAGGCGAGGGAGTAGAGGTCGCTGCGCGCGTCCACCGGGTCGCCCAAGGCCTGCTCGGGGCTCATATAGGCCGGCGTGCCGATGATGACGCCCGACTCGGACATCCGGCCGGCCTGCCCGGACCGCACGGCCAGCGCGATGCCGAAGTCGGTCACGAGGGCCTCACCCTCGTAGAGCATCACGTTCTCGGGCTTGATGTCGCGGTGCACCACCCCGCGCCGGTGGGCGTAGTCCAGCGCGCCGATCACCTCCTGCGCGATCCTCACGGACTGCTCGAGGGGCATGGCGCCGCCCCGATCGAGGAGGTCCCGCAGCGACGGCCCCTCGACGTAGGGCATCACGTAGTAGACGAGACCGTCCGCCTCGCCCGAATCGTGGAGCGGCAGGATGTGCGGGTGCATCAGCGCCGCCGCGATCTCGATCTCGTTCAGGAACCGCTCCGCCCCGATCTCCTCGGAGAAATCATTGCGGAGCACCTTCAGCGCGATCGGCCGGTGATGGCGGAGATCCTCGGCGAGGAATACGGTCGCCATCCCGCCCGCGCCGAGCTGGCGCTCGACGGCGTAGCGGCTTGCCACGGCGGCGGTGAGGCGGGCTTCGAGGTCGGACACGATGGCTAAAGATGCGGTGCGGCACGCCCCCGGGCTAGCGGTACAAGCGTACCGGCGTACCGGCGCACCGGCGCACCGGCGCACCGGCGTACCGGCGTACCGGCGCACTGGCGTACCGGCGTACCGGCGTACCAGCGTACCGGCGTACCGGCGTACCGGCGTACCGGCGTACCGGCGCACCGGCGTACCGGCGTACCGGCGCACCGGCGTACCGGCGTACCGGATTGCGCAATGCTGCGCGCCGCAGCGCAAGAGACAGATGGCAGCTTCCGTGAGGCAATGGCGGAACTTGTCCTGATGAACAGACATCGACAGCTGATTGCGTGGCAGCGCTGCCACGAACTCGCGATCGAAGTGTGCAGGGCGTCCTCACGCCTCCCCTCCAGCGAGCGCTTCGAACTGAGCAGTCAGCTCCGGCGCGCCGCCGTCTCAGCCAGCGCAAACGTGGCCGAAGGCTATGCGCGCTTCGGCGCCGCCGAACTGGCGCACTGCCTCAGCATCGCCCTCGGCTCCCTCGCGGAAGTTGATGCGCTCCTGGCCGTGGTGCAGGATCTGGGCTATCTGGACGAGGAGGCGCTCGCCGGACTCGATCGGCTGCGGGACCGGGCAAGTGCCGCGGTGTTCGCGCTTCGGCGCCGGCTCCGGCCGGCACGCAACCGCGCTACCAGCCCGCCGAACTGATCACGGTGCGCCGGTGCCCCGGTACGCTGGTACGCTGTCGTTTGGTGCGCCGGTGCCCCGGTACGCTGGTACGCTGTCGTTTGGTGCGCCGGTGCCCCGGTACTCTCCTCTGCGTCCGCGCGATTTCGGCACGCGAGCGCGGCATTTCGGTTACCACCCACCACGTCGGCGGCGGCACCTTGCGCGTGGCTGGTCGCAAGCCACGTGGCGGGTCGTGTCGCCGTGCTGGAACCACCGTGCGCATCCGGGTGCCCGGGTGGTGGAACTGGTAGACACAGCACCCTGCCACGGTGCTGGCCGAAAGGCCGTGCGGGTTGAGCTGCGGCCGCTGCGCGGCCTCGCTCCGCTCGCCGGGCTGCGCCCAGCGCCGGCCGCACGCGGCCGGACGCGTCAACTCCCGCCCCGGGCACACCAGCTGGCCATCCCAGTCGGACATCCCTTGACTCGGCAGCATCGCCGAGCGTAACGTGGGTGCACGTATCAGGTTGCTGGGTGGCTCCACCACCCACGACGAGGTCGGGCGAGATGCTCGGCCTCGTTGGCATTCATGGGATCTCGCTCCGACGGCTGCCGGTGCGCCGGTACGCCGGTACGCCGGTGCGTTGGTACGCTGGTACGCTGGTACGCCGGTACGTCCGTGCCCCGGTGCCCCTGTGCGCCCGTGCCCCTGTGCCCGCTGTCCTCACCGCCACCGCGCCCGCGCCAGGATGCGCTCCGATTCCGCCCGCAGCGCCTGGATCCTCGGGTCGTCGGCCAGCGGGGCATAGATCGGGTCCCGCAGGGCCCACCGCGTATTGAGCGACGGCCCGCACACGAGAATACGCTGCACCGCCTGCTCACGTCGGCCGGTCCAAAGCAGGTACGTGGCGGAGACGGGATCGCACCCCGGCTGCGCCACCCTCGCCTCCATCGCCCGAACCGCTGCGCTGTCGTGCGCGAAGACGGCGAGGACAGCCTGGTTGAACCTAAAGCCCGGCATCAGCCGCGCATCCGCCACCGCACCTGCCGTGTCGCCGGCCGTCAGCCGCACCAGCACGCGCAATGTGTGGAACGGGCCGTCGGGATCGAGGGCAACCGCGCTGTCGACCGTCGCGAGCGCGCGGTCGGTGCGGCCCATGAGGAAGTAGGTCCAGGAGAGGTCGAGGTACGTGACGGCCCGGGCCGGGTCGAGCGCCAGCGCATGGCGCATCGCGTCGAGGCTGGCGGAGTCGTTGACGTATCGCAGGGTCGAGCCGTACTGATGCCACGCTTCGTCGTTGCGGGGATTGAGCTCGAGCGCGCGCCGGAACGCGGCGAGGGACGCGAGCAACGAGTCGTCACTGTCCAACCGAACGAAAGCGGACCATTGGGTGAGCAGGTATGCGCGACCCATCCACCCTTCGGAGGACCGGGGTCCGAGGCGGAGCGCGCGCGTCGAGGCCTGCCGAGACAGGCTCAGGAGCGAATCCGTCTCGCTCCTGCTGCCCGGGCTCCAGTTCACGATCAGCGAGTAGGCATACGCCAGGCGTGCGTAGGCGTCGGCGAACCCGGAGTCCGCTGCCGTCGCCGCTTGGTAGGCCACGATCGCGTCCCGCAGGGCCCCCGCCGAGCGCCGTGCCAGCAGCACGTTGCCTCGCAGGAACTGCTCGTACGCGCGGCTGCTCGCGGTCAGCCGGCTCCCCAGAGCGCGCCGCTCCTGGGGACTGAGCCGCCCCGCCACTCCCGCCGCGACCTCCGTGGCGATGGACTCCTCGAGGCCGATGAGGTCGTCACTGGCCCGGTCGTACGCTTCGGACCAGACCGCTTCCCCAGTGGCCGCCCGCACCGCCTCGACGTTCACGCGCACCCGGCCGCCGGCCGCGCGGATGGAGCCGCTGAGCAGGTACGCCGCGTTGAGGGCCCGGCCGATCTGCTGGATCGACTGCTGTTCCGGGTTGCGCAGCCGGCGCACCGCCGACCGCGAGATCATCGTGAGGCGAGCGACGCCGCCCAGGCGCGTGGAGATCTGGTCCGCCAGCCCCTCGGCGAAGTACTGCGCCGAAGTGTCGCGGCTGCCGTTGTCGAAGGTGAGAACGGCCACGCTGCGCGCCGGCAGCAGGGGGCGTCGGTCGCACGGCGGCATCGAACCGTCGGGGCACTGGGCGGCCAGGGGCACGGCGGCACAGAGGCAGCAGGCGCACAGGAAGAGCGCTGTGAGCGCAGATCGACGGGCGTGCAGGCCCGGCAGAGACTCTACGAAGAACTCGAACAAGCGTCGCATGGCTCTCTCAGGCGCACAGGGGCACAGGCTTACCGGCGCACAGGGGCACGGGCGCACAGGCGGACAAGCGTACCAGCGCACCGGCGTACCGGCACAGTGCGCCGAGCGCGATTTCGGTGCGCCGGTGCCCCGGTACGTCCCGCTGCGTCCGCGCGATTCCGATACGCCGGCGCGGCATTTCGGTTACCGCCCACCACGTCGGCGGCGGCACCTTGCGCGTGGCTGGTCGCAAGTCGCGTGGCGGATCGTGTCGCTGTGCTGGAACCACCGTGCGCATCCGGGTGCCCGGGTGGTGGAACTGGTAGACACAGCAACCTGCCACGTTGCTGGCCGAGAGGCCGTGCGGGTTCAAGTCCCGCCCCGGGCACACCAGCCAGCCAACCATTGACTCGGCGACCTCGCCGAGCTTACAATGGCGATACGTGGCAGGTTGCAGCGGTGGTTCCACCACCCACGACGAGGTCGGGCGAGATGCTCGGCCTCGTTGGCATTCCTGGCACCTGGCTCCAACGGCTGTGCCCCTGTGCCCCTGTGCCCCTGTGCGCCCGTGCCCCTGTGCGCCTGACCCTCACCGCCACCGCGCCCGCGCCAGGATGCGCTCCGTCTCCGCCCGCAACGCCTGGATTCTCGGGTCAACGGCCAGCGGCGCATAGACCGGCAACCGCAGCTCCCATCGAGTCCAGAGCGACGGCGCGCACCCGAGAATGCGCTGCACCGCCTGCTCACGCCGGCCGGTCCAGAACAGGTATATGGGATTCGCGGCGGAGGCGGCGCCGGCGCAAGTCGGCTGCGCCACCCGCGCCTCCATCGCCCGAGCCGCTGCACTGTCTTGCGCGAAGGCGGCGAGCACCGCCGGGCTGAACATCAGGCCCGGCGTCAGCCGCGCATCCGCCACCGCGCCCACCGTGTCGCCGGCCGTCAGCCGGTACAGCGCGCGCACGTTGCGGAACGGGCCGTCGGGGTCGAGGGCGACCGCGCTGTCGACCGTCGCGAGCGCACGGTCGGTGCGGCCCATCTGGTAGTAGGTCATCGAGAGATCCTGATACGTGATGGCGCGGGCCGGGTCGAGCGCCAGCGCACGGCGCAGCGCGTCGAGGCTGGCTGAGTCGCTGACGAGGGCCAGGGTCGAGCCGTACTGATGCCACGCCTCGTCATTGCGGGGATTCAACTCGACCGCGCGCTCGAACGCCGCGAGGGACGCCAGCAACGTGTCGTCGTCGAACCCCCCACCAGCACCGGACCACGTGGCGAGCAGATACGCGCGTCCCATCCATGCGTCGGATGATCGGGGGTCAAAGCGGAGTGCGCTCGTCGAAGCCCGCCGCGACAGCCTCAGGAGCGAATCCACGTCACCGCTGCACTGCCAGTTCGCACACAGCGCATACGCATACGCCATGCGGGCGTAGGCGTCGGCAAATCCGGAGTCCGCCGCCGCCGCCGCGCGATACGCCGCGATCGCGTCCCGTATGGCCGCCGCCGAGCGCCGTGCCAGCAGCACGTTGCCGCGCAGGAACTGCTCGTACGCGCGGCTGTTGGCGGTCACTCGGCTCCCCAGGGCGCGCCGCTCCTGTGGACTGAGACGCCCCGCCACCCCCGCTGCGACCTCCGTGGCGATGGCCTCCTCGAGGCCGATGAGGTCGTCACCCGCGCGGTCGAAGGCGTCGGACCAGGCCACCTCCCCAGTGGCCGCCCGCAGCGCCTCGACATTCACGCGCACCCGGCCGCCGGCCGCGCGGATCGAGCCGCTCACGAGGTACGCCGCGTTGAGGGACCGGCCGAGCTGCTGGACCGACAGCTGCTCCGGGCTGCGCAGCCGACGGACGGCCGTGCGCGAGATCGTGGTGAGTCGCGCGACGCCGCCGAGGCGGGTGGCGATCTGGTCCGCGAGCCCCTCTGCGAGGTATTGCGCCGAGGTGTCGCGGGTGGTGTTCTCGAAGGTGAGGACGGCGATGCTCCGGGGCGCCGGGCGCGCCAGCGCGGCCGCCCGGGCGCACGGCGGCGGCGTGCCGTCGGGGCACTGCTGGGCGCGGACAGGACCCGCAGGCAACAACGTGAGCAGGAGGCCGACACCAGCGAGTGTACGCGGGCTGATGCTCATGCGGTGCCCATCACTGCCGGAGCCCGAGCCGGCGCTGGAGCGCCTGGAAGCGCGGATCGTCCCGGAGCGGCGCGAGATCCTCGCGGAGGTGGATGAGCATGATCCACCAGGTGCGCTCGTCGGCGCCGCGCTCGAGCCACCGCATCGCGCCGTCGCGGTCGCCCAGCGCGAGCAGCCCGACGGCCACGACCACGGGGTTCACGTAGCGTCGCGAGGTGTCGGCGATTGCCGCGCGGACCACGCCGTCGGCCTCGTCCCTTCGCCCGAGACACACCAAGGCCCGGACGTAGGGCTCGAACAGGTTCGTCGCGGCCAGGGGACGGCCGAGCCGCTCGGCTTCGGAGCAGTCGCCGCGCTGCAGGGCGACGGAGGCGCCCATGTACTGCGCCCAGTCGGGCGACAGACGTTGGCGCACTAGCGCGAACAGCTCGGGCGTCCGCCGTGGCTCCAGGAGTGAGCTCACGGCGAGCAGATAGGCCCCGGTGTAGCTCGAGAGGGAGTCGAGCTCCCAGGCGTGGCGGACGGCCGCCAGGGCCTCGGGCGCGCGGCTCTGGCACGTCAGCATCACGCCCCGGAGCGCCCACGCTTCCGGCAGCGTGGAGTCCAGGGCGATCGCGCGGTCGGCTAGGCGCTCGCCGCTCCGACAGTCGCGGTCCAGCGTTGCGTCGATCATCCCGAGCGCGACGTAGGCGCCCGCGATGGTCGAGTCCAGTGCCAGCGCCCTGCGCGCCGCCTCGCGGGCCGGAGGGAACGCCTCGAGGGGCGCCATGAGGGCGTCTGCGTACTCGGCCCGGCTGACGGCCAGCCCCGCCCACGCCGGAGCGAACGAGGAGTCATGGGCGATCGCCTGCTCAAACAGGGAACGGGCGGTCGGGATGTCGTATCTCAGCAAGAAGGATCGCCCGCGCTGATACGCCTCGTACGCCCGGGGATTCGGCGGCCGGCGCGCGACACGGCGCGCAGTCGCGCCGAGGGCGGTAGCTAGGTCCTGCGCGATGGCGTCCGACAGCGTGGAGAGAGAGTCCCGTGGGCGGTCGTACACCCGGCCCCACCGCTGGTCGCCCGCCGGGAGGGCCAGCAGTCGCGCCGACACGCGGACGCGGGCGCCCGCTCGCCGGTAGCTCCCCTCCACGACGTAGCGGACCGAGACCAGCTGGGCGACGCGCCGGGGATCGTGTCCCGCCACGCCTACAGCGCTTCGGACGATCCCCCCTCCCCGCACGGTCACGCCGGTGGCAGCGCCGAGCTGGGTGGCCACCTCCTCCGCCAGCCCGTCGGCCAGCCAGTCGAGCGAGGTATCTCGAGCTGCGTTCTCGAAGACGAGGACGGCAACGCTATTCAATGCGGGGCGGGCCGGCGCAGCGCGGGGGTGGCACGGCGGCGGCGTGCCATCGGGGCACTGCTGGGCGGCGACAGGACGCACAGACGCACAGACGCAGCAGGCGCACAGGAGGAGCGCTGTGAGCGCAGGCCGATTGGGGTGCAGGCTCGGCAGAGACCCTGCGAGGAACTCGATGAAACGTCGCATGACTATCTCAGGGGCACAGGAGTACGGGTGCACAAGCGGACAAGCGTACCGGCGTACCAGCGCACCGAAGTGCCGACACGCCTGTGTGCCGGAGCGTCTGCGCGATTCCGATACGCCGGCGCGGCATTTCGGTTACCGCCCACCACTTCGTCGGCGGCACCTTGCGCGTGGCTGGTCGCAGGCCGCGTGGCGGGTCGTGTCGCTGTGCCGGAACCACCGTGCGCATCCGGGTGCCCGGGTGGTGGAACTGGTAGACACAGCAACCTGGTACGTTGCCGGCCGAGAGGCCGTGCGGGTCCGAATCCCGCCCCGGGCACGCCAGCTATTCATCCCTTGACTCGGCAGTATCGCCGAGCGTAACGTGGGTGCACGTACCGGGTTGCCGGGTGGTTCCACCACCCACGACGAGGTCGGGCGAGATGTCCGGCCTCGTTGGCGTTCCTGGCCCCCGGCTCCAACGGCTGCCGCGTACGCCGGTACGCCGGTACGCCGGTACGCCTCTGCGTGCCCGCTGTCCTCACCGCCATCGCGCCCGCGCCAGGTGGAATCGGTAGACACGGCGCCCCGTCACGATGCCGGCCGAAAGGCCGTGCGGGTTGAGCTGCGGCCGCTGCGCGCCCTCGCTCCGCTCGCCGGACTGCGCCCAGCGCCGGCCGCACGCGGCCGGACGCGTCAAATCCCGCCCCGGGCACACCAGCCGGTAGCCGCTTGACTCGGCCTTCGCGCCGAGCGTATTATGGCAGCACTTGGCGAGCTGCTGCGGTGGTTCCACCACCCACGACGAGGTCGGGCGAGATGTCCGGCCTCGTTGGCATTCCTGGTACCCGGCCCCAACGACTGACGCGTCCGCGGGTGCGTCCGTGCGCCGGTGCGTCCGTGCGTCCGTGCCCGCTGTCTCACCGCCATCGCGCCCGTGCCAGGTGGAATCGGTAGACACGGCGCCCCGTCACGGTGCTGGCCGAAAGGCCGTGCGGGTTGAGCTGCGGCCGCTGCGCGGCCTCGCTCCGCTCGCCGGGCTGCGCCCGGCGCTGGCCGCACGCGGCCGGACGCGTCAAGTTCCGCCCCGGGCACACCAGCTGACCAACCAGCCGGCCAAACCAGCCGGCCAACCATTGACTCGGCAGCATCGCCGAGCGTATCGTCAGCGTACGTGTCGGGTTGCTGCGGTGGTTCCACCACCCACGACGAGGTCGGGCGAGATGCTCGGCCTCGTTGGCATTCCTGGCTCCTGGCTCCAACGGCTGTGCCCCTGTGCCCCTGTGCGCCCGTGCCCCTGTGCCCCCGTGCCCCTGTGCCCACCGTCCTCACCGCCACCGCGCCCGCGCCAGGATGCGCTCCGTCTCCGCTCGCAGCGCCTGGATCCGCGGGTCATCGGCCAGCGGCGCATACACCGGCCATCGTAGAGCGAAGCGGGCCGAGAGTGACGGCCCGCGTTCGAGAAACCGCTGCACCGCCTCCTCGCGTCTTCCGGTCCAGACCAGGTACATCACGGTAACCCCATCCCACACCGGCTGTGCCGCACTCGCTTCCATCGCGCGCACCGCTGTGCTGTCGTGCGCGAAGACAGCGAGGACAGCCTGGCCCACACTGCCTGGCGTCAATCGCGCTTCAGCCACCGCGCCAGCCGTGTCGCCAGCCGTCAGTCGGAACACCGCGCGCCACCCCCGCAATGGGCCTTCAGGGTCGAGTGCGACCGCGCTGTCGATTGTCGCGAGCGCGCGGTCGGGGCGGCCCATGACGTAGTAAGTCCACGCGAGGTCATGGTACGTGACGGCCCGGGCCGGGTCGAGAGCCAGCGCACGGCGCAGCGCGTCGAGGCTGGCCGAGTCACTGACGTACCTCAGGCCCGCGCCGTACCGATGCCACGCCTCGTCGTTCCGTGGATTCAGCTCGACCGCGCGCCGAAGCGCCGTGAGCGCCGCCACCAACGTGTCCGCAGCGCCCTCCCGACCGCCAACGGACCACTGGGCGAGCATACCTCCTCGACCCATCCACGCGTCGGACGAGCGGGGGTTGAGGCGAAGGGCCCGCGTCGAAGCCTGCCGCGACAAGACCAGGAGCGAATCCACGTCACTTCGGCACGCCTGGATCAGACAGATTGAGTACGCATAGCCCAGGCGGCCGTAGGCATCGGCGAAATCCGGGTCGGCTTCAGTCGCGGCCTCGTAGGCGGCGATGGCGTTCCGCTCCGACGCCGGTGAACGCTGAGCCATCAGCACGTTGCCGCGCAGGTACTGCTCGTACGCGCGACTGTTCTCCGTGACGCGGTTCCCCAGCGCGCGCCGCTCCTGGGGACTGAGACGCCCCGCCACGCCTGCTGCGACCTCCGTGGCGATGGCCTCCTCGATGCCGATGAGGTCGTCACCGGCGCGGTCGAACGCGTCGGACCAGACCGCCTCGCCGGTAGCGGCGCGCACCGCCTCCACATTGACCCGCACACGGCCACTCGCCGCGCGAATGGCGCCGCTCACCAGGAACGCGGCATTGAGGGACCGGCCGAGCTGCTGGACCGACTGCTGCTCCGGGCTCCGCAACCGGCGCACCGCCGTCCGGGAGATAATCGTGAGGCGCGCGACGCCGCCCAGGCGCGTGGCGATCTGGTCCGCGAGCCCCTCGGCGAGATACTGCGCCGAGGTGTCGCGGGTGGTGTTCTCGAAGGTGAGCACGGCCACGCTGTGGGGTGCCGGGCGCGCCGGCGCGGCCGCCCGTGCGCACGGCGGCGGTGTGCCGTCGGGGCAGCGCTGCTGCGCGAACGCGGCCGGCGCCGCGGCGAGCGCGAGACAGGTGAGCGCGACTGCGCGCATCACGGCCGGCGCTCCGCACTCGCCAACGCCGCCCGCGCCTCGTCCACCAGATGCACCAGCTCTGAATCCGGGTTGGTGAACGTCTCGCTGAACACGCGCCAGTGCCGCCGCGCGTCGACGGGGCGCCCCATACGAGCGTAGAGCATCACCAGCCGCTGGTGCGCGAAGGAGTGCGTGAGGCCACGTTTGTTGCCGTATCTCGCCCGTGACCCTTGCCAGGTCGCCAGGCGCTCAAGCTGCGCGGCCGCCGAGTCCAGCCGGCCAAGGCGCTCGTACGCCCCGGCCAAGAACCACTGCACCGGCTGAGAGTACTTCGGCGCTCCTGACGCGCGTCCGTCAGCGAGCGGTCGGAGGCGTCGCACCGCCTCGGCCGGAGGCCCCGCCGCCGCCGCGAGCAACGCCTCGACGTACATGTTTTCGACGACGTCCCACCCACTGCGCCGCTCGGGTGGCAAGGCTCCGACGCGCGTGACGATGTGGCGGGCGGTAGCGGTGTCGCCCGCCGCCGCGGCCCACAGCGCGGCAAGCCATTGCCCATACAGGCTCGTGTCGGGGGGCGGGGTGCCAAGCCGGGCTTCCGTCAGCGGGGAACCACTCACGATGCGCAGCATCAGCCAGTCGTCTTCGCAGCGGCAGTTGCCCAGGATACCCAGCGCTTCCTGCACCCGGCCCTGCGCGGCGGCCACCGAGGCCCGCGTCTGAAGCGCCTCCATGCGCCAGCGCGAGTACCGTGTCCGCTCCAGGAGGCTCCGCGCGAGGCTGTCGGCAGCCGGCCAGTCCGCAGTCCACGCTGCCACCCCCATTCTGATCAAGGTGCCGTGGTCGCCGGTGAGCGTCTCCGCGATACGGCGCGCCTCCTCGAACCGTCCGAGCGGCAACAGACTCCACGCCAGGCCCCCTCGTCCGTTCGAATTCAGCCCGAACGGCTGCGACCGTTGCCCATTCTCTACAATCGCGACAGCGTCGCTATCGCGGCCCCGGTCTTGGAGAAGAACGACGTAATTGGGGATGATTCGGCCGGTCGCGCGGCGTCCCTCCTCAAAAGCCGCGAGACACGCCCAGCGATCCTCGGTAGCACACACTTGGTGGGCCTCGGCCTGGAAACGCTGCACCTGAGTAAGCCGGTCCTTACGCGCCAGCGCCTCCGCGAGGGCATACCGCGACGAATCCCAGGCTCCCAGGTTGCCATACGTGCCTCGCAGAGCCAGCCAGGCCGCTGCGAACCCGGTGTCCAGCGCCAGCGCGCGCTTGTATGCGGCCACGGCGCCGGGGAAGTTCGAAGCCTGGTTCAAGTCCATCCCGCGCCAGTACTCCTGGTAGGCGGCGAAGGACGGCGTGGCGGCCTCCCAGCGGAGGCGGTTCGCCGCGATCGCCGTCCGGCGCTCCCCCAGGTCTGCGCGCACCGCACGTACCGCCCGGTCTAGCGTAGGGATGAGGTCGTCGTCCCCTCGAGCGATCTCGCTTCTGGCCCTCACGACCACGTTGGAGTCCGCGTCCAGCACCCGTACGGCCACGTGGTACGTTTGCCCCACTCGGTCGATCGTCCCGGTCATCACCGTCCGCACCGCGCCGCGCACCGCGAGTTCGCGGGCAGTCGCGACATCCACGCGCGTCGTCTCGGGCTTGCCCGCCAACGTCAGTCCCAGCCTTATCTGCTCGTCGGGTAGCGCGGCGATCACGCCGGATTCTTCCAGCGCCGAGATGACGAGGTTCTTGGCTGCGGCCCGCACGTCGGCCGGGGCGGTACCGTCGAACTCGGCTACGATCGTGAACGGTCGCTGCCTGCTACCGGGCGCGGGCAGCGGCGCCGAGCGCGGCGGGGCCGCGCGCCGGCACGGCGGCGGCGTGCCGTCGGGGCACTGCTGGGCTGCGACAGGACGCACAGACGCACAGACGCAGCAGACGCACAGGAAGAGCGCGGACGTCAGGACGCGGGTGAGTTGCACGTTGCTATCGTGCAGCCGGCGCGGGCCCACGTCAAGCGGGACGAGCCAGCGAGACGAGCAGGCGCCTCCGGACGACCCGGCAACCGTCGCCGGCGCTTGCCGTCCCGCCCTCGCGTCCCTAACCTATGGTCACCCCTGACCTGAAGGCGCGGGCCATCCCTTGACCTGTCCGTCGTGCGGCACCCCGGTACCACCGGGCGCTCCATCGTGCCCGTCGTGCAGCCTCCCCGTCGGCGAGTCGGCCGGAGCGGCCACTGCCGTCACGACCCCCCGGTTCTCCGTGCCGGTGTCGGCGTCGTCGGCGTCAGGTCCGCTGTCGCCCGTCCCCGACCCCTTCCCGCGTCCCGCGTCTTCCGGCGACAGGTTCGCCGACCTCGACCGCGATCTGCAGTCCGCACTCGGTCCGCAGTACTCCGTCGAACAGCGGATCGGCGAAGGCGGCTTCGCGATGGTCTTCCTGGTGCGCGACCTGTCCCTCGGCCGCCGGCTCGCCGTCAAGGTCCTCTCGCCCGACATGGCGCTCTCGCGCACGGGGATCGAGCGCTTC
>Ga0315284_10010660_pt1 | contig 13090 bp, 14 predicted proteins | sample YL17G09_16_MG_FD_203696 | JGI IMG/M metagenome (GOLD analysis project Ga0315284, IMG submission 203696) | Sediment microbial communities from Yellowstone Lake, YNP, Wyoming, USA - YL17G09_16 | ecosystem: Environmental > Aquatic > Freshwater > Lake > Sediment | place: USA: Wyoming | collected... | reverse complement strand
CTTCGGGATGCGCATGGGAGGCTCCTTTGGAGACTAAGTATAGACACTTAGTGTATGAGGTCAAGAAAAAACCGGGTGCGACAAAAAGATTTTTGCGGCGGACCGCGCCTGGCCGGCAGGCCCCCCTCAGAGCGGCCCCACGGCCCTTTCTTCACCTTGCCACGGGTGCGACAAAAAGTCATTCGTCAGGGCTGACGTAAATGCTCGCTCCCTGCGCGGCCTCGGACGCCACAGCGATCCGCAGCCGCAGGTCGGCGCCCATCCGCACGCCGCGCCACGCTTCGCGGCCCTCTTCCAGCGTCGCCCAAATGAGAACCGAGACCGCCGTCTTGCCGGGGGACCGGTCCACCACATGTGGCCACCGCACTCCCCGGAATGCCTGCTCGACGGTGTTCAGTATCCTGGGGCACCGCCAGGTCGCGCGAAGGACCTGGGCGGTTCGGATGGCGCCGTTACCGCCGCCTCCGCACGACCATCCAGATCGCGCCGATGGCAAGCATTGAGAGAGTTGCGGGCTCTGGTGTGAATGCGGCCATTTCATAAAACCTCACGACTGCCGTACTCATCTCGGTGGAAGAGACGCGGCCGAAAAGCCTCATGCCTGTGATGTTGTCCCAACCGGCGGCGCCATTGTCGTTGGTCACCCAGCCGGTATCGTTAGTGGCACCGCCGTGCCCTGTCCAACTGTAGATACTGACCCAGGCCAAGTCCTCCTTCAAGGAAACGTCCAAGGTAGCTACGGCGTCGCCGTCATATAACAGGCTCAGGCCAACGATACGATAATTGACGTACGCGATCGACGTCTCGGGGAAAGTGATGATTGCCTGGATCTCTTTGGCCCCTCCCGCGCTGGTGATCTCTTCGGCCATATTACTCCAGTCGCCGTCCCTGATTGCCTCCGGCCCGGTTTCAAGCACACCACCATTTCCCGGCAAGCAAACGTTGACTGGGGCCCCGTACGCCGCCCCACACAATACAAATAACGACGGTAAAGCAACGCAGACAATCGCCTGTCTCAACATGGCCCTTCCCCCTTGTTTCAGATGTGACACCGTCAGCAAGCAGTTTGCAGGACATTCTCCTGGAACGGCTTGTTGATGTCCGTGGCTGTCGCTCACCAGGGATACCGGAACTGTAGAACACTCTTGGCCGAAGTCAGACCGCGCGGCAAAGAAACGCGCACCGGTTACCTGCCCCGGTCCTTGACACAGGCTCTCACGTGTGGTAGGAAAGCCTCCTATCCAGAGTGCTATGCCATGCGGGAAGGTCCCGCATGCACGGTGCAGTGGTCGAATGTCCCCCCGTTCGGCCACTGCTTTTTTTGCGCCGCGGGTCCACCCTGTCCCCACCCCAGACGCGGAGAAGGGGCCTCACGTGGACTGCCGCGGCGCGAATCACTCCCCCGCAATACAATATGCGGGCGCGGCCTGAATCTTGCGCGCCAGGCTGGCCGGCGTCACCAGCTCCTTGCTGATGCCGTGGCGCTCGAGCTGGTCGTCTGTGCCGCCAGGATCCCGGAGTATCACGCTGGCGACCACGAATGAGCCGACGGCCCGGCTGGGCACCTGGGGCTCGGACACCGTCTGGCGCAAGGTCCGGCTCCGCATGATCCCCGGCGAGGCGCGGCCGTTACGGGCGGTGGAAGGCCGCGGGCCGTCGACCCCAGGCACCCCCTTGGCACATGGGGCGACCTGGTGCCAGAAGGACCGCTTACTGCCAGTGGGGCAAGGGCCACGCCAGACGGCACCCAAAGCGTCACGACCGGCAGATGCTTGTGACCGCCCTCGAACGTGACCACCGGTTCCAGCACAGGCCGTCCTCTGACGGGCGACTGCCGCGCGGCACGTGGTGCCCTGCCGCGCGTGGTTCGCCGGTCGCTGGTCGAGGCCGACATCTTGTGGCGGCGCGTCGCCCGAAGGGCATCCCAAACGCTGTTGTTACCGAGACTGCTCAGTTCCGGATATGCGGCAGCCGCTTTGCCCCCGCCGCGCGAGACTCGAACGCCGTAAGTCATACTCCTGCGACAGCTTGCGCCGCCTGCGAAGGAGAGAGTGGTCACGAAGAGGGTTGCGTACGGGGACCCTCCCAGCACCTGCGAAGGGCCAGTTCCCAACCATCCTCGGTTATTGTGGGGCCTCCTCGGTGTTCTTCGCCACATAGTCGCTGACGGCGGTCATGGCTTTCTCCAGATCGTCCTGGGGGACAAGGAAAGGAAAACTCCTGCCTGGATCGTCCCCGCGGCGGCGCAAGGTGATGACAATGTGCATGCGTTTCTGCCTGCCCTTGCCAAGGTGGTCGAAGAGCCACTTGAGGAGCCGCCGGATCAGGTCCTGAGTGATGGCGCTGAGGACCACGGTGACGAGCACTTCGGGGATCCCCAGCGCACCGCCTCGGGAGGCACGGGCCACGGGCTCAGCCACGGGCAGCCCCAGCTCGGCGCGCAATCCCCGCACGAGGCCGCTTGCTTCGGCCTCTGCATCGCCGACGTAGGCAAGACTCACGGCGTCTGTGGGAACTCCCAATGGGACCTTGGGCTTATCCATTGCGAGTCGCCTCCTCCAGGATCCGGTCGTTCCGGCTGAACAACATGTGAAAGGCATCCGGCATCATCAGTGTCTGAAGGACGTCCGTTGCCTTGTCGGCCTCGAACAGATACCGGGTCTGGGTCCGCGGATCAAGAACCGCGAAGAAGACACGTCCGGTCTGGGAGTCCTGGTGGAACCAGACCGCGGGCTCCTTGCTCTCCCCGGTCCCGGTCGGCGGGATAACAAGTGCACGGAGGAAGCTCAGCCGATCGGCAGCCTCCCAGTTTGTCGCCTCACGGTCGTGCAGAATAACGCTCATGCCACCTGCGCCCGCGCTGACCTGGGCGAACGCCTTTGCGAAAAGGGCGGGCGGTTTGGTGCTCGGTCCGGCAACCGAGACGCTGGCATCGAACAGGAAGCCGTTGCTCTCGATGGCTTCCTGGACGCGGGCGGCAGTCTGCGGCGGCAGACCGGCCAACGACCGGGCGTTGGCCTGCCGGGCTCGGATTGCGGTGCATGCCCGGCCCAAGGCCGTCCGATAGGCGGGCAGTTCCTCCGGGCGGGGAGCCACCGGGAGTTTCAACATCAGGCTCCGCAGGTATTCCGGCCGACTCCGCGGCTGCTGGGCACGACCGAACCGAAGATGGTCCTCAGCCGCGCCTGACTGAATCTGGATGCGCGGCTCAATCACGACGTAGCCCCAACCTTCCGGCAGTCCCTTGATGATCGCCGGTGTATGGAAATTCCCGATGAACACAAGTGAGATGACCTCCGGAGCGGCATTCTCGTGGTGCGCGCGGATGTTCCTGATCATCGTGGCATCACGACGCAGGGCGACCCTGCACTGCTCCGCATCGATCTCCAGGGCGGCGGCCTCTCGCCGGAGAGTGGTGCACTCGTTGCTCAAATTCTTCCCGGAGAGGCGCCCTAGCTGGTCCGCCAACGTCCGGCAGAACTTCGCCAGGTCGTCCGAGTACTTCACCGCGTCTTCGCCAGCCGGCGACAGCAAATGCTGAGACACCAGCAGCGAGTTCATCAGGCCGGTGAGCTGGAGCTTTTCCCCGTCTGCACCCAGTTCCTTGTCGAGTTTCTGCAGGACTTCAAAGACACGGGAGTAGTCCCATGTGGAAGAGACCGATGGCGCCTGTTCGATGAGCGCGGGGTCGTCGATCGCCATGGCCCTTATGTCGGGCCCATAAAGAACGCGGTACGCCAGCGGCCCATCGACGAGGAAGCTCTTCAACAACCAGAAGACCTGCGGCCTGGCCGGGGCGTCCCTGGCGAACAGATCCAACAGCGGTTTCGTGGGAATGTCCTTGATCGCCGGCTCAAACCATCCCTCGACCAGAAACTCGAACCGGGCCGTCGGGTTCGCGTCCGAGAGGGCCTTCAGGCCGGCGAGCAACTGGTACTGTCCGGCGACCATCCAGTGCGGCTCGTGAACCAGGATGACGAATCGCTCGCGGGCGGGACGGAATTTGTAGCGCCGGACGACCTTCATCGAATCGTAGAAAGCGGGGGGCAGCCGGAGCCGCCGTGTTGGGAGCGGCAGTTCAGGTGGTCCGCCCTGCTGGAAAACCAGGAAGGCGCCCAGCTTGGGAATCCGTTCGCAACTCTCCAGGCCGTGCGAAGCGGCCTGAAGGAGGAAGCCAGGCAGTTCCTTTCTCCCTGCCGTTGCCAACACCGTGTAGTCGACCCTCTGGAGCACGGACTTGCCATCCGCGATGCTCTGCTCCAGACACAGGACGTCGGTGACAGGGATCATCAGGACGGGAGTGCCATCAGGAAGAGCCGTAGGGAATGGCGACTTGCTCTCCCCCTTCTCCTGCGGTTCGAGGAGCTTCTCGGCCGCACTTTGCTCGATGGTGGTCGCAGTGCCTGAGAGGATGGACAGGGTCTCACCCTTGATCTGAAGGATCACCCGCGCATTCTCTCCCTGGCGAGCGCGGTCCACCTCCCGGAATGCCGCCTCGAATGATTGGGCCGGGGCAGAGAGGCCGATCAGCGAGAGCAGCAAGAACGCCGAAGCCACGGCCCGCAAACCGGTTCGTACCTGGATCATGGTCGGTCTCCCGAGTACTGGTCGCTTGCTTCCCCGAATGCGGGCCGGCAGGCACACGCCTGGCAGAACTCGGCCGCGCGTTTCTCCAACTCCTCAAAAGGAGGCACCAGCACGCCCCGGGACATCTGCCGGATCGTGTGCTCGAGGTACTTCCCGATCAAGACGGGCCTCAGGCCTCGCGGGTCGAACATCAGTCGCAGAAGCGACGCGAAGTAGTCGGCGGTATACTCGTCGCCAACATAGCCTTCCACCAGCCAGGCCCCCGCCTGCGCAAGTCGGGGCGCCACCGAGGGGCAAATCCGATGGGCCTCCACTCTGGCGATGGATGCACAGTGAAACAGTCGCATCAGCCGGATGCGGCGCAGCGGCTGCGCCGACTCAAATCCTGGCGGTAGCACCAGAGGTGTCAGAACGTCTCCCCCGCGGCACCACACACCGTCTTCCGTGTGGAAGTTGGCGAAGAAGTATCGGACCTCCCTGTCCCCGCGGGCGCTCCATGCATCCAGGATCGCATCCATGTCAGGATTCGCGTCCCATCGCAAGGAGTAAGAGCCATCACTCAGGCGAACGTCCTCCAGGAGCGGCAGGACCGTGTCTCGCAGGAGGGCCAGACCCCCCTGGGCCATCCTGTCGTAGTTGGGGTACGAGTTGAGCACGATGACGCCGTGCTGAAGTAGGAGCGCCGCACTGCGTAGTTCATCCTGGATCTGGAGCCGCAGGCAACGGTGCTGGATGAACGTCCTCGCGGCCGTGAGGATCCACTGCACGGCGCGATGGTCGGAGAATCCGCCGAATCCCGAACGCGCGCAGAAGTAGTCCATCGGGAAGCACAGGAACCACAGTTCCGCAGGATCCACCTTCACGATCAACAGCCGGGACCGCGAACCCGAGGCGCCGGTGGTGGTAAGAAAAGGGAAGTCGGTTGGGAGACGGAGAACCGCAGTCAGTGCGTCAAAGAGCCGTTGCGCGGCCACGTCGGCGGCTCTTGCGGACCGATGTCCCGCCTCGTAGTAGAACCCCGTGTCCAAAGCCCCCAGAGCGGGGCGCGGCCGCTCGACCGCCAGCCCCTCCCAACGCCCGTGGTTCCAGGTCAGCCCCAGCACCCACACCGTGCTCTCGGAGGCCCGTTGGACCCAGAGGAAGTCCTCGTCATCCTCGGACCCGATCGCTGCACAGACTAAGCCTACCAGTTGGTGGAAGTGGTCTTGGAGGAATCTGGAAGACATGTCGCCGCGAGGAAACGTCAGCCGTGCTTCAGCCGGCGTCGCGGCGAAACGCACCGGAAAGACCTGCCGGCTATCAGGAAACGTCAGGAGGATCTCGCCTGCCTTGGCATCAGCAAGAAGCGGCGGCTTCCCGGGCCACTGTACGAGAACAGTGTGCGGACCTGTCGCCCCAGGAGGTAGCGAAGCCTGGGGTTCCAGTTCGAAGGTGCCCCCATTCAGGCGCAGACGCAGTGTGCTGGGCATCTCCATCGCTCCTGAGGTAGATCCCCCAGCAAGGCTATCGAGGCACGCTGCCTTTCCCAGCAGCAGGCAACACAGTTGAATGAGGGTCTGTCTCCCCGCCACGAGTGAGTATGCAGGCGGCAAGCGGAACAGCAACAGGGAGGGGGCGAGATCCCTCTCACCGGAGGACGACTCACACTGCGCACCATGGGCACCTGGCGGTGCAGCCCCTCGCCGGCTGACGTAACACGCCCCGCCCGGTCGCACACACTGCTGCCGCGAACCTCCCGGTCCAGCGCCCAGGAGTGAGAGTCCCACTGGAACCACGGCAGGATGATGTCGCGGCCCTCGCCAGCATAGGTTTCCTGGGCCGGCGCGGGCCCGGCGAGCGCCAGCAGCAGCGACGCACAAACCACCACCGAGAGTGGTTGCGCAACCAGCATGATTCATCTCCTTTTCGAACCGTTCGCAACGACGGCTTCAGGCCCAAGCAGGGTGCTGATGTCCCAATGCAGAGCCATGGCGGCTTCTACCGAAGGGCCGGCCCTCAACATGAGGGGCCCGCAGGCGCTCAGAGCAGCTGCTCCAGCACGTGATGCCGTTGCCGCAACGTCGCCCGGTGCCATGTGACCCAGAGCGAGCCGCAAGGAGCGTTGATGCCCTCCGCCGTGCGCGGACAAAGCAAGGCGTGCGGCGCGCCCGCCGCCCTTCTTCGTAGCCGCGCAGGGGCCACGCGCCCGAGACGCGGTACACCACAGTTCCCCCCTTTCATCACTATGCAGGTCCACCTGTGATCCTGCGCAGATTCCGGCAGCAACCGGCCGCTCCGTCGAGGTGCTCCAGGCAGCGCCGCACCACCTGCCGCCGTCCCGCCTGGACAGGTGTTGACGGAACGAGCCATCTGCGTTGTGGCTTTTCTCAAGCGTGGCGGGGCGGCGTGGAGATGTGGCGTGGTCTACTGGAGGCGTGGGCCGCCGCTGGCCTGACACAGGCCGGGTTCTGCCGGCGGCGCTCCGAGGGCGTTATGTCGGCGGGAGCGATACGAGTGCGTTCTTACAGCGCGCAGGAACAGCGAAGAATCTGCGTACTTAATGGTAGAGGCGGGCAACGCTTCAAGTGCTCCAGTTCAGAGGCCCACACAGGCCCGGGGTGGCAGATGGGATTCTGGCAGCAGGCGGGGACGCGATGAACCTTGCGAACATATCCGTACGGCACCTGCGGCCCTGGCCAGGCGTTCTCTCGGGGCTGTCTTCCGACCAACGGTACTGCCAGGAGCCCAGGGCCGCAAGTATCCCGGTTGAGGCAGAAATCAGCTCACGATATGATGTTGGCTGTGCAATGGCCCCGTGCGCCGGGGCGACCGCCACGGGTCAAGCCCTTACGGAGGATCCCATGAGACTCCGCCACGCCTTCCTCGCCGCCTTGGCCGCGTGTCTCCTTGTGATCGCTGGCTGCCAGACGGCCACCGAGCACGTCCGGATTGCCCATTACACAAAGTACCAGCGTCCAGAGGCGGGACATACCGCCGAACAGGACGCGCTGGTCAACAGGCTCTGCCTGTTCGGCGAGCCGACGCACGCGCCGGCCTGGCCACATGGGCCGACAACCGAGATTATCCGGCCGGGATATGTCCTCGAGAACAGCGCCACCGACAAGGACCCGCTCTGGGTGTGCGAGCACCTGGGAGAAGAGAACATCGGCGGCCCTCTCAAACGGCCCAAACACGAGCCTTTTGCCCCCGATCCGCTACTTGTGCCGCCGCACCGGGCCGAGTTGAGCGACTACAGGAACTCCGGCTACGACCGCGGCCACCAGGCCCCGAGCGGCGATGAGACCAAAGACCTCAACCGTCAGTGCGACACCTACTATCTCTCGAACATGGCGCCGCAAGTCGGGCAGTTCAACCAGCACAGTTGGAAGAATCTGGAGGATTTGGTGCGCGGCTGGGCGGCGGCCTGCGGCGGAGCGTACATCATCACCGGCCCGTTGTTCTACGACCCCAAAGAGGATGACGCCAAGACCGCAACCGGGTACTTCAAGTACAAGACAGTTGGCCGGGATCAGGTGGCCGTGCCGACTCACCTCTTCAAGATCATCGTTCTGAAGGACAAGGGCGGCCAATGGCGGTCCCTGGCGTTTGTGATGGAGAACAAGACCTATCCGGCCCAGGTCAATTACAAAGACTACATACGCTCGATCCGTTGGATCGAAGACCGTAGCGGCTTCAGGTTCCTGCCCGGGCTCGACAAGCCCGGAAATGAGGCCCTCCGCCAGCAGCTCAAAGGGCAGGCTCCTGCAGATATCTGGCCTGCCGCCGGGCCGCAATAGAGATGTGCTGGCCGTCACCGCACGAGAGGGAGGGGTCGACATGGTCCAGGTGCGTGGGGGGATGGGCATCGTCAACCCGGTTGTCCAGCATCCGGGGACCATCGGGATCCTGGCCACGGACGGCTCGCCGGGTTGGTGGATCGTCAGTTGCTACCACGTCCTGTGCCGGCTGAACCGGGCGCCGTTCGTGAAGGGCGAGGAGATACGCCTGGCGGACAGCACGACATCGCCGGACGTGATTGCCCACGTGGATCGTGCATTGGTTGGCCTGGACGCTGCAGCCGGCATCGTGGCCGGTGAGGTCGAAGTCCTTCCAGGCATCTTCGGCCTGCCGCCCGTCACGGCCCCTTCGGAGCCTACGGAGGGCATGGTTGTGGCGAAATACGGCCACGCTACACAGTACACCGAGGGAACGATCTTGCGCGTGGACGGCGACGACGTCTGGATCCGGGGCGGTGACGACCCCAATGCCAGGCTGAGCGCCGCCGGCGACTCCGGCGCAGTGTGGGTCGCTCGCGACACCTGGTCGCCGGTCGTCCTGCACACAGGAACCAACGACGCGGGCATGATCCCGTACGCTCGAGGCATCAGGCTGCTCACGGTGCTGGAACAGTTCTGCCTCGAGGTGATACTCGGCGGTTGAGTGGGTCTTGCACCACGCGTGAGGAGACGCAACGTGTGGAAGCTCAGGACGTGACTCCGGGACAGGAGGGTCAGCCGCATCAAGTCGATGCCTGACAGGATCGCCGGCCAGTTACGCATGGCGCGAGTTTCTCCTGGTATTCATCAGGGGGCACCGACGCTTCGTCCGGCGTCTGCCTCGGGCTGGTGGCCGAGGCGACACCCCAGCTATTGCGGACAGCAAACCGGGCGCCGGATGGTCCAGTGGCCCTGAACGATCCCGAAAAGTCTTGGCACCTGCATACTCTCATGCTGTAATGAAGGCCGAGAAGGCCAGGAGGGGCGTGGGAGAGGGCGCTGGCCTGTTGCCAGAATCGGAGGACACCGCCATGCCGCTAGTTGAAATCAAGGTCCCCAGGATTGAGTGGTCCCCGCCAGGGGACCGGGGCGTTGCCCTTTCGCTTCCTTCCTTTTCGGTGGAGGTCGAGTACACGATCGACCCTACGCAGAACGCCCTGGTCGTAGGCGAGAAAGGCCTGAAGGTTCTGGACAGGTCCAGGTTGACTGTGCCCTCCCAGAAGGTCATTGTCATCGAGAATCGCCGGTTGCCCGTGGTGGCAACGGAAGGCGCAGCGAGAATCCGCCGCTGGAACTACATCCTGACGGGCCTGGGGGCGGAAGCCGTGGTCCTCCTGATGCGATGCTACGAGCCGCTGGTTCCCCCTCGCCGGGGCTGGGCGCGGCCCATGTTCGGGTTCAGGGCGCGCGCCCGCATTACCGGCCAGGCGAAGTGTGTCGAGGATCTGGAGAGCTATACGAAGGTTACGCCCCACAGGCTCGGATGGAAGCCGGGCCAGCAGTGTGAGACCAGTTCCGGGCCGATGGCCGTCGAAGGGCCTCTCTGCCCCCTGATGATCGTGGAGAAGTCGGAAGGGACGAGCATCAAGGTTCCGCAGGGCGCCGTCTATCGCACATGGCGGGAAATCGGAGCGGCGACCGTCAAGGTGTAGCCGCAAGTCCCGGCAGCCAACCAGGAATCAAGGCCTCCGGAGACGTTCGCACACGACCGATACCGTCCCCGCCCTGGGCCGACGAAGCGCGCCGGTCTTGTCCCGAACCATGCTCGGCTTGACCAGCCGCCATTGCATCGGTCATCGCCGCTACCTGCGCGGCAGCCCCGGAAATGCGGAGCGGTCCCGCGCCTGCTGTGCCCGTCAGAGTCGGTGCTTCCCCCCGGTGATAGCCTCGTGGACCCGACGGCACGCCCCCTTCCGATGGCCTGCGCCGTCCTTGTGTGCTCGACCGCATGTTCTCATCCTCAGGCGTCGGGTTGGCAACACCTGCTGCTTCCGGACCTGTGGCGCCTTCAGAGGTCTGGCTCGGTCGTCGTCCGGCTCCGCCGCGTTCAGTTGGCCGAAAGCGGCGGCGATGGTCGGGTTCCGTCGACCAGATTGGGCTGCGGTTACTGGGCGGGGCCGTCCGGCACTGCCCCGGGTGCGGAGGACCGGCCGGTCTTGTTCACGGCCCCTTTCGTCTTACTCTCTTTCTCCTCCTGCGATCTCACGACGTCATCCTCGGTGCGGAACAGCGTTCTGAACACCTCTGCCAGCTTCTTGGAGGCCTGTTCGGAGAACATGCCGCACAGTCCTGCCAGCGCGGCCGTGCCGTAAGGGCTCAGGGAGATCTCCTGGTTACTCAGCGTCAGGAACCCGCCCCGGATGGCCAGATACACCAGCAGGGCCAATCCTGCCCCCAGGAAAGGACGGAACAGATACCAGCAGTTCCATTGCGGTTTGAAATCGGCCAGGGCCAGGTGAAGGCAGAAGCCGAGCATCCCGTACAACGTACCGCCAAGGACGCCCATGATCAACACCAGCAACAAGTGGAGAACGTCCTCGCGGAGGACCTTCGCCAAGCCTCTGGAGTAATGAGAAGGCTCACTGGGATCGGATGTCTTGATGTCGCCGGCCTGTGGGGTCGCCGCCGACTCGAGGGCCCGCTGCGGGGCAGATGGCTGCTTCTCCCTGGCAGCCAGCGGGATCGCCGACCACACCCACAGCATCGCTGCGACCGTGATAACCAGGAGAACGCACAGATAGGCCCCGAGGAGGACTTTGGCTCTCAAGGAAACCGGGGTCTCCACCTTCTCATCGATGCCGGGATCACCGCCGGACACGTGAGCGCCAGGTAGTGCGCCTTTCCCATCGCTTGAAGCGTTCGCAGTCATTCGGTCCTCCTTACATGGCCTCTCAGTCAACGAGCATCCCGGTCCGGATCAACGCCAATATGGACTTCATGGCATCGCTGGACCCGCCGGCGACAACTCCGGGAAATCAGCGGAGTGACGCGATGCACAGTGCAGGGGCTGGTGCAGGTCCCCATGAGGTGGATGACCCAACTCAGGGCAATCGCCCTATGGGCCCTGGCAGCTTCGGGTCCCTTACCTGAGACCGGAGGTAAAGGAATGCCTGCAGGGTGTTCGTCACAGCGCCTTCCCGGGGACCCTGGTCGAGTGTCTCGAGCGGACGAGGTCCCTGCTTGCCGTCCTGGTCGAGGGGATAGTCCACATAGTGCCATGTGCGGTGGCCGGACCCCTTCTGATAGTTGGCCTGGTCGGGCTACACCGCCGCGAGCAGGAGCAACTGGTGCGTCCGCTTTTCACCCGTCAGACCCTTCACCTCTGCTGGCCCTTGATAATGAGAGGTACGAACGTGCTGAACAGACCCAGTGAAGCCAGGAGCATCGCCTGAGGGACATTTAGGGTCTGCCACGAGCCAATCTGGATGGACGTCCACAGGTGGTAGTCCGTCGAGGGGACCTTACGAGTCGCTCCGGGAGTCTCGGCCCCGCCAACAGCAGCGCCCGCCAGACCGCCAGGCTGGGCCGGCGCCGTGGCCTGATGAGCCGCTCCGGGCCGACATAGCAGACACAACATGCCGACCCACAGCGCAATCAGAAACATATAGGAATAGAAATACTTGGCACGCATGAGCGCAACGCGGAAGCCCTGAACCTTCTTCCTGAGGCAGGCAGCCATGACTAGGATGTGCGCCACCCCCGCCCCTGCAGCAATCATGAGCATCCACAGCGTCCAGTAGGGCTCGGGATTGCTGGACGACTCTGATATCACAACACGCGACGCGGCCAGGCAACCCAGAGCCACCGCCGCCGTGTCCCATGGAAGGAGCGCCTGGATCCGGAGGCGGTGGGCGTTGGGGAAGGAATCGTTGCGTCGGCGAAAGACCAAGGACACCACAAAGAGCATGATGATACCGTACACCACAGCAATGGGCACCCAGCCCAATGTCGACAGACTGGGCGACGACTGAATCAGCCCAGCCGCAAAGACCGGCAGCAGTATCAGTGCACCCACCGTCAGCAACGGACAGCGCAGGAAGCACCCTGTCAATGTCTTCCAGGGCTCCGCGCGCCGCTGCTGCAGGACCTCGCGCGCCCGCTGATAGTCGTAGACCTCCATGAGACGGGGGAACGTCCGCTCAACTACCTCCCCGATGCCCTTGAAGTCATGCGCCCTGAGGAAGGCTATCCGGGCCGCCAAGGCGTGGTCGTAACCGTTGCCGAAGACCTGGTCACGCTTCTTCTGCTCCAGATACTCGACCAACAGGTTGAGCACCTGACGGCCAGCATCTGGACTCACCCCCTCGTCGCCCCCGAACGAAGTCCCTTCCTCGAAAACAGCGATGAGGTCGTCCAAGGCCGTTTCGGCGCTTTCATGTCCGGTCTTCCGGGCGGGCTCGGATCCCCCAGCCCGGTCGAAGGCCTCCATGGCGATCACCAGTTGCAGGACCTTGCCCATGAGGCCCGCGAGGTTCTCACACTTCCTGGCGTACGCGATAGCAGTGCTTGTCTTGTCACCGCGCAGTTGCCATTCAGCCTTCAGACGCTCAAGGCGCGCAAGGTGGGCATTCAGTTCAGCCAGCACCCATCTCACCTGCCCCTCCTCAAGATGGCGCTCGATGTCCTGGTACTCCCTCTCGAGCGCCGTGACGTAGCCCTGAAGGTAATCGGAGAAACTGCTGGCGAAGAGAACCAGCGACCCCGTTTGGCGGTCTTCCTGCAAGAGGCCTCGAAGACGCAACGAGTCA
>Ga0315284_10010659_pt1 | contig 13091 bp, 11 predicted proteins | sample YL17G09_16_MG_FD_203696 | JGI IMG/M metagenome (GOLD analysis project Ga0315284, IMG submission 203696) | Sediment microbial communities from Yellowstone Lake, YNP, Wyoming, USA - YL17G09_16 | ecosystem: Environmental > Aquatic > Freshwater > Lake > Sediment | place: USA: Wyoming | collected... | reverse complement strand
GGATATGCTCGATGCCGCCCAGACGGCCGAGCAACTGAGTTTCGGTCTGGATTTTACTCAATATTCGAATGACCGAAGGACACAACTTGCGGTTGAACGGTCTTTGGAGATTATCGGTGAAGCGGCGGGCAGGGTATCGGACTTGTTTTGCAATTCTCATCCTGAAATACCGTGGCGGCAGATTATCGGCCAGCGCAATGTCCTGATTCACGAATATGGCGAAGTCAAGCAGGAGCGAGTCTGGAAAGTAGTCAGAGAAAACATCCCACCACTGATTGAGTTGTTAAAACAATTTGTTTGACCCCGTGCAGGAAGAAATCGAGAAGCTTTCTTGACCGAGTAATATTATGAAAATCAAATACTTCACAGATACGGGGACCTGAGCAGTGCTATGATTGATATAGAAAAAATCAAACCTAAGGTCGAACAAGTATGCAGGTCTTTGCCGGTCAGGCGATTAGGCCTGTTCGGTTCCGCTTTGAGCCAAAATTTCTCTCGAAGCAGCGATGTAGATGTTCTGGTGGTTTTTGATTCGGGCGAAAATATTGACCTTTTCGATAAGTATTTTGAATTAAAAGAGCAATTGGAAAAACTATTTGAGCGAGAGGTTGATCTGGTTGTTGATAAAAAATTCAAAAACCCCATCTTAAGGGAATCTATCGACAGGACAAGGACGGTCATTTATGAACGATGAAACAAGGAAGAACCTTATTGATATTCTTCAGGCAGCCGAGGAAATAGATGATTTTGTTCGCGAAATGGATTTCGAGGCATACCAAAACAGCCCTGTTACAAAAAGAGCCGTCGAAAGAGACTTTGAAATCATCGGAGAAGCCCTTAACAGAATTAAAAATACTGATGACGAATTGCTGGCGAAAGTTTCCGAGCATCACCGCATCATAGGATTCAGAAACATCCTGATACACGGCTATGATGTTGTTGATGAGACCATTGTATGGCAAGCCGTTACAAACCACCTGCCGATTTTAGTCAGAGAAATAAAAAAAATATTGAGCAGCTGACCTGCCGGTAAATAAAGGTAGGGTGGGGTCGTACCCCACCACGAACCATGAACTACGAGCTGAATCGACATTCGATATTCGGCATTCCCTTTGTCTCTCTGTGCCTTTGTCCCTCTGCAACTTTTTACTTTTTCACTTGAATTTTAACGCATTTTTTGGTATAATACTTGTTTAACAATTTAATAGGGTTTGCTTATGACAATAGAATCCGGTATCTATACAAACCACTTGCCAATTACCCAAATTAACCAGCCGACTAATCAACCAAAAATTACTAATTATGCAAAACAAAGCCAATTTTCAGGACACCAAATGAATTTAAGTACTGCTAAAACAAGCTGTTATGAAAATACGTGCTTTGAAAAACAAACCCAAAACAAACCCAATTCAAAGCCAAAACAAAGCCAATCAAACCCGAATCAAACCCAATTCAAAGCCAAATCAAACCCGATTTCGGACTTTTGCCGGGCTGCATTAAGGCGCCCAACCGATGAAAACATATAAAGAAGTTTTCTCAGAGCTTAAAAGAGCAGCTTTGATACCGTTTTTTGTGATTGGCGACCCTGATTTCGACACGAGTCTTGCGATTATAAAGACAGCTATCGACTCAGGGGCCGACATCCTCGAATTAGGGATACCTTTCTCCGACCCGATAGCAGACGGCCCGACAATCCAGAAGGCCGACATTCGTGCAAGAAACAGCGGAATCAACATCGCAAAGGCCGCCAAATTTATCGAGCAGGTCAAGGCTTACAAAGATATCCCCATCGGGCTTTTGATGTATTACAATCTGGTTTATCAATACGGAACGGAAAAATTCTTCCGCGATTTCCACAAAGCCGGTGTCAACAGCGTTTTGGTCGCCGATTTGAGTATTGATGACGCAGATGAAATTGTCCCGGCCGCCATCTCAGCGGGTCTTGACACCGTTTTTATGGTTACGCCGAACACCGACACGGAGAGAATGAAAATCATTGCCTCTAAAACGACCGGCTTTATTTATACCGTCTCGGTATTAGGGGTCACCGGCAGCAGAGAAGAGCTCTCCGATACCGTTGGAGAACTGGTCGGCAGATTAAAAAAGCTCACCAGTGTCCCTGTTTGTGTTGGTTTTGGAGTAAGTAAGCCCGAGCACGCTGCTGCAATTGCAGCAGCAGGGGCAGACGGTGTAATAATCGGCTCGAAAGTAGTGGGCATAATCGAGCAGAATCTGGGCAGCAAAAAAAAGATGCTCAATGAAATCTCGGCATTTTTAATCGGCGTCAAAAACGCCATTGAAAGCGTCAGCCATTTATCAGCAGATATGCCCTGATAAGTTCGGCTATGCTCCAGGCCTGGGCAATGCAGCCGCGTGGTTTATGCGGGGCATCGCCGTCGAATATCTCGCAGATTTGTCCGAGGCAGCCGTCTTCGGTCAAATGGTGCATCAAAGGCTCGATAAATTCGCCGGCTTGCTCTTTGCTTTGCGGGCTGAAGTCGTTGACTTTCAGATAGCTTTCGACAAACGGGCCAATCAGATACGGCCAAACTGTGCCCTGGTGATAGGCTTCATCACGTTGTCGTAGAGGCCCGGCATATATGCCTTTGTACCTGCTGTCATCGGTGCTTAATGTTCGCAGGCCGAAGGGCGTGAGTAGTTTGCTCTGCACCACATTCACAACACATCTGGCTTGATGAGACGACAGGGGCGAAAACGGCAGCGACACAGCAAATATCTGGTTCGGACGAAGGCTGGCATCGACCGAACCGTCGGGCAGGATGCAGTCGTTTAAGTAACCTTTACTTTCATTCCAGAACAATTTGCAGAAACCGGCTTCGACTTTGTCTGCCATGGAGTGGTAGTGCTTCGCAGCCTTTATGTCCCTCTCGGAATAAAACCCTGCCAGATGGCAAAGACTGTTGTACCACAGGGCGTTAATCTCGACCGCTTTGCCGCAGCGGGGTGTAAAAGCTACACCTTCGTATTTGGCGTCCATCCAGGTCAGTTGAGTTTCTTCGTTACCTGCTGTTATAAGTCCGTCGGTATCGGCGTGGATATCGAAGCGGGTCCCGTTGTAATATGAATCTATTATACAGAGGATTGCAGGCAGAAGCTGCTGTATGAAAGTTTCGGTATCACCGGTGGTATTTAAGTATTGAAAAGCTGCATTGACAAACCAAAGAGAAGCATCAATGCTGTTGAAATAGGCGGTATCGCTATGGTCGTCGAAGCGGTTTGGAATCATACCTTCATCTACTGCTGCGGCAAAAGTTGTCAAGACCGATTTTGCATCATCGAATCTGCCGGTTAAAAGCAAAAGGCCCGGCAGGGCTATAAAGACATCTCTGCCCCAGTCTGCAAACCAGGGGAAGCCGGCCAGAATAGTGGTTCTTTCTCCGTTTGAATTTTTCGCTTCCGCAGAGGCGTGTACTGTTTGTCTTTTGCTGATAAACTGGTCAGCCGCTAAACAAAGTATCTTGAGCCTTTCATCTTCGGTTTTGGCGGCGGCAACTATGGTATCCTGATGCCTGCGTAGAGCTTTACGAACCGCTTCGATATTGTATTGGGTCTTTTTTTCGCACTGCCCGAGATTTGCCCGGAAAACGATTCTGACAGGTTTTTCTATGCGGCATTTGAAAAAGCCGGGCGTCCATAAGTCCTCGGTAAAGTCCTGGCATCTTTGTTTGTCATTGCGATACACGAAATTAAACCACCATTGCTGGTCCTTTTCGAAGCTCATAGACGAACATTTCAACAGCAATTCGCAACTGTCCGGGGTGTCGTGCCGAACCAGCAATCCATCGTCAATCCATGCGGCGCACAAAGGTGCATACGATTTTTGCAGTGTATGGAAATCCCGCAGGCCTACGAAGGGACGCAAAACAAAATCGGCTGGTCTCTGTACAGTGGTAAAATCATACACCACCGCAACGACATCTTCGTCATCTGGCAAGAGGTAAATGGATTTTGTCAGTTCCATACCTGCCTGCGGAGCTTCCAGTCGATAATCGAAATGTACGCCGGTGTCCTGGCGGAATCGCCTTATAAAACCATAGCCTGAGGGGGCAAATTTGTCACTGAATTCAAATGTCGAAAGATTGAATATCCTGTTGGTATTTCCGTTTTGCGGTCCATCCTGTCCATCGTGGTTAAATATCAGCATCTCCATACAATTGGCTAACGCCATTATCCTGTCAGCCGGCGGATGCAGAGAGCCTATAAGCAGGCCGTGGTATCTTCTGGTATTGCAGCCGATTATGGTTGATGATGTGTAGCTGCCGCGATTGTTGGTCAAGAGCCACTCTTTGTTTAACAAATCCTCAACAGGCTTACCGCTTGTTGGTACAGAAACGATCGCAACACCATCAGTTTTCTGCAATGTTAACACAATTCTACTCCCAAAGGATCATACGGCAGAATCTAAAACTTCGTTCAAAAACCCCGCTTTTTCATACCATATTATCCCGTCCCAAAATTCTTAACGGGGTAAAAGTCGGAACAGCAGGGATAGTGAAGAACAAACACACCTTCCTAACTCACCGTTTGCAAAGCGCCTTGGCTTTTGCTCTGTAACGGGCCGGAAAAAGCACTCTCGGCTTTTGGTTCGCAGCAGCGGCTGTGGAGATTGCCCAACACATTCATAAAATTAATGTAAGAATCGTAAGGTGAATCATACGGATTAAAGTATTTGTGCACATCGCCGTCGGAAAAATACTTTGTACACATATAATAAAAATGGTCAGATGTCTGCAGTTTTCGCCAGTCGGCGATAATTTTTTCATCACCGACTTTCTTGACTTTATTTTCAAGCCGATAAAGCTCGTAAGCGGCATTAGACTGCATTGCATTGCCAAGCCAGGCCGAGAGGTCTCTTTCGGTATCGGCCCAGCTTATCAGCTGCGGCACATCAACTGTATCGACAGCCCTGTAAGACTGAATTACTTCGCTTGGTGTTTTGAAATCATTATCCGGATGCTTTAGAACCTCCTGTGGAAGATGCCGCATAAAGTCGAATATACCTGTATCAGCCCATTGGTGTTCGCCGAATGTCTCGTAATCCATAAACAGGTTGACCACATTGCCGTTACCGTTAACATCGCTTATCCACCGAGCGAACTTATCTGCCGTCAGAGGCCATTGAGACCAGTGGCGGTTGGAAAACCTAAAGGCGATATCATCGCTGAGGGCATGGTTTTTCAGCAGCAGCTTCAGCCTGCTGCAGCCCTTGGGCCGATAGACAAAATTGGGACTTCGATATCCTAAAATGTGGTCAGCCCCCTCGGTTATTATTGCATCGAATTTGCCGGTCGATTCGACCAGAGCCGCCAAATCGTTATTGTATATTAACTCGGTGTTTCTAAAAACCTTTGGTTTTTGACCGAAGAAATATTCTATGGTCTCGGTATGTTTGTTCACCTGCTCTAAAAATTCGTCTCGCGAGTATAAAAAGCTCAGACTGTGATAGTAGGTCTCAGCCAGAAACTCCACGCAGCCTGTCTGGGCCAGTGCATCAAAGGTGCTGAGAACCTCCGGCGAAAATGAAAGCAGCTGTTCAAGCAGCACTCCGGTTATGCTGTATGCCACCTTAAACCTGCCATCGAATCTGCGTATCAGCTCCAGCAGCAGTCGGTTGGTGGGAAGATAACATTTATTTGCCACTTTCCTGCAGACAAAGGCATTTTTATAATCATCGAAATACCGCTCATCCCTGTCAAATACAGTATAATGCCTCAATCGAACGGGCTGATGCACTTGAAAATAAAAGCATACTGAAGCCATACCTTGTATCTCGTATCTGGCGATATATTTTCTAATTATAAACCGCTGCCAGCAGCTCTTCGTAGATTTTCACGCACTTTTCAGCGGCATCTTTCCATTGCAGTTTTCTTACTTCAAAATTTCCACAATTTCGCAGCATCATATTCAGGGGAGGATACTTCAATACAGCTATAATCTTGTTGGCAATCTCGTTGACATCCCAGAAATCGACCTTCAGAGCATGCATCAAAACTTCCGAGACACCGCTTTGTTTGCTTATTATAACAGGCACATTGTTGTCCAGCGCCTCGAGCGGCACCAGGCCGAAGGGCTCGGAAACGGAGGGCATTACGAAAAGGTCTGCCATCTGGTATATTTTTTGGACGGCCTGTCCCTGTAAAAACCCTGTGAACACCACTTTGCTTCCGATACCGAGTTCAGCAGCCATCTCAATTGCCCGGTGCATTAAATCTCCGGAGCCGGTCATAACGAACTTGACATTATCCATCACCTCAAGCACCTTTTTAGCTGCTCGAAGGAAATACTCCGGGCCTTTCTGCATTGTAATTCGGCCTAAGAACAGGACGATTTTTTCATCCTTCTTGATGCCGCTGTTGTCCAGGGTCAAGCTACCGTTGCCGTTTCGTTCCACGCCGTTATGCACCACTTCAACTTTTTCACCGCTGATGCCGTATCGGTTGATTATGATATTGCGGGTAAAATAGCTGACAGTGATTATTTTATCAGCTCGTTCCATTCCCCTTCGTTCGATGTCATAAATCATCTGGTTGACATTTTCACCGCTTCGGTCGAATTCTGTCGAGTGCACATGCACAATCAGCGGTTTTCCGCTCATTGCCGCTATCACGATTCCCGCCGGATATGTCATCCAGTCATGTGCATGAACGATGTCAAACTGTTCATTTTTGGCTAATTCAGCAGCAACGGCAGCATAACGGTGGACCTCAGCGTACATATCGCCGCCGTAGTTTAAACCGCCCAAAGTGGTACTGGTTGAGGATTTGCCGCAGCATATTTGCTGTTTTTGTCTGAGGCTATCCTCGATTTGCTGCCGGTAAACGTCCGGGGTTGCATAGGGCTGTAGTGGCGAATTGATGGTGCGAAATACAACATTTTTCAGATTATTGAATTTGAAAGCCGCTGATGTCTGGGAACCAGGCCCTAACAATTTCACATGGCTGCTATATTCACTGCAAATTATTTTTGGCAGCACGAAGGTGATTTTTATGCCAAGTTGGTCCATTGCTCTGGTAAGGCCATAACAGGCCATACCCAGTCCACCGCAGATAAGTGGCGGAAACTCCCAGCCTAACATAAAAACCTTCATATCGTTCCTCGTGGTTCTATCCCCATAATCACTAAAGGGTTACAACCACTTATTCCTAAAATTCGGCTATCACAGGCGATTTGCTCGAAATTCGCGAGTGGTTGGCAACTTCATCGGCAAAAAACCGGATTACCTTAATCGCAGTGCAGCAAACAAGCTATTTTTGCACAGATTCTACTTTGTAAATCGGAGTTTATGCTTGGGTAAGTTTAATAAATTTTTTAGCCAAATCGGGGTTTTGGTGCTAATAACCCGAATTTTATGGGTTATTATCCCAAAGCAGAAACCAAATATAACATCTTCTATTACTGTCCGGTACTGCCGGTAAGTTTCCTTTGCGGAAACCGACAAGGACTGATAACTAGTTGGAGGGCGGAAAATCTAAGCCGTTTCGCATTTTTCAATGCGAAACGGCTTAGCTCGAATAGTTTTGCTTCAAATGCTAAGATACACAACCAGCAGATGTTATCGCATAAACTTCTCTACAGGTCCTGGGCCTTGACTGTGCTGCGTCGGTTTGCCTTTGTTCGAACAGCGGCTGCATCAAGCATGCAATAGACCTTATCACTGATTGCCGTCAGTGCTTCCGATGAGGTCATCATCTTTTTACTCTTGATGTAAGCCTTAACTTTGCTGGCCACAATCAAAGACTCTTTTTTCTTTGCCATTGGTAAAAATCCTCCATGCTAAAATACTAAAATCCGATTGTCCGGTGCCAAGCCTTTAGTGCCGGCACATTATTAGTCGCTTTTATTACATGCAGATGGCTGAATTTGCAACAAAAAAAAGCTCATACGCTAAATTTTTATAATAATATCACCGATAAGTTAAGAAAACCACAGAAATTTAGCCTGTAAAACATACTTTTTTCACAAAATTGTAATTTTTAATAATTTAATAATTCAGCCTGTTTGTTTTGACGAAAGTATTCGGACGGACGATTTTTTTCAGAGCCGGCACCGGCACGTCAGGGGAGTGAGAATTGGTTGCGAGAAGACAAGATGGCAAAACGCCCTAAAAAAACTCGAAGTTCGCGGACTAAGCCGCAGGAATTTGTTGTTGTTGCCTCAACCGAAGACCTCGAAGAGGCCAGAGAGTACGAAGCTCTACTGAAAAACAATCATATTCCCGTCTCCGTCAAGAAGCTGGACGAAGCCCAGCAGGCGGCAAGCAAGGGTATCGTTGTAATGGTTCCGGAAGAGTTTCTCGACGAAGCATATGTCATAATTGAATCACAGGATGCCTATGATGACTTCTATGATTTCGCCTTACAGGACGAAAGCGATAGTGATTTTGACAGCGGCCTTTTCGAGGATGAATTTTAAGTCTGCAATAGCAAGACGTGAGATACGAAAAATGGATGAACAGCACTTTACAGAACATCGCAGCGGCGAAGACCGCAGACAAGATGTTGTCGACCGGCGCTTGGGGCTGGACCGCCGGCGGGGACCGGGCAGACGCAGAAGCGACGAACGGAAATCCGCTGAAGAAGGCCAGATGTCAGACGAACAATTCGAGTTTTTGACGGCTATTGATACATATAAAAGACAAAACGTAAGACCCTTTCCGACCTGGACAGAGGTGCTTGAAGTGATAAAAGCACTTGGCTACCGCAGGGTAGCTGAACCACAATCACTCGCACAGCCGAAAAAAGCCCAAAAGCAAACTCAGGCAGCAAGATAATCCCGCTTTCAATAATCGTTTCGACCAGAAAGGTTTTCAATTGCCGGTTTTATCTAAAAAGCGACGGTTCTCTTTGGCCGATATTGTTATTGTATCTGCGGCCAAGAAGCAGCAATGATTATTGATGCCGGCTGTGGGTAACCCAAACAGACATTTTCAGGGTGATAAAAAAGGAGCTGCAGGTGGATAGCACCAAGCTGACCCAATTGCCTCACCGGCTGAAGACAGAACAGTCCTTCGCCGGGATAGTGGGCAGGGATACAAAGATGTTGGAGCTATTTGATGCCATCAGGGAAGTGGCTGAGGTCAATGTGCCTGTGTTGATTCAGGGCGAAAGCGGCACCGGCAAAGAGTTGGTCGCTGCAGCTATTCACAATGAAGGCCCGCGTGCCGATAAACCCTTTGTCGCGGTCAATTGCGGGGCACTGCCCGAGGGTGTCCTTGAAAGTGAATTGTTCGGGCATGTCAAAGGGGCTTTTACCGGAGCTGTTTGTGACAGAAAGGGCCGATTCGAACAGGCAGATGGCGGAACAATCTTCCTCGATGAAATCGGAGATTTCCCCCCTTCGCTGCAGGTTAAGCTGCTGCGTGTCCTGCAGGAGGGGACTCTTGAGCCTGTTGGAGGCGTGGTAAAAGTAAAGAGTTTTCAACTGGCTCCTCGGAGACTGAGTTTTCAACGTGTGGGGGGTGAGGAAACCATCAAAGTCGATGTACGTGTTATAAGCGCGACTAACAGGAATCTCGCCGAGGAGGTTGCTGCCGGTAGATTTCGGCAGGACCTTTTTTACAGGCTCTGTGTAGTGCCAATCCATCTGCCGGCCCTTCGTGAGCGACGCAACGATATTTCCCTGCTGGCGGAGCATCTATTGAAAAAGACCATGGCAGAAATGGGCAGGGAGAAGGTTGTCCTGTCCCCGGAAGCAGTCAATGTTATGATGGATTATCAGTGGCCGGGAAATATTCGAGAGCTCGAAAATGCCATTCGATACGCACTAATAAAGTGTAAAGACAACCTGCTTCTGCCGGGACATCTGCCGTTAAGAATCCTCAAAATTTTCGTACAGGCACAGCCCGCTCCCAAAAAAGCAAAAAAACCAGATAAACAGCGAAAACGCAAACTCAGCGCAGAGCTGGTGCGGCGGGTGCTCGAAGAAAGCGGCGGCAATAAAAACGAGGCTGTCCGTCGACTCGAAGTCTCCCGGGCTACCCTGTACCGATTTCTCCGGGAAAGTGAAAAAATGAGCAAAACCGCACCACTGTGACCTATACCTTGTAATTTGTCCGGCAAGTGTCTCAATAAGCCTAATAGTGTCTCATTTACCTCAAATGAAACAGCCCTGAGTGCTCAATTCTGTGGTATCTACTTATAACAGCTTGCAAGATGAGGCCTTACAGCACAAGCCTGACAAAGATGTTTGATAAAATCAGCGTAATCATCTTAATGCTGTTTCATTAAGAAGCTCAGGTGAGATATCTTAGCAGTATCCCTGCCGGAAATTTTATCAACTTAACTGCTTACTTTGCATAAACTTAGAATTTTCCTGCGTCCCCGCTGCTCAGTTTGGCATCTCTATTGCTCATATATTAACCAGATGCATTTACCCGCACCCAGGGGGGCGTAAAATGAATAATCGCAGCAGCAATACTAATCTCCTTAAAGCGTTGGAAACGACCGATAACTTAATAACCCTTATAAAAAGTGAAGAGCTGCTCAGCAATGAGAACATCCGTGGCATACTCATGGGGGTACTGCAACAGTGTGTTTATAAACTTCAGCGGCATGGAGAATGTGGAAATAAAGACGACAAAACAAAAAAAACAAGACGGTCATCTGCTCTACAAAGGCAGGGTCTTAATCTGATTAAAAAGTACATAATGACTCTTGCAGTGATGATGATTCTGGGTGCAGTCGCCGCCAAGCCGGTTAACGCGACTATCATCCTCTCAACAGACTCCTCTGAAACACTGGGCGGGCTGAGTTTCAGGGCCGGCGACCTGGCCAATTATGACCCAACGACCAACACCGCAACGCTGTTCTTCAGTGAAGAGCTGTTTGGCGGCAACGAAGATATCGATGCCCTGCATATTCTCGACAATGGTAACATAATCTTGTCAACCAGCAGTGGCGCATTACTTGGCGGGCTGAGCTTTGGAGATGGCGACCTGGTTGAATACAATCCGCTGACGGATGTAGCCGATCTATACTTCAGCGAGGCCCTGTTCGGCAGTGACGAAAACATCGATGCAGTACATATCCTCGACAACGGCAACATCATCCTTTCAACCGCCGACGGTGCGATGCTCGGGGGGCTGAGCTTTACCAGCGGTGACCTGATTGAGTATAACCCGGCGACCGACATAGCCGCCCTGTTCTTCGATGGAGCCTTGTTTGACGGCAGCGAAAACATCGATGCAGTACATATCCACGACAACGGCAACATCGTTCTTTCAACCGCCGGTGCCGCAACACTTGGCGGCCTGACCTTCCAAAACGGTGACCTCATTGAGTACAATCCGACAACAGATATTGCGACCTTGTACTTCAATGAAAACCTTTTTTCCAGCAATGCCAACATTGATGCCGTTTATGTCACGAGTACCCCGGAGCCGGCAACAATGGCTATGTTCGGCTTTGGCGGCCTGATATTAATTTGCCAGCGACGCAGAAAAAGGCACAGCAGCAACAACTGCTCGTAACTGCGTAATAGAAAAGCCTTGATAAACACGAAATTGTTGGTAAACTTGCCTCGGTGATTCGAAAACAAATAACAGTTCCGGGAGGTATTTTTAAATGTCCGAATATTCAATAAGTCCGGAAGGCGAAAAATTCCCCATACCTGATAAGGATGATTACACCGCAGAGTTTAAGCGCATCGATTCTCTGGTAAAAGTGGCTCGCGGACAGGACAAAGAAATCGTTGTAGTGATGGGTGTCGGTTTTGTCGGTGCGGTTATGGCTGCTATCATCGCAGATACCGTCGATAAAAAAACCGGCAAATCCAACAAGTTTGTCATCGGCTGCCAAAGGCCGAGTACCCGAAGCTACTGGAAGATTCCGCTTCTTAACCGGGGCATCTCGCCGGTTAAGGCTGAGGACCCCGAGGTCGAGCCGATGATTGCTCGGTGTGTGCGCGAGAAAAAAACGCTTGTCGCAACCTATAACAACGATTGTCTCAAATTGGCTGACTGTGTAGTCGTAGATGTCCAGTGCGATTATACAAAACAGGACCTCGGTAATATGCGGACCGGCAGAGCAGAAATGAGCGCACTGGAAGCGACGATAAAGACCATCGGCGAGAAAGTTGCGCCGGAGTGTCTAACACTGATCGAGACCACCGTGGCACCGGGCACGACAGAGTTTGTTGCCTTACCTATTATGAAAAAGGCCTTTGCCGCACGCTGTATCGATTCTGAGCCGCTGCTTGCACACAGTTTCGAGCGTGTTATGCCGGGGAGAAACTATGTTTCGTCGATACGGGATTTCTGGCGGGTTTGCTCCGGCTGCAACAGCCAGGCCAGAGAACGCGTCGGAAAATTCCTGACCGAAGTACTAAACACCGAAAAATATCCACTGACCGTTATGGACCGGCCAATCGAATCTGAGACCACCAAAATCGTCGAAAATTCATACCGTGCCACTATACTGGCCTTCCTTAACGAGTGGAGCCTGTTTGCCGAGCGAAACGGCGTAGACCTGATTAAGGTCATCAAGGCAATCAAGGTCCGGCCAACACACAGCAATATCATATTCCCCGGCCCCGGCATCGGCGGATACTGCCTTCCCAAGGACGGCGGCCTCGGCTATTGGGCATACAAGCATATTCTTGGCTTCAACGATGATATATTCAAAATGACAACTGCAGCAATCGACATCAATGACACACGCGGCCTTCACGCAGCGACGCTGACAAGAGATGCCCTGCGAAATATGGGTCGTCAGGTTGCAGGGGCACAGGTATTATTATGCGGAGCCAGTTATCGTCAGGATGTGGCAGACACACGCTACAGCGGCTCGGAAATAGTACTTAGAAAGCTCACTGAGATGGGAGCAGAAATGCGGGTACACGACCCCTACCTCGAGCACTGGTATGAGCTGGAAAAACAGGATACATACCCGGCCCCTGGACATTCGTGGGCAAGATTTTTCCGCAATCAGGATGACCTGGTAAACATCCGCATCCAGCGTGACCTTTCTGTCGCTGTTGCCGGTGTCCAGGCAATCATATTAGCTGTGCCGCACGGATCTTATCTGGAGCTTGACCCCGACGAAATAGTCAAATGGGTAGGTGCCCCGCTGGCA
>Ga0315284_10010658_pt1 | contig 13091 bp, 13 predicted proteins | sample YL17G09_16_MG_FD_203696 | JGI IMG/M metagenome (GOLD analysis project Ga0315284, IMG submission 203696) | Sediment microbial communities from Yellowstone Lake, YNP, Wyoming, USA - YL17G09_16 | ecosystem: Environmental > Aquatic > Freshwater > Lake > Sediment | place: USA: Wyoming | collected... | reverse complement strand
GAGCCCGACCCTCGTCCGCAGCCCCTCGCGAGCGCGGGCGACACCGTCATCGAGATCGCGCGAGACCCCACCCAGAACCAGCATGTGTGCGGCCAGCGTCTGGCACAGCTCGACCATGTCCGCCGGCCCCTCGCCGGAGAGCACGGAGATCGCTTCGGCGAGTTCCACCGCGTCACCGACCGCCGCTCCCAGCGGCTGATCCATGCGCGTGACCAGGGCCACCATCCGCTTCCCGTTATGGGCCCCGATCTCCACCATCATCCGCGCCAGCTCGCTCGCACGCGCGACATCCGGCATGAAGGCGCCGGCGCCGGCCTTCACATCCAGGGCGATAGCGTCGGCTCCGGAAGCGAGCTTCTTGCTCATCACCGAGCTCGCGATAAGCGGGACGCTCTCCACTGTGGCGGTGGCATCTCGGAGCGCGTACATCTTCTTGTCGGCCGGAACCATCTTCGCGGTCTGAGCGGCTATGGCGATGCCGATCTTCGAGACCTGGGAGACGAATCTGGCAGGAGTGAGGTCGGTCCGCAGTCCCCGGATGACCTCCAGCTTGTCGATGGTGCCGCCAGTGTGCCCGAGCGAACGGCCGGACATTTTCGCCACCGGAACCCCGAGGGCGGACACCAGCGGCGCGACGACCAGGGTGGTCTTGTCCCCCACCCCACCGGTGGAATGCTTATCGACCTTCACGCCAGCAATGCCGGAGAGGTCGATACGTTCCCCCGAATCCGTCATGGCGAGGGTCAGGTCGGCGCACTCGCGGCCGGTCATGCCGTTCAGCAGGATCGCCATCAGCAGCGCGGCCATCTGCGCGTCGGCGACCTCACCCCGGACGAATCCCCCGACCATCCAGGCGATCTCGGCCGTCGTCAGCTCTTGTCGATCGCGCTTCTTGGCAATGATCTCGATCGCTGTCACGCGGTGTAGCCCTCTCTATAGGCTTTCGCACATTGAAGTAATGTGTGAAAGCCCGCTAGCCGATGTCCTGTGCCTTCCGAGAGCTTCGCCGAGTTACTTCTTTCGGCGAAGCTCTCTAGGTCCTTCCGATTCAGGGTTGGCCGGAAGCGGCCGGCGCGGCCAGAGTACTACTGTAGGAGTCCGCTGGTTCCCCCGCGACTGTCGAAGGCAGGGCATCAAGACTGACCTCGGGGCGGAACACTCCCTTCGCCGCGGTGGCAGCGCCCTGAGCATCGCCGCGGGCCCGGGCTGTAAACAGGCTGCTCCCAGCGAAGGCGAGCTGAATCAGATCGCGCCCAATTGCGAAGTAGAGAACGACCGCGATCGCCAGGACTATCAGACGGCGTGTCCGCAGCTTCTTCTTCCGCTGACGGTAGGCACGCTCGGTCGCGGCGCGATGCCGCAGATAGACCCCTGGCGCGTTTACGGGGAGGGTGGGGGAGCCGAGACTGGCCCTGGCCCCATCGGGAAACGGATTTGTGGACATGCTTCTCTCCAGACAAGCTTGTTGTCTGGCGCTGGCCCCTGCTGGCCCATGCTCTTATTCCACAGTCCGGCCCCTGGTGTGACGGCCCACCGCCCTAGGGGTTCTCATCCAGCCCAACGCCGCTGCGCCGGTCCCTTCCTTCTTGGAGGTTGCGGCCGACGCCCCTGATCTCATCGACCGTCTGCCTTCCCTCCCCACGGATCATCCGAACCGCCGTGGGCCCCCAGAAATGCCAGGCCGCCACCAGCGCCAGGACCACCACGAGCCGGGTGAGCCACTGCCGCAGCCCCTGGTGCTTGGCGCGCTCGTGAGCCTTCCGAGCGTAGGCTACGTCAGAGTCCGACTTGGCATAGTAGTCCGGCAGGTCCTTTGCTTTGCCGCCGGGGTTGGCGCCCTTCGCTCCTCGACGTCTCCCCATGATGATCGAGCCTCCAACCGGAGATCACAGCCGTGCCTCGGGTTCCACACCATCAAGATACCACATGCACGAGGGGCTATGAGCGGATCGGGCGGAAAGAAGAGCGGCGGCGGCCCCTCACAGCCGGGCGAGACGCCTCTTCAATTCCTCGATGCCGTATATGGCGGCGGGGTCGACGCCGTTGAGAAAGGCCAGGTAGATGGTGACAAAATCGGCCAGGTACACGGCATAGATCGCTCGCGATAGGGGGGAATCGGCGATCACGTCGATCACGCGAATCTCTGCCTTTCCGTCGAGCAGATCGCGGGTGATATCGATGCGGGCGAGGATACGTTCCGGAACACTCTGCTCGCGAAGCACCACCGGAGCCAGGTTTCGCGCCAGACGAGGGTCGAGTTCCCAACCCACTATCTCGTTGTGGTTCAGCTCCGGGTACTCGCTCGAGTAGGCCAGCATCTTGCTGTTCTCATTGAACTGACAGCGCCAGCGGTAAGCGGCCGCGCTCATGAGGCCGGCCGTGCTCTGAACCCACGGGATTCTGCCGAAGAAGTGGTGGGCCAACTGCTTAGCCAGGTTGCGCTCGGCGGGGACGTCGGGGTGAAACTCGTCGCTCATCCCTTCGGACAGGGCGATCGCCTCGCGAACCTGCTGGGCAGCGCCAGGGTACAGCCCCAGGGAGCTGAGCACGAAGATTAGAGGCATCAGGGAATAGCCGAGCGCGGCCCGCGGCGGCATGGGCGGATCGGATGGGGTCTGGATCAACGGCAACCGGTGTCTGAGCGCGAGGTCGCGAAGCTTACCCCCGGTGGTGATGCATACCACTCCCGCCTTTCGACGCACGGCGAGGCCGGTGGCGGCGAAGGTCTCCTCGGTATTCCCGGAGTGGCTGGAGGCGATGAAGAGCGTCTCGCGTCCCACGAAGCGCGGGATGCGGTAGTCGCGGCTGACCAGCATCGGGACACGAAGATGAGGAACGCAGAGGCAGGCGACAAGGTCGCCGGCGGCGGCTGATCCGCCCATGCCGGCGACTACTATGTGCTTCGGATTACGCAAGCCGTCCGGGGGGCGAAATGACCGGCCTATGCGCGCGGCATCCCGGAGCTGACCCGGGAAGTTGGTGGCGAAGTCGAGCATGCCCCTCGGGTCAAGGTGCTGATAGGACGCCCGGTTGTCGAGGTCGATGCTCGCCTGCCGCTTGGCGCGAGCCGGCATCCGCACCTCCGCGCTACTCGGCGGTGAACGGCAGCAGCGCCACCTGACGAGCGCGCTTGATGGCTTCGCTCAGGGCGCGCTGGTGGCGCGCGCAGGTGCCTGTCATGCGGCTCTTGAGGATCTTGCCGCGGTCAGACACGAAATCGCGGAGGCGCTGGTGTTCCTTGTAGTCGATCTTCGTGATCTTATCGACGCAGAAGGCGCAGACTCGGCGTCGCGGGCGACGCCCGCCACGGCGATCTCCCCCCCTGCGATCTCCGCCGCGGTCGCTTTCATAGCGATCGCGAGGTCCCCTGCGGGGATAGCGATCGCCGCTGGGCCGGTCGGACCCGTACTGGGAAGGGGCTGGGGCCGCAGCTGGGGCTGGGGCCGCAGCCGGGGCTGGGGCCGCAGCCGGGGCTGGGGCTGGGGCGCTCGGGGCGGCCGCGCTATTGGCGGCCTCGTTATTGCCAGTTGGCGGCACGGATGATGTCATCTCTCTGTGTGTCCTCTCACTCTCGCTCGTCGTGCTGAAGGCTTACTCATCTTCCCATGGCCCGGGGATATCGGGCTCTTCGGCCACTCGCTCGGGCGGCGCGCCTTCTTCGGACGGTTGCTGCGCGCCGGCCTCCCGCGCTCGCTCCAGGCTCTGAATGCGCTCGATCACGACCTCTGCGCTGGTGCGCTTCTGGCCGTCCTGCGTCTGCCATTGGCGGATCTGAAGTCGACCGTCAACCGCGATCAGGCGGCCCTTTCCGAGGTAGTTCGCCGCGAATTCGGCCTGCTGCCGCCAAGCCACCAGGTTGATGAAGTCGGTCTGGCGCTCGGTCGCCTCCTTGCCGCGAATTCTGTCCACCGCGATGCGCATGCTGGCCACCGGCAGACCGCTGGGCGTGTAACGCAGCTCTGGGTCCGCTACCAGTCGGCCGATCAGTATGACGCGGTTCAGCATCTGTGCCGTCCTTTCGATGCTCGCTAGTTCTCGTCTAGGCGAACCACCATATGCCTGAGCACGGTCTCCGTCACGGTAAGCTGGCGCTCCAGTTCCTTGACGACGGTCGGCTGGCAACGCAGGAGGGCGAGGATGTAGATACCGTCGCGCTTACCCTTGATCTCATAGGCAAGGCGGCGGCGCTCCCAGGGAGCGATCTTCTTCACTTCCGCGCCGCGGCTGGTGGCGAGATCGCCAAGCCGCTGTTGGATGGTGTTGATCTCATCATCGGAGATAGTGGGATCAACGATAAACATGATCTCGTAGTCGCGAATGGGAGGGGACCTCCTTCCTCTGGTCTAGCGCGGCCCCAAGGGAGGGGCAGGAAGGCTAGGGGCGGTGTGCGCACGCCGCATAGCTCAACAACAGGGATTATAGCACCTGCGCGGGTCGGGCGCAATAGGCGGCCGCGTTCTCCGGGCATAGGGGCACGCGACGAGCCCGGTCGCACCCTTGCGGGCCTGATTTCGCGGCAATGGGGCGACAAGATCGCGCCTATAGGGACGCTCGCGTGTGATGTGGTATATTCGTTCACCCGCGAGGCAATCAGGCGATGTCAGGGGCTGCGGAAACGGTTGATATCCCCGGCAACGTAGCCCGGATTCGCGACCGAATCGCCCGGGCGGCGCTGCGCGTTGGCCGCCGGCCGGAGGATATTCGCCTCGTTGCGGCCGCGAAGAAGATGGAGGCGGCCCGGGTCCGGCTCGCGATCGCCGCTGGCGTAGCCGATATCGGCGAAAACTACGTCCAGGAGGCGGTTGCGAAGATAGCGGGAGCGGGTGCAGGCGCGCGGTGGCATCTGATCGGTCACCTGCAGCGCAACAAGGCCGCCGTGGCGGCGGAGATCTTTGACCTCATCCAGACGGTGGACAGCCTCCAACTCGCGGAGGCGATCGGGCGTCACGCTCTGTCGCTAGGCAAGATGATGGACGTCCTGCTCCAGGTGAACACCTCGGGCGAGGCGACCAAGTCGGGGGTCGAGCCGGACGAGTTGCAGGGGCTGTTTGAGCGAGTAGCCGTCGTACCGGGGATACGGGTGCAGGGGCTGATGACCATAGGCAGCATGCAGCCGGACCCGGAGCTGGGGCGACCCGAGTTCCGCTTGCTCGTCGATCTTGCCCGGAGATTGGAGCGAGTCGGAGCGGAGATGAAGTGGCGTTCCATGGGGATGAGCCACGACTTTGAGGTCGCGATTGAGGAAGGAGCGAATCTGGTTCGGATCGGAACCGGCGTGTTCGGTCCGCGGCCGGGGTGAAGCCGATCCGGAGTCGATACCGCAGCAGCATCGAAGCCGAGAGCTACAGCAACATCACGAGGAGGGCGAGCGCATGTCCGGTCTGCTGGAGAAGGTGAAGTCGTGGTTGTTCGCAGAGGAAGAAGACAGGTATGAAGCGCAGAGCGCGGAGGAAGAGCCGGGAGCGCCCGCTCCGCGGCGCAACCGTCTGATTCCGATCCACTCGCGGGCGGGCGAGATCTTCATCCGCCGTCCCAGGAATCAAGAGGAAGCTCGCATCTGCGTGGATTGCCTGCGGGGTCGTAAGGCAGTGGTCGTTAACCTCAAGGACGTGCAGCCCGAACATGCGCAGCGCGTTTTCGATTTCCTGGCTGGTGCAACATATGCTCTCGGTGGTCAGATAGAACAGGCCGGCGATTCCGTCTACCTCGTGACTCCGCACAGCATCGGGATCATGGCGGAGGAGTCGCAGCAGGTCGCTCCTCGCTCAGGTTTCTGGCAGGAAATCTGACAGCCCCTCGGAATCATTTCGGATAATACGGCTTCCCCCAGGGGAAGTATCGGTTGCTAACGCCGGAGGTGACCCCTCCGGTCGTTGGCCTATTAGTGGGCGGCGGAGGCGGTGGGGAACCTCCCCTGCCCCGCGAGGGTTCGAGGTCAGCCATGTCCGCAGCATACACTCTCGGGGTGATAGGCGTCGGGCAGATGGGCGGCGCCCTGGTGCGCGGTATCGTGCGCGCAGGAGCGCTTGCGCCTGCTCAAATCATCGTCTGCGACGCCGACTCCGCCCGGGCAACGGCTCTCGCCAGCGAGGTCGGGGCCAAGGCAGCCGCGTCGAACGCCGAGGTGGCCCGGCAGAGCGAGTACGTGCTGCTTGCCGTGAAGCCTGGGTTGGTCGCGGGCGTGGCGGAGGAGATCTCGGGCGAACTCAGCGACCACAAGACGCTGGTCTCCCTCGCAGCAGGCGTGCTGGTTACCCGACTTAGGAAGGCCCTGGGCCCCGTCGCGGTTCCCATCGTGCGGGTGATGCCGAATACGCCCGCGCTGGTAGGCGCGGGAGCCTTCGCAGTATCCGCTCCGGGTGTACCAGAGGAGCGCGTAGACACGCTCGTGCGACTTTTGGGGGCACTCGGTCAGGTGGTGGTAGTTGGTGAGGAGCTGATGGACGCGGTGACCGGGCTTTCCGGCAGCGGGCCTGCGTTCGTGTTTGTCATGATCGAGGCGATGGCCGACGCCGGAGTTGCTGCCGGCCTGCCCCGGGCGACGGCCCAGCTCCTGGCGGCGCAGACCGTGATGGGGGCGGCGAAGATGGTGCTGGAAACGGGCCAACACCCGGCGGCGCTGAAGGACGCGGTGGCGTCCCCTGGCGGCACGACCATCGCGGGCCTCGCGGAGTTGGAGAAGGGCGGCTTCCGAGCCGCGATGGTGGCGGCTATCAGAGCCGCCGCCGCGCGCTCGAAGCAGTTGTCGGAGAGCTAGGGCATGCCTCTTGTCAAGCAGGCGATGGACCTCGTCATCCTGGTCATGATAGGCGCCATCTTCGGCTCCGTCATCATCTCGTGGCTGCGTATGATCCAGGTGAGAGTCCCATACGGTAGCCCGCTGGTGCGAGCGATCGAGGGCACGGCCGACCTCATGCTGAGGCCGATCCGAGAGCGTCTACCGATGGCCGGAGGCGGGCTTGACTTCTCCCCGATGGTCGCGATTATGATTCTCTATATCCTGCGATCTGTGATCATCAGGCTGTAGCTCACAAGCCTGTTAGACTCGTAGCGGAGGAGCACCCTTGGGGCAGCCTACCCTACCCCAACCCCATCGAGGGCCGATGTCGCGCGGCCTGGTCTTCGCTGCCCTCGCAGCGTTGCTTGTCATCGGCCTGCGGGTGGGCTGGTTTGAGACTCTGACCCAGCCCGGCCCTGAGCGCTGGGCCGTCCTCTATCACCACGCCGGAGACGTATACGTGCGGATGTACTACCTCGCCGGCCCCGCCAAGAGCGGGCCTGCCGGCAGCCGCCTCCTTCATTCGGCGCTCCGTTACTACACGCTGAGCAGCAAGACCGACCCGGCGAGCGTAGAGGCGTTGGCTTCCCGGGGATTGGTTCAACTCGCGCTGTCCGACAAGAGCGGGGCCCGTGCGGCGCTGGCCAATGCCGCGCTCCGGGCGCGATCTGACAAGGAGCGAAAGGAGGCGCTCTCGGCAGCGCGGCTGGTGTCAGACCAGACGGGAAGCCTGGCGCTTCTGAGGCAGGCAGAGCCGTTCCTTTCCGGGCTCGCCCCAGCGGCTTTCCTGACAGCTTCTGTATACGCAGCAGCCGGGAGGAGCGACCTTGCCGATGCCGAGTGGGCGCGGGCGGAGCAGGACTCCGCTCCCATCATCCCCAAGCTTACCGGTCTAGTCATCATCTGCGGCCTCCTGGGGGTGGGCGCTCTGGCAGGCCTGGTGGCATCGCTCGCACGCTGGCGGGCATGGGCCGCCAGCGCTGGCTCCGAGCCGGCGTGGGGAGTGCCAGAGGCGATCGAGGCGCTGGTGCTATGGGTCTTCCTGGCTGTCGTTACGGCAAGCCTGCTCTTCCGTACGGGGTTTCGCGGGCGCGAGCTGATCGGCGCCGCGGCGATAGTCCCGAGCCTGGTTGCCGGCTGCGGAGCCGTTGCTTGGGTGCGCCTTGTCCAGCGTGAGTCCCGCTTTGGCTGGGACTTGAGGCGCTCCTGGCGCGGGATCCTACAGGGGCTGGCGGTGGCCGGAATTCTGACGCCCTTGGCGCTGGTGCTCGAGCACCTATTGCAGAGCGCGTGGCGGCCGGTGGAGCACCCTTTGGTGCCGGTGTTCGCGAGCTTGGGGGGCGGTGCAAGTCGGGCGGCGCTGGTGGTCGTGGCGTGCGCGGTGGTTCCGGCGCTGGAGGAAACCCTCTTCCGGGGTATCGTCTATCGGTCGCTGCGCGCGGCCTGGTCGCCGCTTCCGGCGGCCCTGGTGAGCGCGTTGATCTTCTCCGTGGGCCACCTGTCCTGGGTGGGCTTCGTGCCCTACCTGCTTGTCGGACTGGGGCTCGCCTGGGCCTACGAAAGGAGCGGGACGCTGCTGGCGCCGGCGGTGGCGCACGGCGCGTTCAATGGCTTCAACCTGGCGATCCTGCTGGTGCTTTTCGGCTGAGATATGACGGAGGAAATGGTTGCCATCACAGTGAAGCCTCGGTCGTCCCGCGCTGGACTGGCTGCTGACGGCGCGGGCGGCCTGCTCGTACGCGTCCACGCCCCGGCGGCTGAGGGCGCGGCCAACCAGGAATGCGTCCAGGTGCTGGCCGACGCTTTGGGTATGCCCAAGACGGCGGTACAGATCGCCCGCGGGAGCAAGAGTCGGCGCAAGCACATCCTGGTTGCCGGGCTGACCGCGGAGGAAGTGCGTGAGCGGCTGTCCGCGGCGGCGAAGGGGTCGGATCCGCGATGACTGAGGAGCAGGCAGGAGCACCGTTTTTGGTCGAATGGCCACCAAGCTGTCATTCCGAGCCTCGGAAGCGGGCGTTCAGACCGCGACGAGCGCGAGGAATCCATAGAGGGGTGGCGTCCGCCCCGGCGGACGCCGACCTCTTGAACGGATTCTTCGCTCGTCCGCCTTTGGCAGACGGCTCAGAATGACAACCAACGGCCACCTCCTCCCTAAAGCGGTGGTCCTGGAGGAGCAAGCCAGGCCCTTTCTTTCGGTGGTCATTCCAGCGTATAATGAGGAGAAACGCCTGGTTCCGACGCTTGCCCGCGTGCAGCAGTACCTCGCGGCCCAGGATTATCAGTCAGAGATCATCGTCGTCGACAACGCCAGCGCCGACCGCACCGCCGAAGTGGCGCGGGAGGCAGGCGTGGCGGTACTCCATGAGCCGAGGCGAGGGAAGGGCGCGGCGGTTCGCACGGGTATGCTGGCCGCCCGCGGCGAGTTCGTGTTGTTCTCGGACGCGGACCTCTCCACTCCTATCGAGGAAGTGGAGAAGCTGTTGGCGGGGCTGAAGGCGGGAGCCAGCCTAGCGATCGCATCGCGAGGCCTGCCGACATCCAACATCACGGTTCACCAGCCGTGGTATCGGGAGATCGTCGGTCGAGTCGGGAATCTGCTGGTGCGCCTGCTGGCGGTGAGAGGAGTCTCGGACACGCAGTGCGGGTTCAAGCTCTTCCCGCACGACATCGCGCAGAGGCTGTTCGGCGCCCAGCTCATGACTGGCATCGCGTTTGACATGGAGATTCTGTTCCTGGCCCAGCGCCTGAAGCTGGTGATCGCGGAAACGCCGGTGACGTGGGTGGATTCGCCCGACAGCCGCATCAGCCGGGTCAGGGACTCGCTGGACGCCGTCAAGGATCTGGTCAGGATTCGCCTGAACTGGATGCGCGGGCGATATCGGGTATAGATGGGCCGGAATCGTGGGCGCTGGGTGCGCCTCCATTGCCATGGCGAATGAGAAGCAGTTCAAGGTGAATACGAAGTTCGTCGCCACGCGGAACGTGAAAGAGTACCGCGAGAGCATCGCGTCTTGGGTCAACGAACACGACGTTGTGCTGGAGATCGGCTGCGAGTGGGGCACCACGACCACCCGGATCGCTCCTCGCTGCAAGAAGGTCATCGGGACCGATATCAGCCAGGAGTGCGTCGACGAGGCCAGACGCCGGTACCCGGACCTCCGGTTCGAGGTGCTCGACGCATTCAATGTGCCGGCCGCGCTGGCGCTTGGCGAGCAGTTCACCAAGGTCTACATCGATGTGTCGGGGCTCTCGGGCTACCGCTCGCTCCTCGATGTGATCGCGCTGCTGAACATGTACGGAACGGTGCTGCGACCGAAGGCGATTGTCGTGAAGAGCGGCGCGCTGAAGCATTTCGCTTCGCACTGCATACCGTGGCGGTCTGCCCCCGGCGAGCCGGAGTCGATTGCGGTTGAGGTTGGGGCCGGCGCCGAGCCGGAGGGACCGATCATTACCCCGGCCGGCAACGGCTGCGACTGACCGACCCGACGATTGCCGCAAGACGCGCAGGGCAGACAGCATTCGCCTTTCCGCCCAACATCAGCTCTGAAGGGTGCACAACCATGGCCGACGAGAAGGAATACCGGAAAACGCTCAATCTTCCGCGCACCGACTTCCCCATGAAAGCCAACCTGGGGGAGATGGAGCCGCGGATTCAGGGATTCTGGGAGGAGATCGATCTCTACGGCGCGGTGCAGCGCGCGGCAGCAGGAAAGCCCAGGTACATCCTGCATGACGGCCCCCCGTTCTCGAACGGCGACATTCACCTGGGGCAGGCGCTCAATAAGGTGCTCAAGGATATCGTGGTCAAGTTCAAGACCATGCGCGGGTTCGACGCGCCGTTCGTCCCAGGATGGGACAATCACGGGCTGCCGACCGAAATCGCCGCGATCCGAACATTCTCGATAGATCGGCACACCATCCAGCCGGTGGAGCTGCGCGCCCGGTCGGCGGAGACGGCGCGACGCTTCGTGGACCTGCAGCGGGGCCAGTTCAAGCGCCTGGGAGTGCGCGGCGATTGGGAGCGCCCCTACCTCACGATGGACAAGGAGTACGAGGCGACTGTTCTCCGGCAGTTCAGAGGGTTCGTCGAGAAGCAGTGCGTCTACCGCGGGCTCAAGCCGGTGCACTGGTGCCCGGAGTGCGAGACGGCGCTGGCGGACGCCGAGCTGGAGTACAAGGAGCACTCCTCACTCTCGGTCTTCGTGCGGTTTCCCGTGATCTCGCTGCCCGCGGGATCGCTGCCGGATGTGCCCAGAGTGGGCCCGGTGGCGTTCGCGGTGTGGACGACGACGCCGTGGACGCTCCCGGCGGACGTGGCCGTAGCGCTACATCGCGACCTCGAGTACGTGCTTGTGAAGACGCCTCAGGAGCACCTGGTGATGGCCAGGGGGCGGCTCAAAGAGACGATGGAAGCTATCGGTATCGACGGGTACGAGGTGGTCGGATCGGCGAGCGGCGCGACGCTCGAGGGCGGCCGGCTGAAGCACCCATTCATCGACCGGGAAGTCCCTCTCCTGCTAGCCGACTATGTCACCCTCGAGCAGGGAACTGGCGCCGTTCATACCGCCCCGGGCCACGGCCGAGAAGACTTCCTGACCGCGCAGAAGTATGGGCTGCCCACCATCCAGCCGCTGGACGATCGCGGCGTGTTCACGGACGAGGGCGGGCAGTTCGCCGGGCTCTCGCATGGAGACGCGGACCCGAAGATCGTAGAGGAACTGAAGCGGCGCGGGATGCTGCTGAAGGCGGAGCCCTATCGACACTCCTACCCTCACTGTTGGCGGTGCGAGTCGCCAGTCATCTTCCGCGCCACCAAGCAGTGGTTCGTGGACTTCGAGAAGTTCACACAAGGTGCACTGGAAGCGGTCGATAGCACAAACTGGGTGCCTCACTGGGGCCGAGAGCGGATCCGAGGGATGATCGCCGAGAGGCCCGACTGGTGCATCTCGCGGCAGCGCGCGTGGGGTATCCCCATCCCTACGTTGTATTGCGTCGATTGCGGCCACGAGCTGCTGCATCTCGGGGTGATCGACCGCGCTATCGAACTCGTGTCCGAGCAGGGGGGTGACGTCTGGTTTGCGACACCAGTTGAAAGCCTGGTGCCGGCGGGGGTCGTTTGCGCCCATTGCGGCGGCAGCCGATTCCGGCGCGAGAGCGACATCTTCGACGTCTGGTTCGAGTCTGGATCGAGCCACGCGGCGGTGCTGCTGACGCGTCCGGACCTGCGGTGGCCGGCCGACCTCTACCTGGAGGGTCACGATCAGTACCGCGGCTGGTTCCAGCTTTCGCTTTGGAACTCCCTCATCACCCGCGGGCGCGCCCCCTACGACACCGTTCTGACTACGGGATTCGTGCTCGACGCCAATGGCCGGAAGATGTCGAAGAGGCTGGGCAATGCCATCGACCCGCAGGACGTTGTCCGGGAGCAGGGGGCCGAGATCCTACGGCTCTGGGTGTCCTACGTTGACTTCAAGGAGGACATGCCCACCGGACACGACATCTTCGACCAGGTCGTTGACGGCTATCGCAGGCTGCGGAACACGCTCCGGTTCATGCTGGCGAACCTGCACAATTTCGACCCGGTCAGGGACGCCGTTCCCAAGGCGGAGATGCTGGAAGTCGACCGCTGGATCCTGGGCCGGATGGCGCGGCTTCTGGAGCGGTTGACGCAGGCCTACGAGACGTTTGAGTTCCACCAGGTCTACTATCGCGTGCACGAATTCTGCGCCGTGGACCTGAGCCAGATCTATCTTGACCTGCTAAAGGACAGACTGTATACTTACGCCTCGTTCAGCGCCCCCAGAAGGTCTGCGCAGACGGCTTTGTGGGCGCTTGCCACGTCCCTGACGAAGGCTCTGACGCCCATCCTGAGTCATACCACGGAAGAACTGTGGCAGCATCTTCCGGCCTGGCAGGGAAAAGAGCAGAGCATCCAGCTCAGCGCTTGGCCCGACCCGGCGGAGTGGCTGGACGAGAGTCTGGAGGGACGTTGGGAACAGGAGGTCGTTCCCTACTTCGAGCTGGCTGATCGCGCGGTGGACGACCTGCGCCAGCGAGGAGTCGTGAAGCAGCCCCTGGAGGCCGAGCTGACGCTCTACTGCGCGCCCGAGCGCTGGGAGGCGCTGGTGCACGCGCTGGGCGAAGATGATCTGGCTGCGGCCAACGGCGTCTCTCGGGTCGGCTATGGAGGGGCGGTCGCAGAAGCGCCGGATGGCGCCTTCCCGGATGAGCCGGAGGCGGCGCTAAGGATAGCCGGCAGGGCGATGGATGCCCCCAAGTGCCAGCGGTGCTGGCGGCGACAGCCGTCGGTCGG
>Ga0315284_10010656_pt1 | contig 13092 bp, 5 predicted proteins | sample YL17G09_16_MG_FD_203696 | JGI IMG/M metagenome (GOLD analysis project Ga0315284, IMG submission 203696) | Sediment microbial communities from Yellowstone Lake, YNP, Wyoming, USA - YL17G09_16 | ecosystem: Environmental > Aquatic > Freshwater > Lake > Sediment | place: USA: Wyoming | collected... | reverse complement strand
CCTGCCCCGGCACGCCGGGGCAGGCTCGCGCCTCTGCGTTGAGACACACTCTGTGATACGGGCGGCGCTTGGTGTCCTGGTGCCTTTGTGGTGGGATTGGGCCGGTAGCCAAGCCGGCCCTTTCTTTTCTGTAACCTGTTGATTCTCCGTTTGCCCACACGCCCCAGAATTAGCAGAAAGACAGGCCCCAGGTACAAAACGGGTACAAAAACAGCGGCTGGCGCCGGGGCTGCATGAATAGTCCTGCTGGAGCTTGCTGATTGACAGCGGTGTCCAGCCATGCGGCGCGGTGACGGCAGACGACCAACTCCGGTACGTATGACGCCCGGACTGGCAACCGCCGCCTGCTTCCTTTTGAGGCGCGAATTCCCGGTGGGCACGCTAAACAATACCTCTTGCTCCTTTGACGCGTGGAGGTCCATAATTGCTTCGCCGCACTGCCCAAGCCGTGTCGGTGGCGATAGGAGCAGGGGCCGTGAACAACCACAACCCAAACGTTGACGAGTTTCTCAGGTTCTATAGCCAAAGCGAGCGCAGCACGGGTGGCACGCGAGGCTACGACCCAAAGACCTATGTTGAAACGAAGCTCGACGCGAAGCTGACTCCGGCGATCTTCGACCCCAAAACCAAGCTCGTCATTCTGAGCGGCAACGCTGGCGATGGCAAAACCGCATACATTCAGCGCGTCGAGGCGCAAACCAAGGCCCAGGGCGCCCAGGATCTTCAGCAAACAGACAACGGCTGTTCCTTCACGGTTAACGGCATCGCGTTTCAGACGCTTTACGACGGCAGTCAAGACTTCCAGGGTACCAAGAACGACGATGTGCTTGCCGCATTCTTTAAGGACTTGGAGGGGGACAAAGCACCAACTGGCCAATTCACAAAGATCATTGCCATCAATGAGGGCAAACTGCGCGATTTCCTTCTCTTCAAACCACAATATAAGTGGTTGGGCAAGGAGATCCATCACTACCTGAATTACGAGGGCTACACCCCCCACGAGTCGCTGATTTTTGTAAACCTCAATTCGCGCTCAGTCATAGAGGCAGAAGATTCTTCGAGCAGCATCCTCGACAACTTGCTCGACCGCCTTCTCGACAGGGGCAATCTCGCCGGGCTCTGGACGCATTGCTCACCGCAGAACTGTGCTTTCGCCGAGCGCTGCTACATCAAGTACAATGTGGACAGTTTTCGCGACGGGACGAAAGGTCCCGCTATCCGCCAGCGTTTGAAGCGGCTGATTCTGGCCGTCCATTTCCGCAAGACGCGCCACATCACCATGCGCGATCTGCGTTCGATCCTTTCGTTCGTCCTGTTCAACAAGTCCACCTGCCAACAGCTTCAAGCGGACCTACTGGCGGGCAACGCTGTCCTTGACAGGTTTTATTACAACGCTGTTTTCGATGTGCGGGAAAACGACCGGCTTACCGAGCTTCTCTCGCAACTCGACGTTGCGGGCGTGAGTAACCCAAAGCTGGACAACTTCATCAACTTCCGCGGGCCGGACGACCCCGACAACCGCGCGCTTTACGTCCAGTCTGACCAGGTTGTCCCTGCTGATTTGCCGCATCTGAATTTTCTTTTCAGAAACCGCCCCGAGGGAACCCTGGATACAGACGAGGGCCGCAGGGCAAACGCCCGCAATTACCACGCCTCGATGCGCCGCAAGCTTTACTTTGAGGGTGATGAGGCGAAATTCGGGGCGCGAGGTTTGCCGACATGGAAGGACTTGCTGCCCTATCGCCGGTTCGACCGCTTCGTGGATTTTATCACCACACAGGCGGACCCGCAGGGCAAGCTTCGAAATCACCTCACGTTAGCCATCAGCAAGTCGGAGCGCATCTACAACGAGACGGTCGGGGGCGAGAATCTCTGCCTGCGATCAGGTGGGTCTCGTCGCGTTCAGACAAAAGCATTCTATGTGTTTCCCGCGTCGGACTTCCAGGTCACCGTCGAAAACATCGGAAAGCAGGCTGAATACCTGGAATATCTGCCGAATTGCATCTATTATCGTCGGCACGACAAGAAGGCACCCTTCCTGGAAATCCCGCTGGACCTCTTTGAAGTGCTTTGCCGAATTCACGAAGGCTACGTTCCCACCGCTAGCGAAATTCAGACGTTCTTTCTGAACCTCGACATGTTTAAACGCCGCCTCACCTGCCATCCGTCGGAGCGCATTATCTTGACCGATGACGACACAACGCTCTACGAAATCAAACGCACGCCCGACGCAAAACTGGCGATGACCAAGTTGGGAGGATGAGCCATGCCTATAACCAAGAATCACAAGGCGTTCCGTTGGGTTACGGCGATGCCCATTGATGCCAACAACATCATTCTGGAACAGGCATTCGCCCGGTTCCTGGTGCTCGTGCGCACCAGAGGACGGCCGATCACCTCCACCAGCAAGGACACCCTGAATCCCGAAAACCTCGTCGAAATCGTGCGCAACGATGTGCATCATTTTCAGGGGATCAATGGGGATCAGCAGCGCCAGCGCTTGCTTGAGCATTGGCTCGCCACCGACTTCACCACCTGCATCAAGGCGGGCATGGGGCGGGAGGGCAAGGAACGCATCGCGAACCTGAAGCCGATCCACATGAGCACCATCAAGTTGCTCGACCCCCGGATTCGCAGTCAGGACCGCGACTTGAGCGTCTTTCTGTACAACGTTTTTCGAGAGACCGACCTCATCATTGGCGAGAATAGTTTGCTGCTGCCTTACCTCACCAAGGGCACGACGCCTTTCGGTGACCACGACCTTAGACTGAACGAAGCTGAGGCGGGCAGCCTCGACGTGGAGACCCTGTTCCTGCTGCGCCTGCTGGAGAACTTCAAGACGGACCTGCCGGACAACCGCAAGAAGATCGCGTCGCACGCCTTTCTCTGTCCGGCCCTACAGCAGCTTCTCATTACCGACACGGCGCGGCTTCTCGTCTACAAGGACGTGATCCCCCGTCGGGAGTTGGTCCAGTACCTCATCTCGCTTTTTTCATTCCACGCCGCTCTCTATTGCCTGCGCACATTCCCGCTGGTCCAGAAGATCGTGGACACGAAAAAGTACCGTTGTGCGAAATGCAAGGGTACGAAGCAGGACTCTTTGCACGTTGTGACCGAGTGCGAGTTTCACCCCGACATTTTCGTTGATCTAACCAACGGCCAAGACAAGACCTGCGACGACCTCGCAAAGCAGAAGGTCGCCAAGCACTACGGTGTCATGTTCCGGTACTTCCGCGCCCACTACGTACTGAAGAAGCTTGACGAGTTTGCGCAGACATTTCCCATTTACAGAGGCACCATCGACGAGGTGATTGCCTACATGGGTCACAGGGACCTCGATGGCTATTTCCGCACGAAGTTGAGCGAGGCCACGCGGGTGGAGGAAGGGGCGGAGCAAGACCCCGAAATCAAGACGATCCTCGACCTTAAGCTCTCTCCTCTCGACGCCTTCGTGGAAATCATTTACCATAAGACTTTCAAGAGCCGCGCCCGAAACCACAAGGCTCTTATGGCATCCCTTTGCGGCCTCAACCGTGAGGACGGGTTTTTGCATGGCGGGCGCGGCAGACAGCGCAAATACGTTCTCGGCAACCAGCTCTTAGAATTGCTTGTGCAACTTGCGGTCGTCGGCTTCCGCAAGGGTCACTTCATCACAGACGCCATCACCGTTGCCAGCTTCGTAAAATGGCTGCGTGACCGCTACGGCATCTTGATTGACACAACTGGCGAGCCGAACGACAGCCCCGAAGTGGCCAGGGCGCTCGAAGCTAATTACAACGGACTCAAAGACCGACTCCGTCAGCTCGGCTTTTTCACTGATCTGTCAGACGCCTCCATCTCCCAGGTCATCAAACCGCGGTTCCCCGTTTCCGCTGAGGCTGAGTAATTTATGCCCGATGAACGTGACCAAGCAGCGATTGCAGAAGGCAAGATCATTGACTTTATCAACGGCAAAGCTCGTTCCGACGGCGACGTTGAGCAGATTCGTCAGAATTTCCAGCGAACGCTTGTCGAGGAATATCGCTTCGAGAAGCGTGACATCGGGGTGGATGTCCGTATCAAGGTGCGTGACGGTTCCCGCACGGTGCTCCGAAAAGTGTCCCTAGCCGTCTTCCGGGCTGGCGCGAAGACCAAGGGGCAGGACGACGTTCAGATTCTCATCCAAGTTGCCAAGCCCGCCGTTCAGCCGACGGATGACAAGAACGGCGGCAGAGAAGTCGAAAAGGCGCTTATCGCCTGTCCCAATGCCGAATTCGGATGTTGGACTAACGGTGTCGAAACCATCTACTTTCAGAAGAAGAGGGGCAAATTCGACACCGATATCCTGCCAGTGAATGATTTTCCACGCAAGGGCGAGGATGCCAGTTCCATTTTCACGACTGACCGCTCACGCCTCCGCGCGGCTACAGGGAGCAACCTGCTGAATGCTTTCAAGCGCTGCCACGACTTCATTCATGCCAATCAAGGTGGCTCGAAAGAGCAGATTTTTTGGGAGTTTCTTAAAATCCTGTTCGCCAAGATTGAGGACGAGCAGCATGAGGGCCGTCCTCGGTTCGCGATCCGAAACTCCGATGAGCGCAACACCGCCTCTGGCCAGAAGGAAGTCAAAGACCGCATCGAGCAGCTTTTCCGTGAGGTCAGGGACCGCAAGGAATTTCGGCCGCTATTCAGCGATACCGCCCAGAGCATTCTGTTCAATGCCGGGGTGGTGGCCTTCATCGTTGCTCAGTTGGAGAAATACGACTTCTTGCACTCTTCGGTGGACGTAAAGGGTGTTGCCTACGAAACCATCGTCGGCCCGACGTTGGAAGGCGTCAAAGGGGAATTCTTCACGCCCCGCAATGTTGTGAAGATGGTTGTCAAGATGCTTGACCCGGAGCCTGGACAGCGCATCCTGGACCCCGCTTGTGGGACAGGGGGCTTCTTGGTTGTCGCCTTTAACTACATTTTTGAGAAACTTCGCCAAAGGGCTTGCAAGACCTGGAGGAACGCCGACAAACCGACCGCGCAAGAGGAAAGAGCGCTCAACGCCGAGATTCACAAAGCAGGCAAGTCGATTTTCGGTTTGGATTTCAACGCCAACCTCGTGAAGACCGCTCAGATGAACATGGTGATGAACAACGATGGCAGGGGCGGCCTCTTCGCACTCAATTCCCTCTGGAAACTGGCCCATTGGCCGGTGAAGGAAGCCCAAGAACTTATCGAACTTGGTACGATGGATCTCGTTATGGCGAATCCGCCGTTCGGAACGAGGATCAAGGTCGAGGGGCAGGAAGTCCTAGAGCAATACGATCTCGCCCACGCTTGGACAAGGGTCCGGGACAGGTGGGTGATGGAAGGGGCGCTCCGGGCGGCTATGCCGCCAGAGGTCCTGTTCATTGAACGGTGCCTGCAGTTCGTGAAACCCGGCACCGGCAAAGTGGGCATCGTTGTGCCGGATGGCATTCTCGGTAACCCGGACTACCAATACGTTCGCTATTGGATTCTAGCCAACTCCCAAGTTCTGGCCAGCGTGGACTTGCCAGTCGAGACTTTCCTGCCGCGCACGGGGACACAGACCAGTGTCCTTATCCTCAGGCGGAAGTCTGAGCAGGAAAAACTGGCGCGGAGTCTGTCCGATGAGCCGGACGACTACCAGATTTTCATGGTCATGGCAAAGACGGTAGGCAAAGACCGGCGCGGAAAGATCATTTACAAGCGGGATAAGGAAGGTCGTGAAATCGTGAATCGCGACCTATATCCTAGTTTCCGGGACTCAACAGTGCTTGATTTCCTCCCAACAGTGGAGCCGTCAGGCCGGATCACCGATGATGATCTGCCCACAATCGCGCACCTTTACCGGGAGACAGCAGATGCGGCCAAGTAACGCCAGGTTTCCTGCTGAGCTACAGTCTGCGGTTGCCAGGAGTCTCATCCCTGCGTCAAGGCTTGCCGCCGCTCAATTCCGCCTCGATGCTCCCGCGTTCATTTCGCAGGAGCAACTATCGACATTCATGCTCGGCATTTCCAACTCCCAGCCATTGTCCGAATTGGCTGATGTTTTCACCGTTTACATTCAAAGCCCGATTCTGGCCTACGTACAGCCCTTCGAGCAGTCGCGCCCCTACCTCACAACATCAGAGCTTGCAGAATACCAGACAGGGGCCAGAAGCCACGTATCACTTGTCGCTGACCCACGGCTCATTGGATGGGAAGTCAAGGAATGCAATATCGTTGTCTCCCGCTCGGGCCGAGTCGGAGAAGCCTACTGGGTTGATCGAAAGCTCGATGGTGTGCTGGTCGGCGACTCATTTCGGGTGGTGCCGAAGAACGGCGAAAACGGTTTTTTAATTTACGCAGTTCTCGCTTCCGATATGGCGCGTAACTACCTGAGCGGGTCAGCCTACGGTTCGGTTGTTGACCATGCCAGTCTGGATCAGTTGCGCGCTTTTCCGATACCCTCGCTCCCCAGGCACAAGAAGAATGAGATTGCGTCGAGGATTCGCGACGCGATTGCCGCCCGCGACAAGGCTTACTCCCTCCTTGACGAAGCACAAAGCTCACTTCTGGACGCCAATGGGCTTCACTCTCTAGACGGACCCAACCCAGCCGGACGCGACGACTCGAACACGGTCGTTCATTCAATGGTTTCGTGCAAAGAAGTGACGATAGGGCACGACCAGCCGACTGAGTTCCGGCTGGAAGCGCATTTCCATAACCCGAGAGCCCGCGCCGCCATTGAGCAAGTCCAAGGTTCGCGCTCAAGCAGGGGCAACATCGGCCAACTCGCGCACGACGTAATTTTGGCGGGCAGATTCAGGCGCAATTATGTAGAAGCGGACTACGGGAGGCCATTTCTTTCAGGGAAGAACATCGTTCAGACACGCCCGACCGACTTGAAGCATCTCTCAACTTCAGAGACGGAAGACCTGGGCGATTGTCTCCTCAAGCGGGGTTGGGTCCTCATAACTAGGTCTGGCACAGTCGGTCGTACCTGCCTCGTGTGGCACAATTTCGAAGGCTACGCGGCCTCAGAGCACATCTTGCGCGTCATCCCCGACGAAGGCCAGGTGGACGCCGGCTACCTTTATGCCTTTCTTTCCTCGCCATACGGCTACGAGCAAATGGTTCGCTTCCGGCATGGCTCCGTGATTGACGAGATCACCGACGCGCAGCTCAAAAAGGTCGCCGTCCCGCTGCCGGAACGCGGGAAACAGCGACAAATCGGGGATAAGGTCCGCCTCGCCTACGAGAAGCGTTCCGAGGCGCTCCGGCTGGAAGACAAGGCGCAGGAAATTCTGATGCAGGCGATCAGCGTTAACGGAGCCAGGGAGAAAAAAAGACATGTTTGAAGTGACTCGCGACATGTTTTACCGGGAAATGGCAGGTGCGGTGTTTAACCATCTCCGCGCGTTCCTGCTGGAGAAGGAAAGCAACCACTGCGAGCGGGTTGAGTTCCTGCCCATTCAGGTCATGCGCATGATCTGCGAACGGATTTCCCAGGACACCGCCCTGAAGGAGCACGGCGTCGAATCCTACGTCCTTGCGGAGACAGCGCAGAGCGATTTCGAAATCGAAAGTGGCGCGCTGATCGAAAAACGGAATCGGGAAAAGTTTGGGGTGCTTGTCGCGTTCATCCCGCAAGGACTTCGCCTACCTGCCGAGGATTCGTACGATATCCAGACGTTCAAGACTTACGATTTCAGCAACGTGCTCCGCAGCCATGCGCGCGAGATGATGAAGGGGTTGCCGCCCGACGGGCAAGAAATCGCAAAGCGGGTCCTTAGCCAAGCCAGTATCCGGCGGCTGCCGGTCGACCAGCACATCAAATACCTGCTCGCCCTCAAGAATGACGGCTCGGGCTGGGAAGAGGCGGGCGCCTATGTGTTTCACCTGGATCTGATTCCCGACCTAGCGCTTGCCGAAAAGAGCGTCGAAACGCGCCTGGACCGCAATTCGAAATGTGTCGCCGGCCTGACGGACGAAAACCAGAGCATACTCTCGGCCCTAGACAAGCTAGCCGAAACGATCCAGTTGGAGCCGTCAGAGAACAACCTCCGCGAGAACCTCCTTTCGTTCCTACGCATATACAACGTCGCCGACAGCCAAGTGTGGCTGCGCCAAATTCTGGCTGACGACGATGCGCGCTCGAAACTGAACTTTGCCAAGTGGAAGTTCAAGGACAGTCCCGATGAGGGCACCGTAGAAGTTCACTTGTGCGCACTCCGAGACCCGAAAACCGGTGCGCTCGCGGACGGTTTTCGGGACGAAGGCGGAAATCTTATCGCGAGCGCAAGCGCGCCCATCAAGATCAAATGGAAGACGTACCCAGGGAACGCCCCAACTCTCGGCCATTTCGTCGCCATGATCGTCCGCGACAGCGACGAGGAGACCGGAGCAGAGCTTCTTCGCAAGACTGTAAAGAACAACCGCCGTGCCGAGACCCGCGCGAAGGTCAGTCTAAAGGACATCGAACTGGCAGAGGGTGAGACGTGCGCCGCCAAGATCATCATTCAAGCGCGCGACCGCTCGGGGGTCATTCTCAGTTTCGACGAAAGCGAACCGTTCTGGATTGAGGGTGGTGAACAAACCGAGGACGACATGGGGAAGAAGAAGGTGAACAAGGTGCGCAACCGCGCCGAAGCCTTCTTTTTAAGCGCTCACCGCTCGCGAAAGAAGATGGAAGTGGATAGCGAAGGCTGGGAGGAGGGCCGCCGCCCGCTACTCTACCGCCTGAAGCTGAAGAACCGCGATATCTACCACATCGCCATTAATCCGGTGCTTCACGCTATCGAGTTGCGCAACATTTCCGACCCAATGATGCTTGGCGCCTGGGAGGGCAATCTTTGTAATCGCGGCAACCTATGGCAGACGGACCTCCAACACGTCGTTGTCACCGTTGCCGGGTTGTCCACTTTCGACGCCTTCACCGATGCCCGGAAAGACCTGTTTGACAAATTCACCGCAAAGGACCCGAACGGCGTCGTAGAGGTTTTCGATCTACGCGAGTTCAAGAGTGAAATCGCAACCTACGGGCAGGCGTATATCGCCGTCCTGAAGGAGATTCGCTCCAAGCTGAAATCGGCGACGACAGACGGTCAAATAAACAACATCCTTAATGCGTCGCATAAGCTCAGTCGCTTGGATACCATTCACCTGAAGGTCGGCGATTCCGACGGCAGTGACCAGCTTATTCTACTCGCTCCTACACAGCCTATCAGGCTGATGTGGTTACTCCAATACCAGCAGCTTCTTTTTTCGTGGGCTGAGAAACTGGATGGCGTTTCTGAAACCGAGGCTGCCGCGATGGTCAGCCGTGAGGCACATGAACGGATCACCTCTCTCAATATTCCTCCCGCACTGGCATTCAAGCCCGGCGAGATTTACGTAAACTCCGACAACCTGGACATCTACTGGAGCATCCTGCCCAGTGGCGCGACAACTGACGTGCGCAAAGCGGTCAGCACGCTTCAGCGGCTGCTCGGTTACAAACTCAACCAAGGCGAGATCACCGTCATCACAGCCGCCCAAATTGCAGACCGCATCTGGCGTTATTTGAAGCATCACCCTTACGTGACGACCTTGCGCGTTGATGTCATCAACCCTGGCGACGGCCTGCTGGTATTGAACGCTATACGGGAAATCCAGCAGCGCGAGGAGTTCAAACAGCTGAACTACGACCTAGCATTCTACGCGGACCAGCGCTACGAGATAATGGGCAGCGCCTTCGATGAGATGACGGAGGGCGCTACGCTCGCGGAAGGCAGCCAGCCGGACGTGGATGAAGAATTGCTTCGGCCGAACACGAACCCACTTTTCCCGAAGCTGACCTTTTCGAAGCGCAAGGTTACGGAGGCCGACTGGCGAAAGACGGAGCTTCGCGAAGCGCATATCACGATCCTAATCGACCGCTTCTCGACAAAAGTCCACACGCGCCAGACGCAGCCGCCGCCCGGCAGTTTCTGCCTGCACAATTTACTGGCCGAGTACCGGGCAGATTTCGATGTAAAGGGAGACTCAGCAACTTGGTCGCGGAAGGTGGTTCCCAACCAGAACTCCGAACTGTTGGCCAGCGACACTTGCGCGGAGGCGCTCTTCGAGGCCGTTGATAACGTCACGCGCCTCTCCGCCTGTTACTTCGACTGGGGCAACTCCCTCGGGCGTGTGCCGGCGATCCAGTTAGAGCTTTCTGACACTGACAAGCACCTCATAAACCATATCCACGAGCATTCGGATTGGGTGTTCACTATCGACCGCAACTTCGGCATCGAATATTTCGATAATCCCCGAACGGGGGGCGGCGCCGTCAGGAGCTACCTGATCGACTACAGCCCAGAGTTTCTCGATGGCGTCGGCCATCGGCTTATCATTTCGACCTTCTGGTTGTCGGAAATCGAAGGGATCATTACTGACGGCCTGCGGAAAATGGGCGTTCCAGGCACAGGCTTCCATGCCACGCAGATTCTCGATGTCCTCAAATCCATCTCAGGCCGACTGGCACTGAAGCTCATCAACAATCCCAAGGAGGCCAAGGAGATCATCGGGCTTGCGCTCACACGCCTCCTCCTTCAGGACAATGGCGAGCTAAAAACCGGGGTTCTTATCCCGGTTGATTCGCATGTTGACCTGTTCGCCGACCACAAGCGCACCGCGGACGACTCCAACATTCGGCTGCAAAGGACCGACCTGATTCATGTCCAGGCACGGGACGGGAAACTGGTTCTGCGCCTTATCGAGGTCAAGTACCGCAGCAATATCGGCGGCGCTGGTGAGGACATGATTCTCAAGGAAGCCATTGTCAGCAAGAACGCAGACACCCGCAAAGTGCTCGAAACCCGTTTCGTCCCGAAGACGGACAAGGATCGCCTTGATCGCGAGTTGCAGAACAAAGAACTGGCAAACCTCATCCACTTCTACATGGAACGCAGCCGGCGTCACGGCCTCCTTGAGGACTCTCCGGCAGGCACGGCGGCTCTCTTGGAGGCCATCCGCAAAATTGAGGATGGCTCGTTTGATGTGGTTTTTAGGAAGGCCGGTTACATCTACCACACGGAGGGCTTGAGTAAACCGATGGAGACCTACAAGGACAACGAGGTTTTCATCGTGGGTCACGCACGTATTTTGGAGTTGCTGGGGATCCAAGAAGAGCCGCCTGAGGCGCCTCCGGCAACGGTCGAGCCGACTCCGCCGGCCGCACTGAAGCCCGCTTCAGTAACCCCGGCAGCCAAGCCTCCGGCTAAGCCTCTCTTCGAACCGGCGCCAAAGAAACCGCAAGTACCGCCTACGGCACTGCCCGCTTCGCCTGCAAGTTCGGCTTCGGCCATGACGGCCGACTCTGTGCCGCCAGCGGCCAAACAGCAACCCGCAAGCCAGCCTTACGAATTGCGCCTACCCCTCGGCAAGAGCGCGGACACCGGCAGGACCGTTTTCTGGGACCCAGTGACGAGCACCCCGAAGAAGCTAACCAATCAGCATATCCTCATTGTCGGCAAGAGCGGGGCGGGCAAGACGCAGACGGCTAGCGCACTATTGTGGGAGCTTACAAAGGCCGGTGTACCTTCGATTATCTTCGATTTTCAAGGCGAATATATCTCGGGCAAACTTACCAGCGCTGACGGCACAACCTTCCTCGATTGTACGCAGGCCAAAGTTCTCGACGCAGCAGATGGCATCAATGTAAACCCGCTAGAAGTGCCAATCGACCCGCATAGCGGCAAGAAACAGAACTACGTCAAGGTCGTTTACCAGGTCGCCAACAGCCTCGCAAAAATCTTTGGGCTTGGCGATATCCAGCACGCCATCCTGCGCGACGCCATTAGCCAGGCTTTTGTCGCTCTCGGTTTCAGTCCCAACGATAAACAGTCCTGGCAGAAACAAGCGCCTAATTTTTCGGCCGTCTGGACGATTTTGAAGCACATGGAGAAAGAGATCGGTGGCAATGTACGAAACCTCAACTTGCGCGTCCAGCCGCTCTTTGAAACGGGCGTCTTCCCTGACAACCCGGACCCGCGCGGTTTCGAAGCGATTCTTGAGGAGCCGCACGTGCTGCGGCTTTCAAACCTCGCGACCGTCGAGTTAATGGTCGCCGTCAGCCGTTTCGTTCTTCAGAAGATTTACTCCGACATGCTTGCCAAAGGCCCTACGCACGCCATGCGCGTTTTTGCCGTCGTAGACGAAGCACACAAACTCTCTTACGAGGAGACGCTCACCGAGTTGATCCGCGAGGCCCGCAAATATGGCGTCGGTATCCTGCTGGCTTCGCAAAGCGTCAAGGATTTCGACCGCGTGGTTTTCGATATGGTCGGTACAAAAATCGCGCTCCAGTTGGAAGGCGAGGATGCGAAGGTAATGTCGGAAAATCTCGGTCTCGTAGACAAGCAGGAGCGCGACATCGCTCGACAGTTGATCCTCAACCAAGCGCCTCACGTCGCGCTGATTCGTAGCAACCACTTTGAACCTTACATCCAGGTGGAGATCGTACCGTTCTACAAAAAGAAGGGCTGAAGCCAGACCGGTCGCTATGGAGCCGTCAGCCTAAACGTTTCCGCGCTTTCTGCTGTTGGCACTCTTGACAAACTCTCGTATCCTGCGACGCTCGGGAGGAGAGAGTCAATCGACGACAATTTCTGGAAAGACGCGGAAATCATTCACCAATACACTCGCGCCCAGGCAATCGAACCCGTCAGCCGATCCATGCGAATCGCTCTGGTAACCACGCTGTTGTTGCAGATGGCTACGGTTGCGACTGCGCAGCAGCCTTCTGCAAATCCGCAATCCGTAATCCGCAATCCAAAACCCAGTCCCGCGGCGCGCCAGAAGCTGGTGATGAAGGACGGCAGCTATCAGTTCGTCCGCGGCTACCAGGTGGTGGGCGACCGCGTGCGCTATTACAGCATCGAGCGTGACGAGTGGGAAGAGGTGCCTGCTTCGCTCGTCGATTGGAAGGCCACCGAGGCCACCAACCGGAACGAAGAAACCGAGGTGCTGGGCCGCGCTCAGCAGGCCGGCAAGGAATACAGCGAGAGCCAGGCCGATCCGAAACAGTTCCTGGGCCCGGAAATCGCCCCCGGAGTGTTCATCCCCGATGAGGACGGCATCTACATCCTCAAGGCC
>Ga0315284_10010655_pt1 | contig 13092 bp, 10 predicted proteins | sample YL17G09_16_MG_FD_203696 | JGI IMG/M metagenome (GOLD analysis project Ga0315284, IMG submission 203696) | Sediment microbial communities from Yellowstone Lake, YNP, Wyoming, USA - YL17G09_16 | ecosystem: Environmental > Aquatic > Freshwater > Lake > Sediment | place: USA: Wyoming | collected... | reverse complement strand
CCGCATCCACGGCATAGAAATGGGGGGTCGGGTGCTTGCCGTCCCACATGGGATCGGCGGCGCCGTCGGGGAGCTCAACTTCGCGCTTGTAGGCGGCGGCGAGCCAGAGACTGACGGCGTCGCCGCAGGAGGCGTCGAGGCGGAGTGCGTATTCACAGCAGCGCAGGGCCATATCCTCGTTGAAGACCGGAGCAGGAACATTCGTCTTGTCCAGGCCCCGTTCGGTCCAGGACCACATGTACCCGACGCTGTTTCCGGGCTCGGCAATGATGGACGCCTTGTCGTAATAGAAGCGGTCGGCCAGATCGTAGAAAAGCTGGGCGGCGCTAAGCTCGGAGGCGTTGGGGACGTTGAGGCGAAGAAGGGCCTCGCGAGTGGCGGACTTGACAGCATCGGGCGTTTCCTTGCTCTGAAGGACGCGGACGAGGAAGGGAATGGCGTTGTCGTACCCGATGTCGCCAAGCGCGGAGACAACCCAGAGGAGCGTGTTCCAGTCCTTCATCTCGGTCGCGGCAACGAGAGGGTTGAGCGCCTTCTGCCCAAGGTCGCGCAGGGCGCTGCGGATGGCGATATGCTGCGGTTTCCTGGCGGGGTCGCGGAGGTAGCTGATCATGATGGGCACGGCCAACTCACCGCTCTGGCGGAGTTGTTCCATGGCCAGCGCATAGGCGCGCGCATTGACAGAGAGACGTGCGATGTTGGCCTGAATGAACGCGGGGTCGGCCCGGCGGGACTGCTTGGCCTTGTTGAACAGGCCAAGAAGCTTGGCCGAAGAGTCCTTCAGTTCCGGGACGCGCTGCCAGGAGAGGAGTCGTTCGTAGAGCTCCACCCGGCGCTCGGCGGGAAGGACACGGTTGCGGCTGGCGACGACGGATTCGAAGGCATCGAGCTTCGCCAGAGGATCGGCCGGGCTGGCGAGCACCTTGGCGGCCTCGGCCTTAGCCAGGTCGTAGCGGGCAACGGAGGCGTAGTGCCAGAAGTCCTCCGCCAGACGTACGAGTTCAGGATTGGCCGGCGCGGGTTCGGCGGGCGCGGCGGGTTGAGTCGCCGGGGCCGTTGCCTGTCCCAACAAAGGACGCACCAGCGGGACAGGGGAGATCGCGAAAGCGGCCATGGCAACCGCGAGGAGCAGACGAGGCAATCGCATCATGATGCTGGCCTCCAAAGGTGAGAGACTCGATGACGCCATCAGCAGGCCCGGGCGCCCCAGCGCAAGCTGGCGTCCGGGCACGGCAGCTCCGCACACGTCCGCAGCCAGTGCCAGCGACAGTCACGGCGTATGGAGCAAAGTCCACGGGGAGGAGAATAAGTATTGACGCCAGCGGAGTCAAGGAAGCCGCGGGCACGCTCCGCGTAGCGGCGCGACCGCAGTGTCCGCCCCCTTCATCCCGACAGAGAACCTTCTGTGCCTCGGTTCTCTCCGGAGTCTGGCCGCGCCCGTAGAGTCTGCCACCGCCCCTGCTCCTCTGATCTGTGATGCGTCGTCATGTCAGCTCGCTCCCTGCATTGCGGCTCGCTCGTGGCTCAGCTCTCCCTTGTCGCTTCCACTCGGCAACATCGCTATCCTCTCCGCGACATACCATGAGGATCCCCGAGCTATGCAAAGCAAGACCCATCTGGCCGACCTACTCATCATGAAGAAGCGGATCAAACTGGGCGACAGCCCCGTTCTTTTTGACAACCCCTTCGGTCGCCACTCGCTGGAGACCGATTGGCAGATCCGGACGGCCCAGTGGTGGATCGACGGCGAGTGGCTCACCGGCCGGAACCCGGCCAACTCGCCGGGAATGGTCACATCGCGCACGAGCTTCTTCGGGAACGTGCTGCTGGAATTCGAGGCCCGGACGGTGCCGCCGTCCACCCATGACATCAACTGCATGTGGAATGGCAGTTGGGATGAGCAGAGTAACACGCGGTCGGTCGCATACGTGGCGGGCCTCCAAGGATGGTGGGAAGGCAAAGTGGGGTTTGAGAAGGCCCCGGAGTACAAGCTGAACGCGGCCAGCCCCCTGTTCGTGTTCGAGCCCGGACGGATCTACCGCATGCAGGCCGGAAGCGTCGACGGGCACGCGTTCGTTCTTGTGGATGGGGGGCTGGTGCTGGAGGTGACCGACCCCGACCCGATTGACAGCAGCCGGTATGGGCTGGTGGGGTTCGAGGCGTATGCGAGCATGATCCAGATCCGCAGGCCCACGATCCGGCAGATCGCCTGGGAGCCGCGGGCGCTGTCGTACGGACCGGAGTTCTGAGCAAGGTCCCAGGCCCGGGCCCCATGCCTTGATTGCTTTCCCCGGCGGGCCTCATTACACTGCCCCGTCTTATGAAAGCGGAACGGCGGCACGAACTACAGACCAACACGCTCGCATTGTGGCTGCGCTGGAGAGCTCCCCAGCTTCTCGAGCAATACGGAACGCGAATTCTGCTGGGAGTGATCGTACTGGCCCTGGCGATCGTGCTGATCCGCTATCGGATCAACGCGCCCAAGGTGGCGGCCGCGGAAGCGACGATCAAGCTTGAGCAGGCACGGCAGCTCATCGCGGAGCTGAAGGCCGGCGCCTTGCCCGGTCAGGTGTCGCAGGCCCTGCAGCTGATCATGGAGGCGCTCGATCGGTCGGACAATCCGGTGATTCATGCGGAAGGATATCTGACCCTGGGAGACTATTACTGGAATCTCGCGAGCTACCCGGAGGTGCCGGAAGTGCCAGGTCAACCGGGGCAGAAGCCCGACCTCCCGCATGATGAGCTTCTGGCCAAAGCCGAGGACGGGTACAAGAAGGCGTTGGCGGCCCAGACGGAGCGAGCCCACCTTGTGGCGACGGCTCAGCTCGGGCTGGCGGTGGTGGCCGAGCAACTCGCTTTTGAGATGGATCGCAAGGCCACGGGCGCAGCGACGCGCCGAAACGATCACTGGGCACTGGCCAAGGAGCACTACCAGGCCGTGGTGAACCTGCCCGGCGTGGCGCAGGTGCAGAAGGACCTTGCCCAATGGCACATCGGTCAACTGGCCCAGCTTCAGGAGCCGGTGTGGCTGGTTCCCCCGGAGCCGATGGTGCCTGCCACGCAGACCTCCAGCACGCAGGCTGCGACGCAGCCCATGGTGAGCGCGTCGAGCGTGCCGGCGACGATGTCGACGTCGAACACACCCGCCACGCAGCCGGCGCGGTAAACTAGAAACATGGTGCCCCAGCGGTTTCCCCTACCCGACGATTCTGCGCCGAGCGACAAGCCGCAAGGCCTGCCGCCTCCGGAGGCGGCAGGCGACGAGGCGGATGAGGATCAGGAGCATTTCCGCTTCCGCGTGAGCAGGGACCTTACGCGCCGGGTCGACCAGTACCTCACAGACCGGGTATCGTATCTGTCGCGTTCGGGAGTCCAGCGGCTGATCGACGAGGGACTCGTCAAGGTCAACGGAAAGGTCATCAAGGCAAGCTACCACCCCAAAGCCGGGGACATTGTCGAGATGGTGGCGTCACCCCAGCCGGTCAACGAGATCATCCCTGAGCCTATCCCGCTGGACATCGTATACGAGGACGATCAACTCCTCGCTTTGAATAAACAGGCTGATCTGATGGTGCATCCGGCGCGCGGAAAGTGGACCGGGACGCTGGTCAACGGCCTGGTGCATTACGGAAGGAAGTGGAGCACGGTGAACGGAGCGTGGCGGCCTGGGATTCTGCATCGGCTGGACCGGAACACGACAGGGATCATGTTGGTGGCCAAGAGCGACGAGGCGCATTGGCGACTGGCTCGGCAATTTGAGAATCGGACGATCGAGAAGACGTATCTCGCTGTCATAGAGGGTGTTATGCCGCTCTTGGGGGATGTGATCGACATGCCGATCGGCAGAGACCGCTACGCCCGCGAGAAACAGGCGGTCAGAAAGGTCGAGCACGGGGGGCGGCCGGCCGTGACACGCTACGAGGTGCTCGAGACGTTCGATCGCGGGCGGGCGGCGGGCAGTACGCCGGGACGATATGCGATGCTCAGGCTCTCACCAAAGACGGGGCGGACGCATCAGCTTCGCGTGCACCTCTCAGCTAGAGGTTTCCCGATAGTCGGCGACACGATGTACGGCGGGCGAGTTTTCGAGAGTGAGGGTTTTTGCATGCGGCGGCAGGCTCTGCACGCGTACGAGATCTCGTTTGTGCATCCTGTGACTCTGCAGCGGATGACCCTGCAAGCCCCCCTGCCAGACGATCTTAGCGATTTGCTGGAGATTTTGCGTTCGGGGCAGCATTAACTAATCGGGACTTGGGGAGTATAATCTCTGTCTGTGCACGTGGCCAACTTTACTAGGGAAAGGAACCGCCAATGCTCAATAACCTGTTCGCGAACGCCCAGATCACTTCCACCTTGGCATGGGGCATGCCTGGAGGGGCAGAGTGGATCCTGATCGCCGTTGTCGGGCTCTTAATCTTCGGCAAACGTCTGCCGGAGGTGGGCCGGAGCCTGGGGAAAGGAATCGTGGAATTCAAGAAGGGCCTGAAAGGGGTGGAGGATGAAGTTGAGGAGGCGTCTAGTGCTCCGGCCCGGACATCGCAGGCACAGATTCCACAGGCGTCCGCGCCGGCGACGCTGCCGCCTGCGGCCAAGTTCGACCCGTACACGGGCAAGCCGATTGGCGAATCCGCAGAGGTCGCTCAGGCGGACACGGGCAAAGCCGGCTCGTAGATTCCGTCTAATCTAAGTGCGATATCAAGCTGACGGGCCATCCCGCTTCAACGAATGGCTCGGCTGCTTTCGGAACGAAAGAGGCTTCCCCATCTCATCCGACCGCCGGGCACGGCAGCGAAAAATTCCTGAGGGTTTTTGCTGGCGGTATTGAAGGGCCGATGGTATTGTGGTATACTAGTGTTGCGTCGAGAGTTACACCATATGGGAGGCCACCATGATCCGGAAGACAGCGCTCGCGTTAATGTTGGGCAGTGTGCTGACTCTGGCTGGAACTGCCTGGGGCGCCGGTCCCAACGCAGCGGCCAAGGCCGCATTGAATCGTACCATCCCCGCCATCAACTTCACGAATGTGACGTTGCGTGACGCAGTCGATTTCTTGCGTGACGTCGGCAACGTCAACGTGCAGGTGAACTGGAAGGCGGTGGAGGCTGCAGGCGTAACCCCGGACACCATCGTCAACATCAAACTACGCCAGGTGACGCTCCGTAAAGTCCTTAATCTTCTCCTCACCGAGGTCGCCGGCGGGCCGACGCTCACCTTCTACGTCGATGAGGGCGTCGTCGAAGTGACCACGAAGGTGATCGCCGACGAGCAGTTGTTCACTATTGTCTATCCCGTGCAGGATCTGCTTATTGAGCCGCCGGAGTTCGTCATACCCGAATTTGACCTTGGCAGCAGCGGCGGCGGCGGCGGCGGCGGCGGGTACGGCGGGAGCGGAGGCGGAGGAGGAGGTAGCTACGGCGGCGGGCGAGGAGGCGGCGGCGGCAGCCGCGGGGGCGGCGGCAGCTACGGCGGCGGGCGCGGCGGAGGAGGAGGCAGCTATGGTGGTGGCGGTGGAGGCAGCTATGGTGGCTCCGGCGGCTCCGGCGGCGGTATGTTCGGCAGCTCCAACACCAACACCCAGACTAAAGAGAAAGACGCCAAGGCTAAGGAACTCATTGAGCTTATTAAGGAAACCGTTCAGCCAGATACCTGGAAGGACACCGGCACCGGCAAGTCTTCCATCCGCTTCTTCAACGGCAACCTGATCGTGACGGCCCCGCGTTCGGTGCATGAGGAAATCGGTGGGCCAATCGACTAGACTTCTCTTGTCCGAGAGTCCATCGGGGCGGTCTGCAGACCGCCCCTTCTTTATGCGCTGGCGGATACACCCCCGCACGCTTGCGAACGAGCACCGGACGATGGAGAATCGGAAACATGAGCTACGAACTGGGCGTTGTCGGTGCGGGGAACATGGCAGAGGCAATCGTTCGCGGAGTGCTAACGGCAAAGGTGCTCGGGGCCAACCAGATTATCGTCGCGGATGTGTCGGCGCAACGGCGAGAAGCGTTTCAAAACGGGCTGGGGATCCGGGCCGTTGATGACAATGCGGAGGCGGCGCGCGAATCGAGAATGGTGCTCCTCAGCGTCAAGCCACAGCAGGCGGCGGGGGCGATGGCGGGCATGGGGCAGGTGATGAGCGCCGACACACTGGTGGTTTCGATCATGGCGGGGGTTTCGTCGGCGGCGATTGAGAGACATCTGGGGGCTGGGAAGGCGTGGCGGATCGTGCGGAGCATGCCGAACACGCCGATGCTGGTTGGGGAGGGGATGGTGGTGATCTCGGGGGGGCGGAATGCGAAGGCGGAGGATTTGGCGGCGGCGCGGAGGATTTTTGGGGCGGCCGCGACGGTTTTGGAGCTGCCGGAAGAGAAGATGGATGCGGTGACGGCGATGAGCGGGTCTGGGCCGGCGTACTTTTTCTATCTGGTGGAGCAGATGGTGAAGGCTGGGGTGGAGATGGGGCTGACGGGGGAGCAGGCGCATTTGCTGGCGACGCGGACGGCGGCGGGAGCGGCGAAGATGATGGTGAGCTCGAAGGATTCGCCGGCGGAGTTGAGGCGGAAGGTGACCAGCCCAAATGGGACGACGCAGGCGGCGATTGAGACGATGGAGGGGCGAGGGGTTGGGGAGGGGATTGTGGCGGGGGTGAAGCGGGCGGCGGAGAGGGGGCGGGAGTTGGGGAAGTAAGCTCGTTGATCGTTGGCTGTTCGTCGTCATCTGTTGGCTGTCATCTGGTGCAAGAGGTGGGGGCGTCGTGCATGGTTGTCTGAGCGGCGCTATATTCAGATTGCCAATGTGGGAGGTATCGCATGAGCTCCGGGCTGGTTGACCAGATTGTCGGCGAGATGCAGGCGCGCAGTTCGGAGGAACTACTGCCGATCTGGGTGCAAAATGATCGTGACATCTGGTCGGAGGAGGCGTTTGCGGCGATCAAGGTGGTGCTGGAGGGACGCGGGGTAGCGATTCCAGCGCAGGGGCCGGCGATTCGCAACGCACAGACGGCGCGCACGGCGGCAGACGAGATGTGGCTGCCATGGGCGAGGTGGCTATTGATGGTCGGGGTAGTCTCTCTTGTGGCTCAGGTGGCACTTGAGTTTGCGCAGCTCTATCAGGACTGGCGGCTTGTTTTGGAAAGGGCGGGGTTCACATGGGATATCCTGCGCGAGCTTCTGAAGTACTCTGCTGGCGTGTACCGCGTGGAACTGCCGTTGCAGTTCGCGGGTATTGCGGTGATGCTCTGGTGCCGGAGGAAGACCAGTGCCGGGCGGTATGCACTGCTTGCATACTGCTGGACCGCGATTGGCGTCAACTTGTTCTTCATCGGTCGAATGCTGGTCTACGGTATCTGCTGGGGGGAGACCTGGTGGGGAGACAGAATGGCGGGTCTGCGGGTGCAGATGATGGTGTTCCCGGGCATCGCATTGCTGTTTTTCACACGATCTCAGGTCAAGGATGTGTTCGAGTCATCAACGCGCGGCTTTCCTCCTGACATGCAGCCCGGCATTCCGAGGCACGCGCGCGATGAGAGCGTCGGTACGCGATAACGGGCGTTACGCGGGGAGGATGTGGACGCGGCGGCCGTCGACTTTTAGGCGGTTTTGGTGGAAGAGACGAATGGCTTCGGGATAGGCGAGTTTTTCCTCCTCAAAAACCCGATGGGCCAGGGTCTGGGGGGTGTCGTCGTCCATCACCGGACAGGTGCGCTGCACAATGATCGGGCCATTGTCGTATTGCTCATCAACGAAATGCACGGTGCACCCGCTGATCCTGCAGCCATGATCGAGAACGGCCTGGTGGACGCGGTGGCCGTACATTTCTTTGCCGCCGAAGCTCGGCAGCAGGGCCGGGTGAATGTTCATGGCGCGGCCGCGGTATTGGGCAGGCAGGGCCAGGAGGCAAAGCCATCCGGCAAGACAAACCAGCTCGACGCCGGCGTCATCGCAGAGCCTGAAGACCTCCTGGCTGAAGGCTTCGACACAGGAGTACCGCTTGCGGTCGACGACGAAACTCATGATCTGGGCGTTGGCCGCGCGATGGATCGCCATGATCCCTGGGCGCGACGCGATCACGACCTTGACCTGTGCATCCAGTTCGCCGGCCGCGATCCTGTCGATGAAGTTCTGGAGTGTCGTGCCGCCACCGCTGGCCAGAACAGCAAGCTTGATTGCGGATGTGCTCATGAGAACACACTCTACCCACCCTTCCGCACGAATCCACACCAAAAGCCGGGGCCATCGGCCCTTCTCGCCCATTCGCGAGGATTCGTGGGCAGCTCGCTACTTCATCACCGCGCGGATGGCGGCGGCGTCGCGCGCCGTGAGATCGGGGTATTGCGCGTCCTGACCGACATCCGGCCGCCGTTTCCAGCTTCGCGCACACGCCTTGTACGTCTCCCGCCGATCGACCACTTTCACCTCGACATCGCCCGATCCCTTGCCGGCAAAGCTGTGACAGCCGGCGCCGACGACGTCCTCCAGGTCCGCGCCATAGGCCGCCAGCCGCCCGCGCAGGGCCGGATCATCGACCAGGTAAATCACCTCGCCGTCGAGCGCCTTGTTCATCCCCTTCTCCTTCTTCAGGGCGTCCAGTTGCAGCAGCGCCACATGGCGCAAGTCCATCAGCATCTTCCATTCCCGTCGCTGCTCCTCCGACACGGCCTGACCCGATGGTTTCGGAAGCAGCGACAGATGAACGCTGGGCAGATCCGCATCCTCCGCCGGTTTGTGCCTGATGTGCTCCCAGGCTTCGTCAGCCGTGAACACAAGCATCGGCGCAAGAAGCTTCGTCAGCACCACCGCGATACGACGCATCACGCTCTGGCTTCGACGCCGCAACGGGGAATCGGGCAATTCGCAATAGAGCCGGTCCTTCATCGCGTTCCCATACACAGCGCTGATCTGCACCGCGCAGAAGTCGTGCAGCAGCCGGAAAACACGGTGAAGCCGATAGCCGTCATAGGCCGCCGTCACATCCGCGATGAGTTGATCCGTCTCGGCCAGAACCCAGCCGTCGAGGCTGTTCTGCGGGACATCGCACGCGTCCGCGGCCGGGTCAAAGTCGTACAGATTCGACAGCAGGTACCGCAGCGTGTTGCGGATCTTGCGGTACTTATCGCCAAACTCCTTGATGATCTGCGGGCTGGCGGGAACGTCGTTCTGATAGTCGACGCTGCAGCACCAGAGCCTCAGCAGATCCGCTCCGTGGCGATCGACTTCCTGCATCGCCGTCACGTACTCCTTGTCGCTCTTGCTGACCTTCGTGCCGTCCGGCTTGACCACGAAGCCATGGGTGAGGACCTGTTTGAAGGGCGGAACGCCGGTGGCGCCCAGGCTGACCAGCAGAGAAAGCTGGAACCAGCCGCGGTGCTGATCGGACCCCTCAAGGTACATCTCGCAGGGGAACTTCAGCTCCGGCCTCGCGCGCAGCACGGCATTCGAGCTGCTGCCGCTCTCAAACCAGACGTCGAAAATATCCTGCTCCTTGCGGAGCCTCTCCTTGGGAAACTCTGGTCCAGGGTCGTAATCGCCGAGCATCTCAACGGCGCTGCCCGTAAACCAGGCACTGCTGCTTTTCGCCGAAAAATACCGAGCGACGGCCCGCACCGACTCCGCCGTGAGAAGCGCCCGCCCCTGCTCGTTGTAGAAGACGGGAATGGGCAGGCCCCAGGCGCGTTGGCGGGAGATGCACCAGTCGGGGCGGGATTCGAGCATGCCGCGCATTCGGTTGCGCCCCCATTCGGGTATAAACTCGATCCTGCTGTCAGCAAGATACGCAAGGCCAGGATCGAGCTTACGATTGAGCTCCTTCAGTTGGTCCGGGGTGGCCTGTCTGGCAAATGGATCAATCCCAGCTTTCTCGTCCGCCATCCCCTCCCGCCACGCCTCTTCCTGTACGCGTCTATCACGTTCGATGATCTGGTGCTGCACCTCCGTCTGGGGCATGTGCGGATTGAAGCCCACCGCAGTCATCGCTCGCTGCCGAAGACTCCAGGGCATCATCCCCGCAGGGTCGCCTGGCAGGTTGAACGGCTTGTTCATGTCGATGAACCATTGCTCGGTCGCGCGAATGATGACCGGTTTCTTGCTCCGCCAATCGTGAGGATAGCTGTGTGTGATCTTCGTCTCGTCGAAAAGCAAATCCGACTCGCGGAGCTTGCCGATGATGACGGGATTCGCGTCGAACACGAGCATCCCACGGATCCATTCGGGAACAGTGTCGTCAAATCGGCCGTTGTGCAGCACCGGGCAATAAACATCCAGGCCATTCACCACGCCCGTGGCATAGTCGTCTTCACCGTGGCCTGGGGCGGTGTGAACCAGCCCCGTGCCATCCGTCGTGGTGACGTACAGCGCGGGAAGGATGCGCCCCCGGCGATCGATGAATGGATGACTATACTCGAGCCCCGCCTCCACCATCTCCCGGCCTGTCGTCGTGCCCAGCACCTCGAATCCCTCCACGCCGCGCCGGCCCCTGAGCACGTCGTTCACGAGGTCCTCGGCTACCACCCCCAGTCGCTCCTGCCCGCCCCGCGTGTACCGCACCAGCGCGTAACGCACCTCCGGATGCACCGCGATGGCCAGGTTCCCGGGCAGAGTCCACGGCGTCGTCGTCCACACCAGGAACACCACGGGCATGCTCCCCGCTGAGGCCGGCAACCCACTGAATGCCGAACGCGCTCTGGCCGAATCCGCCGCCGGAAACTCCACGTAGATGCTCGTGTCCTCCACGTCCTTGTATTCCAGCTCGGCGTCCGCCAGCGCCGTCTGGTTCGAGATCGACCACGGGACGGGCTTGAGCTTCTTGTAGACCAGGTCGTGCTCCACGAAGCGAGCGAAGACTTCAAGCGTGCATGCTTCGTACTCGGGGGCCATCGTCAGATAAGGCTTGTCCCATTGCCCGAGGATGCCCAGACGCTGAAACTGCACCGACTGAATCCGGGCGTATTCGGCGGCGTACTCGTAGCACCGCTGGCGGACCTGGGCAACCGTCATCTGGCGGAGCCTGGAGCCGAGTTTCTCCTGGATCTTGTGCTCAATGGGCAGACCATGGCAATCCCAGCCGGGGACATAGGGGGTCTGAAAGCCCTGCATCGAACGAAATCGCTGCACGACATCCTTGAGGGTCTTGTTGATGAGATGGCCCAAGTGGATGTCGCCGTTCGCGAAGGGCGGGCCATCGTGCAGGACCCAGCGCGGACGATCTTTGCGGGCCTCCATGAGTCTCTCGTAGAGTCGCATCTGCTGCCATCTCTGGAGACGCGGGGGCTCGTTGAGCACGAGCTTGGCCTCCATGGGAAAGGCAGTCTGCGGAAGGTTGAGCGTTTGCTTGTAGCTGTTCTTGCCGGTTTGTTCACTCATGGCACTTGCCTGTCTTCTCCTGCACAGTCTGCTCAGTCGCAGCAGACCGGGCCTTCTACTTTAGCGGAAGCCCCTTCCATCTTCGAGCTAGCGTTGCGTACCAGGTTAATCGACCTCCATCCACCGAGGCGAAAGCGTATGAGCATGAACAGCCCCAACGCAATCCCATAGGCGGTCGCGGAAATCCACGGCCCGGCCATGCCCAGACCCGGCACAAAACGGGCCATGACATACCCGCCCCCCAGCGTCAGACTCCAGTTGAGTATGCCCGTCACGATCGCCGGCACAAGCGTGTCTCCGGCGCCCCGAAGCGCTCCGATGTAGATGATGTACATCGCGTCGAAGCACTGGTAGACCGCCGCGAAGACCAGCAGAACCGTCCCCATGCGATGCACTTCCGGATCGCTCGTGAACAGGCTCATCAGGGGACCGCGCCCAAAAAAGTAGACCAGGCCGCAGATCCCCATGTACATCACCGACAAGGCAAAACCCAGATGCGCCCGGCGAGACGCCAGATCGGCCCGCCCCGCTCCGATGTGCCTGCCCACCAGAGCGGTCACCGCCGTACCGATCCCGATCGCCGGCATGAAGCTGACCGACATGAAGCGGAACACGTACGTGTTGGCGGCCATCGCCTTGTCGCCGAGGAATGCGATGATCCAGGCGGCGAACAGGCCCCAGGCGAGCACATCGACGAGGTATTGAATGCCCGAAGGAACGCCGGTCGCCAGCAGTGTTCTCAACTCACGGGTCCTCAGTCGCCATCCGCCGACGTTGTAGGTCCGCCGCACCATGGGACGGGTCACAAAGTACACCAGCGTGAGCATCTCCACCGTCACGCCGATGTTCTGCGCCCAGGCCGCCCCGGCAACGCCCATCCGCGGCACGCCCAGCCACCCCAGCACCAGAAGGCATGCCGCCCCGACATTCACGGTGACGCCCGCGAGTGCGGATATCAGCACGTATCGGGGCCGGTCCACCGCCAGGAGGAACTGCCCCATCGCCGCCCCCGCGAACTTGACCACCGAGCTCAGGACCACGATGCGAAGGTAAAGCTGCTCCATGTGAAGCAGGCTTGCAGAATGCCCGAAACCCGCAAAGGCCCGCTCGACCAGCAGCACCATCGGAAACAGCAATGCCGAGTAAAACACCCCGAACCAGATCCCTTGCCATAGATAGGACCCGCACGCCAGCAGGTCCCGCCGCCCGAAGTTTTGGCTCACCAGCGTGTTCACCAACGCCAGCACCCCCATCCCGAAGCTGATGGCCGACCAGGCGAATATGCCGCTGTTGCTCGCGGCGGTCGCCGCTTGGTCGCTGATTTGCGCCAGCAGCCACGTGTCGATGAACTGCATCACCGTGTACGAGGCCATCTGGGCAACCGTCGGTATCGCCAGGAGAACGAGTTCCGCCAACGGGCCTCGTTCCCTCCGGTCGCAGCCTGGATGATCACGTGCCGCCTGCATGTTCAGTCACAATCCCGACGAGCGGGCGGCCTTTAGCACTACAGCGCTAATCTGGCTCAAGATTTTCGAGCGACCTCTCCGATGAACCATTCATCAGACAAGGAGGTCGCCCATGACTGCGGAGCAGATCACCGGCCTGGGGCCGGCGTTCACATCGTACCTGGATTTGTTCAAGCGTTTCTTTGTCACCCGCAACACCTTTGGACATCTGGGCATCTACTGCCGCGGACTGCTCAGCGATCTGGCCCGCAAAAGCGTGGAGCCCATCGCGC
>Ga0315284_10010654_pt1 | contig 13092 bp, 3 predicted proteins | sample YL17G09_16_MG_FD_203696 | JGI IMG/M metagenome (GOLD analysis project Ga0315284, IMG submission 203696) | Sediment microbial communities from Yellowstone Lake, YNP, Wyoming, USA - YL17G09_16 | ecosystem: Environmental > Aquatic > Freshwater > Lake > Sediment | place: USA: Wyoming | collected... | reverse complement strand
GGGGTTGCCGGAAGTGACTGACCCCTAACTTCCAATGCCCACTTTTGCCACTTTGCCCACCTGGCGGCTGCCTAGCACCCAAAAAAAATTGCCGCGACCCTCGCTTCGCTCGGGATAAGACTAACTTCTAAATCCTAACCACTCATAACTCATCTTCTTTGCCCATGACTCAGCGACTGCAGCGACCGCCAATGTCCGTGTACACGGCCGAGGGAGCGTGGGACACGCGCAGGGACCATCGCCCGCTTTGCGAGCCAAGGCCCCAGTTACCGCCGCGGAACGCACCGCGCAGAGTTGACGCATACCACTGGAAATCCCCGTTATTCGATACGGTGGCCCCGTTGCCGCTACTACGAGCAAATCCACGCAGCAAATCATAGATGGTCCCAAACGGTAAATTGTTCGTAGCGTTGAGCGTCCGCCCCGTCCACAACCCATCCACCCCGTTGTCAAAGCCAGCGGTCGTATACTCCTGCCCCGAGGTCCATTCCCACACGTTGCCGACCATGTCGGCAGCGCCGTAGCGGCTGCGGCAGTTGGCGGTGGTGGATACGGCGCTCGCGAGGGCAAGAAGGTTGTTCGTATTGCAGTTACCCAGCGTTTGTACAGTGATAGGCCGGCTTGGTCCACTAGCTGCAGGATTTTGCGATATTGTAATTGTTGTAGCGTTGACAACTGAGGCTACCGTCGTTCCTGCATTTAAGTAAGAAGTGGACAGAATAAATGCCCCCACCTCGATACCAGTCGTCGAAGCAATGTTGGAGATAGTGGTGCCGCTAATATCACCTGTGAGGCTTAATGTCGTAGATTCAAGCGCCCCAACCCCATACCCCAGTGCCCCAGCAAACTGCGTACTCGTCACCGTCCCCTGCTGCGCCACATCCCCCCAATCCGCCGCCTTCATCCACTCCGAATCTGTAGGTAGCCGCTCATAGTAAACGTTGCCGCTTCCATCGGATATGCCGGTGTTGGCACACGCTTTCCACAATGCCCCCTGGTCGACCGAGACCCTGGGCGCCGTGCCCTGTTTAGACTGCAACAACGCATTGGACGAATTTACACTGCTGCCGTCGCCGCAAGCAGTTACGTCATAGGAGCCCGTGCGCTGCAAGAGATCTTGGCACGATGCGGCATTTTTCACCCAAGTTGATGAACCAGCCACTGCCTGCAGTGGATAGTAACCACCCGTGGGTGAGTTGTTGGTGACACTGCCCGTGGAAAGCGACGCCTCATACTTATGGATAAAGAAATCATGATCCAGCCCGGAGGTATCCATCGGCACATGCACCATGATCTGACTGTTGGTCTGCAGCGTCCCATTCTGCTGCATCACCTCATCAACCAAAAATACTGACGCACGGCGCCAGCGCTGCTCGGTCCGGAATGCCGCCGTGGCTGTCGATGAGAAGTCGCCCGCCACATAGGGTGAGCGGTAGCGCTGCACCTGCGGTACACGCTGATTGCCCTCGGCGTCGCTCATGACCATGATGTAATTATAGATGGCGTTGCTGCTAAAGCCGTTATTTAACGAAGCTTGGTCAGTAAAGGTGCAGCCGCTAGGCGTGCTCGCGTTGCAGGCTGATCCGGCAATAGAAGCCACCTTTACGCACATCGGCGTGGTGCCGGAGCTACTGCTACAAAGGGCATTGCCAGAACTGTCGGTCGCCAGTGGATCCAGAGGCATGGCGGTGGCACTCGCGCCGGTTAAAGCGGAGGGCAGAGTCGCATATGGTCCGTGCTGGATGGCCCACGGGGTGCGCGTGCGTATGTCCGTCCGTGTCGGCTCGCTAAAGCGATAGATGTCATAGCTAAAGCCAGTATCGGCAGCCGCCGAGCAGGTTGGCGAACAGGACTGTTTGCTCCAGGGCTGCCACGAGATGTTGACCCCATCGGTGGATAAGGTGCTTGAGGTGGGATAAGGAGTGTTGCTCACCATCGTGCCGAAGTAGAGGCGCTGGATCTGCTGGGCTGTGTAGCCAATACCAGCATGGAAGAACAGGTTGGCGAGGCCAGTACCGCCAAAGGTACCCCCGGCTCGAAAACTTGCTGAAACCGATGGAATCGTGATCGTCCCGGCAATGTTGTAGGCGATGCCATCGATATAAAGGTTGTTGCTAGTTGTGCTTGCTCGGGCAAGCACTATGTGATGCCAGCCAGATTTGAGCGTATTCCAGTTCGGGGCACCGGTGGGAGCATAGTAGGTGCCGTTTACCCCAAAATTTAAAGCACCACCACTAGCTAACCAGATGTTATATGTAGTGCCATTGTAATCCATCAAACTGGTATCGCCGCTGAGTCCGCTCCAATTTGCTGAATAGAACCATCCACCCAGGGTGAAGGCGCCAGTCTGATTAAACAGCGCGTCGCTGGACGATAGGGTGACGCCACTGAGAGCATTGCTATATGCCTTTCCATCAAGTCCGATGCCGTTGCCCAAAGTTCCACTTGCCGTCAGGGTCCTACCCTGGCCCGTAAGGTCAGTTTGATCACCACTTACGGTGCCATTCAGCGGCCATACCGCCAAACTAGTCGTGTTTGGAAACATGCCTACCAGGTGATTAATGCTCTCCGCGCGCGCATCCTTGACATACAAATTCTCGGGTATCTTCCACTGCGCCGCTTGTGTCGCCGTCGGCGTAGGGCTACCTGGAATATCACTGCTGCTATAAACGGGCTCACTAGCCTGCCCCAGCATCGCCATCGTCGGCAAATATTTTGAGCTCGGGAATGCCACGCACCTAAACCCGCGTGCGCTTGTCCCTGTCGCCGTGTCCAGTGTCGGATCCTGCCAGCTCTCGGTCTCAGCGTCATACTGCTTTTCGTAAGTCAATCCCGAGCTGGCGTAATCGCTGCCGAGCAGTAGCCCGAGCCCCGAGGCACCAGGGATGATATTATGATAGCGCCGCGTCACCGGCGAATTGGCCGCGCTTGCCTGCACATCAATGCCATTGGCGAGGATGCGGCCGATCTGCGGTCCATAGCTAAATCTGCTCTCAAAACTGAGGGCGATATCATACATGGTCAGACGCTGATCGACCCACTCACGCTGGTTGCCGGCCATATCAAACGCGCCGACGAGGCCAACACAGTTGGAGCCACTGCCTGTGGCGGTGAGGGAGCCACTGGCGCTATTGCAATTACCCGCACCGCCCTGATAGGTGGTCCATTGATTCGCATAATTATTCGGTGCCCAGCGGCTGGCCCGGCGCCACTCGGTTTCGGTCGGTAGGCGCACATAGGCATTGCCAGCCACACTGCTCGCTCCCGTGTTTCCAACACTCCCGACAGTGGTCGCATTGCGGCAGGCTGTCCACGCCTGATGCCACTTCGCAGTCGCCGGTGTGGTCGCGGTCACGCTTTGCGCCACGCCTGTAGAGGCGAAGCTACCGCAGCTTGAGTGCTTGGCGACGCCGTTGACGTGGAACTGATAACTGCACGTCGTCAGGTTGGTTTCGGTCGAGCTGACGGTGTCGGCAGCCAGGGTGCCCGACGCCAGTGACGCCTCATAAGCGCCGATCCAGTAAGGATAGCTAAGGCGCGAGACGCTAGGCGATACATACACATAATTTGCTTGTGCTGTCGGGATGGTTACAGAATTGGATATCGCCGTATTGGAATCAATCCCGCTGAGGCCATAGTGTACCGCCCGCACGATAAAATATCCGGTACCGCTAAAAGTACGCCCCTGCCCACCGACATAAATAAATGATCCAGAGGGATAATTTGGATTGTAGGTGCTCGTCGCCGTATTATCAACGATCTGCCACGGTGCTCCTGTCAGGTCAAAGGTCGATAGGCTGGAGCTCGGACTATAGTAGACCCAAAACTCCTCAACATCCCCCGAGAGTGCCGCTGGAAATTGCAGCTTAACCTTTGCAGTCCCATCAGCCCAGGTGGAGCTGACGCTCGAGCCGCTAGTGCTTACGCCAGTAAAGGCGACGACTTCGTAAGCGGAGGCGCCGCACTGGGTCGCCTGATTAACGCTGGCGTTATAAGCGATGCCATCATCATAGACCGCACGTGCGAGGTAGCAGTAGGGGGTGCCATCAACCAAAGTCCCATCCGTATAGGAGACGGCAGTTGCGGATGCCGGTGATCCCTGCGCGATCATTGTCAGGGGCGCATTCGTTTGGCTACCGCCGGTGCCAGAATAGGCGTTGGCTGCTGCCTTGACTGCTATCGCCGCCGCCGCGGTGTTAGCGCCGCTGGCTCGCCAGATTGCCATCTTGTTCCAGTAACCGCCAACTGCAGGGAGTGTCCAGCTCAAAGCTGCGCTGTCGCTGCTCGACTTGCTCACCGCGTTAAAGGTGACGCCGGTGATCCCATCACCAGTTGGTGTCGGCGGCAGCGTTACTTTCGAACTCTCAAGTCCTGCACCACTGGAGCAGCTAGCGCTGTTACCGCAGCCCGAGTTGTTCGCACGTACCTGCACATAGTAGGTCTGTCCAGGGGTGAGGCCGGTGATTGTATAACTAGTGGTGGAGCAGGCAAGTCCCTTAGCCGCGGCAAATGTCGCCGTGGTAAAATCTGGCGACGCCTGCGCCGTACTTGCAGACACATCGATGCTGGTGCACTGGCCCGTTGGCGCCGACCAGTTAGCTATGATCTTGGTGAAATCGCGATTATCGCTATAACCAGTGAGCGACGTCAGGCCGGCAAAAACCGGCGGGCCTTCGGTCGGGGTCGTACATTGGGTTGAAGGCGTTTGACTGACGAGGTACTGAGATGGCTGACCATTCACCCAATTGACAGCAAGTGCACGCACGCAAACTGCTTGGTTAGCGTTTAGACCATTGATCGTAAAGGTATTGGTCGCACCAGCGGTGAAGGCCGCCTGCGCCACCTGAATTAAAGTGCCACTAGTTGGCGGCGTTGCCAGCGTAGCGCTGCCATTTGTCAGGCTAGAAGTGACATTGGCAATAACTGGAGTGCCCATGGAGGACTGGAAAGAAGCAACACTCGAGGACGTCCCTTGGTAAACCCAAAGGAATATATTGTTATAAAGGCCACCCGTCGCCGCGGTCCCACTAGGGGCTGTGTAAGTTAGGCGAATTGACGTTGAACTGTCGGAAACCGCCGCCGTCAAACTATCACCAGTTGGCGCCATTGGTGTGGTCGTCCCTTGCAGCACATTGTTTGATCCATTAGCCACGGCGACAGTACCCTGATTGTTCACTGCTTGAACCCGCACATAGTAAGTCGTGTTAGCGGCAAGGCCCGTAATACCGTAGGTGTTCGTCTCTGCCGATGAAATCTGCACGCTATTCCAGGTGGTTGGCGTAGGGCTAGTGGCCCAGTTAACTTCGTAGTAGCTGAAGTTAGTAAGGTCCGTAGCGTTGGTGAGCGCCGTCCAACTCGCGTTAAGTCTGGCGAACCCAATTGATGATATCGGTGTCGCGATGCTGCCTACACCGGCAAAGGTCGGAGCGATGGCAGTGGGCGTGGCGCATTTGGTTGTGTTGATATTGCTTGCAAGGAATTGGGTTGGGCTGCCACTCACCCAGTAAACAGCCTGCAGCATCACACACACAGATTGACCAGTGGTAAGTCCGCTAATCTTAAAAGTATTAGCTTGGCCAGAGGTGAGAGCCGCCAGCGGCAAGCGAGCCAAAGCGCCGCTCGTCGGAGCACTGCCGAGCGATACAACACCGCTACCCATGGTCGCTGCGAAGGTCGGACTACCAATATTCGCTGGAGCAACGATATTCTGTTGAAAGGCGCTAAGCTGGGTAGGCGTCCCCTGGTAGACGTACAAGAAAACGTTGTTGAAAAGGCCACCAACAGATGCCGTAGTACTTGGCGGCGTGTAGGTGACGTTAACGCTTGAAAATCCATCAACATCTGCGTTGCTGAGCGTATCGCCAGTGGGGGCCTTAGGGGTAGTTGCAGCAGAAAGTACCGCATTGTCACCACGGCTGACAATTGGAGTACCATTGGCGTTCACGGCACGGACACGCACATAGTAGGAGCTGTTGGCGCTCAGGCCCGTTGCGCTATAAGACGATGTAGTCGATGACCTTAGAGAGGCATCAACAGAGGCGCAATCCGCCGGCCAGTTCAGACCAGTCGTCGTTGTGGACACTGAAATTTGGTAACAGCTAAAGTTGCCGTCATCACTCGTCGCTATCGGCGTCCAGTTGACCGTGAGCTGGTTAAAGCCTGTGGACGCAACTGGTGCGGCTACGGACGAAACTCCAGCAAATGCTGGAGCGACGAGAGTCGGTGTAACGCACTGTGATAATGTGTTGCTCTGCGAAGTTAAAGTATTGGTACCATCGCTGTAATAGGCACGGACTTGGTAACAGCACTGTGTGTTGCTAGTCATACCGGTGTCGGTGTAGGTCAAAGTCGTTGTGTTGGCGAAGGTTTGATAAGCAGACGAATAAGAGGGAGCGGTTTGGATATCAATCGCTGCCGTCGCCGAACAGGAACGCCAGAGCTTATAACCAGAGTAAAGTCCACCGTTGGTAGGTGCAGACCAGCTGATACCTACGGAGGTTGGTGATAGCACCGTTGTAGTCGTGATCCCCTCTCCCGCTGGTGCTGATGGCGTTGTACTGGCTGTCATTACCACTGATGTCCCGGCAGTCAAATTTGGTGAAACACCATTAAAAACGGCCGACACTCGCACATAGTATTGGGTATTAGGCGTCAGTCCGGTGATTGCTGCCGAAGTCGTAGCGATCTGACTGATATTAGAAATAGATGTAGGACTGGTGAAGTTTGAATTAGCGGCATATTCAACCAAATAATATGAGAAAGAACCCGTAGCCTGCGACCAATTCACATTGAGCTGTGTAAAGCCCGCAATACCAGATGCGTCGGTTACCTCTGATACGCCGGCGAAATTCGGCGCCGTGGCCGTCGTTGTAGCTTGCACGCACGTTACATTGGTGTCAGTGACGCTATAGGCTGCATAATTGGAGCGCACGCGAAAGCGGTAGGTCCTATTGCCGGTCAAGCCAGTTACCGTAAAGCTGCGGATTGATGCACCACTTACCAAGGCTGTGGTAGGTGACGAGGAGAAACCGGCAGTGCATGTCCCCTCCTCGTAGGCGATCTGGAAGCCATCCCACACGCCGTTACTTTGCGGAGCTGCCCATGACAAGGTCGCCGTCGACAATGCTAAGATGCCGCTACCCTGCACGGCGCTGGCAACTCCCGCAAAGGTTGGGGCGACAATAGAATTAGTCTTGCCAGATAATTCGAGTTGGTTCACGTCACTGAGAATATTGTTAGAGCCATCAAGATAAAATGCACGCACTGCGAAATAGTAGGTTGAGTTTAAGGTGAGACCCGTTACCGTCGCGCCAGTCAAATATTGCCCCGCAAGATAGGGGCCAGCTAAGGTTGCTGTTGCGCCGGAGTTGGTGATACCAGTGACCGTGGCGACGGGAGAAGTATAGTCTTCCCCGCCAGTTGTCGAGCTCATGTAGATGCGGTAGCCAGTGACGTTACCACCGGCAGGGATCCAGCTTAAAATTAGAGATGAGAGTCCAGCCACACCGGATGCAGGAGTGATGCCACTGATTCCGGCAAAGTCTGGCACAGAGTAACTGAGAGTCGCGGCTGATTTTTGGATGCTGTTATTGTCTTCGTAGCCAGAGGTGTTCATGGCACGAACAACGAAACTATAGTTTGCCCCCGTGGTGAGACCGGTCACGACGTAATTACTGTCTGTAGTCGACCCAATGCGTGTATTCAGGCTTGAGGAAAGATAGATATTGTATTGCTGGAGATCGCTAGTCGTCGACGCTGTCCAAGCTAAAGAGATTTTACTATTGGTCATCGGCTTAGCGGACGCTAGTCCAGAAAATACAGGGGGGGTGCTATTGCCTAGCATAGTGACCGTCGTTGTAGCACCATTGATAGTTTTGCCATTAAAAGAAGCCACGCACAAATAAGTATAAGTCGCCCCAGGAATGAGTCCAGAATCAGTGAAAAAATTAGTCCCGGAAGAAAGTGCTGTATAAACATTGGTGCTGCCGCGGTAGATTGTCACCGAGCTAGCGGTGCTTGGGAAGTCGTAATATATCGCCGCCGACGTTTTACTGCTAAGAGCCTGGCTGCTAGTGCAACCGTTGAAAGATGGTAGTTGTACGGTCACCACTGCAAAGCTTTTATTGGTGACAGAGCCACCTGAGTCTCTCGCTGTAACCGCAAAGGTATAGGTTTGGCCTGGAATAATGTTTTTGACAGTATAGGTTGTTTTCGAAGTTGTACCAACGATATTGCTGAAATTCACGTCGTTAAATATTGTGTATGACACGGGACCTTGTCCATTCGTCGCAGGATCCCATGTTAAAGTGATGCTACTGAGGTCCGTCGAGAGTACAGCACCAGATTGCTTAATCCCGTCGAAGGTAAATGCGGGGATCTCTGCTTGGACGAATTGAATGTTACTATCATATCCAGTAGCGTCTTTCGCCCGCACGGCAAAAACATAAGATTGCCCACGCTTCACGCCCTGGAATGCATAGGTAGTGTCGGAAGTCGTACTAATGACATTGGTGAAATTGGCGTCGCCAAAGATCACATAGCTGACGCTGCCGGTAGCCCTCGACGCCGGTGTCCATTTGAGGTTAAACGTTGACTTGTCTTCTGATAAAGTCACACTCGCTGCTTGCAGCCCGTTAAACTGTAATTTACTTGGTTGGTAGACGATCACCCGCCTACTCACACCTTTCTGACCAGCTGGACCATTGGCCTGAACTTGAAATATATAAGTTAGATTTGAGCTGAGTTCATGCGAGACTTGGTAAAGACTGCTACCCTTGACCTGCGCTATGGGTGCTCCGCTTCGTGACGGTAACTTGTCGTCACTTAGGTCAATCAGTGTCCCTACCTTAGAGCTCCTGCCGGTAGGCGCCGCTTCCGTAAGGGCAATGGTTGGAGTGGGAATGGCCAAAGTTCCGGATGCGATTATTTTATCGGGTGATTCCGTCGTCATGCTCATGTAGACGTCGTAGCTAATTGTCGCTGGGTCGGCGCCGGTAGATACTTGGGGAGGTTGCCAAGTCAAAATTAATTTGCCGTTATCAGAGTTCGGCGCTAAACCGGATGCGCCGCCAAAACTAAGCGTGTTCGCTGATGGAGTGTAGATCAGCACTAAATCATTGCGATCAGTGGTCCCACCGGAATCTAAGAGCCTTACTTGGAAGGCATAGATCACGTTAGGTTGAATAGCCTCAGTTAAAGTGTAACTGCGGGCCCCTTTGACCGTATTTAGCAATACACCTTTGCCCACTGGTGAAAGATCATCGGAAAGGTGAGCCGTTTGCGTCCCCACGAAATCCCCTTCTGTGGGGCCGACCGAACCTGAGGCCGATGTTTTCAAACCTTGCGGTATCGATGACCACTTGTCCATGTGCACTTCAAAATTAAGCGCGCTGACTTCCTGTGCACCGGATGGGAAATCCCAAACCAACACATATTTGCCATCAGTGGTTGCTTGCAATGCCTTCGCACCATTGAAGCTAAGAATGGCTGGTTTTTCGCCAGAAATGAAACCCAATTTACCGGCTTCGTTGCAGGCAAGCATTAACAACAAGGCGCACAACGTGATGAGCGGTTTGAGACTACTCCGAATTTTTGTCACAATGGAATCCATAGCAGCTCTATCTTCATTTAAACTAAGTGAACCTATAGAAGTTCATTTCTATCAGGACCATCGGCAAAGACGCTAATCTACTTTAGTACTATTGATTTATAATCATGATTACTGAGGGATAAAGAAAGAAGCTGCGAGTTGCCCCATAGCATCTGTTGCCGAAGACCAGGCCGGCGCCAATCAATTAGGCGTGGGAGCAGGAGCATGCAGGAATTGTTGCCGCCAACGAAAATGGGGCCAAAAACAGTTGACGATTGGTCAAATTGAGAATGTTTTTATGCAGTTATGTGCTGTGCCAACGCTCCTTTGGCTACAGATCAGCGGAATACAAAGTAATATTAATTCACTAAGGTTTTTGTCGTTTGTGCCGAAAAGTCCTTTGTAAAATCTGAAAGAGGGGGCTAAACGATGGCGACTCATTCGGACATTAAAATAGATGTTCCATCTGATAATTATAAAAAGACAATATTATCAAATCGATCGATTCGTCGGGAATTGCTAGCCGCTGATCGACGCTTGAGGTCTGAGCATCCGTGGTTAAACCGACAGGATTTAATCGGGGGAACAATTTTGCTGGCGGTAGTTTTAGGGCTAGCAGCCTCTGCCACCGCTTATCTTACCGATGCGATACCCGCGGCCGTTGCGGTGATGCTAGTTGCATTTTTAATGTCGATCGCACACGAATTAGAGCATGACTTGATTCATGATATTTACTTTGCCCGGAAGAATAAGCTACACAATTTGAGTCTGAATATAATTTGGCTGATAAAATTACACGCGAATCCACATTGGCGGCGTGATTTGCATCTTCGTCACCATGGTTATAGTGGCCAGGCAGAGGATTGGGAAGAACGTCTCCTCGGCCTTGGTCAACCATTCGGCTGGCGTCGGATCCTTGCCCTAGTGAGCCCTTTTGGTTCGGCCATTTTCTTTACTACGGTTGCAAAGTTGGACCTGGAATTCAGGCAACGAAGAGCCAGAGTCGCCAATCTACCAGCGGCAATCGTCTTCCATGCTTTATTCTACGCCGAGATTTTAAATCTAGCTCTACCTGCGAATCTTCATGGCTTAGTGCCAAGTGTGTTATGGATAACAGTGTCAGCGCTGACAGTTCTTTGGGTGCTGCCGTCAATAGTGCGTCATTTTTGTCTGACGCTGATGACAACGATGGTGCACTACAGCGACGATATTCCTCGCAATAATGTGCACTTTGAAAATCAAATTATTGATCACTGGGCATTTCTACCCATCCAATTATTCTGCTTCAACTTTGGTGCCACCCACATAGTCCACCACTATATTGTGCATCAACCATTCTATCTGCGGCATGTCGTCGCGAAGACGATTCGCAAAAAAATGATCGATGAAGGTTGCCGCCATAATGATGTTGGCATCCTTTTTCGCGCCAACCGGTGGTCAGAATCTGGATCATGGACTAAGGGAATACCGTAATTGTCTATGTGTGTTAGAATGGTACGGCCACCTCATTTCGGAGTTAATGATGCAGGATCTAGACCGCTTGGTTAAGGCGCAGGATGCCTTTTTTTTGTCCGGTCAGACGCGTGAATTGAGGTTTCGGCGCAAGCAGCTACGCTCACTGTTGCAGAATATCCGCCAGAACGAAGCCGCAATTGTCGCGGCATTGCATAGTGATCTGGGCAAGCCGGAATTTGAGGCGGTTACCTCCGAGCTTGCCGTGGTGTATTCCGAGCTAAGTTTCGCCATAAGGAAGGTGAAGAGTTGGACGAAGGCTCGTCGCAGGCCTACACCACCTCTATGTTGGCCCTCACGCAGCCGTTTGGTTCCGGAACCAAAAGGGCGCGTGCTAATCATTGCCCCTTGGAATTACCCCTTTCAGTTGAGCATCGGACCAGCAGTATCGGCATTGGCTGCCGGTAATTGTGTGATCATCAAGCCTTCGGAATTCGCCACAGCTACTACCAAGATTATGGCTAAGATCATCGGTGATACATTTCCGCCCGACTACTGTGCGCTGGTTCAGGGAAGTATCCCTGAAACCACAGCACTACTAAATCACGCGTGGGGCCACGTGTTTTTTACTGGCAGCACCCAGGTTGGGCGCATCGTCATGCAGGCAGCTGCGCTGACTTTGTCCCCGGTAACATTAGAGCTGGGCGGCAAGAATCCAGTGATAGTAGATGAAGATATTGACGTTGAGACGACGGCTCGCCGTATCGTTTGGGGTAAGTTCTTCAATAACGGACAAACTTGTATCGCGCCAGATTATTTGCTCGTCCCAGACTCTGTAAAAAATGATCTGATAAAGTCGATGATTCAAAGCATCAAAGAGCTCTACGGCCCAAATGCAGAGAAAAGTTCTGATTATGGTCGAATTGTCAACGACGTCCAGTTCACTAGACTGCTGCAGCTTATAGAACCAAGCAAAGTTGTGTTTGGAGGTCAATCTGACCGGACTACCCGCTATCTTGCCCCAACCTTGCTCGACGCAGTCGGTATCGATCATCCGGTAATGGCCGCAGAAATTTTCGGACCTATCTTGCCAGTGTTAAGCTATAAGACTCTCGAAGAAGCACTAAACATTGTGGCTCAGAGGCCAAAGCCCTTGAGTTTGTATGTTTTCTCTCGCAGAAAGAAATTTTGCGAAGATGTGATGGCACGTGTTCAGTTTGGTGGTGGCGGTATCAACACAACATTAATGCACTTCATAAATCATCATCTGCCTTTTGGTGGCATCGGTCCAAGTGGAATGGGATCCAGTCATGGCAAGCACGGTTTTGACACGTTTACCCATTACAAAAGTCTAATCATCGCTCCGCACTCGCTTGATCTACTCGTGAAGTATCCGCCTTACGGTCCGCTAGGAAAGGTTTTGGGGGTTGTCTTTCGGCAATTGTCGCGATTAGCTTTTTAGTAGCGCAAACTGGGTCTCGGTTAACTAGGAGGTTCGTTATGGTGCAAGTTGATGTAGCGTGGTCATATGCATTCGGTGCCACTTTTGCTGCCGCTGCCGGTAAGTCTTTGGCAGGCGAAAGAGATCCATTTAACAATCCAGTTTTTACTCGTCTTCTGTTATTTCTCGGCATTTTTTTTGGACCATCAGGACTTTACCTGCTCTGGGCGAATCCTAGCTGGGAGACTATGCAAGTTGCCAAATCATTTTCCGATTTGCCAGCATGGTTGGTGACTCTGTTTGCTATTACAAACGTGACGCAAGGAATTATTGGCTACTGGGTGGGGTGGCGTTTGGTGCGGCAACAGAAGTTCTATCAATCCCACCTCAACTGGATGATTGCTTGGGTGCTTTTTTGGTTTATTTTGGTTTCCGGCTGGGACACCACCGGATACCAGCGGTTTCTTTATGATTCAGGACTCAACGGTGGCGCGGCCTGGTCGCCTGGTCGCCACGATGGCTGGGATTTTTTCACTGGGCCGGTATTCCAGTCGCTGGTTGTCATGGGTATTTTGTTTGCGCCTATGCTTCGACTGGGAATTATCCAGGC
>Ga0315284_10010651_pt1 | contig 13097 bp, 21 predicted proteins | sample YL17G09_16_MG_FD_203696 | JGI IMG/M metagenome (GOLD analysis project Ga0315284, IMG submission 203696) | Sediment microbial communities from Yellowstone Lake, YNP, Wyoming, USA - YL17G09_16 | ecosystem: Environmental > Aquatic > Freshwater > Lake > Sediment | place: USA: Wyoming | collected... | reverse complement strand
ATCTCTCAGGCGACCTGAAGCGCCCCGTCATCATCATGCATGGGACCTCCGACCCCATCGTATCGCCTGGCGAGGCCGCGGGCTACCTGGCGCTGGTGGAGCGGCGTCTCGGGCGAAAAAGCGCCGAGAAGGTCCTCGCGGTCTACAACATTCCCGGAATGGGCCACGGCGGAACGGAGTATGACAATCTGATCGGTGCGCAGATCGATGCACTGGAACAGTGGATCGATTATCGGGAAAGCAGCGGGAAAAGAGGAGCGCCCGCGCCTGAATCGCTAGGCGGGTACCCGCGCGAGTTGGGCCGCGGTCACATCAATTGAACGCAGCTGGAGCACCGCATACTTGTCCGCCAGCTCGACCCATTCATTGATGACGCGTTCCAGCGCCGATTTGTTGGACATTACGTCTGCCATATCGTAGAACATTGCCATCCGCCTGTCTCTGTAATCGCCATCGATTACGGAGCGAGGCGGTCCGGCGCTTTCCCCAACCACTTATTCCGCCGGGTCGATGACGGTAAGGTGCTCCTTGCCTGCGGCCGTAACGAGTCGTTCATCGGAAACCCAGAACTCGACGGACTCGCCCAATTGTTCTTGCAGCCACATGGCCGCGGACAGATGGATCGCATCAAATCCTCGCAATGCATGCCGGAGCACGAGGCGGCGGACGTGGGCCGAGGTCGCACGATCAATCAGGATTTGATCATAGGCGGGCCATTCAGATTCGAATGCGTCACCGGCGGCGCGGAGTTGCGCGGCAGAGATGCCTCCATCGCGGCGTTTCCGTGCGAAAGCGGCATGCACCTCGGCATAGGCCACTCGCGAGGTAAACACTCGGTCGGACCGAGCCCAGCATTCAGTTACGCGCTGACTGCCGGGTTCCTGGTAATACCGTTTTACGATGACGCTGGAATCGGAGTAAATCAACGCCGTCCCTCGCTGACGAGATCCGACGGGAGACGGCCCCGGCCTTTCACCAATGGCGGGCGAGTCAGGAACTGCTTCCCGGCAGGCGCAATGTGCTCACTCGACAGCAATGCCCTTAGCCGCCCCGCTCGCTCTGATCGGCGATCCTCTGCGTAGGGCGACAGCATGGCTACAGGCTGTCCTCGATCTGTGATGGTGATCCTGGCTCCGCGCCGTACTTGTCCCAGGTGTCGAGTCAACTCATCCCGGAGCTTGCGGATGCCCACCCTTCTTTCCATCATATCCTCCGTGGTCACAACCATGTGGTCATGATAGTCGCGACCTGAGGCATTGTCAATTCACTCCTGCAGACAGTTTCCGACCTCCAAACCGGTCCAGATTTCGGTGGCGGCTCCCCCGGGGGAAAATCAGTTCGACTGTTCCGCTCAGCAAGAATCGGACCGTCAGCGCCTGGCCAGGCACATGGTCCATCCGCCCGTCGCCAGTCCGCAGAAAAGCCGCTTGAAGTCTATGCCATTGAGAGGTAGAATCCTACTAGTAGGAGTAAGACTCGTGCGGAGGTGTTTATGCGCATCACAAGCAAAGGTCAGGTGACAATCCCACTGGAGGTCCGGCAGGCCACGGGTTTGCTGCCGAACTGCGAGGTAGAGTTCGAGGTCCGAGGCGCCAAGGTGATTATGCGCAAATTGGCCGGGCAAGCGCGGAGAGGTGAGAGCGTTGTACGGCACTTGCGTGGCCGGGGTAGCGTCAAAATGAGCACGGACGAGATTTTGGCGCTCACGCGGGGCGCATAATGGCGGGCGTCCTGATAGACAGCAGCGTTTTACTTGATATTCTGACGGAAGATCCAAGGTGGTTTGATTGGTCATCCAAAGCCCTTGAACGATGCGCCGAGGATTCTGTGCTGGTCGTCAATCCCATTATTTATGCCGAAGTATCCATTCGTTTTGAGACCGTGGAAGAACTGGAAAAGGCCTTGCCTATTTCGATGTTCGAGCGGCACGATATTCCGTGGGAAGCAGCTTTTTTGGCGGGAAAGTGCTTTGTAAGATATCGGCGTGCCGGCGGACAGAAAACCGCGCCTCTGCCGGATTTTTTCATCGGGGCCCACGCAGCCGTTGAAAAACTCAAGCTTCTGACGCGTGACACAGGGCGATATGGGACTTACTTCCCAACAGTCCAGCTCATCGCTCCAAAGCGGTGATGGTATCGCAGCATGCCGCCAAGTCGTCGGCGGCATGCGACCTCATCCTTTTTCCACCTGTGAGTGTAAGGTCTCTGAATGCGGCGGCCCTTCCAGATCCGCTTGATTCTGCAGGTGACCGCCGGCGGATCTTTCGCGGGGTCCTGCATTGCTCCGAGCGGCGGCGGATCTAATGAACTGCCGATCGTGAATCCCAGCCTTTCCAGAAGCACGCGGATCTCGCTCAGATGATCGTCGCGAACCACAAACCATTCCGGCGGGATGTGCCCGGCCAGGAACGGCCGGAAGGTTGCACCATGCAGAATGACATCCCTGGCCTGCGGTTGCGCTACCCACAGCAGCTGGACTTGGTTCAGCCTGACGTTCTGTCGTGTTTGGCGTACCCGGCCTGGGGCTCAAGCGCGGTGTGGCAGAGGATCTGGTCATTGCACCGTGCCTCGGCGCTTGCGCTGATGGTGGCGCCCGAGGAGGCGTGCCTGAACCTCGAGCGACTCGCCGCGGAAGGATTCGGTTGAGGGATCCGAAGGCCGAGACCAGAACGGCGGCCGACAGCAAGCCCGCCACTGCATTTCCAAACAAAGCACGGCTATGGGGCGAGACCAAGAGCCAATCTGAGCGCTTGGTCAACTTCCGCCATCCGGAGAGGTGGCATTATACCGGCAAGATTCGGCTGGTGGCTCTGCGGTTCCAGGAAGCGCGAGGCATCCAGGGAACGCAGCTGAAAGCAAAGAAAGAGGGTATCGTAGGGAAGGCCGGTTTCCCGTGCCGTCACCCGCACATTGGTGGGATAATCTCGCGGAACATTTGATGATTTTGTTCCCACGACTACGGTAACAACGAGTGGTTGCCGGTTGATGGCGTCCGCCGATACCACGAGGACCGGCCGGCGTCCTGCCTGCTCGCGCCCCCGTGTCGGATCAAGGTTGACGAGATAGATCTGGCCCCGGCTAATCATCTTTGAGTCCGTCGCTTTCGCACACCCTGAACTCTCTGGAGATCGATGCATCTTCGCTCCGGATCGCGGGATCGGTGGCCATTCGTGCCATGGCTTCCTCAAATGCGAGCGCCTTTTGTCTGGCCGCGAAGTCCTTCAGAGCGACCGTAACCAGCCGATTAAGGTTTTTGCGCGCCTCCGGAGGAGCGAGAGCAGTAACCTCAGCTACAAGGCTCTTGGGCAATGCGACGCTGCGGCGGACAGTCTGCGAACGATTCTTTGATTTCATGTCACACCTTTTATCACACATCTTAGGTGACAGCATGTGGGCTGTCAATGATCACCGTGGGCGGAGGAGTTCCCATTGACAGAAACCGGAGCCGAATTATCTTAAAAAGATGCTGACTTTCAGACGCTCGTAGCTCTCAGGTGCGAATAGATCCGGCGCCGCCTACGCACGGCGCAAAGTTCGCCGGCAAAAGCAGGGACGTCCCATTGGACGTCCCCGATTATTCGCAGTGGATTCTCAGCGGCGAATGGCCCGGGGCGTGGCAGGGGGTTCGGCTTTCAGCTTGTTCCATTGTTCCGGGGTCAGCAGCCTGCGGATTCCGAGCAGCATCCTGGCGTTGGCCTTTTCCAGTTCGGCGCGGGCCTGAGCTACTTTATCGATTTGGGCGACGATTTTGGCTTCGTCGGGCTGTTCCGCCGCAACCAGCGGTTCCATAATTGTTTCTTCCCTCTGCACCGACGCGTTCAGATCGATCAATTTCAGTCGGTACTGTTGGAAGGTATCGTCCATTTTCTTCGTCTGGTCGGCGGTCAGGCCCAGCTTCTGAGCCATCTCCGGACGGGTCCACCATCTTCCCCCCGGTACGCCGAGCGCGCGCTCCAGCGGCGGCTTGGCCGGTTGAGCTGGCTGGACGACCACCGCAGGCCTTGGAGCCTGGATTATGCGCGCCCTTATTTCCTGTTGAACGGGCTGGGGTGCAACGGCAGGCCTTGGAGCCAGGATTAGGCGCGCCCTTATTCCCTGCGCGAACCGCTGGTCTACAGGCGAGATCATCTCGCCACGGTTCATTCTGGCCCTGATCTCCTCGAGACGCCTCCGTTCAGCATCGTTGAGCGGCATCTGGCGCTGTTGAGCGGCGTCGCCCTGGTTCATACGCGCCATGATCTCCTGTGCGAAGCGCTGGTCCTCGGGCGAGATCGTTTCACCACGGTCGCGTCTGGCCTTGATCTCTTCGAATCGACTACGTTCCGCTTCGGTGACCGGCGCCTGCCGGGGTGCCTGCACCGCGGGAGGCTGAGGCTGCTGAGGGGGTGGCGGAGGCTGTTGTGCCAGCCCAGCGGCACCGGTTAATAGCATCATCAATCCGAGTTTTGGAATAATCATCGAGTTTCTCCTTATTTGACTGTCATTTTTCGACGGCGTCCGGCACCCAGGCGACCAGCTTCATCAGCGGCTCCAGCGGCGTGGGGACCGGTCGTGAAACCTGGGCGTTCACCTCTTCCCAGAGTTGGACATCCGCCTCGAATGCTTCAGCTTCGCGCCGCCGGTCGCTGGAGTTTTTGCAGATCGGTACAATTACCGCGATGGCCAGTGCTGCGGCTGCCAGCTTCCAACGCAGCACGCCGCTGGTAAACCTGCGCCGGTGTTCCAGTGGCGTCCATCGCTCGGGGGCTTCGGCACCCTTCTGGAGTGCGCTCCAGGCGATCACCGAATAACGGAACTCCGTTAGAAGCGTTTTCAGGCGGGCGGTTTCCGCTGCGCATTGCGGGCACTCTCGAAGGTGTTGGTCCGCATCCGGAATGCGGTCGCCGGCCATCCATCTGGAAATCTCTTTCGAAGACAAGTGCGCCCTCATCTCGATCTCCCGAGTCTCTCCCGGATTGCATGGAGCGCCCGGAAGAGGTGTATCTTGACGGTTCCTTCCTTCATGCCGGTCGCAGCTGCGATTTCAAGGAGGTCCATGTCCTCCACAAAACGCAGCAAGAACACGGTTCTTTGCCTGTCCGGCAGGCTCTGGCTGACCTGCCAGATCATCTTCACCTGCTCATTCAGCGAAGCCTGATCCTCCGGGGAAATCGCAGCATCCGGAAGTTGGTCGCTCACATCGCTTGGGTCTACGCCCGAGGCGTTCAAGCGCTTCCAGAACTGGAGCCGGCGGTTCCGGCCAAAATCGCGCACCAGGTTGACGGCGATCTTCATCAGCCAGGTTTTGACGCTGGCCTGGCCGCGGAACGTTCCGCGCCTGGAATAAGCGCGCATGAAACAGTCCTGCGTGAGAGCCTGGGCGGCATCCGCATCGCGCACGGAAGCCAGAATAAACCGATAGATGAGCCGCCAGTGGAGGCGTACAACCTCCTCGAAGTCTTGCAGTTCCACCCGAGTGCTATCCACAGCCGCCTGCATCTATGAGGGTAGACGATTTTTCACGAAGCAGGGTTTACATTAATACCATACGGGACGCCCACACCACGTTTACCTGATTCTCTCCTGGACTTGGAAATAGGCGAAGACTCGATTGGAAAATCGTGCCAGGCCACTCAACCTCGAAATGATTCCAGGATTGATCACATTGAATCCAGTGGGGTTCCGAGGTTGAGTAGTCTGTCACCGAAACTTTTTGAGATGATGGCAGGAATTTAGGCCAGCGCCAATCGGGGCGCGGGAGGGTGTCGTGGGAAGAATCAATTGGGCGTGGGTGCTCCTGTGCGGACTCGTGGCGGGCGTCGTCTGGACGGTGCTCTCTTCGGTTGTCACCGTTCTTTTCGGGCACGAATTCGCGGCCGCAGTCCCCGGTGCCCGGTTATCTGCACCAAATGGGTCTCGGGATCCATCGCGGGAAGTTAACATCTTTCAAGTACGAACATGAGGACCCGGTGTTTGGCGTGCCCGGCCTGGGCCTCGTAGAAAAGTACCAGGATTGGCGTCTGGCGGATCGCGTCTTCGACCTGGCGTGGACACATAGCCAGGTACACCTGCCGCGACTCGGTGCGGCATTGGTTCGGACTACGCCAGTTTGTTTCTGTCTCGAAAGTCGCTACTTCAGCATGGGCTTGAGCCACTTGGGCGCCGGCTTGTTCAGACGCACAAGCTGACCGTTCTGGAAAACGGCAACCTGCCGGAACGGGATTCGCATATCGTCATTGTCAAAGATAATCACATGTGGGAGTTCTCGGATGGCGATCTGAAGATTGGTCATCGTGCGAGGGTATCGCGCGATCAGTTTCTCCAGCGGCACATCGTGTCCGCCCTGGGAAACACGCATGGCCACACGCTCCTCGGAAACTTCCGGTCCGGAAATTCCGATGAAGCAGAGAACGACCGTGTAGCCGGCTAGCGCTGCTTCTTTGAGGAAGGTCAGCTTGAGCCCCGCGGGATCGGAGAACACCGTCTCGAACACGAAGCTCTCGCGCTGTTTCACCAATTCGCGACGCAGCCCGTCGGCCATTACAGCGGCGGCGTAGGGATCAAGGTCGAGTTCCCGGGCCAGGACGTCGGTGTCTACAAAACGCAGGGCAACCGGTCGGAGGTGGACATGATAGAAGGTGGTTTTGCCCGCGCCGTTGGGGCCTGCCAGCGCAACGATGACGGGACGTTGATCCAGTGGGAGGCTCATCGCTTCGCGAGCTTTGTTTTAGCAGCCCTAAACTGACGGTTGACGAAGCGCCCCACCTTGCGTTTGCCGTCGGCCTCGATGCGGACAAGCAGTCCGGGCGCACCGGGGGCTGGTTCATAGTGTGGATACGGTTGGGACTGAAGGTACTCGGCAACCCGGCGCCGGCCTGCGGGAGAATCCACCGCGTCGAGGCAGGCGGAAAGCGGCCGGGCGGCAGCGCTGCGGCATAAGGCCAGCGCCTGTCCGCCTTGCAGCAGAGATTCGACGGCCCGACCAAGCCTGGCCCAGAACTCCACCTGGCCCGCGATAGATCGTTCGAGGACTTCGCCGGCCAGGCGGGCATCGAGCACCAAGGCGTCGGAAAGTTTCACAGGTTGACTCATGGGCAAAAAGTAGCACTATGCTACCTTCAAGTCAAGCACGCGGCGGGGCACACGAATCCAGGGTTCACCGTTGCAGGGCCGCGGAGCGCGGCGGGGACTGACGATGTCAAGTACATGAAAAAGTCATCAAGGGCTCCACGAACAGATCATGGGCCTGATTGCCGCAGGCATTGAAGCCAACGTGACCGATCGGCCGGGAGGAATCTTCGTCAGGCCTGCAGATCAAATATCGAGCGAAGATCGCGTTCTGCTCCAAACGGTAGCTCGTGCCATCATCAGCGACAGCCGGGGATCGCTGGCGGACCAGATCAACCGGCGCGGCCCTGTGGAAGTGCCGGTCCCGCGCCTAACGCCGAACCCCCGGCGGCCGCCGCGTTGCCTCGCCGCGATCTGATCTTCTTCAACGGCTTGGGCGGATTCACCCCTGATGGGCGCGAGTACGTGATTACGACCGCGCCCGGGCAAGTGACGCCGGCGCCATGGGTGAATGTGTTGGCGAACTCGAACTTCGGAACGGTCGTCTCGGAGGGCGGCTTTGCCTGCACTTGGAGCGAGAATGCCCACGAGTTCCGCCTCACTCCCTGGTACAACGACCCCGTAAGCGATGCGAGCGGAGAAGCCATTTATATTCGCGACGAAGAGATGGGCCACTTCTGGTCCCCCACGCCGCTGCCGAGCCCCGGAGCAACGCCCTACGCCAGCCGGCACGGATTCGGCTACAGCCCGACCCTGCATCCCGATCGGGGGGATATTGCGCAGGGTTTTGCGGCCCAACCCATGCTATTCCTCACCAAGCAGTGAGAAGCGATTTCCTATTATTCGGGGATCTTCAGCTCTTGCGTACTTGCAGAGGCTTTGATGAACAACTTGTTATCCTGCACATGAAGGTTGTGCATTCTGAGACCCTTCTGTTCGATCAGTCGCAGCACAGACGTATACTTCGATTTGAGTTCTTCAAAGCGGTCCATATTTTCTCCTTCCTAGTAATCAGACTTATTGATACTAAGGCGCCACCAGTCAGCCCCAGGCGCCGATATCCGGTGGGGTGGATTACTTTTTAAACAGCTTTGACGCCATGCCGAGGACGTCATCGACCACAGATCCGTCCTGGCTACCGCCAAGAAACTGGCCAAGCATACCCATCAGCCCGCCCGCCGGCTGAGTGCCGCCGAGCGCCTGGAGGCCCGCGCTGGAGTGCTGCTTGCTCAACGCGCCCATAGCCATAGCGGCAACCACCGGCAGCATCTTTTTAAGCACATCTTCTCCGATGCCTGTCTGTGCGGCAGCGTTACGGGCAACATTGCGGCTGACATCCTTGCTGCCCAAAATGTGCCCGAGTATGCCGTTTCCATCCTGGATGGTACTTTCGCTCCCCAGAGCGTCAGGATTATCGAAGTAGCGTTCATGCCCTCCCGAGGATAGCGCGCCCATCAGACTTTCGAGCCCGCCAGGCTGCTCGGCATTCCGGGCCAAGCCTTGGCCAAGTGCGGGCAGAAGATTGGCAACCGCTGATGAGGTTTGATTTTGGTCCAAACCAAAGTTCTGAGCCAGCCGCTGGACCGCGTCCCCGCCGCCAGCGTTCAACAACATGCTTGGAAGATCCATAGTTCCTCCCTGTTCGTCTGATTTACTTTCTGATGATCGTGCTGCGATGCGGGGCTGCTCAGGATACAGCTGCAACCTGAGACTCACCGCAGGTTATTCTTAGAACGTCTTACTGGTAAATCCATTTCAAGTCAGGGCTCAAAGCTTGCCTCCTGACGCGATCGCCGGCCGATCAAATTCAACGTGCCGTGACGTTTGGTTCCTCAATACCCTTCCGGTGAGCAGATCAGGGCAACGAGGGTATCTGCATTTCAGGGAATCATCTTCCCGGCCGAATCACCTTGACCTGGACGCCCGCGGTCAGCGCCTGATCAGGATCGAGGCGGTTGAGCAAAGCTAATTCCTCCACAGTTATTCGCGATTGAGGCTGTAATTTCGCGATGCCGCGCAGAGTCTCCCCCTTTTGGGCGCGGTATATTCTGATGCGGTCAGGCTGAACCGACAGGATGCGCGTATCGGTGAGCTCCCGAAAACCGCGGATCGTGCCGTCCAAGGTCCGCGCGAAGGAAGAATATGCCGAAGCCGCAGTCATTCCGGCCACCTGATACATGTTTTCCCCGTAAGAGATAAAGGCAGCCAAGACTTCGACAGTATTGGCCTCAGACTGCATACGGTACCGTCCAAGATAGGCGGCATTGCCGTTGATGTGAAGGGGATTGCCCTCAATGAATTGGATCCCTTCCTGGCGTGCAATAGCATTGCCCACAACCTCCGGTGTCTGTCCTTCCTTCGGCGGAACAAGCGTCAGCTGTACCACGGCACTTTCGCTCGGGGCGACGAAGGCGACCGCGCTTTTTGTGTTCTGCACCGTCCATCCTTGCGGGACATCGAGCTGGAAGCGCAAATCCGGGTGATGGGGCCGCCGCGGCGTTGGTTTTATTCGTGATTGCCAGCGGCAAGGCGGGATTTGACCTGAGCGCTGGTTTTGCAGCCAACGGCTACGCAGAGCACTCTCCGGGGGGGTACGCCCTTGGTGCCGCCTTCCTCTGTGAGCTCGTGATGACATTCATGTTCCTCATGATCATCATGGGTTCGACCGACAAACGGGCGCCACAGGGATTTGCGCCGATTGCCATCGGGCTTGGGCTCACGCTCATCCACCTGATCAGCATCCCGGTCACCAACACCTCGGTCAATCCGGCGCGCAGCACCAGCCAGGCGATCTTTGTCGGCGGTTGGGCTCTATCCCAGCTCTGGCTCTTCTGGATTGCACCGATCCTGGGAGCTATTCTCGCCGGTTTCGTTTACCACAGCCTGTTCGGCGAAGACCGTTCTTGAACAGCGACGCCGCCGGCGTTCGTATCCGACAGATTACATATCAGAGGCCTCGGAGGCCGCGGGTCTACGTCGTCGCAGCCGACGTCTACGCGCTTTCGCCACACATCGGCCGCGGTGGCTGGACCTGGTATACGGGCTCGGCCGGATAGATGTATCGGCTGATCGTGGAATCACTCCTGGGCCTGAGGCTGGAGGTGGACAAACTCCGTTTCGCGCCGTGCCTCCCCGCGGAATGGAAGGAGTTCAAGGTGCACTACCGCTATCGGGAATCAGTGACATGTCTTCCGGAGTCTTTTACTGGTTCCAGGTGAAGTTATAGGTCAGCTTAACCTGGAACTGGTGGGACGGCTGTTCAAGGCCGCGCCCGGTCGTCTGATTATAGATCACGAACAAATCGCTGTTGGGCCGGAAAATATAGCGCAGACGCAGATTCACGCTCGACAGGCGTGCCGCCTGGTTCATCTGGATGAAAGCCGCGCTGAGCCATTTGCGCGAGAAATTGAAGGTAGCCCGGCCGCCGAAGAGATTGGTGGAGAAATCTCCCTGTGGCAGCCGCACGCGATTATAGTTCTCGCTCAGTTCCACGTTGAAGTGTTCGCTGGCCCGCGCGACGACACTCGCCGAAGTCTCGAGCCGCTCCCCTGAATAGAAGTCACCCCATTTCGCCCGCGCGCTGAAGCCGAGGCGTTTGCTCTTGTCGCTGTTGAAGGATACCCATGGGCGGTTGAAGGTGTAGGCCCCGGCGGGAATCGTGATCCCAGGCCGGATCTTGAATGGCTCTGCGAGCACATCCGTCACTTTCTCGAGGAGGCGGGCGTTGAGCTGAGTGCTGTTCTGGAATTCCGTCTCCCAGGTCACCTCAGTCTGTCGGGTCTCCAGCTTTCCGGCGCGGTTTTCATAATATTCGCACTGGGTTTCGAACTGCATCTGCCGGACGAACGGCAGGAAGCGCGGGCGCGGCTTGTAGGCAAACTGGCCGTAGTATTGGCGTGCGCCGTTGCGTTCCACAAACCCGGCCTCGGGGTTGAAATTGGTCCCGATGTCTTCGTAGACGGTGGTGGCACGGAAGAGGTCGTTTTCGAAGTAAGACCCCACGCGGCCTGATACGAAGCTCGAACGCAAGCCCGGTGTGTCTGTGGCCATCAGGAAGGTGATGATCTGCCAATGGTCGGACAGGTTGATCAGCGCATCAACCCCGGCCGCGCGGTTGTAGCGCGTATCGACGCCTCCTTCACGGTTCACAAACATGGCCCCAATCGAAGATCTTCCAAACACGTCGCGCTTGACGCGCGCCACGGTGAATTGCTGGCGCGGAACGCCGGCATCCGACGGGGTCACCCCTGGCATCTCCCGTGTCTGCACCTGGAGAAAGCCCACATTGTATGGGCCGATCTTGCTGGTCAGCTTGGCGCCGTAGTCAATCGGCAGGGGCTGGCCGTCGTCGGTGAGACCGATGCGACGCGAGAAGAAGAGCTGATTCGATTCTTCGCGTCCCATGAGGAACACCCCGGCATTCTCGAGGAAGAAATCGCGCTTTTCCGGGAAGAAAACCGAGAAGCGCGAGAGATTGACGACCTGCTCATCCACCTCCACCTGGCCGAAATCGGGATTAACCGTCAACTCGGCCGTCAGCGACGGCGTAATGCCGATCCTTCCGACCTCAAGCCCTCCTGTGTGAAGGGCGCCGGTGACCAGGCCTTCGGTGCCGATGACGGAAGCGTTTTGACGCCAGCCCGCTGTGGCGTACGGTTTGAACTCCAGCAGCCGCGGGCGATGGATCCCTTCGACACCGGTCAACTCGCCCGCCTGGGACACGCGCTGCAGGCCAAACGTTCGGCGCCAGGCCGTCCACAGCGACATTTCATTCTTGCGGCGGATCATGCGCGCCACGTTGAAGCCCCAAACCGTGGCCTTGTTGTCAAATCGAAGCGACATCAAGGGGATGGCAATCTCGACCGTAAACCCTTCGGCATCTATGGTGGCGGCGGAGAGCCAAGGCGCATCCCAGGAATAATTCGTGGTGTGTCCTTCGTCCGTGATGAGCCCATCCTGCTGAGTTCCCAACGGATTCACCACAAATAGGAAGGCATTGCGGCGGTCGTGGTTAGTGTCCAGGATGATGCCGACGGCGTCATCGTTGGCGAAATCCGCATCCCTCGTCAGTTCGCGGGCATTGATCTTCTGCGCCTCGGAATCAAAGGCGCGAATTCCGAAGTAGATAAATTTACTGTCATACAGCACCCGTACTTCGGTCCTCTCCGAGGCAGGAGCTCCCTCGTTCGGGTTTTGCTGCAGAAAATCGGTGGCAGGCACGGCATCGGCCCAGGCGGGCTCATCCATGTGGCCATCTATCTTGATGTTGGCGGCGGCATGCACAGCGCGAACCCTCCGAATCGTCTCCTGGAGTTTCTCCTGTCCCTGTGCAGATAAAACCGATGGCACGAGCAGGACCAGGGCTATAAGAAAAAGTCCGACGCCGGCGTGATGGGTCTTATACAAAATCGTAATCCTCCTTCATTAGGTAAATGCCGGCCAGACTGACTCTCAACTGCAGGTCCAGAATCTGATCGCCGGTCTTCAAGGATATTTTCGCCGGCTTCAGGAGCGCGAGCTTCGGCGCCGATGCCTGAACGGTGTAATCAGCCGGCGGCAGATCGACGAACTCATACTGCCCGGTGCCGTCCGTGGTCGCGGTCCTGACCAGCCCTGCCGGCCCATTCAAGATGACCCGTGCGGCCGGAACCACACCGCCCCTCTCATCAGTGACCCGGCCCCGCAATGAGGCCGTCTGGGCCAGGATCACACGGGGGATCAAAAGAGAAGCCAACAACAGGAGACAAAGACGGAATTTCATGAACCAACCCCCCGAGCAGCCAATCGCGCGGTGACCAGGATACTATCGCAACACCAGATCCAGCCGCATCATACGCTAAGGGAAAAAATAGCCGCGTTTTGGTGCGTCCTGTCCCGGCAAGAATCCAGCGCGAACATCGGATTATCGAAGCGGGATTCTATATTAGTTTGTAACTGCTCAGGTGGTCTATGGGGGCAATGAGGGGGAAGGGATAAACGGCTGACCAGACAGGGCGGAAACAATGGCATTGAAGATGTTTCTGGACTGTTTTCGGGCGGTAGAAAGATAGC
>Ga0315284_10010650_pt1 | contig 13097 bp, 13 predicted proteins | sample YL17G09_16_MG_FD_203696 | JGI IMG/M metagenome (GOLD analysis project Ga0315284, IMG submission 203696) | Sediment microbial communities from Yellowstone Lake, YNP, Wyoming, USA - YL17G09_16 | ecosystem: Environmental > Aquatic > Freshwater > Lake > Sediment | place: USA: Wyoming | collected... | reverse complement strand
TTTATTCGACGGGTGAATTGCAGTCTATTGGGCATATGCGGCGCCCGCTGCCTATTTAGATCTTACGGTCTTCTTGAATACGGGCTAAAAATTAGAGAAGTACTGAACTCTGTGAGTACCGCAAGTTCCATATCAAACCCCAAAGAAACACCGGCATATCAATCCCATGCCAATAGTTATGCAGATCGAGTTTCTGGTGTTCTTGGTTCGAGCGGTATCTCCTTGAAGTCATCTGTTTCGCCAATATCATATTCTAATTCGGCATCATATAAAGCACTATAACAATTTGAATTATTCCCATGCGGATTATACGAGATCCAGTATCGGGTAAAACAAAGAAAAATGAGATACCATCATGTTGGGAGCCGTGAACAATCAACAATGTCGATCAATTAATTACAAAATTAAAAAGTTATAAATCAATAGTGTATATAAAATGAAATTATGATAAAATCGAAAATTTTCGTAATTATTTTTGCAATTTGTTTTGTGATATTAATGTCGGCACAATATATGCGTGTTGCGCAATATGGTCTTTATGGATCAAAAGAAATGTGGGAAAAAACAATGTCAATACCTGATGATATTAATTCCCCTAGCGAAACTGCATTAAAAAATTTATTGGTTCAAGGGGAAAATAATGGATGGATTAAATGTTTCCCAGAACAAAAAATATGCCATTATACGGGAAAGGGGGTTTATAATTATGGTGCTTACTCGGAGTATATTCAAAGTTCAGATTATTTAGGATGGTTAGATTTAATTATAAAAAGTGTTATCCAAAGTATTGTACTTGCTTTAATCCTAACATTATTGATAGATGCTGGCAATCTGGTCTTACGCAAATATAATAAATAATAATTTTCTTTAAAACATACAGAAAAAGGAAAAACCCCGAAAAACCCTGCTGCTTTCCCAGATTATAAGGTTGTATACAGCTTATATGGCAGACACAAAACATTCAAAATGTCAGCACCCAAAATGAGGCGCAAAGATGCAACGGATCAAAAACGTGATAAGGGTGTTTTCATTCCATGCGGCTGAATCTGCATAGACTGCAGTATGATGTTACTTGATTGTTTATACCCCTACCTTTGTTAAACCACACTCTTTGCATATCCACCCACAGGGGTGCTGAAGTGCTGCTATGGGATCAGATTACATGCTTATATGAAATGAAGTGATTTTATACATCTCGTTTTGCATTGTAAGATCCGATATACTCTTGTCCCATAACGCCTTTCACGGTATAACTTGCAGTGACAAGAGAGGTGCCCGGGTTGCCGAGGTCTTTACTATAAATTGGTTTAATATTGTTCCGTGCTTTAACATAGAAAATTACATCGGAAGTTAATCCACATGTGTCTTGATAATTTAAGGTAAATTTCATATGATCTTTATCAAGTTGTGATTGTGTTAATGATGTATTAGCTAAACATTGATATGAGTTCGCCATCGGTGTTGGTGTGATTCTTTCCTGATTTGTTGAACTACATGAATCTATTTTTTGATAAATCCCTCCTTCTTTCCCACAATTTATTGTATTGCCATTAATATCGCATGTAACTACAATATTATTTTGACCAATTTGTCCGAAAAGCAGATTCATTGGCAAAGTCAATAGCAATTTATTATTTTTTATTTCGTATTTTTCTTGTATCGATAATGACGATCCAACTGAACGAATAAGGTAGGTTCCATCTGACGATATATCTAAACATGTCTGATTGGTTTGTATATTGATATATGACCCCGACAAAACAACATTATTGACACAACCAGATAAAATTAAAAAGAAAATTACTAAGAAAATCAATGCAATTTTCTTCATCTTTTCATACTCATCACACGAAGGGTTATAACTTATCCATCATCAACGGCATACCACTGTTGGCACTTTTTTACTTCCAATGGAATGGCTTAGTTCCGAATAATCTAAAATTATTTCTTACCTTCTTTTGCAGCTGCATATTCATCCCATGTTCCCAATAGCAGTATTATAATACTCATGACTGCCCACCGTGCGAATGCACCACCAGCTTGTGAATAATCTCCTGCTATTAAGGGTGGGATCAGCATTACTCCCGCGAGGATTAATACCAGAATTATTGCCCATTTTAATGAAAATCTTAACGACATTTACATCTCCACCATTTTTATAATATTATTCTTATCGTATTTAACGCCGATGTTCGTATTTTTTTAATGGCGTGATCTGCTTTAATTATTTCATTGGCAACGCTGTTTGAGCTAGTAATAACATCCTTTTTCCAACGCAACTTATTTCGTCCCCTACCCCGATTCAAACATAATGCGCCGTTGCCATTATTGTGGAAAAATACTTCACGAACTCCCCTTTACATGTAGGCAGTGTGGACACACTTTCTGTTCTGATCATCACCTGCCCGAAAACCATCACTGCTCCAGGTGTCACATCCATGATAACAAAACCCATCACAAATACTGTGGAAATTGCGGGCGCAAACTATCAGGAATGCCCTATAAATGTCACCTATGCGGGGTGGTTTTCTGTGATAATTGCCGGCTGCCGGAGAATCATGGATGTACAAATAATCATCCTGCTCAAAGACCAACACCTGAGAAGAAAAGTGTCGATAGAAAAAGACTTCATCCCTATATTTTGCAAAAAATCAAACAGAACATCACACTGAAAAATTTTACACTTCTCTCAATAATCCTGATTATAATTGGAATACTTTCTGCAACATTTTTTCCTCAACTCCCTAACCTTCTTATTATTCAAGCGGGGATCGGTTGTTTCTTGTTAGCATATTTTTTGTATGCTGTAAATTGCTGGGGATCAAGGAGTCAAATCTCTGCTTTATTGATGCTGACAATTCCTCTCTTTGCTTACTCCCTTTCAACAATAAAAATTCCGGATTCAACCACCAATCCCATTATTGATGGAATCTTACAATTTTGCTTGTATGCAATAATTTCTGCTATTCTGTTATTCGTGAGTGAAAAAATCAAAACAGGAATTAATCGTCATATTCTTAAAAATAAGAGTTATTCTCGATGGTATTTCCACCCGGATAATAATTATATTTTCTTTGGAATTGTATTCCTATCGATAGCCATGGTTATGGGAGGCACTCCAGGTATTTTGACGAGTAATGTGAATACTTTGATGGATTTAGGTTCAGCGAATACACCAAATATTCCATCTGTTACACCAGCATCTTCTACAATGGATCAATTTCCTCAAATTGTCCCTCCTACAATACCGATTTTTGAACCCTCGAATCAATTCACATCGTTAGAAGATTCAAAAAAATCAATTGATTACATCAATTCGATTCGAGCTAACAATGGGGTTCCCGCAATTCGATTTGATTCGCGAGTCTACAACATCGGAATGGCACGGGTGAATGATATGGATAAATATGGATACATGGACCATACGAATCCTCAAACTGGAACTTGTGCAGACTCAATGAAGACACAGTATGGTTTAAGTAATTCTGAATATGTTGCTGAAAACGCATTTGGATTTGATTCGGGAGGGCATTACTCAGTAGGTTTGGAAAATCAAGCTGTTAATTCCTGGATAACAAGCCGTGGTCATCGGTATAATTTGCTCTATCCGCACTCCGCTGGAGCAGTAGCATGTTCGAATGGAGGTCATTGCGTATTTTTAGGTTTGAATAACGATCGGTTTGGTGAAGGTTGTCATACGGGTGCAGAAGGTATAGCTTATTGGAATCGTGTTGGGAAACAACCCGGAGAGATCTGATTTCAATGGGAGCAGGAGGATAGATTTCCTGCACTAACACCCTGCCGCAAATCTGAATGTGATGGGTGGAGAGATGGGGAGTGCATCCATATCCGTAAAGTAGGGAAATCTGACAAACCACAGGTCTTTAGCTGATAGAAAAATGTCGGAGAAAAATATATCGTCACTCAAATGAAAGGACGGATATGAAATATCTTCTTTTGATCATTTTGCTGATGCTAGTGATATTATCCGCCGGATGTGTTAGTGAGAATAAAAATAACATTATTACATCCACCCAGACTACTATCACTACTGGTCAGCGTTATGTTACTGAAGTGACACCATTTTTGACAATAACGCCAACAAACATACCACATAGAACATTTAATCCAGTCACACCAATTCCGGAAGATTTGACTTGCCTGATTTATTCTACAAAACAATCTTTTGCGCGCAATAAAACAGCATTTTCTTTTAATTTAAAAAATCCACCTATGTATATTAATTATTCCGTTAGTAATTATCCAATTATTACAGAAAGCAAATATTATAACAATAGAACGAGTTTGAAGGATGAAGGAACGATAACATATGAAACAATTGATCCCAATTCATTCTTTGAAATAATTGTGCGAGATAAATCTACCGGTGAGATTTATCTTCAGGATGGATTCGGCAAGGATTATGGCTATCACGTGGGCACATTAAAACTTCTTAAACGTGGTGATTTATTGTTTGAACTGAATGGTAACATGATAACGGCTGATGTTAGGATCTATGTTAAACCGATAGGAAATTTTGATGATACTTCAAAATTTGATTACAAAGATTGTATTTATTGGATTTAATTAATTTTTGCCATATTACAGTAATCTTAATACGTTATGGATAGGGTGTGAGACTACTGAGCATTTTAGAAACCTCGTTTTGAACTTCGGGATTTGATGCTGCATTATTCATGTAGTTGATCTGGATAAAATAAATTCGATTTTTATTTTGTTTAACAATAATCTGGGAAAATACAAGATATTCTCCTTTACTGTTCGCAATATTTACTCCTGCCCTCATTCCAACATTTCCATTATCTTTGTACTCGACAGGATCAACAGATGAATCAAATTTTGCACCATCAATAAAAATATTTTCATGCCGGGTTCCATTAATATCCATAACAGGATTTTTAACCCAGGTTTGTTCCACTACTGGAATGACCGAATCCAAAAATTGCCTTGTTATTTCAGAATTTGAAGATTCGGTTCCTTCAAAATTAGAAAATTCGATCCCTGTAATAATTGCACTTACATTTGGACTAGGAGTTGTTATATAAAGGATTTTCATCATTGGAATAATTTTTGCATCCTTAATAGTTACTTTATTTAAAAAATATGAGGGTATAGCCGATTTGTCTCGTTCTGTAACAGTCCAAGTCTTTGGGATGGTAATATCGAAATGATCTTCTTCAATCGTGTATTTTTCCCAGGAGTTAGATGTGGTGGAGGAAACAACGGTATTAGAATTTTGTATGTTCTGAGGAGATGGGGATGTACAGCCACAAGTTAATAATGTGCAAATAATAAAGAAATTCAACCAATACATACAATTTGTTTTCATTTTAATCAGAAGTCAGGACTCCCGCAATCTGCCAGTTTTTCATATGTCACCTTTCATCTAAACGAGGATATATTTTTCTAATTTTATTTTCAATTTATCTTCAATTTCACCCCACACCCGGTATAACTCTTTTAGAACAAGTGCAGAACCCGTATCATGGAAACTTACTGGTGCTGCAAGAAAAATTCGATAATTGACAATTACCTGAAGCCGGATTTTAATCCTGACCTGATACCCTGCATTCAAGAACAGTGTCCGAGGTGGAAAGAATGGGAAGGCCGAGGTGGGTGTATCCTTCTCATAAAAGGGAGAAAATAATCCTGACACCTTGAATTTCAGTTATTGCTAGATAGGTATGATTATAATATAAAACAAAAATATTATCATGATTAAATCAATTCAAATAGTATTTCTTGGTGAGTAAGAATGTATAATTGTGAAAATATGCAGAGGATACCCGGTGAGACGAACCCAATATCAATTGCCGACGCAAGGAAAATCAAACATGCTCTTTCCTGTGAATATCTTATGAGTTGCGATAAAGTATATTGCTATCTTAATTGCCCAAGGTGGCCGGTGAAGTAGCGAGAATATAGTGATAAATGGTGCAGCAACACCATTCGACCTAAATCACATCATTTCGTTCTGGGGGATATGGTGATTGTTTCGTATGTTTTAGCGGGTACAATGTATGTGCTGACCACTGTAGTTGAAATGATATAATTATCAAAAATTTCTTGTGTTCCGTCAAAAAATGTTGCAACTGCGACTACATGCTTTTTACCTGAAAACTCACCTGTAAAGGTTATGGAGCTGCCAATCGGTAATAGTGTTGTTTGTTCTGATTGTCCTATGGTTTTCGTTTGGGCATTCCCTGAACTATCCGTTACAGTCGCAGTCAATTGCTTCATTATATCGCTATCCTGACCACCAAGATACGTTACAGTAATATGATTTGAATCCGGTTGTTGGACGGTTACATTGACGACTTTGGTTTTTGAAATATTTCCTGTCATCCCAAAAACAAATGCAGCAATAACCGCAGCGATAATCAACACTAAAAGGACTGCAGGCAACCAGAATAATCTGCTTTTTCTGGAAAAACTTTCATGTTTTTTATTTATTGGATCTCTAGTGACTTTAACGTATACGTAATAGAAAAATATTCCGAATAGCCCAAATGACATCCCGTAGAAATACGCCCAATTAATATTACGGTTGTGCTCTATTGCGAAGTCTACCATCCACGGTCCCCACCAATAATATGCGACGAGAGCCCCGATCGGGGCAAGAATCGCACCCCCAAAGTTACCACGAATAATATTTGAAATAAAAGAAAATATAAAAATTATAATAAATACAAAGTGGGTTGCAGAATTGGTTTCGTGCCAATAGGTATCCCCACCACGATCCCCTCTAGTATCTTCATTAAAAAAAGATGAAGATTTTTTTAAACTAACTACATTTTTTTGACATTCATCTGCCTTTACTCTATTATTACATCCAGTATAGGCATCGCATAAATTATCCCATATTTCAGGATCTTGTGGGGATAGGTTAACCCCTTCATTGCCAGCTAATACCGCTTCATCATAATTTCCTAATTTGTTTAAAATATAACATTTATTATTCCAAATATCGGGATCTTTCGAATCAAAGGTGAGTGCCTTATTATATGCCCGCAAGGCTTGTCCATATTCATTGGATTCTGTAAACTTTACCCCTTCATTATACCAAAATTTAGCTGATTCTTTATTTTCTTCAACTATTGGTCTCTCATCTTTTTTTACCGAAGAAGGATCAATTTTCGCTCCACAATGCTCACAAAATTTAACCTTATCAGAAATTTCTGCTCCACACTTCTCACAATATTTTGGCATTAGACTCAACTAATTTTATTCAACGAAATAAATTTCCATTTGATTTTGAATTGAGTAAAAAAAGGAACTAACTTTGTTCAAACCTTCATATTCACATTCTGCTGGCGTTTCTCATGTGGTCTGGTATGATTCAATGTGTCTAATTGTCTTTCTGGAATAATCCGCAATCAGGGCATATCCATGCGCATGATATGACTATTCACTTCCACCCCACTATATCATTTATAGTCGTTAACTACTACTACTACCTACTAACCAGTGATCAGGATAATGAATCGGAACAATATCTATGTGCCAATTCCTTATTGCGAACTGGTGAGTGTTTGGATTGCCTCATTTACACATGATTTGCACACATTTACACACTATTTACACATACGGTATAGACGTTCATTTACACCATTTACACACTTTTCAAAAGTGTGAACGGAAAATTTTAAAATATTTTTGCTTGCTCACATTTTCATGAAAATTGTGTAAATGTGTAAATGAACCTCGAAGCCCAAAAAATAAGTGTAGTATTGATGTGGTAAGGAGCGTGTAATCGCGTGGAATGAGGTTATTCATCTATGGATTATCTTAACCAAAACTCATGCACCTCCCTCCCTTCTTTTGTCCGGTACGATTCATGCATCAGTTTTGATTCCTTCAGCATCAATCCACCCTTCGGGTTTTGGAATGTCCCCCTTGCTCCATGAATGGCACGGTATACTTTTTGTATGCTCATTCCGGTATCAATGGCAATACCTTGAATGTCTTTGCGTTGTACCGATGACAGACATGATCTTACTGCTGCCTCATGTGGTGTGAATGCCGGTGTTGTGCTATCAATCATCGGTTTACTATAGGTCAGGAATGTATCAATCGCAGCGAAGTCCGCATCGGTCGTAGTCGTGCGATTGCAGAGAAGTGCATGGCTCTGTACCAATGTGAGATACCGCTTAAAGTCCCGGATGGGAATATCCCTTTCAATCATTCGATTAAGATTGACTTCACCAGGCTGGATTGTTTCCCAAATACTGTATATTATAGACAGTTGTTTTGAGATGTCCGGTTTATTTTCCTGTATGAACTTTCTGATTTGTCGCATCTTCTCTGGATCCCGGCTCACTTCAAGTGTTAAGAACCGGCTTTCATCCTGCCCTTCATCTGTTTCCTTACAAACACTTTCTACCGATGTTAAAATTAGTGAAACTCGTGGTGGTATTACCATCTTCTCTGATTTGTGATTGATAACCACATATCGTGTGCATCCTTTCTGCCAGCCGGTGAGTATACCTCTGAATATTTCTGCGGTGCTTTCATCAAATGTCGTATCATCAGAGAATATGATTATATTCGGGTGGATCTCGTCTTTTGCATAATAAAGCCATTTCATTGAAAATGTTGCAGTAAGTCTATTGTTCGGGTGAATAAACTTCAATGCCTCATTTGCACCATCAGACTTCCCGATCTGTGTCTGCCCGGTAATGTGAAGGTGGAGTCCCATATATGCATTATCAATTTTCATAGCTGCTGCGGTATAGCAAACACCTTCAAGGATGTGAGCGTCCCCGTACCACACCTTCCCGAATGTCTGTCTGCAAAACTGTAGAAACTTACCCTTCTCGTATATTTTCTTACCCTGCTCCGCTTGCTTGCTGGTGTATGGTGGTGCCGGTTGTATTAGTGGTTGTGATGCTGCTCGCTGCCGGTCTTGCTGCTCCAATGCAGCGAGTATTCTGCTTGCAACTGCATCTGCTGCAGCATCTCCGAGTCCGGTCATGGCTCACAAGCTCCTGGAAAAAAGATATCAGAGTTTTTGCATCCTGTCCTCTGATACAATATAGTTTCAAGGTGACAGCGCAGGGTATTTATTTTCTTGGTGATACTGATCATCTCGTCTATATTGTCGGGGGGTATCCTACCAGATGTAAGATTTAAAACAATCCCGATATCCCGTTTGCATCGGATTAACCGCATCCCGACTTCTTCCCACTCATCGGTTGTGATCTCACCAAGTTGTGTCATGGCGCATCTCCGGGAACTGATACGGTCATACTCTCACACCAAGTTTTGATCTTCGTGCGTTCAAGTTCGTGTTCGGCGTGATTCTTCTGCCAGATATCCCAATTGATACTTGTCTTAATTGCACCATCAATCATTGAGCGCAATACATCTGGACGGAGTGAATCCAGCTCAACGCAGATATCACCATACTTATCCACAAACTTTGCAGATCGTGGATCGGTTTTCTTTGTCGGATCTGATGGGAGATTGTACTTGATTACCTGTTCTTTGGTAAGAGCGCATTTCTCGATAGTGACACTTTCTGCACCGTACCTTTGGATGCGTTCAATAAGGTCACGCACCATCTCCTCACCAGATGGATCGAAGTCACCGAAGTATAGAATCTTACAGGTCTTACCTTTGCGTGTCTGTTCGCTGAATCGGTGTGCTGCATCGTTTACAAAGGTGAAGCTACTGAATCCTTTTGCAACGCAACTGACAACACCATATTTACTGGCAATTTCCGCAACTATACGCTGGAGTGCTTGCTTCTCACACCATACTTCAACATAGTTCGGTTGGTTAATCCATTTTGGATATTGGTAGGCGGAATACTGGCTCTTTACTGCCGATATTAAATCTTGTATGAATGTTGTGGCATCCTTATTCTGCCAGTAGTCACCATCGGATGATTCCCTACCACGATCTTCTATTTTGTTTGGATTAATTTCACCAGATTCTCTTGCGGTTGTAATATCCCTTGATACCTTTTGATAATAGGTCTGACTGTTTCCAATCTTCTGCCGGGATACCAATTGGTAGTAGAGCTGGCGTACTGTTAGTGGCTCACGGTATTCCGATAAGATTTCTTTCATCCACATCAACATCGTGGTGTAAGGAATCGTTTTATTCCGTGATGTCATGGCTCACCAGTTCCAGTTACCGGCACTAACCACCATTCGCCATGATCCAGCACCAGCCGGAGTTTGTCGGGATAAAAGTTTCTCAACTGGCGCATTGCCCGTAAAACATCTGCCCGGTACCGTGGAGAATCTATCAATTCAAAAAGCCTGGACTCACTCACTCGCTGACCTGATGCAACAACCCCTCTGGCGGTATCCCGGATCTCGTTTAGAGGCTTTGCCTTCTTGGATCGAGTGTCACCCTCTGGTGCGATTGGTGGAAGTAAGTTTTTGTTTTGCAAAACAGAGTGGGTTTGGGGAGTGCTTTGTGCAATACCTTCAAGCTCCCCCAAACATTGTGTATCAACTCTGGTTTCAGCATCCGATCTTTCCGGTACCGGGTCTCCTTTCCCGGCATCGCAATATTTTTTCACGGTGAAACCACCTCTCCCTGTATCCTGCGTGGAGTTACTTCGATCATACGGGCAGCAATGGCTTTTTGCAAACATTCTGCCATCGTTGCACCCTCGATGGTGATATCGCTGTCAGGGATTTTTATGAAATGGAATACCATCTTCATTCTTTAGCTCCAACGGGGATGGGCTTGGTCAATTGTCGTTTACATCTTGGACATTCCAACGGGTTTTCAACTCTTGGTAACCACTGGTGTCCGCATCTTTTGCAAAATATTTTAGTAAGCATCATGTTAGATCATTTCAGTTTCGTATTCGGAAATACGGTTCAACGAATCCTGAAACTACGTCGTTAAAGGATATTCAGAAAAGAGTGGTTGTGTTGTGCGGTGGCTACAGGGCTAACCTGTAATACTGATTGGTTGTGTGAAGTACAACATTCTGAAAGCCACCTGCCTTATATGATAATGGTGTTCTGGAGATAAAAACCAGATCCCTAACCAGCCACGCATTGAAGTGCATTGGAGATTTAGACAATGTATAAGAGAAATATGATATGTCTTATGTATAATAAAGTTCATTGAAAAATCAAATGGTTGTATTGGTTCTCCAGTTGGTTCTGGTATTGACACAATGATCACACCAGCATCAAGGAGATCTGACGCTAGAGGTGTAATTTGAGTGTTCAAAAAAGTATTGGAATGATGGCAAAGAGTTGTTGGGATTATTGTTTTTTGTTTATTGTTGCTTTCTTATCGGTGACAGATACATCGTATCCCTTTGATCGGATGTTCTCAAAGTATTCTGCATCTGATTGACCTGGCTTTTGGGTGAAGGTTTCCCACGCTTCATACTTTTTATTCATGGCGTTGAGTTGTTCCATTATCTGCTGCATCTGCGCTTGCTGCTGCTGCAATTGGTTTTTAAGGTTCATGTTCTCTGTTATAACCTGCATCAGTGTATCAGTGTGCTTCTCAATCTTTTGGGATTGTTCCTGCTGTGTTTGTTTTAATTCGTTTTCTAATTCTTTGACCTGCTTGGATCCGGTAATGCTTACCATGTGCTGAGCTTTCAGGTATTCGGCTGCAACGGTTTCCTCATCATATCTCCGGTACGACCCGGTGAGATACCCGGAGTGACCGCAAAGAAACTCACCAATCTCTTTGCTGACAATTAATGAAAGCTGGCTTAAGAAGAATTTCCGGAAACCGTGTATTCTCAATTGGTTACGATTGGTCACATCGTCCTTTGTCAGCTCACCACTTGCATCAAGTGCATCATTCCACCACTTGGTTACTGCTGCATCAGAGAATGGGAATAACCGGGGATCACTGTCAGTCTTTAAGGATGCACGTCCGCGCTCGATCAACTTCTTGCTCTTTGCATTGCTCTTTGTAATGTAATCGTTTCTAACCTTCAACCACTCCTGAACTGCTGCTGCTGCTTCATCACTTATGAAACTGTATCGCTGCTGCTGGTTCTTGGTGTTCTCTCCTCTGAAAGTCATCTTTATTGGATGACTACCAAAATCTACGTCATTGATACCGACGGATAGCATCTCGTTCAATCTTGCGCCACTCGACGCTAAACAAAGAAATAGTGCTTTTCCCTGTATGGTCGTGTGCTGGAGTGCTGCATTGATGAGTTTCTGGTTTAATACCCTGTCAATGGTTGCAGCGCTTCCCTTCATGGTTTCCCGGCGTATATCCTGACTTGTGCCTTTTGATATTACAATTCCATGATAGGTCATTGCGTACCGGATCGCGGTCATGCTTTGCTTTGCCGATAAAGCAGGTCTTGTTTTTATCAGATGTTCGGAGAATTGAATAAAATCTGCATCATTATCCCGCTTGGATACCAAATACAATTCAAAGAGTGAGTTGTAATCCGGGACCGGGATTTTTCCTGCTTTGATATCTGCCTTTGGCATTCCGTAGATGCAACGAAGGAATGATTGAATTGCATTCTCGTAGCCTGCTTTAGTACTCTTGTTTGAGTACTTGGAAAGGAATAATGCCAGTTTCGGTACTGTACCGGATGCACTTTCCTTTTTGGTCTGTTTTTCCTGCTTTGCCATACAGGAGTGTAAGCGTCGAGATATTATAATGTTTTCTATAAAATACTAACAAGTGTTAGAGTTTATTTTAATAATTCACCGATTCCGGTGATTACATCAAAAAATAGTATACGGGACTCATTTCCTCAGGCCTGATGGTTTTTATTTCCGCACCCTTTTTCCCGCAACCAGCACCGCCACGAGTATACCGGCAGCTACGGTGAAGGGAAGGAATCCGGGCATCGCGTTACCCCCCGACGGGAGCAGCACGATATCTACCGTAGTTGTCTGGTTCGTGGATACCTGGACCGGAATACTCTGCGTGACAAACCCCTCTTTTGATACGTTGAGCAGGTGACTGCCCTGGATAATATCCGGAAGCGTTGCCGGTGACATGCCGCTCGTGATTCCGTCAAGCGTGAGCTGGGCGCCAGCCGGTGTCGTGTTGACAAAGAGCGAGCCGGTCAGTGCAACAAGGGTCGCGTTGACTTCCGATACCGTCCCGGC
>Ga0315284_10010649_pt1 | contig 13099 bp, 10 predicted proteins | sample YL17G09_16_MG_FD_203696 | JGI IMG/M metagenome (GOLD analysis project Ga0315284, IMG submission 203696) | Sediment microbial communities from Yellowstone Lake, YNP, Wyoming, USA - YL17G09_16 | ecosystem: Environmental > Aquatic > Freshwater > Lake > Sediment | place: USA: Wyoming | collected... | reverse complement strand
GGAGAGGGTTCTTTTGGGGCCGGCGAGGGCGATAAATACCGTGCCCACCGGTTTTTCTCCCGAACCTCCTCCCGGCCCAGCGATTCCCGTGATGCCCAGTCCCAGGGTTGACTGGCTGATCTGGCGTATCCCTTCAGCCATTTTTTCGGCAACTGGAGCGCTGACCGCGCCGGCCGCAGACAGAATTTCCTCAGGAATATGCAAAATTTCAATTTTGGCTCGGTTACTGTAAGCCACTACCCCTCTTTCAAAATAATCGGAGCTGCCGGGGATGTTGGTCAGACGATGGGCAATCAATCCCCCCGTGCAGGATTCGGCGACCGCTAAAGTCGCATGATTAGACCGCAACAGATTCCCCACGATTCCCTCCAGCGTTTCTTGATCCGCAGCAAAGACCCGGCCCTGCAATTTTTCCCGGATCTTCTTCTCCAATTCTTGAAGGTCCTTTTCTGCTTTTTCCAAGAATTTTCCATGGACCGTAATTTTCACGTGGTTTTCCGGAAAACGCGGGAGGTAGGCCAGGGAGGCCGAATGGTCTTGGAGGTTAATGTCTTGGAGACGGTCGGCAATGGCGGATTCGGTGAAACCAAAGGCTTTAAGGGTGCGAGAGCGATGGAAGGTTTTTTCCTGGCGTTCTTTTTCCAGCAGCGGGATTACATTTTCTTGCAGAAGATGCTTTAACTCCCGGGGAACTCCGGGGAGGAAAATATATATCTTTGCCTTGTGGCGCAGGATAAAGCCAGGAGCCGTTCCCAGGGGGTTGGGGATGATCTCCGCTTGATGGGGGAAAAGGGCCTGCTTCTCATTGGAGAGCGGCATCTCCAATCCCCTCTCGGCAAATCTCCCGCGCATGGCCCGCAGCACTTCTTGGTTCATGATCAATCGCCGGTCCAGAGCTTTGGCGGCGGAACTGGTTGTGATATCATCCGCGGTGGGGCCTAAGCCGCCGCTTACGATGACCACTTCCGCATGTTCCTGGGCCCGAAGCAGAGCCTCTTCAATACGCCATTCGTTATCTCCGATAGTGGTAATGAAGGTTACTTCGAAACCTTTCCCTGTAAGCTCTTCGGCCATGTACGTAGCATTGGTATCTACCACTTCCCCGGTCGTTAATTCATTTCCCACGGTGATGATCTCAACCTTCACGGAACTCCCCTGAAACGTATCCTTTCCCACCAACAATCCTTCCTTCCCCTTCTCCATTTGATTGGCGATTAATGCCTTCCTCAAACCGGCCCCAAGAACCATCTGTCAACAATGAAAAGAAGGTGAGGATGCCAATGGGCGATTGCCTGAAGCAAAAAATTGGCGTAAATCCCGGCCACGACATCATCGAGAACGACGGCCAGTCCCCCTTGCATTCGGCGCTCGATGAACCCAGCGGGAGGCGGTTTTATTATATCCAAAACACGGAAAAAAAGGAACCCCCCGATAACCGTTGTGAGTGTCCGGGGCAAGAGGGTCATGGTGACCAAATATCCTATGACTTCGTCGATGACGATTTTTGGGCTATCTTTTCTGGCGAAAATGACCTCGGCCCGCCCCGAAACCCACCAGGCCAAAAAAAAGGCAGCCGCCGAACTCAGCATGTAAATCGGGCTCGCCAGGAAAGAGAATAAAACATAGACCAAGACTCCCACAATAGTCCCGGCCGTCCCGGGCGCAAAGGGAAAATATCCCATGTAGCCCGCCGAAGCTAGCCAGACGATAAAACGGTCCAATCGGGTTTCCTTCCGCCCCTCAGAGATTCGCTCCCGGTAAGAAAATCATTCAAAAACGGGTTGGTCGTTTGCTCTCTGCAGTGGGTCACTCTGAAACCGAGGATGAAAGTACCTTCTTTGTCAAACTTTGTCAATAGGAGAGATACCCTCCCATCCTTTCCAAGTCTCTAATTTTCATATAAAAACAGGTGCAGGAAAATCTGGGGAAACCCTTCAGATTTTTTTTATTATTGACGATAAGGGCTTGAGGGAAAAGCTGCGAAACCTTGACAAATCCTCATAACTTCTTTTATATTTGACTAAATGATCGTTGGCTGAGGAGGAGTTATGGCCGTCCGGTTGGGGGAACTGCTATTTAACAAAGGGTTAATCACCGCCAAACAACTGGATGATGCGCTTCAAGAACAAAAGCTCTCCGGAAACAAGCTAGGAACCTCTTTAGTAAAACTCGGGTACATCAGCGAAAAGCACCTTGTCTCTTTCCTGAGTAAGCATTATGGCGTCCCGGCCATTGATCTGGCCGAAGTAGAGGTTGACCCGGAGGCGATCAAATTGATCCCCTCTGATGTCGTCTACAAGTATCAGGTTCTCCCCATTAAAAGGACTGGCTCCACTTTACGCGTGGCCATGTCCGATCCCTCCAACATCCTGGCTATCGATGACATCAAATTCTTGACCAGTTGCCACGTGGAGGTTTTTGTTTCCACAGAAAGCGCCATCAAAGTCGCCATCGACAAATATTATGACCCTTCTTCTGCCATGGCGGAGATCATGATGAGCTCGATGGGAGAAGAGGAAAAGATTGAGCTTCTGGAAGAATCCGAAGAGGTCGACATCAATGAGCTGCAGCAAGCCTCTGAAGACGCCCCCGTGGTCAGGCTGGTTAACATGATCATGAACGAAGCCATCCAACGGAAAGCCAGCGACATTCATATCGAACCTTACGAAAAGATTTTTCGTGTCCGCCTCCGCATGGACGGCGTTCTTAACGACTTTATGAAACCGCCCATGAAGATGAAGAACGCCATCATCTCCCGAGTAAAGATCATGGCCAAGCTGAACATCGCTGAACGCCGCCTGCCTCAAGATGGGCGGATCAAGATGAAATTGGGCAGAGACAAAGAGATGGATTTCCGGGTTTCCGTTCTGCCCACCCTATTCGGAGAAAAAGTAGTCTTGCGGTTGCTCGATAAATCGACTCTTCAGCTCGACATGACCAAGCTGGGTTTCGAAGAAAATCCTCTGAAAGACTTTAAGGAGGCCATCCACAAACCCTTTGGCATGGTTTTGGTCACCGGCCCAACAGGAAGTGGAAAAACGACTACCCTTTATTCGGCACTCTCGGAACTGAACCAGATCACCGAAAATATTTCCACGGCCGAGGACCCGGTGGAATTTAACCTTATGGGAATCAATCAGGTACAAATGCATGAGGAGATCGGCTTGAACTTTGCCACCTGCTTGCGATCTTTCCTTCGTCAAGACCCGGACATCATCATGGTAGGAGAGATCCGGGATTTCGAAACCGCCGAGATCGCCATCAAGGCCGCGCTTACCGGCCACCTCGTGCTGAGCACGCTGCATACGAACGATGCCCCCAGCACGATCAACCGTTTGTTGAACATGGGCATTGAGCCCTTTCTCGTGGCCTCATCGGTCAATTTGATTGCCGCCCAACGTCTCGCGCGGGTGAACTGTGACTCTTGCAAAGTACCTATTGAAGTCTCCCCGCAGATGTTGCTCAACCTTGGAGTTTCTTCCGACGAAGTACAGGGATGGAACTGCTATAAAGGACGGGGGTGTTCCCGCTGCAACAATACCGGCTACAGGGGGCGCGTCGCTCTGTATGAGGTTCTGCCCGTGCGAGAGGAGATCCGAGAACTGATTCTTCAAGGGGGTTCGGCAAGCGAGGTCAAAAAAGAAGCCATTCGCCTGGGCATGAAGAGCTTACGGCAGGCAGCCTTGACGAAACTCAAGGAAGGGGTCACCACGGTTGAGGAAGTTTTGAAAAGCACAGTTGAAGATTGATAGAAATCTCTAAGGTATTTGGAGGATGCAAATGGATTACGCTTGGGAAGGACGATCCCGTAAAGGGACGATTGAGCACGGGGAAATATCCGCAATCAATGAAGCCGCCGTAAGGACGGCACTCCGCCGGCAGCAGATTCAGGCCATCAAGATTGAAGCGAAACCTAAGGATATCCTGAAAGGCTTCAGGTTCACGAGACGGAAAAAAGTCAAAGAGAAAGATATCGTCGTCTTTACTCGGCAATTCGCCACAATGATTGATGCTGGCCTGCCGCTGGTCCAATGCCTGGAGATCCTCTCCAGTCAACAGGACAACGTCACTTTTAAAGAAGTCCTCCTGAAGGTGAAGGGGGATGTGGAGGCCGGTTCCACTTTCGCGGAGGCCCTGCGCAAACATCCTACCGTTTTCAACGACCTTTTTTGCAACTTAGTGGCCGCGGGGGAAACCGGGGGCATCCTGGACACGATCCTAAACCGTTTGGCCGCCTACATCGAAAAGTCCATGAACTTAAAGAAAAAAGTCAAGGGGGCCATGGTCTATCCAGCGGTGGTCTTAGCCGTTGCCCTGGTGGTGGTCTCTGCTCTCTTACTCTTCGTAATCCCCGTATTCCAGAAGATGTTTGCCGATATGGGAGGCACTCTCCCGGCCTTTACCCAACTAGTCATCAACTTAAGTGACTTCATGCGCAAGTATTTCTACGTCGTGGCTGGAATACTCATTGCTCTGTTTGTGATTTTCAGGCGTTACTACAAGACGGAGAAAGGACGAGAAGTCGTTGACGACTACCTCCTGAGGCTCCCGATATTTGGGTCCCTCATCAAAAAAGTGGCCATTGCCAAATTCACCCGCACTCTGAGCACAATGCTCTCCAGCGGGGTCCCCATTCTCGAGAGCTTGGAAATTGTGGCCAAGACTTCTGGAAACAAGGTCATTGAAAAAGCCATCCTCAAAACAAGGATGAGCATCGGAGAAGGGAAAACCATAGCCGAACCTCTGGGGGCCTGCCGAGTTTTCCCCCCGATGGTTGTGCAAATGATCTCCGTGGGTGAATCCACCGGCGCCCTGGATTCTATGTTAAGCAAGATCGCGGACTTTTTCGATGATGAAGTGGACGCCGCTGTTACTGCCCTGACCTCCTTGATAGAACCACTACTCATGGTCTTCCTTGGCGGGGCGATCGGGGCATTGGTCATTGCCATGTACCTGCCCATCTTTCAAATGGCCTCCATTTTGGGGGGCTGACCCGCCTTTTTCAGCGAGGGTTTCAAAAGATTTGCGAACGGCAGTTTGGGGGATTCCCTTTATTTATCTGCTGAAGGAACGCGTTCGGAAAGATACTTCAATAAACTTAGGGAATTGTTTTTGTGCCAATTTACTTAGACCATGCTGCCACCTCCTTCCCTAAGCCTGCGGCCGTTTGCCGCCTGATGAATAAAGTAATGCGCCGGATCGGCGCGAATCCCGGACGCTCCGACCACAAAATGGCCCGGAAGGCCAACCAAATCATCACCGAAACCCGGGAGAAGATTGCCGAGCTCTTTGGCATCCCCCAAGCCGAGCGAGTGGTCTTTACCTGCAATACCACGGAAGCCATCAATTTGGGCCTCAAAGGACTATTGTCCCGGGGGGACCATGTGATCACTTCTGCCGTTGAACATAACTCCGTCATCCGACCGCTAACAGGGCTGGAAAGGGCAGGGGTAAGATTCACTCAAATCCCCTGTTCCCGCCAAGGCCATCTGAAAATCCGTTTGTTAAAAAAATGCCTGGAGCGAAAGACGAAACTTATTGTGCTCACCCATGCCTCCAATGTCACGGGGTCATTTTTCCCTGTGGAAGAGGTAGGAGAATTTGCTCGTTCCAGGGGGATCTTGTTCCTGGTGGATGCTGCGCAGACCGCCGGCCTTGTACCCATCGACGTGGAAAAAATGAAGATTGACCTCTTGGCATGCCCGGGACACAAATCATTATACGGGCCCCAGGGAACGGGATTCCTGTACATCGGCAAGGGGATCGACTTGCGGCCTTTAAAGGAAGGAGGCACAGGTACCGACTCCGAATCCGCAGACCAACCGAGCACCTTGCCCGCTCGGTTTGAGAGCGGCACGTTGAATACCCCTGGAATTGCCGGTCTGGGGGCGGGGGTTTCTTTTGTTTTGAAAGAGGGCGTCGAAAAGATCTGGAAAAAGGAGAAGCAACTGACCGCCCACTTGCTCCGGAGGTTAAGGAAAAACAAGGGAATCCGCATCTACGGCCCCCCGGAAGGGGAGGAGCGAATGCCGCTGGTTTCTTTCAACGTGAATTCCTTGGACCCTGCGGAAGTAAGTTTCATCCTTGACGATATCTATGATATCCTTGTACGAGCGGGGTTGCATTGTGCTCCCCAAGCCCATCGCACCTTGGGGACCTTTCCCGCCGGCACAGTCCGGGCCAGTTGGGGATATTTCAACACCCCGGAAGATGTGGAAGCGCTCGTCAAGGCGCTTCAGGAAATTACTCGGATGCAACACTGACTTTGGCCATGAAAGTCTTGGGGATCGAATCATCCTGCGATGAAACAGCCGCTGCCGTGGTAGTGGACGGCCAAGAAGTTCTTTCCAGCGTAGTAGCATCTCAGGTTTCTTTACACAGCAAATACGGCGGAGTTGTCCCGGAGCTTGCCTCCCGCAAGCACGTCGAAGTGATCCTCCCGGTTGTTGAAGAAGCATTGTCCAAGTCCGGGAATGGACTACAGGGCATTGATGCCATTGCAGTCACCCAGGGTCCTGGCCTGGTTGGTTCTCTTCTGGTAGGAATCGCCGTCGCCAAGTCTCTCGCCTACGTCCTCAAAATCCCCTGGGTGGGGGTCAACCACATCATCAGCCACATCTCGGCGATCTTTCTCTCCGTCCCCTCTTTGAGGTTTCCCTTCATCGCCTTGGTCGTCTCCGGGGGCCACACCAGCCTTTTTCGAGTTGAAAGCCATACAAAAATGATCGTACTCGGCCAAACCCTGGATGACGCCGCCGGGGAGGCTTTTGATAAAGTGGCCAAACTCATGGGACTGGGTTATCCTGGGGGGGAAATCATCGATCGTCTGGGACGGGGAGGAGACCGGACGGCTATTTCTTTCCCCCGAACCTTGCTGGAACCGAATTCCTTGGATTTCAGCTTCAGCGGAATCAAGACGGCTGTCCTTCAATATGTGAAAAGCCTTAAGGCAAACCCTTCTGCTGAACAAGTTCGGGAGGTGGCCGCTTCTTTCCAAGAAGCCGTCGTCGATACCCTGATATTGAAGGTCCTGCGGGCTGCCAGCAGGGAATCCATCAGGGAAGTTGTCATTGTGGGGGGAGTCGCCTGCAATTCTCGTTTGCGAGAAAAGTTCTTCCAGGAAGGGAAGGGTGCTGGAATCACGGGGCACTTTCCCTCACCCGCTCTTTGCACGGATAATGCCGCCATGGTAGCTGTTGCCGGTTTTCACCTCCTGAAAGAAGGTTTTCGCTCCGACCTTTTCCTCAATGCTTATTCAAGGTTTGGAAGAGGATGGGCCAAGGATGATGGGGCATGCAAAAAGAGCCTACCCTGAGGAAGGAAGCAAAATTTAGAGACCGATGGGTCAGGTGGAAGCGAAGCCTTCGCCTTCTTTACCTTAGGCTTATGCGGTTGAAGGGCCAGCCAGAGGAGGTCGCCGGGGGCATGGCCATTGGAGTCTTTGTCGGAATGACCCCTACGGTTCCGCTGCACACCGTTTTGGCTGTCGCCATTGCCTTCCTGCTGAAGAAAAGCAAGCTGGCGGCAGCCGTTGGCGTTTGGATTGCTAATCCCCTTGTTCTGCCTCTGGTTTATTTGTTGGATTACAAAGTGGGACGAATCATTACTGGAAAAAACCTGCCTTCTCTCGCGGTTTCAGACTTCGCTCTCTCCCACCTCATCGAGTTGGGTTGGGAAATTTCCTACCCTATGTTCATCGGTGGGTTGGTCACCGGATTGATTTTTGCCATTCCTTCCTATTTCGCCACCAAGCGCGTGGTCATCCTTTACAGGGAAAAAAGACGAAAGCGGTCAGACAAAGTTGATTTCTATTCGAAAACAACTTAGAGAGCTACAGATCCGCCCGAAAAAGAGTCTGGGGCAGCATTTTGTGGTGGACGTGGATGTTCTCCGCAGAATCGTGGAATGCGCCAATTTGGAAGCCGAAGACGTCGTTTTGGAGATCGGGGCTGGGCTGGGCAGTCTCACCGCTCCTTTAGCCCAACGGGTGAAAAAAGTCTATGCCATAGAGGTGGACCACCGGTTGGCTGGCGCCTTGAAGAACCAATTTTCCGGAAGCGAGCAGGTAGAGGTCGTTCTGGCCGATGCCCTGAAATTTGATTTCACCCCTTTGTCTCGAAAATGGAAAAGGAAGATGAAAGTGGTTGCGAATCTCCCTTTCGAAATCTCCAGCCCGATGATCTTCCGCCTTTTCCAGGAACGGGAGTACTTTTCCCTTTTAGTTTTGATGCTCCAGATGGAGGTAGCCAAAAGGGTAGTGGCAAAGCCGGGAACGAAGGATTACGGACCCCTCAGCCTCTGGGCCCAGCTTTATACCCAAGCTCGCATTGCCTTCCCTGTTTCCCCCAGGGCCTTTCACCCTCAGCCTAAAGTGGACTCGGCTGTAGTGAGGTTTGAAATACTCCAGAAACCGAGCGTAGAAGTCGAGGATGAGAAAACCTTGCACTGGGTTATCCGTTCGGCCTTTAACTACCGGAGAAAAACCCTGGCCAACGCCATTCATTTGGGAAAATTCTCTCACCTTCCCACGGAGAAAATCCAGAAAGCCCTGCAAGCAGCCGGAATCAATCCTATTTCGAGAGGAGAGGTGCTCTCCCTGGAGCAGTTCCGGGACTTGAGCCGGGCTCTCTCTGCCTTGGATTGAGATATGGCCTTGTTTTTATGTTGTTTATTTCTAATTAGGATTCCTAACCCGCATCCAGTTTTATAGCCCTGGAGAGAAATGAGAAGCAAATCTACCCTGATCCTGCTCCTCGTGGTTTTTGGGGTGCTCGCCGTTGCTTTTGCTCCCTTTATGCATCGAGCTTTCATGAGCACGCTCGTTCTGAGCGAGCTCGTGAATTTTCCTTCCAAGGGTTGGCTGGATAAATGGACGCCCCCCCCGACAATCCAGGAGTTCACCCACCGGGGATCCCACGGGATCACGAGGGCAGACCTTTACATTTCCCGGCCCGGGAGAAAGGGCCCGGGAATCCTGCTCAACCATGGAGTCATCGACACCGGAAAAGATGACCCTCGTCTTAGGCGATTTGCCGAAATCCTGTGCCGCGCCGGGTTCGTGGTTTGCGTTCCTGATTTGAAAGGGATGCGCTCATTCCGCATCTCCCCCGCGGACATCGATGAAATCCAAGCGGCCTTTGAAAGGCTCATTTCTTTACAGGAACATATCCTTCCCGAATCCTGCGGCTTATTTGGCTTCAGCTATGGGGCCGGGCCGACAATCATCGCTGCCTGCCGCCCCGAGATTCGGCAGAAGGTACGTTTTGTGGTTTCTTTCGGCGGGTATTACGACCTGAAGAATGTCCTTTCCTTCATGGCCACAGGAAATTTTGAATTCGCCGGAAAACGCTACTTCCGGAAACCCCAGGAATATGGGAAATGGGTCTTCCTGGCCAACAATCTCGACTTGGTCGAATCTTCGCTGGACCGGGCGGTTCTCCGGGAGATTCTGAAGATAAAGCTGCGAGACGAAAATGCCCCCGTTGACCGATTCTTGCCAGAATTGGGAGGGGAGGGGAGAAATATTTTGAATCTTTTGACGCACGCTAACCCTTCCCAAACCGAATCTTTCATCCGGCACCTGCCTCCCGCCGTTCGGTCTTCGATGACAGCTCTTTCTGTTTCAACATTTCTCAAAGATCTCGACGCCAACTTGATTCTCGCCCACGGAGAAGACGATGACCTGATTCCTTTCACCGAGACTCTTCGTTTAGCTGAGGCCGCTCCTGATCCCCGGAAGGTACACTGCGAGATTTTAAAAATCTTTTCTCACGTGGACCCTGAACAAATGCCCTGGACCATGAAGAATTTAATCTACTTCTATCTGCCCGAAGGCTGGAAACTCTTCGGCGTTGTCTATCAACTGATGTCTTACCGCTGAGGCGAATTCTTGACATAAACCCGCTTCTCTGATTTATTTAGTAGGTGCTCATCCGGAAACTCCCTCTCCCCTGGGAGGCTGTGTCCTAATCCTGATTTGTCATTGCGAGCGATCCCGCCGTTGCGGGAGAGCGCGGCAATCTAATTATTTAAAATGATTTATGAGATTGAGTCGTTTCACTCCTTCGCTATGACATTACGACACAGTCTCTCGAGGGGGAAGGGGAAAAGTGAAGTTTCCGGATGGAAGCCAGTTATCATCTATTCAAGTAGCATTTGTGCTGACACTCACCCTGACACTATTTTTAAGCACTTAGAATGAGTAAACTCCATCTTCATCTCAGAAAGCGCCTGGAACAGGCTATTCTCAAGCATGGGATGCTCGGGGAAGGGGATCGTGTCTTGGTGGGAGTTTCCGGGGGAGCAGATAGCCTCACTCTCCTCAAGCTATTGACTGGGCCATTGCTTTTCATTCCCAAGCCAGAGTTTATCGTGGCCGTCTACGTGGACATGGGTTTCGAAGGACTGAATGGCGATCAACCCGAGCAACTGGAGAAATATTTCCAGGAAGAGGGATACACCTATCATATCGAAAGAACCAACATAGGCCCTCTGGCGCACAGCGATTACAACCGCAAAGCCAGCCCCTGCTTTCTCTGTTCGAGGCTTCGGCGGAAGAGACTCTTTGAACTGGCCAGGGATTACCGGTGCAATAAACTCTCTTTAGCCCATAACAAAGACGACGTCATTGAGACCTTTCTTCTCAACATCTTTTTCGGACGGGAAATCAGCACGATGATTCCCCACCAGACGTATTTTAACGGAGAATTTAGCCTCATCCGGCCTTTGGCCTACATCGAAGAATCCCTGTTGAAGAGATTTGCCCGTGAAACGGAGCTTCCCATTTTAGAAAATCCGTGCCCCACCGCCAAAACCACCAAGCGAAAATATATAAAGGATCTTATTAAGAAATTAGACGAAGACCATCGAGGATTAAAGGAAAATATATTTAAGGCTATGAAGAATGTAAAGCCGGATTATCTGCTTAAATAGCTATCAGCTGTCAGCGGTCAGCTTTCAGCCTAATAGAAAAATTACTTTTTGGGGTTTTTTGGTCGCATTTATCCGAAAGCTGAAAGCTGATCGCTGAAAGCTGATGGCTGTCTTTTGATAGCTGTATTTTCCATTGACATTCGCCTCAAAATCGTTAATATAAAAAGGATTTATCCCCAACTGACCAGTGGCGGTGTAGCTCAGTCGGTTAGAGCATGCGGCTCATATCCGCAGTGTCCGGGGTTCAAGTCCCTGCACCGCCACCAGCCCATGCTTGAGCCTGCGGTAAAGAGGGGGATTTGAAATTTAACATCTCAAGATGATACCCCAGATTCCATTCTAACTTTAAGCCAAGATACAGGATTCTTTTATAATAAAGCGGCCAAGGGGAAATAGTTCACAATTCAAGATGCGATCCCTTATACTGGGGCCCAGGGATCTGGAGCTCGAAAATCTTGATGGGTAATCACTTCGACTACAGACGGCCTGTCCGCAGCCAATGCGCTTTTCAGCGCCGCCGCGATCTCTTCCGGGCGTTCGACCCGAATTCCCAGACATCCCATTTCCTCCGCGGACCGGGCGAAGTTGACCTCCCGAAATTTGAATAGCTCTTCCCTTTTTCCCGGCCTTTCTCCGTAAGCGAGCTGCACCCCCCGTGAACCCTGCGCCAGGCTGGAATTATTATTCACCACGGTCACCGTCTTGATTCCGCAACGGACCGCGGTCTCCATTTCACTTAGGTGATACCAAAACCCCCCATCTCCCGTGAAACACACCACCGGCCTATCCGGAGCTGCGCATTTTGCCCCCAACGCTGCTGGGAATCCCCAGCCCAGGGAACCGACAGCCCGGATATATCTCTGCCCGGGGTGAGTCAAATAGATCATGGTCCCAGTCCAAATGCCGGCAAAACCGGTGTCCGCCACTAACAGTGAATTTGCAGGCAGAACATCAGTTAATTCCCCGCAGAGTCGCTCCGGTCGGATGGGTGTCGCGTCAGAGTTGCGCCGGGGCTCCAGTTCTTTTTTCCAGTCTTGAACTATTTTCCCCGCATACCTTGCCCATTCTACTTTTGCCTGTTTTAGATCCAGGCACTCGATCATCCTGCGGAGCGTAACTTTCGCATCCCCCATCAAACCCACCGCATTGGGATAGCTCCGGCCCAGTTCTGTGGGATCTATATCCACCTGAATGACCGGCGTTCCTATCCTGGGCACTTTCCATTCATTCGTAACCTGATCCCCTGTATGGCTACCGATGAAAACAACCAAATCGGCCTCGGAAACAACTCGGTTCGCACACCAGCGGGAATATGTGCCCACGACGCCCAAGCTAAGGGGATGATTTTCCAGGATTGTCCCCTTCCCATTCAAAGAAGTGGCGATGGGAATCGAGAGTTTTTCGGCCATCTCTACGACTTCAGCCGCGGCCTCTGAGGCTATGACCCCCCCTCCGGCCACGATCACCGGTCGGGTCGCTTTTTGAATAAGCTCCACTGCGTCCTTGATATATTCATCCTCGGGAAGTGGGCGACTTGATGGATAATGGGCAAAAGGTTTTTCCGCAATCACGTCCATTTCCACCTCGGCCTTTTCCAGGATGCGCCCGATGTGGTCTGTCACATCCAGATGTACGGGGCCGGGAGCTCCTGAGGTCGCTTCCCGAAATGCCTGCCGCAGTAAAAATGGAAGTTGTTCCGCGGTTTCCACGCTTGCCTGAAATTTGGTCACGGCCTGGAAGAGAGGGAGATGATCGATTTCCTGGTAGGCATTGCGATATAAGGCTATGGGGGGCCTTCGTCCCGTTATGGCGATTACCGGGGATAAGCCGAAGTAAGCATCCTGGAGTCCAGCGGCCAGGTTGGCAGCCCCCACTGATTGGGACATGCATACGGCCGCACTGCGGCGGGTCCGGGCATAGCCGTCTGCCATGTAGGCGGCTGCTTTTTCGGAGTGCGCCAGTACTCTCCTTATCCCCAAGGTTTCCATTTCCACCAGCGTTTGCCTTAGGACTGCTTCCATGAAAAAGACGTGAGTGACCCCATATCCTTTGAGGGTTTCAGCAATGAATCTGGCTCCAGACATTTTGGTTTTCATGGCCTATGATCTCCTCTATGATTGTTAACTGGTAAAGCTTGATAATCTCGTATAAAATCGTCACTCCGGTG
>Ga0315284_10010646_pt1 | contig 13099 bp, 41 predicted proteins | sample YL17G09_16_MG_FD_203696 | JGI IMG/M metagenome (GOLD analysis project Ga0315284, IMG submission 203696) | Sediment microbial communities from Yellowstone Lake, YNP, Wyoming, USA - YL17G09_16 | ecosystem: Environmental > Aquatic > Freshwater > Lake > Sediment | place: USA: Wyoming | collected... | reverse complement strand
ATTCTTCTGCTGATAATCTTTGCAATTCATTGTCAGTAGCTATCCAAGCATTTATTATCTGCTCTTTTTCTTTTTCCATACAATCATTCTTAAACATTTCCCAATGAATGCTATCTTTTTCAATATATAACATTTCAATTCTTGCTAATGCTAGTTCCATTGCTGTTTTCATAGTGTTTTAAGTTTTGGTTTCCACAAAACTATATAATTAATTTAATTAAATTAAATAAATATTAATAAAATTATTACCTTTGGCATATGAAAATAGAAGTAAGCATAGGTGAGGTAGTAGATAAATATACCATCTTAACCATCAAAAAGCTTTTTATACATGACAGCGAAAAGCTTGCAAACATTGAGAAGGAGTGGAAGTTAATCAAATCTTCATTGGTCAAAAAATATCCAAAAACACTAACAGATCCATTTACCCAAGAGCTTTATGACATAAACAAAAAGTTATGGAAAGTAGAAGATGATTTAAGGGATTGCGAGCATAAAAGCTATTTTGGTGAAAAGTTTGTGGAATTAGCCCGGGAAGTTTACCAGTTAAATGATGTCAGAGCCATAATTAAAAAGCAAATCAACCAAAAATATGGTTCGGAACTAACAGAAGAAAAATCGTATAAAAACCATTAGATGAATAAACTAAAAGAAATATTAATCTCATATGCCACCAAATACAATCCCACAGAGGAGCAGCAAAAGGTAGCAGAAAAGAGGCTTGAGATATGTATGGAGTGTGAGCATTGGAAGCAAACGGCAATAAGAGATTATTGTGATATTTGCGGTTGCACAACTAGCGCCAAGGTGTACTCTCCGGTAGGTTCGGCAGCTTGCCCAGCAAAAAAATGGATTATTTAACATAATATAACTAAATTAATGTTATATTTGAGAAAAATTTGACATGACGAATACGCAAGGGGATGTATCTGCAACAGTTAGTATTTTAAGTGCGGTTGTTACAATGAGTAGCATACAGCCAATTGTAAGTCTTTGTGCAGGGTTGGTAGCGATAGTTTCAGGTATTTTTGCGATAAGATATTACTATTGGAAAACTAAACACATGAATAATGGCAAAGGCTAAAAATTTATTAATAGCATTATTAATAATTGTTTTAGGATTTTTTGTTTTTAGCAATCCCAATTATACTGGGACTGGGACTTCCACCACCATAGTTACCAAAATAGATACACTTTACAAGGTTGATACATTAAGACAATATAAGAAAGGGGATGCAATCCCTTTTGCTGTTTTAGATACAATATACCAAATTGATGAGGTACATGATACCACTTACATAGTCAATGATTACAATAAGATTAAAGTTTATACAGATACTTTTCGTATAAATACGGATAATTACGTATCAATTCAAGATACAATCTCACAAAATAAAATATTCGGCAGGGGGTATGGATCTCATTTTACAGAAAAAACCATAATCGTTACCAATGATATATACCATAAGCCTAAGAATGAGCTTTTTGTGGGCGTTATAGGCGATTTAAGAAGGCTTGATAATAATCTTGGAGTTGGAGTTGGGTTGAATTACAAGAAGCAAAAAGAGGTTTATACATTGAATTTTACCACAAATCAAATTAGTTTTGGTTTATATAAAAAATTATTTTAAATGGCAACAAGTAAAAAAACAAGCATAACTCCATCTTTATTACCAATGGATTTTAAAACATTCGCTAAAAATCCTGTAGTAGCTACTTTATTTATTGTATTAGGTGCTATTGGGTATTTGTATATTGATGTTAAGAGTACATTTAAGGAACAAGCTGTATCGCAAGGATTTAGAATTGAGAAAATTGAAGGCAGATTAGATATTGTTCAAGATGCATTAAGAAGAAGTGATTCTGTTAAAGCAGTTACTAGCACTCAATTAAGTACATTGAGAGAAATGGGTGCTATAAAATCAACTATAAAATAATGAAATATTTATTTGTTATATTGATTGTGGGTATGTATGGGTGTCAAAATATAACAGCTCAAGGTAAAGATAAAACTTTGGCGAAAGACGCAGATTTTGAAAATTTGATGAAACAAGTTAAAGAAAATGATCAATTGACTTTTAAAATAAGTGCTGACGCAACTGCTGAACAAAAGCAAATAGTAGAAGAAACAGTTAATAAAATAGTCGCATTGAAAGAAGAAAATAAAGACTTAAAAGAACAGTTAAATGAAACAAAAGCAAAACTTGATATTGCTAGCATTGATACTCTCATCCCATTCGCTATTAGCCCAATATCCAATAAAAAGGATTTTTAAGGGTGACTCAGTAGTAATAATGAAAGTATCTCAAGCTGACACAATTAATTTGCTTTATAAAAATTATAATGATACGATAAACGATTTAAAAAATTCAATAAAAATTAAAAAATTAGCGGTAGATAGTTTAAATAGTGAAATTTTAGATTTAAATATAAAAAAAGAAAATTATAAAACAAGATATGAAGAACGATTAAAAATGCCTACAAAATACCAATATCATGATGACGGTTGGGACTTTGCACAAAAATTAGTATTGATTGGTATTATCGTTTTACAATTTTTTACAATAAAAAGATAAAAATATGAAACAGTTTTTTTGTGACGAAACAGGTCAATTAAGTATGAAGAGAGTATGTGGTTTGCTTTGTACGGTAGCTTTATGTGTTACCATGTACCATAATAGCTTTAGTAATGAGCATACGGCACCATCTTCGGTATTGGTAGAGTCAGTAGCTTTACTAGCTTTTGGATGCCTAGGTTTAACAGCAGTAGAAAAAATATTTAAAAATAAAAACAATAACAATGAAAGATCAGAAAACTCTGGAGAGAATACAACTCCTACATCCTAAATTAAGAGAAGAAGCATTAGTAATGTATGATGAGATTGTAGAGGCTTTAACAGGCACCGCAGCTTGTCGTTTTTCTTATACTTTAAGAACTTTTGCAGAGCAAGATGGGTTATATGCACAAGGTAGAACAAAGCCAGGAGCTATTGTAACTAAGGCTAAAGGTGGACAATCTTATCATAATTACGGTTTGGCTATTGATATAGTTTTGCTTGTTGATAAGGATAAAAACGGAACCTTTGAAACTGCAAGCTGGGATGTAAAAACAGACTTTGACGGTGATGGCAAAAGTGATTGGCAAGAAGTTGTAGCTATCTTTAAAAGATATGGTTACGAATGGGGTGGTGATTGGAAATTTAATGATGCTCCTCACTTCCAAAAAACATTCGGTAAATCAGTTGCAGAATTGCAATCATTATATAACGCAGGCAAAGTAGATAAAAACAACTTTGTCCTAATATAAACTTATGTCATTTAAAAATGGGAACGCAAACATAGCAAGAAAGTATCGTTCTAAAAATCTTACAATGCCAACAAAAAAATTGGCTAGGATAATGTACGAAGAGAACAAATTATCTTTCAAAGATGAAGAAGCTGCTAGGTATTCATTAAGATATATTGAAGGCAAAGCAGGAGATGTAATGAGGAGTGGCGTAAGCAAGAAAGAAACCGAATTTATTATGGAGAAAGAAAGGCCTAGAAATCCTTATAACCTACCAAGTTCGGATGAAACTGCATTTGAACCATTTGTATTTAAAGGGCATAAGAAAATTTTAATTCTTTCCGATATTCATGTGCCTTATCATAGCATAGGTGCTATAACCGCAGCTTTGCAATATGCAAAGAAAAGTAAACCTGATGCTTTACTTTTAAACGGAGATACCATAGATTGTCATAGACTTAGCAGGTTCATAAAAGATCCTAAGAAGCGTAACTTTAAGTTAGAATTAGACACATTCAAAGCATTGTTTGATGTGTTTGAAAAGGAGCTAAAGTGTAAGATATATTTTAAGATAGGCAACCACGAGGAAAGATACGAGCATTTCCTTTACGAGAAAGCAGGTGAGTTAGTAGGGGTAGAGGAGTTTGAATTTGAGAATATCATCAAAGCCAGAGCCAGAGGAATAGAAATCATTGGAGATAAGAGGCCTATGAAATTTAATAATCTTTGGGGAATACATGGCCACGAATACGTTGGGGGTATCTCGGCACCTGTTAACCCTGCTAGGGGCTTATTTTTAAAAGCTAAGGTAAGTACTTTCCAAGGCCACAACCACCAAACAAGCGAACATACAGAGCCTACATTGACAGGCAAGATGGTTACAACTTGGTCTTTAGGTTGCCTAAGTGAACTACATCCGGCCTATATGCCATTAAACAAATGGAACCATGGGTTTGCAGAAGTGGAGCTGGATCCAAACGGAGAGGATTTTGAGTTCCATAATAAGCGTATCTTTAATGGTAAAATATTATAATACCATGAAGCAGAAGCTATATAAGACATATACATATAAGATACCAACCTTTTATGTTACTATGAAAATAATGGTAGCTGAAAAGATGTCCCACATGCTTACGGATAAAATATTTGAATTGGATGAAAATAAAGATAACTATGCAAAAACTGCCGCTGCAATGTGTCTTACATATAAGGACGATATATACCTTTGTTTGCCAAATGAAGGTAAATTTGCCACTGAATTTATGTTCCATGAGATAATCCATGCCAAGAACTTTATATACTCAAAAAGAGGCGTTAAATTGGATGTAGATAATGATGAGAATGAGGCATACCTTGTTCAGTACATTTATAGCAAGTGTGAGGATGCTAAAAAGAAATTTGCCAAATCTCAAATCCCTACAACAAGTGAAAGCATATAGGGTATATTTCAAAAAAAACGGCATAAACCTAACTAAATTGGTCTATGCCGAGTCTTTGTTGGAGGTACTTAATCAATTCAAAGGAATTGAGGTTGTAATGGTTAAGGAAGTAGATATGCTGCCGGATGGAGATATTGATATTATTTCCCTAAATTAATTTTTTTTATATTTCTAATTTTATTACTAATTCATAGCTATCAATACCATTGGGTTTTACTTCTGTGTTCCATATATTCAATATTCTTCTCCTATGATATACATTATGGAACGTATATTCCCTAATTAGTTTACCGCTCTTGTATAATTGCATTGTCCCCTTTATTTTGCTTCCCCAATCCTTCTCCTTCTTGTTCATTATATATCTTTTTTAATTCTTTATAGTCTGCAATTAATTTTTTAACCTTTTCACGCAAAGCTTCATTCTCTAAATTAAGAATATAATTTTGGCTTATTTCGTATTTGTTTTTCATATTACTTCTAATAAAGATTTTTTATTAATATAGGCCTCAAGCAGAGCAGACTCATGCTTATAAATAACTCTTTCATCAGTTTGATCCTTAGCCAGTCTAAATTTATACAAGGCTATAAGTATTTCACAACAATTTAATTGCTCATTGTTGGCGCAGGAGTTGATACAGTTTAGTACCCAATCCATGTTTCTTTCAGTCATAATTTTTTGGTTTAAAAGTTTATATTTACAGTCAATACATGAACCTTGCCAATCCTATTGTATTTAATTACTTCCGGTAGTGGCATATCATTTTTAATTCGGTACATTATAGCGTGCCTTGTTAATGGGGTATCTGGGTATTTCCTGTTTTTTCTAAAATAGCTTGGACTTATCTTCTCGGCATATTCTAGTACGCTAATTTGCTTAGTTTTCATTTTTTACTCTATTGTATATTTTTGTTAATTTAACTATATCTTCATAAGTATCTGCGTTTCCTATGTCTTTGTCAATCTGCCGAAGTTTTTTTCTTTTTTCTTTTTGCTCTTTTGAAAAATACTTAATTATCATTTTTATCATCTACTTCTATTGTTTTTAAGGTTTCAATAATAGGTTCGCTTGGTTTGCCATTAACAAATTCCTCAAGCATTTTTTCTGCTTCTTCAATTTTATATGAAAATGATTTATCTACATAATTGCCATTTTTGCAGATATAATAACCTGCATCTCCATTTGTGTCTGTTTTCTTTTTTAATTCATACTTTGCCATAATTGTTTGTTTTAATTTTTTGTTAATTATTCTGCTGTGTCTTTATATTTATGAAAAAACCATTTATCGTGGCTCCAAGACTGGTGATTTCCTACTCCTTCATTATAAACTTGTTTTAATTCTTTTTCTTCATCATCTATAAGACTTTCGGCCATACTTTTTGCTTGCATTAGCCCATAGTACTTAACTCCACCTAAGCTGTGTTTCTTAATCTCTTGATTTAATTGATCAATGAGAATTTCCATTGTTGTTTTTTGCATAATTGTTATTTGTTTAATTGTTAAAATATTTGTCAAAAATTGGCTCAAATACGCTGTATTTATTAGTAGCCAGTGAGTTTACTTCTTCGGTAAATTCCTCCCACTCATAATCTTCTATATAAATATCCCAATGCTCGGCTAGGGCTTGCCACATTATAATAAAATCTTCCATATCCAAGTACGGTAAAGTGCCGGATTTAAACATTCGGAACATAGTATCGCATAGCATACCCAATTTGTCTAGTTTGTTGTCCATTTTAATAGTCTTTTAAGTTCAAAAAATAGGTGAGCAGTACAATACAGCGTAATGGCCAACGGTAGGCCAATAAAGGCTATATGTGCGAACTGATACAGCTTTGTAAGTGTGTGTTTAAGCATAGTTATTTATTTTTGTGAAAAGTAAAGGTAAGATAATTAATTTAATTATAGGTTTTTGGGTTTTGTGTTACGGCTGGGTATTGTCCCAAATAATGTCAAAATCGTCAGTATGTAATTCCTCGGTTGGTTTGCCATTATTTTCCTTTACTGAAATTACTCTTTCAGCATCATCAATTTTTTCCCAACTGCTTTCGTTAACATTCTTGCCGTCTTTTACAAATTTGATTGCCTTTTTCTTTGCTTGTTCCAAGGATTTAGCTTCAATTTCAAAATGTGTGCGATACCAGTCAGTAACTTTTGTATCAAGAAAAAAGTCAAATGTTTTCATAAAATTTAGTTTAATATCTGGTAATTAATTTTTTTGGGTTTTCAAATTGTTCTGCTCTATAAGACACTTCGGAAGAAGATACTTGTATATGGTATTCGTCTTTTTTATCAATAACAATGTATAAATCTCCATCAAATATGTATGAGTTATATACATTTTTAGGTATGCTGTCAAACCACCTTTTTGCTAATTCTAATTCTTCATTTGTGTCCATAAAATTTAGTTTAATTGTTTATTTCAGTTAATAACATTTCTTGCAAGTGAATAGGTAATTCAGTACAAGAAATTATTTCTTCGTCATCAGTAAATAAATCGGCTTCCGCTTCTTCTATTGTACTATAAATAATTATTTTTTGAGAACCTCCAACATAACAGAGTAAATCATCGCATTTTCGGTCATAAATAACATAATCATTTAAATTTAATTTTTTCATGATATTTAATTTAATTGTTCAATAATAGTTTTTAATTGATTTGTGGCGCTTTCGTCTAAATCTCCATCTAGGTAGCTGTCAATAAGATATATGGCAAAATCAACGGCTTTCTGCTGTTCTCCAGTCAATTTTAAGGATAGCATCACTAATTTATTCCTTTTACGGCATAATTGTTTAGTAGTCATAAAATTTAGTTTATTTAGTAAAATCAATTAAGTTACCTTTTTGGTCTAATATTTCAACTATATCTATATCTTCTTGGGTATCGTGTAAATATTCATATTCATCTAGGCTTTCAAATATTTCCCCTTTAAAGTATTGTTCTTTCAATATCTTTTCAGCTTCTTCGTATGTTTCAGCTTCAATATGTTTTGTACTTCGTGTCCACATTGATATTTTTTGGTCAATGTTAAATGTAAATTCTTGCATAATAATTTAGTTTAATTAATTAATAAATTTAATGGGTAATTATCCGATATTAATATCCTATCTACTTTGTAGCCCCACGCATATAAAAACGCAAATAAATACTCATCACTTTCTTCAATTTCTTTTTTTGAATACTCGTTGCAGTTTTTTTCTACATTATCCCAATAATCCCATAATTCATTTAAAATGTACTTTCTCAAGCCTCCTAATGTAAAATAAATAGGAGTTGGTTTTTTTTCTTCTTCATCAGTTATTTTGTAAATAATAGTTTGTTTCATAATGTTTAGTTTATTTAGTTAGATATTCTTTTTTGAGTTTTAAAATTTTCAGCATCTTTATAATCGCATAATTCTTCAATTTCAACCAATAATTCAAGGCTTAATTCCTCATAAGGCAAATAATAAGGTTCGGAAATTGGATCACTTGAAAAGCTGTTGGTTTTGTAAATATTAACTTCAACCTTATTTTCGTAAAAATGTTCGGCTAGGGCTATCAAATTGCCCATTTCATTAACGGCTGGCAAACAGGCTATTCCGTCAAATTCACCGATTGTAAAGTTACCATTTTCTTTAATAAGTTTTTTAATGTAGCTAATTGTCTCTTGTTTCTTGTTCATAAAATTTAATTTAATTGGTTAAAAATTGTTGTGTTATTTCATTAGCTTTTTCTTCTTGCAAATAGTTTAATAGATTTTCATTAGGTATAAAACTTAAAAGTTCTTCTAAACTTTCAATATAATTATCTCTAATATCTTCCTTAATTTGTTCAATTACTTGTAGTAATAATTTTTCTTTCATAAAATTTAATTTAAAAATTGTTGTGGTATGTTAGTGTTTAATAATCTATATCCTTGTTCCTTGTACTTTTCAAGTTTATTCTTCAATGTCAATTTAAAATGGTCGGGATAATTTTCCCACATTTCTTTCAATGGCAATTTGAAGCTAATTGTGTTATACTGGGTGTCATCCCCTATTAAAATTGCTTTCTGCATTTCTTTTTCCAATTTTTTGATCATTTTAGCTTTGTGCTTACTTTCAAGGTGTTTTTCAAGCAATCCATCTAAATAATGCTCTAAATTCATATCAATAGTAAACTTTTCCCCTTGTCTTAAATGGCTATCATATTCTATTGGGGGCAATCCCTTACAATATTCTTCCATTTCTTGGATAACCTTATAATCTACATTAGGTACACGATTATAACTGGTGCATCCACCTTTGCCATCATTGTCGCAATAACCTACTAATTTGCCATTCAAGTAGATATTTGCTTGGAAACAATTAGTTTCTTCACTTCCCCATTCGGAATGCTTGATATTTTTTAATTCAATCTTCATAAAATTTAATTTAATAGGTTTAAAATTCAATATAATCTACTTGCTCGTTTATTAGTTTTTCCAATTCTTTCATATCTGCTAATGATATGCCAAATATTTCTTCGTTGTTATTTTCGCCTAATTCTTCGGATAAGGCTTCATAAACATAATTAAGGGAATATATATCGGTATCTTCGCCACTATAAACAAAGTTTATTTTGTTGCAAATATACCTTTGACATTCTTCGCTAATTTGTGGTTGGTATTTGATAATGTGTTTCATAGTTTTTAGTTTATTGTTGATTAAAATATGTTTTAAAGTCTATATGGTCTTGAATATAAATACCAATTACTTCTAAGCTTAGGCCAATTTCAGGGGTATAACAGTCCTCTAATTTAGACAGTATCTTTTTGGCCTCATTCGGATTAAGCGTATAACCTAGCTTATCGGCTTGTTTTTGAATGTCTTGGAATGTCCAGTTGACTGAGATTGTTTCTTTCATTTTATTTAATTTAAAGGTTAATTAATTTCTTCTAATTCTCCGTTTATAATTTGATATTGATAATCTTCTTCTAATTCTTCCCATTGTGTCCAATAACTTGAACTGCCTCCATTATCTTCTTCATTATACATTTCCGACCATTCTTGTTCACTATATACCGAGTGTAAACATTCATCCGAGCAATAATATTCTTGTCCCTCGTATATGCAAAAACCCTCGTTCATTCCTTGCCCGCATTTATCACATTTACGGGCATATTTATCCCCTTTAACCACTTGTTCATCTTCGCCATTAATACTGGGGTTTGCTATCACTTGTATTTTAGCATCTTGATTAGGGTGCTTTTGTAAAATTTCAATCAGTTCTTTAATAGTCATAAAATTTAATTTAATTGGTTTATAATATTTTCAAGATAAGAAACTGACAAGCATAAATTCTCGGTATGATTACCCCATTGGCACCAATTCTTACCTTTTTTGTCTATTTCAAAATAGGTTTTGCTTTTATCGGTTAGTATAAAATAACCCTTGATAAAGTTTTTAGTTTCAATAATTTTTTTGCTTTTAATCTTTGTCATAAAATTTAATTTAATTGTTTATATCCATTTTAATTGAGAGGTGCAAATTTCTGCATTATATAATTTCAAAAGTGTGGTTTTATTTACTATACATATTTTCCACCCATTTATTGTTTCATTTATTTCAAATTCATCAATATCAATTCTATAAATATCCCTACTTGCAATTCCGAATTTCCAAGTTTGCCAAGTTCCAATTTCGTGGTTTGTTTCAGTTTCATAACTTTTATTAAATTTCATAGTTTAATTGTTTATTTTTTGTAAATTATAAGGTATGCAATCAAGGTAAAATTCAAATTCATAACCATAAATAGCCATTTCCTTGCCCATTTGAATAAGGTCGGCATATTGTATGCCTTTTTCCATTTCAAGGTCATTATAACGGCTTAAAATAGCTTGTATTTCAGTAGGCAATATTTTTGGGTGCTTAAATAGGTCTTTGCTCATAAAATTTAATTTAATTGTTTAATAATTTAGATAGATAGATAGTTTTCCCAATAATGATTTTCAATTTCCGTTTTTAAGGCCAATTTTAGGCTTTTAATCTTGTTTTGTACTGCGTACTTGTTTTTGATATTGCCCTCAATTAAACGGCTGTTTAAGGCCTTTATTTGGGCTTTTAGCTTGTTAATGGTTTGAACTGGTGTTAATTGCTTTCTCATTGTTTATTGTTTTAGTTTTATGTAAAATAACAGTGTAAAATTAATTTAATTAAAAATATAAAAGTGTTAACGATTTCTTAAAGTTTATTAGGTTTTTTGCTTTCTTTAAAGTCCTTAGCGCATACCCATATAAAATATGATATAAATGATACCGAACTAGATAGGACAAAAATATACTTAGTTTCCATTGTTTATCTTTTTGTAAATTAAAAAATATTATTTAAGTAGGCAATATATTAATACAGTACCAAAAATTAGGCATAAAGCAAAATAAGATAGAAAGATAAAAAAGTTTTTCATTTGTTATTGGTTTGTGTTTTCATTAATTAATTCAAGGATAATTGAGGCCTTTATGTGCCTTTGCTCAAATTGAGCTGTTTGGTACATAGTGTCTAATATATCACTAAGGGATAAATTGTAAAGCCTTAATTGGTGGCATTTATCCAGCATTTTTAGGGCTTCGGCATATACTTTTAATTTCATAAAATATAAATTTTAAAGTTTAAAAAATTCTAAAAAAATGGCTAATATCAACATATTAAAAAGTCCAATGGCTAACACAATAAATGAACGCTTAACAGGTTTTCCAGTGGCTTCGCTTTTAATTATTAATAATGCGATATAATTAGCCAATAAGATAAAACAGCCGAATAAAACTAAATCAATAATAATAAGTAAATTTTGCATAAAATATAAATTTTTGGTTTTTAAAATAGTGTTTTTATACTGGTTATCGCTTCCAGTCCTTTGGGGTATTAATAGTTTTTTAAATCGCGTTTTTTACAGCCTCTTTGTATATTGTATCTTAAAATTATATTTTGATCCCTTAAGTCTTGCAACCATTTTGCATCGGTATATCCGGCCTCATTTAGCAATTTAATTGCTGCATAGGTATAGGAGTCTCCATATCCATATTGAAATGGCATATTTAAATTAAAGCTGTCTGGATAGCCGAAATTTACTGTAACGGAGCCAGCGAAATAACTATTTCCGTTGACTTTATCAAACCATTCGCGCGCGTTTACGTCAATGGTTTTTACTTGTGTTTTGTTTGAGGTTTTCATTTTAATTAATTTAAATTTGTTAAAATATAGATACCGGCTTTTATTTTCTTTTCGGTTTCTTTTTTATCTTCTCCTAAAAATTGGTTACGATATTTCCCCGTTGTTTTTGAATAGTCCCAAAAATGACTATCAAGGTAGGTGGTACCGTTTTCAATTTTTACGATAATGCTTTGATACGATTGAAAATAAAGAGCGTTTTCGCTTCTTATTTCAAATTGGTTGGCAATCGTGTTGCCTCTTGAGCTGGTTAAATTTGTAATTTTCATTTTTTTACTTTTTATTGTGTTTTTTGAGGTTATCCCCGTTTGAATTGTAATATTAATTTAATTTAATTAATGTTTATTTTTTAGACTGTTAATAATTCCTTAAAATTTAAAAATAGGGGTATATTTCAACTCCTATATTTTTATTAATTAGATATTTTTATGTGCTCAACGTAGCCGCAATATTTTAAACGAGCATAATATCCAACACCGAAACCGTTTTTTTTACCGTTGCAAAAATTTTGATTATCAGTAAAAAAAAGAGAATAGCCATTTTTTTTATCGGTTAAATAATCGGAGCAGCCGAAATCGTTTGTTTTGTAGCTGTTATAAATATCTTTTTTAATATCTTGAAAACTTTTTGAAAATGTTTTCTTTGCGCATTTAATAATATGCTTTTTTACTTGTTCTTTTGTCATTTGTGTAAATTAATTATTTTTATAATAGTTTTCAATAACTTCTAAAATCTGGTTTCTTATTGTGTCAATATTTACGGACTTATACCCAAAATTTGTTTTGTAATGTCTTGAACAATATTTATTTAATATATATTCGTGTGGCACGTGGTAAAATTCAGCTACTTGTAAAGTATAGCCCTCTTTATTATTGCCATCAGCAAAAAATTCTAATTTGTCGCATTGATAATACTTTGCGCCCTCGCATTGTGTAAATTTAATAATCTTTTTTAAGTTTTTCATTTGTTATGAATTTTTATTTTTTATTGTGGGGTTTCCCCCGATTGACAAAGCAAATATAAAATACATTTTTGTAAATTAGAATAACACACCCAAGTTTTAAGAAAACTTTAACAAATTAATTTATTTAATAATATACCCCCCCCTACAACACAAACCAACACAACAGCACACCCAACCAACAAGCAAGGCAAAATGCAAGAGACCAAGACCAGGCCAGTAACCAAGCCCAACCCCATACCAACAGCG
>Ga0315284_10010645_pt1 | contig 13100 bp, 8 predicted proteins | sample YL17G09_16_MG_FD_203696 | JGI IMG/M metagenome (GOLD analysis project Ga0315284, IMG submission 203696) | Sediment microbial communities from Yellowstone Lake, YNP, Wyoming, USA - YL17G09_16 | ecosystem: Environmental > Aquatic > Freshwater > Lake > Sediment | place: USA: Wyoming | collected... | reverse complement strand
CGCACTCCTTGGCGAGAGCCTTCCATTTCGGATCGGCGTAGTTGACGAACCACTGGCCGCTGATGTTCTTGATGATAACTGGGTGGCCGAACCTGTCCTTTACATCCTTCACGGTGAATTCGTAGATCTTGTCAGTGAGCCCTTTCTGAGACAAATGAGATACGATTACATCCTTGGCCTTCGCAGTCGGCAGACCGCCGATGATAGGTATCTCCTTCCTGATCGTGCCGCGGTATTCGAGCTTGTACAGCTCTTTGACTGCCGCTTCCGCGTCTCCCTTGTGCTTCGCGAGCATCACTGCGCTAGGTATTCCCTTCAGCTGCATGTCCACTACGAACGGAATGGTGTCATCGGCAGCGCCCGTCGCCTCCTTGTAGTGTTTGTAATCGAATGGGTCATGCGCAGGGACGCTCATGACGACGCCTGTCGCCTCGGACGCATCCACGAATTCCGCTGGAATTATCCTGATCCTAGCTCCGGTGGCCGGGCTCGCTATCTCCTTGCCTTCGAGATCCTCGCCCCTCAGGGTTCGTTTGATCTCCACTTTCTTGCCTAAGTTCTTCAGCTTCTCGACCGCATGCTCGCTGATTATCCAAATTTCCTTGTCCACTGCGGCTTCCACATATTTCGCCCCAGGGTTCACCCATAGATTGGTGGCTCCGAACACCGTCTCAGGCCTGAGCGTCGCGATCGGGAATACAACTCCATTATCGTCCTTGAATTTGAGTATCTCGTATTCCTTGACGTCTGCTTCCGCACCTTCTGCGACCTCGGCCTGCGCGGCGTCTATGCTGATGACCTGCTGGCATTCGTTGCAATAAGGTAGGACATAGTCTCCCTGCTTTAGGTAACCGAGATCGTTCAGCCTGCGGTACTGCCATTGTATGAACTTGTTATAGTGCGGATCTATGGTCGATGTCGCAGTGCTGGCATCTGTGCTGAGCCCCAGTCGCTTGAATGCAGTGATTATTCTCTTCTCCAGGTACTTGTCCACATCGAGCGGAGAGCTGAATCCCTTAGTGGCGCTCTCTTCAAGGCCGTACTTCTTCGCTCCTTTGATGGGATCGGATTTGCATTCCTCGTATATCTTGGAACAGTCCACTCCCGTGGCATGGAATCCCAGGGGGAAGAACACGTTGTATCCCCTCACTCGCTTGTAGCGGGCGATGATGTCCGGGATAGTGTAGCTCCTGGCATGGCCGACATGCAATGTACCGGAGACCGTGGGGTACGCGAACACAAGGTAGAACTTGGGCTTGCCGGAGACCGAGGACTTGAAAATTCCGCTGGATTCCCATTCCTTCTGCCATGTATTCTCATAATCAGCTTGGTTTCGCATGCTATCGTCCTATACTGGATGAACATTAAGTATTAAATTCAATCTTACGAGAGTTCTATATGGCAGCCGTCGCAGGAGTGATAAGGGTCCGATTGCTTCTTTCAGCCATAACGCTGCTTTTCGTTTCAGTCATTGCGATTGCAGCAGTTCAGAAGGATTTCACTGCGATGGACATCTCGTTTCGATCGGACAACGAAACTCAGAACTCAGTGGTGATCACCTCCCATCTGATCTCCATACAATCCAATTCAGTTACTTCGCAGCAGATGATCGATTCCATAAAGAGCGGCGCCATTCCAACAAAGCAGATACAGGACTTTTATGGGGTGAAGCCCGTCGTTGGTGCCAACATCAGTTTCTACTTCGAGACGACAGACAGGAATGTATCGCTCTGCGATAACAAGACGACCAACCAGAATGGTGACGCGTTCTGCAAGGCTGCAATATCAAGTTTCGGATGCGGCTCAATCATCTCATCATTCAAAGGTAATTCATCCCTTGTTGAATCAAGGGCTTCGACTGTGTACTGCGTGAGCCAGACGCCGCCGTTTGGCCAACTTGTGGATGCCAGCTGGGCGTTAGTGTTCATCGTCTTAGGCGTGCTCGCAGCAGCGATGTACGCAAGCGGAAGGCGCCCGTTGAGCGCATTCGACGTGACGACTCCAAAATACAAGGGACCTCCGAGTCCGAAATCGTTCAAGTTCTCTACCCCACTCTTCGGACTTCCAAGCACATCAAAGATGCTAGCAGGTATCGCGCTTTCACGCTCTCTCAAGACCACACTGAAGACTGCGGAGAAATACATGGAGCCTAAAGAATACAATGAGATGGTAAAGTCGCTCCCTGCGGAAAAAGACAAACGCGCCCTTCTCATCGCATACGTTCTAAAACAATCCGGCGTGTATAGCAAACTGTCTAGGAAGTTCCTCTCCACTCGCAAAAGCATCAAGGACCTACAAGAGAAGCGTAAGTCAGCCAAGAGCGCGGATGAGAGGTCAGAGCTGGACTCAAAGATCACTCAGGCGTCCTCTGCGATAAAGCAGTATGAAAGCGACTTCCGCAGCCTTTCACCGGCTAATCTTCCGCACGGTCGGGCGGTCACCGTATTGACGGGCCAGCAGGTGCGTTCGCTCGCTAGCCTGGGGGACAAGTCATTGCTTGCAGCTTCTCTTTCACTGATAGGCCGGCCTGGCTCTGACAAGGCCGACATCTATTCTAACGCCAGCAGTAGCATCTCCTCTTCTGTAGATTCCAATCTGAAGGATTATCCAGATGTCGCAAGCGACATCAAGGATATCATTCAGGTGAGGGCCGAGACAGAACGGTTGAGGATGTCAAATCTAATCAGAGCGATAAACACCATTGCAAAGGCTGTCAATGAGGATGATAAGGAATCGTTCAAGAGGCTGACTGACGCCAAGACTGAATTCGATACGCGCGAAGAGATAGCCGAGAAGCTCCTTCAGAAGATCAGCTCGGAGGACGCCAAGGTATTCGCTGAGAGGGCGATCGCAGCCAAACGAGTCTCATCGGACATGGAGAAAAGCCTAGAGCAGTTCATAACCCGGCTCGAATCGATTGAGGCATTCAAGACTGGATTCAGCCCGGCTTCGGAAGAGCCCACTCTGGCTGACAAAGTGACAAGTGCCGAATTCCACGCGTTCGCAAGCTACGTCGTCTTGGTGCGCAAGACGAAAGAGTACCTGCCCCAATTATCGTCCGGTGAGTTCGGGTCCAAGGAACTGCCATTGAAACTTTCGGAGTCAGAGGCCAAAGAGCTCGCGTCGAAGCTAGCTCAGAATCTCGGTTCTGATTCATTCGAAGTCCTGCTTGCGCGGCTGAAGGATGAAACGCGCAGCAGGGAAGAGGAGCAGTTCATACTTTCATTAAGCAAACAGCTGTTCAAGGATACCATCGACTCGCTTGAGCGAGCCCCAGATCTCCTGAAGAAGGCTGAAGCAGAGAGGATGGAAAAAGTCAGAAAGGAATTCAAAGACTCCGGATACCGGCTATGAAGGTCATAAGATGCGTTCAATTCTCTTAGTCTCATTAGCACTTTCATTCGTATTGCTATTCGGCTGCATCCAGAAGGTAGATGTCAACGCCAGCATTCAGCATGAGAACGTGTCCTACGGGACAATCCAGATCGTCGACACCAACAACTGCATGGTGCTGGTATGCCAGGAAAAGAAATCGCTGTTCGGTCTCGGAAGTAGCGTCAACCTTTCTGGAGGGAGTTGCGGCCTGGAGCAGTACAATCTGGCGGATAAGACGAGGCTCGAAGAATTCAACCGCCTGTCAACACGGCAGATTGGGGGCAATGCGTCAAAGAAATACATCAGGATGTTCATGCTGGGCGCAGGGAGCAGCATCGCAGCGGCGGATGAGGCGCAACGGATGTGCAACGGCCATCTGGGCCTAGCGTTAGTTGATGTCGGGACACTCGCTCAACCTCGCCCGCTCTCTGCCATGGACCTGTCTTCTTTCGATTGCGCTCTGTCCAATGATATCATTCCGATTGTCGCCTACGGCAATCCGGCCGGAGGGTACAGCGATTCTATTTCGTCATCACTGTCCGGGAAAGGCCCGATGATCGTTTCGCCGGGTTTTGGGTACAATGGATCAGGCGCCATATCTAATCCATCGCAGGAATTCTCAAGGATAAAATCGGGCTGTCCGAACTGCATGACCATGGCCACAGTGAATCTCGGCGACAACCGCACTCTTGACTCTTATGAGTCCAGTGTGATGGCAAGCGTGGATATAGTCGGATTCACAATAAATCTCAGTTCATTAAATAGCTGCGAGAAAGAGGGCGTTGAGTTCGCAGCCAAGGATTTCGCGAACATAATCGCGTCCAAATGGAAGAAGCCATCGATCATTACAGGAATCGTCGGGGCGCCGGGTCCAGTGAACGGAGCCAACTGCGAATGGGATGCGCAATCGCTCTCCAAGCTCTATGAATTCATGATAACCTCGATACCCGACATTTCCGCATCCGGCGTGATAGGTATGGTCGGCCCAGATATGGTATCTATTGAAGACAAAACGTTATCGAACGGTTGGTTCTACGGCTGCTCGGCATATTACAATGCAACCGCCGACTATCAGACTCCCGTTGTTTTCTCCCTTTCAGGCAACACTGGTCCGTCGCTCTGCACCAATAATCTGAATGCCAAATTAGTCTACGCATTCAGCGTGCCTGACGACTACTCTTCAGTGACTCTGTCTCCTGTGAAGTCGGTGAAGAGCTGCGGCGACGCATGCTTCGATACGCGCAGCTATCCTTCCGCAGGTATATTTACATTCGACAACTGCAGCTCCTACATCATGGCGATACGTCACTTCTCCAGCAGCAGGGGCATCGATCCAACTCTTGTGATGTCGCTGATTGACGCGCGCGGAGGGTACTTGGACGTGGACCAACCGATGAAGACAATGTACCCTCAATGCTCCTGTGACATGTATTCGGGCAAGACGAAGAGCATCTGCTGCGGGGTGCAGACGCTCAGCTACTATTACGAGGCCGCAAGGAAGAAGGTGACCGGCGCTTCGGCCGCGGATGAATTCGCCAGATCATACCTTGCTGTGTACGGCTACATCGCCGGAGAGAGCGCCATGAATACAGAATCATCCAATATAGGGAATTCTGGCTATAACTACAATCCGCTCGTGACCGCGGTGCTCAGCAAGGTCAATTCTGCTAGGAATCTCTGCGGCATCTGTCGCCAGGCCTGATTCTTTCCGAACGCGTGTCGCGTTCAGAGAGTATTTAAAAAACATCTTCGATACTGTGCCCATGGCGACAGGGGACTTTGTCCAGATAGTCCAGCAGGCGATAGACTCCCAGTTCCACGGCGGAGAATGGCTTGCCACCAGCGTGCTTGCTCTGTCAGTATCCGCATCGCTCGCCGCGATCGCATGGATGCTCTCGGAATTCCTAAAGTCGAGCGATCTGAAAGGATGGGCGAAAGAGGAGCTCGCACAGTTCGTATACAGCGCGGCCCTCATCGCCCTGCTGTTTCCATTGCTGATACTCCTCCATTCAATGTCCATATCCTTTTTCGGATACGACTACTACACAGTCGGCAAGATCTACTTGGTGAAGATCTCCGCCAACCTGGAAACGTCGATGGCGTACCTGATCTCCTTGAAGCAGCTGTTCGAAGGACTAGGTTCGGTGAAGGTGCCGTTGGCATTGGTCACAGTGCCGACCGCTTTCACTGGAGTGGGGCTTGTCGAGACTATCGTAGCGGTCATATCAAATTCCCAGATAGATTATTTCGGGCCGTTGAAATCAGGAGTCGCTCCAGTGGACGTCGTTCTCAAAGCAGTTACTCCCGCTTTATTCGCCACCCTCGTTCAGATCCAATTGCTTGAGTTCATGCAGAAGACAATGCTTACATTCGTCCTGCCCATGGGCCTCGTTTTCCGCGCGTTCAGCCTTACACGAAGGGCGGGATCCACGCTTATCGCTCTCGCACTGGTCGGAGCGATTATCTACCCGCTTAGCGTATGCTTCATCGGCCCAATCTACGATAGCGTGGCAGGCGACTTCGACCAAGGCAACCTGACTGTGAAGCAGCCTTCATTTGGTGCCATAACGCAGGAAATTCCCCCTGTGGGCGCGTATTACATGAACAAGTCAACAGATTATTTCCAATGGCGCATCAACGCGAACAACTACACATACCGCGTCTGGTACCTGCTTCAATCAGGCACCGGCAGATGCCCATCTACTCTCAACGTATGGTCCAGTGACGAAGTCGGGGGCAATTTCACCCAGCCACCGCTCGGCCAAGGGTATGGCATATGGGAACAGCACAGGAACATAGAGGTCATGTCTGATACGGGCGGCATCGATTATGTGGACACATATCGCTGTTTCCAGGTGGCGGAGACTGGATTCGGTACCGCAGGCAAGGAGCTTGTATTCGGATTGAACAGCCCGACGCTCGTGAATGTGGAAGACAAGGAGACAGAGATCCTTATCGATGCGTATTCTCACAAAACAGGCGAGCCGGACAAGCAGCTCGGCTATCTCAGCACGAGGGTATTCCTTGGCGATCCATGCAAGGACGACATATTCAACTGGTTCTCGTGCTATTTCGGGCGGAAGGTGGCGGCGAACCCGTCCGCATCGCTGACCGCGGACAAGCAGGCGCTGGCAGTCGCCAAAGGCGGGATCATCGCGATATCCGATACGTTCGGCTCATTGAAAGACTCAGTGCTTAGAGGGGGGGCCTGGATAGTCTGGACGCCCACTCTCGCATCGTATGTCTATCTCGAGACAACGGAGCGACTGCCTGCCATGGTATTCTCTGTTATCATGACCACAGTCACCCTAATATTCACCCTGATCATGTCATTGTCTTCGTTCAGATCGATTTCAGCAACTCTCGGAGGAGAGGGCGAGATAACGGAGCTGTCCCGTCTCATATGAGGTCCCGATATGGTTGACTACTGCACCCCGATAAATGATTTGCAACCCCTGTTCGTGGCAGCAGTTGCCCTCTCTTTCGCGGTGATCTCATTCCTGTTCATGCTCGGACGGATGATCACCAGGAGCGAATTCGAAGCCATGGCAAGGAAAGAGCTGAGGGAGACTCTCATCGCAATTGTGATTGCAGTGGCCGTCGTAGGTCTCGCAGGGGTCTCGTGCGAAGGGCTCAAGGCAGTCATGGCAGACTACGCGCCAGGGCAAACCCAGTTCTCCTACAGCTACGAATACATAAACGTCCTGATATACAAGATCGGCGTGCCGTCCCTGCAGTCAATGTGGCTGCTGAGCTACTCCATGAAGAACATGCAGCTGGAGGTGTCGCTCCCGGCAGGAATGAAATACAACATGTTCGCTGCGCTTTCGACTTATGCGACAGTGATAGAGCGAATGGCAGGCCTGATATTCACTCCGTTCATAGGCAGCCTGCATGCCCAGCTCCTGCTGCTCCAGCTCTCGCAGGCGTTCGCCATAACGCTGATACTTCCGATAGGAATGGTGCTTCGTGCCATACCGATGGCGCGTTCCGGCGGATCATTTCTCATCGCCCTCGCGTTCGGCCTATACGTCATTCTCCCATTGATGTATGTGGTTGATTATGACATATCGAAACGGATATGGCCCGGGTTCGACCAGTACGTCTCAGGGCAGGCTCTGTCCGTTCAGTCTCATTCCACTTTGTCCGACATGTACGAACGGGCATTCTCCCCAATACAGACTATATCGAAGATACTTCCGCAAGCCACGGTGCTGGCCATACTGAACCTCACGATATTCCAATCGTTCGTGGAGACATTCACGAAATTCATAAACGACATAGGATGATGAGATGGATCCGCTGACATTTCAACCTCTATGGCAGGCGTGGGCGCCTATCGCAGGCTTAGTGGTGTTCATATCGCTGCTAGTCACCGCACTTATCTATCTGATCGGGAAGATGCTCGGCAATGAGGCGATGTCTGGTTGGGCGAGGGACGAGGTATACCAAGTGTTCGCATCAGCCGCCATCATCGGCATGGTCGTTTCAGTCCTTGTGATATTCAACTCGTTCGTCCTCGTGCTGCTCGGCGACGCGCAGTTCAACTGCAACCAGAGCGTATGCGCCTATGAGGAGATCAGGTTCTCCGCCAACGCAGACAAGGGGACGTTCGACAACATCGAGCGGATGTGGGTAAACTGCGGCGAGGACTCTCCTTGTCAGATCTCGATCGCCAAATCACGGCTTAATACGATGTATGATTTGGTCCGCTACTGGACCGCGGGAAAAGTCGAGAAATACGGGCTGATATCGATACTGTCAACACTGGAGATCGGATACAAGAAGATCTTCAAGGTGACTCCATTCGCGGTCGGGGAGTACCTCAAGGAGACATACAACATCATGTTCGAGTTCACCACCACGATGCTCCTTCTCATTAAGAGCCAGGTGATACTGCTTTCCATCATAGAGAAATCCTTATTCGGCCTGTTCCTGGTCGGCGGGATCGCTTTGCGTTCGATCGGCGTCATGCGGAAGCTCGGCGGCCTGCTCATCGCGATTGCACTGGGAACATATTTCTTCTATCCGATGATGGTCATCCTGGCGACACTAGTAATCTCTCCTACTGCAGGGCAGATGCCGTTGGTGTTTGACGACTTCTCCTATTTCACGGCAGCGCCGGTCCAGCCCGCCGCTGGATCATCGCCGTACGATGTTGATATCGGGATATCCGGCTCAGCCACCACTGTTTCAGGGATATCTCCAGTCCAACCCGTCGAAGGAACAGCAGCGGAAGCCAATCCGTCATATTCGAACCTGCTGACCAGCGATGTGAAGATGGGGGACAAATCGTACAGTCCTATCGTTTACTACATGTTCAATGTGATAGAGCCGAACGGGTTCATAGACAACGTGGCATTCCTTTCGGTATGGGTGCTTGCGATAACAGTCATAGTGCTTTATTCCACGGTCACTTTCATCAAGGAACTGTCGCCCTATTTCGGTGGCGACACGGACATAGCGGGACTCGCGAAGCTGATTTGAGCTGTTTAAATGGATAAGTCAAGAGAGCAAAGTAGAGGTTTGCGTGCATTCGGATTCGTAGTGCCAGTCGTCCGCGCATGCGCGCGTTCGCTTGCCATTCTAGTCATTCTCGCAGTCGTAGTGTCCGCGCAATCCGGATCGGATCTCCGGACACTGCCGTGGGAGCTCATAGTCGGCGCGGCAGTCCTGGCCGCATACATGGTGGTGGCGTTCGCCTACATGATAGGAGAAGGTTTCTCTCTCCCCGAGATGAGGGGATGGGCGGCCAACGAGGCATATCAGGTGACGGCAGTGCTGGTAATAGTGGTGCTCGTGTTTATCACTGTGCGCATCGAGAACTCGGTGTTCGAGTCATTCGGCTTCTCCTCGTCGCCCACCAATCCGAATCCATCCATAGCAGCGGGAGAGCAGTTCTTGGACGTCTCCAGGGAATACCTGATATCTGTCGCGTCGGCCGGCTACTCCTCGAACATGTTTGTCATCGCCACGCTGAAGAAGATAAAGATCTCCACCAACTTCATCGATTTCAGCGATGCCATCGAGCAGCTCCACCGTACGGCCAAGGACATGATCGGCATCGCGGTCGGCGGGATCCATATCTCCATCGGGCTCATGACTGCCCAGCGGTGGTTCCTGGACCTGATCGCGCGCACGGCGTTCACGATCTTCCTGCCCCTCGGCATCCTACTCAGGACATTCACGTTCTCCAGGGGCATCGGCGCATTCTTCATCGCGATTGCGATAAGCTTCTACATCGTGTATCCATTGACATTCCTGTTCGACCAGAAGGTGGTTGACGTACTGCTCTGCGGAACTTGCGCCAACAACAAGTGTGGGGGCGTTGGCCCAGATACATGTGCTATATCAGATGACTGTGCCTCTTCAACTTGTAGCAGCGGACTTTGGAAGAACATAAGGGAGATCCGCCTGCCTGCGTTGTCCAAGGCCACCAGTTTGAACAGCATCGATGGGAGTGTCGGCGAATTGGCCGAGGGTGTCGCAAGCGGTTTCATAGGGACATTCACGGTCCTATTCAGCGAGGCGGCATTCGCTTTCACTACGTTCACCTTGCTCACCATAATGAATTTTGTCATCACCGCGGGCGTGACACGGAGCATATCGAACCTGATGGGATACGACATCCAGATGGGAGACCTCATAAAGATACTCTAGTGGTCAGATGCCAAACGCAAGACGGTTGAATATATCCGCATTCGCGGTCCTGATCCTACTTGTAGGTCTGTCTTTCGCCCAGTCCCAGGATCCGAAAAAGCTCTGCGACGCCACGCTTTCGATGAGCGACTGGAGGATCGTCATGCTGATGGGGCTCGGGCTATCGTCCGCATTCGTGGCACTGCTATACATATACGGTTCCGTGCTTGACGGCTCGTTCAAGCAGAAGGCCAAGAACGAGTTCTACCAGCTTATCGTGACGGCCACGATAGCGGTAATGTTCGGTTCCATCGTCACGTTCATGTGCGGGTCGACCCTTTCCGACCTCCTTGGATTGGGCAACAAGGGCACGTACGAGGTCGCGAATTCCTACCTGTCGGATCTCCTCTCATACACGAAGAGCAGCTTCACCAAGGTCGCGACATTCAGCGTCATAGTGGAAGGAGGGACGGGCCTCGATACCATGAAGGCAGGCAAATCCGGACGGCTTCTCCAGGGCCTCATCGCATCCACAGATTACTTCAAGGAATCCATAAGCGCGCTCTTCACAACGGTGCTTTCCGCGTACATGATGACCCTGATGCAGATGCAGCTGCTTGACTTCATACAGGTGATATCACTCACGGTGTTCCTGCCAGCGGGAATCGTGCTAAGAAGCATATTCTTCACCCGTAAATTCGGTGGCGCGCTCATCGGCGCAGCCATCGCGTTCTATATCAGCGTCCCGTTCCTCTTGATGGTCAACAAGGTCATGGTGGATCCGTTCTTCGCCGCGGAGAATAGCACGTTCAGTTGCATGGCCGACAGCGAATGCTACTCCCACAACTGCAACCTTACGGCCGGCAAGTGCGTATCAATGTCGCAACTGGGCGGGTCGTGCGCAAACGATTTCCAATGCGCTACAGGATATTGCGGGAGCAACGGCAAATGCTCCGAATGCGGCGTATTGGACGAGACGGGCAATCCGAACTGCTGCCAAGGCCTCTCATGGGGCGGAACCAAATGCTCCCTCGCGAAGCTGACAGGAAATAAGTGCCAGGCCGACAAGGAATGCGTTTCATGGTTCTGTGACAAGTCCGGGAGCCCTTCGGTATGCTCGGCGCTGAAGGTCGAAGGCAGCTGCAACAATGATAAGGAGTGCTTCTCACGGCATTGCGCCGGTATCGCGCCGAATAAGGGATGCGTGGACACTATACGGACGGAGGAGGACCAGCTGCAGATGCAGTTCACCGCCGCGAGCATGGCGCAGGCGGGAGCAGATCCCGAATCGTCCCAGGCATTCCTGCTCGGAGGCCAGCCCGCGTACACCGCGGAAAGCGGAGTGGACACGAGGATCACCCAGAATCCGTCCGACAAGAGCTTCATCAACAGGATGTTCGATGCGTTCGTAGGGTCGATAATCGCCGGCATATTCCTGCCAGCGATAAACATAATATTCATCTCACGGGCAGTGAGAGACATGTCTGAGTTCCTGGGCAACGAGCTTGACATAGCGAGCATATGGAAGGTTATCTGAGGTAACGTATATGGTGGCGGGCGGGGCTGCTGCGCAGCTGACAAATGTATGGGCGAATTCAGGCTTCCCATGGGAAGCGTCAGCCCTGATCCTGACGTTCATCACGTTCTCTGTCTCAGCACTCGCGTACATGCTTTCGCGCGTGTTCATCTCAAAGGAGCTCGAGAAATGGGCGAAGATAGAGTTCATGTACGCGCTCAGCTCGGTCGTCCTCGTCGCGTTCCTCATCTTCCTGGTGGATTTCATGGCCGTGAAGGCTACGGATTTCGGGGTGCTCCTCTCAGCGGACAGGGACTACCTCCGCAGCCAAGTGATGGCGGACCAATCGCCGTTCGCAATAGCTAACTTCTATGTGACCACGATGGCGGATTGCGTCAGGGCAAGGTACATAGACGTGTTCTCTCTCGCGTTCGTGCCTAAGCTGCTGCTCAGCCTTGAGATCGCTTCCAAGTCATTCTCTTTCTCTGTACCCGGGTTTGTCGGAGGGCTTCTGATGAACGGTCTGAATTTCGTGCTGTCCGCGACCTACACGCTCACATACCTGCTGTATACTCTCGATTTCCAGAAGCATCTCCTTCTGTTTGCCAGGGAGACGATGCTGACGATATTCCTGCCCATAGGGATCGTCATGAGGGCATTCCCGTTCACTCGCAGCTCCGGTAATCTCCTTATAGCGGTTGCCATAGGATTCTACTTTGTCTACCCGGTTGCCTACGGCATGCTCCTCGCGATCAGCAAGCCGGTCAGCCTCATAGAAGGCAATTGCGGCATACAGGGATTCAAGGACGTCACATCCTATTTCGACGCCAGCGGCTGGATAAACGGCGCCGGCGGAAGGGACGCTTCCCTTACTCTGAGGACAGTATCATTCGCGACACTCGGCATGTCATCCATATTCACCATGGCATTCAATATCGGCACGTATGTCACCCACCTTGGCCTGCTCGTCGCAAATCTGGGATCCGTGCTCGGCGAGATTGTCCTTTACGCGATGTTCTATCCGATCGTGGTGATCATCGTCACCTACACATTCATCAAAGGATTCTCCACATTCCTTGGCGTGGAAGCGCAGGATTTCGCTCAAGGGCTGGTAAGAATGGTGTAGACTAGGGCAGAAGAAAATAAAGTAAAAGAGAGCTTATTCGGACGCTCAATTCTCAGGCAGTAATCAGGCTTTCGGGAGTATCTTGCTGAAGATGCCGCCCACATGCTGCTTGGCTCCCTTGAATATACCGATCTTCTCAGGCACGTAGCTGCTCCAGAGGTTGTACGCCTTCTCGGCATCCTCGCTGTCGAAGAAGAATGTGATGGTGTCGAACGGCGACGTCATAGAAACGATCTTTATCTTCGCTTTCGCGAGCGGAGTGGTGAGCTTGTGCAGGATGCCTGGTGTGTTGTTCAGCTCCTCTCCGTCAACGGTGATCATTCCGAGGTTTCTCCTGATGGAGATGCTCTCGAACGGGCTGTTTCCAACCGCATCAGTGAGTACGAGCATAGACTTGTCCGCCTCTGCCTCATCAACGAAGAACACCACGCGGCTGTTGCCGGT
>Ga0315284_10010644_pt1 | contig 13100 bp, 2 predicted proteins | sample YL17G09_16_MG_FD_203696 | JGI IMG/M metagenome (GOLD analysis project Ga0315284, IMG submission 203696) | Sediment microbial communities from Yellowstone Lake, YNP, Wyoming, USA - YL17G09_16 | ecosystem: Environmental > Aquatic > Freshwater > Lake > Sediment | place: USA: Wyoming | collected... | reverse complement strand
CGGATCCGACGTCTGAGGACGCCACGGGCGAGGAGAAGAAGGTGCGTGACCAACTCGAGGAGGGTCGACGCAAGGCGGACAACCAAGACACGAAGCCGCGTGAGCCGGATCCGACGTCTGAGGACGCCACGGGCGAGGAGAAGAAGGTGCGTGACCAACTCGAGGAGGGTCGACGCAAGGCGGGCAACCAAGACGCGAAGCCGCGTGAGCCGGATCCGACGTCTGAGGACGCCACGGGCGAGGAGAAGAAGGTGCGTGACCAACTCGAGGAGGGTCGACGCAAGGCGGACAACCAAGACACGAAGCCGCGTGAGCCGGATCCGACGTCTGAGGACGCAACGGGCGAAGAGAAGAAGGTACGTAACCAACTCGAGGAGGGTCGACGCAAGGCGGACAACCAAGACACGAAGCCGCGTGAGCCGGATCCGACGTCTGAGGACGCAACGGGCGAAGAGAAGAAGGTACGTAACCAACTCGAGGAGGGTCGACGCAAGGCGGGCAACCAAGACACGAAGCCGCGTGAGCCGGAACCGAATTCATCAACAGTCACCAATGAGGAAAATAAATCCCGGGATATACTCGAAGAAACCCGTCGTAAAACTGGGAGTGAAAATCTCCAAAAAAGTCCTCCGAGAGAACAAATACCAAATTCTTCGGATATCACTAAAAACCAAGCGAATATAGTGGTTACTCTCGAGGAAAAACGTCGTACTCTGGGAAATGAAAATCTTATAAAAACAGAGTCGGCTCCTGTAAATACTCAAATCAATACTTTACAGAAAAACATACGCGATAACATAGAAAATATTCGTCGTAAATTTTCAAACAAGTACAACCGAGGTAAAAGAACTGTGTTCTCAAGAGAACCTTCAATTTCAAGTGTGCGGATTCTACAAATGTCAGAAGGACGAGTGAAGCGTTTTAAAGATGGGCGTATTAATGCAGATAACCCTGGTAGAAAAAGATTCAATTTTCTTACAAGTTCTGTTTATGGCCAAAGAAAGCCGTCAAAAAATTTTGCAACTTCACCAACTGGACGTGAATCGTTATCACGTGTGATTAATAGTCTTATTAGAAAATCGAGAACCAGACAAGGTCTTCCGAATGAAGGTGTTGTTAAAGTACTGATAAACCGAAGTCTGCTTCGTGCCGGTAAAGCTGCCGTTAAATTTGGTAAAATTGGTTTAGCAGCGCTAGATTTTGCTGATGACCTACTGGATATTGCTCAGTTAGCAGGAGATTCCCTGTTTTACGGTAAGTTTCCACAATCGAGTAACCTAATAACCGCCTCTGATCTTCGGAATGTTGTTAGTTTCTCAGTAGATAGACAAATACAAGCTGTGATTGATTTTAATACAGAAGCTGATACATTGAATTTATTACATAGCACGATGTCAACATCTCAGAAAGAAAAAGACTATGGATATCCTTATCGTTATTCAAAATATCCGATGATTATGGGTCCACTCGATGTTTATGATTCAGCGAATGCTAAAGGAGACTCATATTGGGTAGAAACTCGTGTCAACACAGAAATAGATGCAATCCGTGAAATAGAACTTCGAACTCCAACATCGATATTTGCTATAAATCTCAGGAAACTGATTGAAGACGATGTATATACAGCTGCTATTGCTGATACAAATATTCCATTGACGTATTTTGCAGATGAAGTTTTCGGACAAACTCTTTCAGATGACTTGTACAGATATGCATTTACGTACATATGTAATCAAAACAACGGAACTGTATACGAAGACGTCTACACAGAACAACGAGACTCAAATGGTGAACTTGTATTGCCTACGTACGCTCGTTTTCAGTGTGGTTACAGAGACTCGATCATATGTAAAGCTGCGGGTAACAAATGGTTCAGTGATCCAGTCACCGACATCCTCGGACATTACGCAGAATGGTACGCCATAAGTGATTTAAATACCATTATAAATGCTCTAGTCCCTACTCGTCCAGACATAGACGGAATAAAGTCATACACATCGACTACGTCGAATGGCAAACCGGTCAATGCACAGTCAGCTTCGGCTGCCTGTATAGTTACAAACAGCGGAGTTCGAAAAATGTGTAATTCTCAAAGTGCTTATATCCAAGATAAAACAGGTATGACTGAAGGAAAATATGATCCCGATATACATACATGCGAATTTTCTGCGCAGTATTGTAGAAGACTAGGAACGTGTTTCGACAGTTCTACAAAGTCATGCTACATGCCAACCAGTATCGGAATGCAAGCCGCAGAGTCCATGTATGGTCAAGGGGGTGTTCAAGAATGGATATCCATAAACGGATGTGAATTTGTGTCAGGGAAAAACACTTTACAAGATGCAAAAAACGTTATAGACGTAATTCCGCTCGGAATGCTATTCACTGGGACTGGTGGAAAAATGCTTGACGACATGTGTAAAAATCATAAAAACTGGAATGAAGGAACAAAAGAACTACTGAAACAACCAACAAACGCAGTTGTTTTTACTGCCATCATAACTACAGCTGCAACAGGTGCTACATACGTTGCTGCTTCAGCATTGGGAGCAGCCGCTGTAGCATCAGCAGCTACCGGAGTTGGTGTTATTCTAGCAGCAGCTTTAATGATTGCCATGGCTGGCACAATGGCGAGTGATATAATAAATGATAAAGTCGAATCTGGCTTGAAGTCCCCTTATGGGACGAATACAGACAAGACTGCAATTGCAGAGTATACATGCACTGGATGGCAAAGAGACCCCGCAGACCCTTTTCGTAGCAGATTTTTAATAGGGAAAACCGGTCATAAGTTACCCAAAAATGTCACATTTGTTCAAGGGTGGGTCACAAAGCCTATTTTATCAAAGACTGGATCCGTCTTTAACGATTCGAGCGCTCAAACTATCAGTCAAATTTACGGAACAGTTGAAAATACGTTTTTCAGTGACAAAGATACGAGACTCATAAAATTATTACAAGATCAACAGTCACAAACAGATATTGGACCTCTAATAAGACAATATCTCGGATACCCTGGGTTTTACGAAGGAACAAACCGAGATTATGTAACCAAAAAGTTTTGTTCAAAAGATTTCTCGACGGTCATGTGGCGTTCGGGAAGCAGATCGTCTGCAAATCAGCTTTGGTGTCTCCCGGAACAACCACCGGCAAGCTGGGCAGATCCCGACATCGGACCACTCGCGAAAATAGTACAACCAATCACTCTTTCGAGTGGAATAGTCAGGCGAAAAGAACCCAGTGTGAATCTATATCTAATATCCAATGTCGTTGTTTCTGGAACTAATCAAATCACAAGTGGATTATTCCTAACAAACTTTCCATGTGGCGGACAATCAATTATTCATTCTCTGCAGGGTAAAAACATATTTAAGGAATGGTCGTTTTACGTTCAATCAACGGGTGAAGTTTTACCTCCTCGAGTAACTGAGAATGCGGACCATATCATCTGTCCTCCCGGGTGGAAACAAGAAACGGTTGGTTCGTGTGTCAATCAAAGCTGTCCAGATGGCTATTTTTACAGTGGTCTTGTGTGTTGGCCGAACGGGTCAGATCCATTAATGCCTTCGAAAGTCCCACGTTTGAGATCGTGTTCCGATTTCGGCAATGGTCTTGATGATGACGGAACTTCTTGCTGGAGACGACCTGTGTGGAGTAGTTGTGCGACGAAAACACCAAATTGGTGGCCTATCGGTGGTGGTGAATGTGTAGCAGGAGTCACAAACACTGTAATGGTTGCCAATGTCACAGATCGCGAGTATTGTCCACCGGGATACACGCATGTTGCTGGTTCATGTACAGCGTATTTCGTAATCAAAGAGATTAAAACCCTTTACGACGTTGGTGTGTGCCCATATCCGAATCAAGTAAAGCGATCGGCGTACGACGATTGTGTATGTAAAACTGGATACTACAGAACACTTCCAGGTTTCGGTCACGACGTGTGTTACAAACCCCCCGTTTTTTCACACCCCGGCTGGTGCTCAGCAGGAGGTACAGGATATTCTATCCCTACGATGCAGGCGTATCTCGATGATAGCGAAGTTGCAAAGAATAGATCATGGACAGACGGAACAGACATTACGGCTCCTAACTTCCCAGATGGAGCCACATACGCGACCGATAGAAGACTCGACAGACCGAATGATATATTTTACCAACTCGTATATGACAGAAGCATATTCGCGTCGCAATGCGTATGCTCTGCGACCGAAACAAAAGATACTGAGAATAACGTGTGTATAAGTAGTGCATTTAAAGAACCACCGTATACACCAGTCGGCGATTTCTGTAGTGTATTGAGTCACACCCTCATAGAGTTGGAAGTTGGGTCGACATGTCTTCAGTGTCCAGACGGTTATCACGCAGAAACAACGGCTGGTTCGACTGTTCCGGCAGGGTATACACAAATTCCTTCGAGCCAGGTGTCAGTCGGTTGTAAAAAATCATGTCTGACACTTCCAACCCTCTTGTTCGATGATACAAAACTTTTAAAATATTTCAGTATGAGCACAATAAACAGTGCCAGGCGAGAAATGTGTCAAGAGCAGTTGCTCAACGATCCTACTGGAAAAAACGTCGACTCGAAGTGCTGGGGATACCTATCAATCGCCTTTACAGGCTTCAAGTTTTTGCCTATGACCATACCTGCGAGTTCCAGTAGATGACAATATTTTCTCAACCAGTATTAATGGATCTTGATGACAAGACGATCAGACGTATTTTGATTGGACTTGTTATTATCATAGTACTAATTTTTGTAGTATGGAAGTGGAAGTCTAAATCAACATACATGTACCCGGAAACTACGACGTCAGTCGGTTCATTTGCAGTTACAAGCGTCGCTTCTGTTAATAAAAGTGACACGAATTCAACCCCATACTATCTTCTGATTACGACCTCAACGGATCACGGTTTCGTGTCGTCAGGAACCTCCCGTGACACTGTCATTTTCAGAAATTTCGTGGAAATCAAAAAGGCAAAACTCAACTACCCGAAACAATTCATTCTGTATACTCCTCCAGGGACAGCCCTCTCGAGTAAACAATTTGCGATTCTGGTACCAGAATCGACACTCCCAGTAGACACATCTGTGAGCGGTACAGACCCTGGAGCGACAGTTGAAACTGGGTACAACAACTACAAGACTAGACTACAAGACGCTGTCAATTTGTATAATACCACCTTGAACGATATTTCTATTGGTATTCTTCCCAGTGGCAAAACTGCTACACAGGCAGAACAAGATGCAGCAACGGCAAGACAAACTACATATGCTAGTGCATCGAGAGAGTACGTAGAGAATAAATGTCCCTATGCCGTGAAAGTTAACGACTATGTTACTGACCCATCAGGGGCTCCAACTATTAAATTTGACCCATCGACAACGGCGTTTAGTCGGTACAGGCTAACGAGCGGTAAGGGTATCGCTCGAATTCAAAACGAATATAGCAGTATTATTTCTGCATCTTCCCTGGCACCTATAGATGCCACGAATAATTACAGTTCAAATACGGCTGTTGTTCAGCAAGCACGGAAAGCTGATATAACAGGCGCTACACGTGCATATCTAAGCACAGTGTGCCCCGGGTTTTATACAGATGTAGCTGGAAGCTCGTTAGAAACCACTTACAAGACATGGGATACAACAACCACAACATCCTATAGATTTACTAAACCGACCACGGCGCAAATTAACAACTGGGCAACATATTCAATTGATACGTCTATAACTACAGCCGTTAACTCAGATGGAAAGCTCGATCTTAATACTGCAAAGACTTTCAAAGGAGAAACCGTGAAATCTGGTATCACGACTCCAAAAGCCACTCTAGTGGGTTCTACGATACCGGAACTTTCAGGAACAGCCAGCGTGAAAGTAAGCGGTACAACAGCAACAATAACAACAAAGGATCCTCATGGCTTTGCCAGTGGTTTTGGTGTTATTATGTCTGGTTTTGTGCCGACTACATTGAACGGGAAGTACATTATTACTGTTCCATCTGGTTCGCTTAACACGTTTACAATTACATTGGCAACAGCGACGACTGATGCAACGACACTTGGTAATATCACTCCACTTGTTCCCGCGACTGCACAAACAAGTCCTCAATTGGTGTTGTACACCGCCGGGTCGGGTTCAACGTCCATCACAAAACCAGCATGGCAATGGGCGCGCGACTACGGGCCAGGGAGTGTAGCCACTACGCTTCTACCTACAGAACTTCAGGGATGGCAAAGCGCAGCTGTTACACCTACAACGTCAAACTTGGTTGACACGACTACATACGTTTAACTGAAAATTGCAATACATCTGTTATATCCTTCCGTGTATTTGTCAGGTAAATATTCCGGATCTTCAGGTGAAGTTGAAAGATATCTTTTTCGAGAAATGTCTCTGACGAAAAACCCGTTTATTACATAGTCGCATGGCGTAACATCATAACTTGAGCTGGTATAGTAGATACTAGCAGGCAAAGGTCTACCGCCGAGTAGATTAGCCAAATATGCTCTCAAATTATACATTCTATTTTCAACCAGGTCCAAATGTGCTGTCATTGTACCTGTTTGGTAATATATTCTAGAAATCTCGCGTGTAGAGATACCTAACTCATCTGTAACAACTTGGCTGTTCCTATCGAACGTACGAGTCGGACAATAATCACATGAGCTTAAATCTGTTGTTGAGAACGATTTGACATCTGTATTTTGAATGACTCGTGTGATATCAGAGTTACATGCAGTAACATCGGCGCACGAAGATCCTTGATTGTCCAGTTTAATATCCCTATATTCGTAGGCATAAATAGTATTAATAGTTGTAGTTCTATTTCCAACCGTGTATGTAGAGTCTGTTGTTGGTATTGTATCTTTTTTGAACGATAATTTCGAATCGTCGTATTTTAAGTCAGTTATACCATTAAAGAACTCACATGTGTTCGTACCAATAGTAATATTAAATCCTTCACATTGTGAGTTGGCTGAACAAGCATCAGCACATGATGATTGATCTTGTGTGGTAACGGGTATGTTTATGTTGGAACCTGTAATTGAAAAATCATCCATAGAAAATCCAGGTGGGTTAGAAAATACAATAGGTATCGGTGTAGAATCCTTCACAATCACAGCCTTGTCTTCTGATGTAGACTGCAAAGTACTGATAACATAAGGGACTTGACTCTTGTTACTTACGGTTTCTTTCTGAAAATCAGCTGCGATAAATTTACAGTTGCCCGTACACGTGGTCAATGCATCTTGAGTAAATTGAGGAAGAACTTGTTTGTCTATAAACGTGATAGGTTCGGCACCGTAAACATATTTAGTTATATCCACTTTCGCGGCGTTAACTCCGTTGTATTGTAAATCTATGCACTCGCTTTCAGTCTTGTTGAGACATGATAAAGCAAGGTCCCTGAATGTACATTCGTTGTTATCTAAATCAAAATATTGATCTGGTCCGCACACTATTGGTATACATGCGGTTGAAGACGTCGAACCTCTGGGAGCTGTAAATCCTTTTTCACACCGCTTACAAACATAGTTTTCAAAATACATACCCATAGGGCATTCGGTACATAGGTTAAGGCCGTAATCATAATACAGTCCAGTGGGGCAAAGTTTACAGTCAGATGCAGATTTCGCACCTGGAAGAGTATACATTCCTGGTGTCGGGCATGAGGTACACGAAGACGAACCTGCTGTGGATGAATAAGTTCCTCCTGAACACAAACGGCACGAACCATTCATGGCGTATGTACCAGCTGAGCATGGTGTACAAGCACTTGGTGATGTTGAACCAGTTGCTGAAATTGACCCAGGTGGACACGGTGTACAAGAACTTGTAGTGGATGAAGTATAGTACGTATCTACAGGACATTGTTTACACACGGTAGGTGAATATGCTCCTGTCGTAGTCGAATATGTTCCAGGTTGACAACGGATACATGTTGTTGATGAAACTGCATTGTAGGTGGTCGAATAAGTCCCTTCGGGACAAGAAGTGCAGCTAGTTGCACCTGGACTCGCAGAATAAGTTCCGGGTAGACAAGAAATACACGCGGCTGCTCCGATTGTGGTTGAGTATGTCCCTACTGGACACGATAAACACTGTGACGCAGATGTCGCGCGAAGTGATGTAGAATATGTACCTTTGGGACAAGAAGTGCAGCTAGTTGCACCTGGACCAGAGTTATATGTTCCTTCTGGACACGATGCACATCCATTAATCCTAGTCTTACTAAGTGTATATCCACTAATTCCCGGAATGAATATACTAAGATCATACGGGTCAGAAGATGTCATCCCCTCTATTGTCGAATACGTCCCGACTGGACATGGTTTACACGGCTCGGTCAGAGTGTTTTGATATGTCCCTGCAGCACACAGTTTACACGATCCTGATGCATTGCTAAGAAAAAAGCCATTTGCATTAACTTCTGTAGAATCGGTAAAAGTTCCGAGTTTACAAGGCTTACATCCAGCATCTCCGTTTGCATAGAACCCTTCAGAACAGAACTGACACGCTGACGCTGACGTTGCACCCGTTCCAAAAAAAACAGAACCTGCCGGACACGGTATACACTTTCGGTTGGATTCATATGTGTGTGCGGGGCAATACAAACAGAATGTCGAACCTTCTGCTGACGCCGTCCTCGGAGGGCATTCTGTACATGATGTTGAACCGGGGCTCGCAGAATAAGTTCCAGCCGCACAAGATAAACACGGTACCTGACGCTGTCTCGCATAAGGTGAACTTCCTTCCGAGTACTTTCCCGCTGGGCATATTTTACAAACACCGTTTTCTACGCCATAACCAAAAGTGCATATATCAGTGTAACAATAGTTAACTCCCAAGTACGTTCCTGTTGGGCATTTTTGACATGTTGTGTCATTTATCTTTTCATATCCAAGTCGACAAATTCCACTACTCAGTCCAGGTTTCAAAAAACTGTAACATTCTCTTTCAACACTGTCATAGTATGGATAATCTGATGAACATGTTTTACAGCTAGTCGCCCCTCGTGATGAATACTGTGGAGGTGTTGCGCTTGTATCGCATGGAAAACAACTGTATTGACCGGAGTATGGGTTATAGTGACCGGTGGATGGGTTATAAGTTCCCGATGGACAATCTTCACAATAAGGATTACCATAAGTATTCTTATATATGGTCCCAGCTGGACATACTCCACAGGAAGTCGCAGCTTCTGGTTTGTTAGGGGTTGATCCGACCGGACACGGCTGACACGTATTGTATGTTGCGCCAACGACATTAGAATAGGTGCCGAGCGGACAACTAAAGCAAAGACTTATGCCAGCATAATACGTTCCAGCAGGGCAGAGCGTACATGATGTTGAAGCATACTTGGAAATTGACCCTCGGGGACACTCGAGACAAAAAGATCCCCATTGATTTTGGAAGAGATACTGTCCAGGGTCACATGCTCCTGTGCATTCAGTTGAACCAGGGTTATTATTAAAAAATCCCGGAGAACATTGAGTACATGAGCCCGAACCGGCAGTGTTGGAATATGTGTTCACGGGACATGGAGTACATGAAGTTGCACCGGCGTTCGAGTACGTTCCAGCCAGACACGGTGTACATACTGTATTAGAAGTTGCCATATATTTGAGAGAATACGTTCCAGCTGGACATTGAGTACATGTTAATGAACCCTGTGTCGATGAATATGTACCTTCTGAACAACCGATACATTCGGTTATGCCTGTTTGTATTGTTTTTACATCAGCAGCTGGTGGGGAGAAGACCACCCAATTTAACCAGTCTGTTACTGTGAAAGTATATGCATAAGTTCCAGGAGGACAGTATGTACAAATGTAGTTATTACTTGAAGAATTTAATTCAGACGTCTGTCTTAAACTACTACAACGTGTACAAGAACCGTAACTAATAGTTGTATTAGTAGAATACATTCCTGGCAGACAGGAAAAACAACTCGACGCACCGGGTCTTGATGTCATACCAGAAACACAACTTAGACAGGATTCAATTCCATATTTTCCTGTATATGAATTGTACGTGCCATTCGAGCATGGTGTACACAAACTACTATTAAGTTGTCCGTAATAACCAGCTTGGCATATAGTACCAATGCATATCCCCGAACTATCTTTGAGCTGTCCACTCGGACAAATACAATCATTTATTGACGCACTGCCTGTGTTAAGTGTTATTGTCCCGCCTATACAACTCGTACATGAAAGCGAACCGTCTGTGGATGAATAAGTTCCGAATGGACACGCTGCACACCCGGTGTCCCCGGTGTCAGAATCAATGAGCACGTAATAAGTTCCGGCTGGACAAGAACATAAAGATGCACCGGCGGACGAATTAGTTCCGGTTGGACACGTTGTACATGAAGATGCAGCGCCGGTCGAGTAAGTTCCGTCAGAACATGTTTGACACGTTGAAGATGAAGTTGCACCTACATTGCTCGAATACTTTCCAGCTGGACAAGGAGTACATAAAAATGCCCCTGGTATTCCTGTCGAATATGTTCCAGCAGGACAAGATGTACATGAAGTTACGGGACTTCTATAACCATTTAAATATAGTTCTTTTATGATACAATATCCAAACGTTGACGTTGAATTTCCCTCTATTGTCTTAACAATTATTCTAAAATAAGTATAAGCATTTCGTGATTGGGGTGTATCTGGTGTTATTATTGTCATGTATTTCATGTATAGTTGTGCTGAAGTTTGTGAAGCAACTTCATACCACGTCGTGCCGTCGTTGGACCCAGCAATTGTATAATTTTTTGGGTGATGTACAGCAGTATACGCCATTGAATATGAAACAATAACTGTAGGAGAAGGCATTCTTATTTGTAACCATTCTCCTTTCAAGTGTGTTAATGATACAGAACCAATTTTGTAAAATCTTGTATAAATTATACCAAAGTAATATAAACCCTCATTGTTGAGATAAGTTGAAGACGATTTCCAACCAGTATTTTTATTGAACGCTTTCCATGGATTTTCGTTTGTGTAATTCGTGCTAGCAGAAGCAACATATGTACCATCTGAAAGAGCAGTTGTGGCTGACGTCATTGCAGTGGGAGGATAAGTACTTGTAGTTGTACGTACTGGTGGAGCTGAATACGTCCCAGTTGGACATAGTTGACAAACTGTCGACGAAGTTGCACCTACATTGCTCGAATACTTTCCGGCTGGACAGAAAATACATTCACCTGCATTTAAATATGTCCCGGCGAGACAATCATACTTAGTACACGAAGCTGACCCTGCGGTGGCCGAGTACGTTCCAGTCGGACAGACGTTACTGCACGAAGTTGCACCTTCAAAGTTCGAGTATTTTCCTGCGAGACAATCTATGCACGACGACACAGAAGTTGCACCAGTTGTTGTTGAATATTTACCTTTGGGACACTTCGTACACGAAGCTGCACCAGCCGCAGAATACGTTCCAGCATTACAAGAAGTACATGAACCTGCACGAGCCAATGAATACGTTCCAGCATCACAAGAAGTACATGAAGCTGCACCAGCCGAGGAATACGTTCCAGCATTACAAGAAGTACATGAACCTGCACGAGCCAATGAATACGTTCCAGCATTACAAGAAGTACATGAACCTGCACGAGCCAATGAATACGTTCCAGCAGAACAGACGTTACTACACGAAGCTGCGCCTTCAAAGTCCGAGTATGTTCCTGCGAGACAATATCTGCACGACAACACAGAAGTTCCACCAGTTGTTAAATATTCACCTATGGGACATTTCGTACACGAAGCTGCACCAGCCGCAGAATACGTTCCAGCATCACAAGAAGTACACGAAGCTGCTCCACCAGCTGAATACTTTCCAGCTGGACAAGTAGTACATAAAAATGCCCCTCCTGTCGAATATGTTCCACTTGGACAATTTGTACATGAATTTATAGGACTTCCACTTCTGTAACCGTTGAAATATAGTTCTATTATGCTACAAAACCCATACGCTGTACTTCCCTCTATTGAATTAACAGTTACTCTAAAATAAGTATAAGCATTTCGTGATTGGGGGGTATCTCGTGTTGTTACGGTACCTCTTTGTACTGAAGTTTGTGAATCAATTTCATACCACATCGTGTCGTCGTTGGACCCAGTAATTGTATAAATTTTTGGTTGACGTCCAGCATAATTATACGCCATTGAATATGAAACAATAACTGTAGGAGAAGGCATTCTTATTTGTAACCATTCTCCATATACGCTGGTTCTTGATATAGCTCCAATTTTATAAAAACTTGTAAAATATGTGGTATTTTTATATAATCCTGTAGTTGTGTTATTATAAGACATGGTGGACGTTGTCCAACCAGGAGAACTATTATTTTTATTGAACGCTTTCCATGGGTTTTCTTTTGTGTAAGTCGTGCTAGCAGAAGTAAAATATGTACCATCTGAAAGAGCAGTTGTGTCTGACGTCATTGCACTGGGGGGATATACACTTATAGTTGTACTTACTGGCGGAGCTGAATATGTTCCACCTGGGCATGAAGAACATGTATTAGTCGTATTGTCGTAATAAGACCCCGGGGAACACGATGTCATCTATTCTTTTACGATAAATTAAACTCGACCAAAAGTTCGCTCAATGAGTGATAGTACCGTTTGATGTCCTTTTCGAACCGCTTGTCCGACGTGTGTTTCTTCTGGACGTAGAGCCACGCCAGGTTCGCCTTGGAGTACTTGGTGCGTGTCTGGTTCTCCGTCGGTTTCCGTGGTCTCGCCTTGACCTCGGCAACAGGCTCTTCAACAACTCGGTCGATAAACGACAACGCCTGCATGCACGTGTCTGCCAAGTCATCCTTCTTCTTGTGCTTGTCAAAAATGGGTACCCAGTGTGGTTGCGTCGCCTCGATAAAGACTCGACACCGCTCGATGGACGCCTTTTTGCGTTGCAGGTACCGTGCGCGCCCCGGACCAGCAACGTCAGGCACCTTGTGACGTGCGTCGTACACGATGACATCCTTGTCGTGACAGAGGAAGTAGGCGTGCAGAAAGTGCTCAACACCCTTCATGGTCCGATTACGATCCGGTTGCTTCTCGATAAGGACCGTGTGTGCCTCCAT
>Ga0315284_10010643_pt1 | contig 13100 bp, 12 predicted proteins | sample YL17G09_16_MG_FD_203696 | JGI IMG/M metagenome (GOLD analysis project Ga0315284, IMG submission 203696) | Sediment microbial communities from Yellowstone Lake, YNP, Wyoming, USA - YL17G09_16 | ecosystem: Environmental > Aquatic > Freshwater > Lake > Sediment | place: USA: Wyoming | collected... | reverse complement strand
GGTCAAAATTGACCCGCAAATGCGGACTCAAAGGTATCCGCCTTCACGATGCACGTCATACCCATGCCACTATCATGCTGAAGCAAGGCGTACATCCTAAAATAGTCCAGGAGAGGCTTGGACATTCTACCATTAGCACAACGCTCGACACCTATTCGCATGTATCACCAGGACTTCAACAAGCTGCTGCCAGAGGTTTTGATGATATCTTAAATAGAGATTCCACCCTCGACAGGCAGTTAGCAGAGATATTGCAGAAGTGAATTAGTGCCAATGGGTAGGATTTATTTGCGGCGGTGTGAGGCAACCCTCTATCGTAAACGAATCGCAATGCATTTGTACAGATCTTTACGGTTTGGGTAATTTGATGTTCTTAAGGATTCTTTGTCTTGCTTCTTCATTTTCTATTTTCTTCTGAAGTTGCTTTTGGTATTCTTCTTCTGCCGCTTTCTTCTCCCTAACTACAGTCTGTTTATATACTGCATTAGCTTTGGGGAGCCACTCATGAAAGTACTTTATGATCTGTTGCACTTCCTTTTCTTGAGCACCAATTATTGCCTTGTCACCCTTTATTTTGAAAGCTTCTGGGCCTTTGCCAAGAATTGAAGAATGATTTCCCATATTGTTTAAAGCCTGTATCCACTTATCATTTACAGGTCGTTGGAAAATAAGAATCAGTAGGCCCTCGTTCCAGTCAACGTTTATTATTCTAGGAGGATCTGCTATTAGTGGGTCATCTGCTTCGGTTACTTGCACTACGGTACCGTTCAATTCGCTAAGTTTTTGTCTTACTATAAACTCGTTCTTCCTGCCAATTAGTATATTTTTTAGCTCTTCTATCGACACCATTCGTTCCTTTAGCGACTGACGCATCATTTCTTCAACTATTGAGTCTAGATATTCATAATCATGTGCTACGCTGCCTATTGTCCTGTAACTTGTACCAGACGGAATAGTGCCGGTAAACATCTCGTTCAAAATTAGACCAAGCGCATAGATATCAGTTCGTTGATCAACTTCACCACCGCGACTTTTTTGTTCCGGCGCCGCGTACTGGAAATTAGCCAATCTTACCGTATCCTTAGTCTCCACCGCTGTGTATAACTCATCCTCTCTAAATCGGGCAATTCCGAAATCCGCTACCACTAAACGGTCGCCATTCTTGTCATACAGTATATTCTCCGGTTTAATATCTCGGTGAACGACACCCAATTTGTGTGCGGCCTCGACACCATCAAGTATTTGAGAATAATATTTCAGAACATTTTCAGGAGACATGCCAGTCTTCATCAAGTCTCTTAGAGACCCATTGAAAAGTGGCATAACATAAAATGGTGTCTCCGCTTGCCCCTCAATGAAAACGCCGTGGTCTGAGATCGTCAAGATGTTGCAGTGCCTATTTCTCAGGCAGAACTGGAGTTCATTTTTGAAACGCTTGACCTTTTCATGGGTGGCTTTTGCCGGATCCAGCCATTTTACTGCATACACTTCACCATCTTCATCGACAACCTCAAATATTTGTCCACACCCGCCTTCACCTATGACCCGCTTGGCAGTATACCTTGTGAATGTAGTGATGAAGACAAACCGTGACTTCACTTTACCCTTCCCAGACCCGCTCGCCAAGCTCTCTTTCTTCCGCTGACCATACTGCTTCACAGCATCATTTGATGGAATCCCACTGGAAACCTCGCTACTACTCTTCTGTTTAGATAGAGTCGCCTCATGAGCCTCTTTAGCCAACTTGACTAGCAACTCCAAAGACTGTTTCCTACTAGATGCATCATGTGGAGGTAGAAGGACTAATCTCCCACCCCATTTCTCGGGAAGAGAATAATAACTCCCTTCCCTATCCTCCTCGTCGTGAGCCCACCGATGAAAAGAGAGCTGGAATTTAACAGCTATCGGTTTCTCCACTTTGCTTGTGACGACTGGAGTCAACTTAGGCACTATTTTCCAACGCTTCTCGTAATAACCTTCGAGCCTATCGATTTTTAAAGAATCATTAACAAAGTAATATTCCCAACTTTTGAGACCATCGAAGTATTCCTTTAAAGAGTTATCTTTCACGGACATAATTGCGCCTTTTTCAATAGTCGTTCCGAGAGATATCGGGCACCATAAATTCGTACTAACTATCCACGGTTCATTTTTCACTTGTGGTACCCAGCCATCCTTACGCAAATCGTCATCTGAAATTTGATCACCAATTATAGTTGTAGGAAGATATAAAGCGTAGATATCAACAGTGAATTCCGCCAACTCTATAAGTTGCTCTCGAACCAAATTTAGGTTTGCCTTTATTTTATTATCGGTTTCATCGATTTTCTCAATAGAGTAACTATTCATTTTGTAGTGCTTTATTTTTCCAGCTGAATACCAGTAATCGAATACACTATTAGCATCCAATATTATGGCGTCGTACTCAGCTATGTTGGGAAGGTCTTGCCACCAATCAAAAGCTGTCGCACCCCAGATAGATGAAGCTCCAATTACTACAACGTTCCCGTTCATATCTAGTCCTCTTGAATACTTTTCATTTGATATTATATAGAAGTCTCGCTCACTAATGCAATACTTCAACAATCTACCGCCAGAGGCTTTTATGCTATCTTAAATAGAGATGACGACTTCGATAAGCAACTGGGAGAGATATCTCAGAATTAAATTAGTGCCAAATTAGTGCCATTTAATGAACAAGCCCTGTATCGACATTCGATACAGGGCTTGTTTTAGCTTCTAATTATGGCGTCCCTGGCGCGACTCGAACGCGCGACCCACTGCTTAGAAGGCAGTTGCTCTATCCTACTGAGCTACAGGGACTTGAAGCTACCCATTAGAAATTTGGCGTTAATTTGGCGTTAATTTTTCCAGAAGTTTTATTTACCCCTGCGGGCAGCACTTCGTCAAGTAACGCCATGGCTTCCTTCTGCATACCCTCGATTGTATGCGAATACGTGTCTAAAGTAAAGGCCACGCTTGCATGACCTAGGGCTTCACTGATGACCTTCGGCTTTGCGCCTTTACTCAGCATGAGACTGGCGAACGTATGTCGGAGGCTGTGAAAGTGAACGTCCTCGAGGCCCGCCTTTGCCGCTATTTTACCGAAGCCGTGGGATAGAACAGACGGGTCAAAGGGTCTGCAGCCGTCCAGATGGCCAAAGACGAGCGAATCGAGAGTAAAGGGCTGGCCGAGCAATAAGAACAGTCCTTCACGTTCAGCCCGGTAGTCTTTAAGGAATAGGGCCAGCTTCGGGGTCATGGCAACACAGCGCCGGGAGTGCTCAGTCTTGGGCACTCTGAAGGTTGTTTCGCCAACGCGCTTCGATAGGACCTGACTCACTGATATCGAAAGCTCGGCAAGATTAACATCCCTCCACCTTAAACCTAGTAATTCGCCCTCTCGAAGCCCTGAACTCACAGCGGTGTAAATCACCGGGTAGTAAGGGCTGCCGTTCGCCGTATCAAGTAGGGTTTCAACCTCGGCGGCTGTGAGCGTTCGCATTGTCTTCTTATGCTGTTCAGGCGGGTCGACTTGCTCGCAAACATTATGGCCGAGATACCCTTGACGGACAGCATACTTAAGGCTCTGTTTCAATATCCGATGGTGATAATGAACAGTCCTCGATGACAACTTCCCACTGACCTCGCCGAGGTACTTCTGAATCGACTGCGGGGAAAGTTGCTTAAGTTGCAGTTGGCCGAGGGCTGGTATCAAATGAATTTCGCAGGTACTTCGATAGCTGTCTTGGGTACGAGGTGAACAATTCATAGCGACATAACCCTCGAGCCAGCGGTGAAGGTGCTCTGCCACTGTCATACGCGCACTAGGGCTGAGGGTGCCCCGCTCGAAGGACACGAGCAATTCATTCAGCCTCTTCTGTGCGTTTGATTTTTTGCCAGGGACAGTTTCAAAGTAACGCTTGCGCCTCCCTTCGGCGTCCGGCCCAGTGCCCATGTATATTTGAATCTGCCACGAATCGCCCTTTTGCCGCAAGTAGCCTTTCATTTTTCCTCCTTATACCCGACTTTCTTTAACAGGTTCGTTGGCTTCAAAGGAACTTTGAGTTCCAGTCTTTGAGCAATACGAGCAGTATCTGGCACTGGCGTTCCCTTTGCCCAGGGATGTTGTGCAATCCAGTCCCTCAACTCCAAGATAACCTCAATGCGCTGCTGCTCAGATAAATCCCGCCACGTAGGCCCCTTCGATAAGTGATGTAGCCAGTGAACATAAACAAATAGTGCATCCTCGCAGAGCTTGAGTCTCTTGATAGATGGTAAGGGGCCAGTTCCCCGCTTTGCGACGTCGCACAACTCCGGACGCAGGAATCCTTCTTCCATTCTCACAGCATCGAGGCCGGTGTAACCTTTCCGGTCCAAAGCAAACGGATTCGGAAGGAACTGACGCCTTTCAAACTGCACTCTGCCTATCAGTTCCATAGTCAAAAGCTCCCAGGGTCCAGAAACCAGGGAGGCATCCAGGTCGCCGGTATAGGGGTCCTTTCCCTGAATCTCGTAGGAACGTTCCCGGACAGCGTAGGCAAAGGAACGAAGGTAGAGTTTTTGTGTATCAGCAATTACCGTATGGAGCCTTGCAACCCATTTCGCCGTTCGGTTACTAAATGAGTAACCATGTGCCAAAGAGAACTTCCAAACAGCTAATATCGCCGGTAACGCCGAAGCAGGCAAGTCTTTTGAAGAGGCCATGCTCCAGGGAGCATCTGGGGTCTTCGATAATTTCTTGTCTTTATCTATCATGTCTTTAACTTTGCTTTGAAATGAACGAAGGCTAGGCAATTCCTCTTTACTCGTAAGCTGCTTCTTAACTTCTCTCATTACCTCTTTAGGTCGAGGACATTGAGTTATCCCTGCGCGTTTGTTTGCCTCTTTAACCTCCCAATATGCGTCAGACATTTTACCCTGCATCTCCTCTGTCAGGCGTGCTCCCATTTTGCCCCCCCCTCTGTGCACATTGTGCGCATAGACCAATACGCTCTGTGCGCACGCGCGTTACATTTACTATTGCAATATGTACAGTCTCATCATATCATATTAGTTGTGACTTGTCAATGTCACATAGGCCACAACTAAGTGATTTGGAGGTGCTTGATGGAAGATAGTCAAAAACTTATCTACACGGTGGATGAATGCAGCGCGTTGCTGGGGCTGCACCCCAACAGCCTGCGCGCCGCCATCAAACGTGGTGATATTCCCCATATCGTCGTGGGGCGTAGAATCTTAATCCCCCGCCGCAAGATTGCGCAAATGCTCGAAGGTAGTGCCCAGTCAGCGGCCAAATAGCGAGGTACGTCATGACCATCACTGAGCGCGTCGTTGCCTGCAGGTCTAAACTCGAGTTGGCACTCGACCATGCAAAGAGGGGCTGGCCAGTGCTGCCCCTGCACTTTGTAAACGCAAAAGGAAGATGCTCTTGCGGTAGACCCATTGGTGAGTGCAAGCCAGGCAAGCACCCCTTGGCAACCCCTATATTCAAGAATGGCTTCAAGGATGCAACCTTAGACATTGAAGTTATCAAAAAAACATGGGCCCAATACCCGAAGGCAAATATAGGCTGGGTGCTTGGCCGAATAATTGTAATTGACCAAGATAATCGACATGGCGGAGCCGAAGCCTTAACAAAGCTTGAAGCAAAGCATGGGCCCTTACCATCAACAGTAACGGCTTTAACAGGCTCCGGTGATGGTTCAAGACATCGATATTATCTTTGTCCAGACGGAGACGCCCTTAGCAATCTAAACAAGGTTGATGGATTAGAGGGGCTTGAGCTTAAAGTAAATGGTTACGCTGTAGGAGTAGGCTCAGTCACAACAAAGCCCTATATTTGGGAAACAGGTGCAGCCCCCGATGATTTACCTATTGCCCCATTACCAGAGTGGATGGTGACTCTTAGTAGGCAACCGTTCAAACAACAAACAGCATCCGTTGCAGACAGCCCCAAGAAAGACAAAAGGGATTATCCGGCCCTATCAAAGAGCGAAAACACAAAGGCTTTAGCAAAGGCACTGAGTTCCTGCGCGTTCTTACAACACTGTAGCAAAGATGCTACTACATTGTCAGAACCAGAGTGGCAAGCCATGATAGAGCTTCTGGTATTCTTTGGCGAACCCGGGGTAGAAAAGATTCATGAACTCTCAAGCCCCTATCCTACCTACTCTGAAGCAGAGACAAATTCGAAGATTGCTAATGCAGCCAGGGCTATCGATGAGAAGGGAATAGGCCCTTACACTTGCGCCAAGATTCAACAGAGTTTGGGTTTCACGTGTCCCGCGAGCTGCCTGGCAAGGCAGTTAGCCACCCACACCCCTGTCACCACGGCTATAAAGGCTATCACCGGGGCACATCCCCTCCCCCCCACCCCTGTATTAGATGAGAGTAGCCGGGTACAAACTAAGTCACAAGAAAGTGTGACAATAGGTACAACTAAAGTACAGGAAGAAGGCAGCATGTTGAACGAGAAATCACGCGGTGCGACCCGCCGAGCATGGGTAAAGGTTTATATCACCGGCTGGTTAAGTGGGAGTATTCGTTGGCAGCTAACCCCCGAAGAGCGGGGGGTTTGGGCTGATTTGATATGCCTAGCTGGCCTGTGCGGGAAAGAGGGCAGGATTTGCGATAACGACGGTAAGCCCTATCCCCTGAAGTATGTGGCAAATATGCTCAATATTCCTGAGAGCCTTCTGCTGCGCACAATTGGAAAGTGTAAGTCCGAAAATCGTCTGACGGAGGAGAACGGTATTATTTCCATAACAAACTGGAAAGTTTACCAATCCGAGTATGAGCGGCTTAAGGGCTATCGGGGATAAGCCCGACGAGGGATTTTAGACTTTACAACGCCAAATTAACGCCATGATAGCTTCGAACAGGTAAAAATATACGATGGAAAGCAAAGGACTGCTAGACAGTTGCTAGGAGGTTTTGAGATGTACATAAGCGATCTGTTTGATGATCTACAGAGGCGGGGCATATCTCTCTCGATCATAGATGACCGACTCATCTTCGGGAATTATGCCGGCCACGAATGGTTGATAGGTGACGCCGTTCAATTTTCTCCCGAACTGAAGGCGCTTGTCCTGGCCAGGGACGCTGAGCAAAGGCTGAAAAGGGCATTGGGAACTTTACCACAGACTAAACAGGGAGGATGAGATGGAAGTGGTAAAACTTCTACACGAACTTGAGCGGCTCGGCGTGGTGCTGTCGCTTGAAGATGGCTTGCTTGTCTTCCTCCACACCGAGGCCGTTCCCGCCGAACTCATGTTCAAGGCAGCCGTTGAATACAGGCAAGAAATTTGTGACCTGCTGCGGCTTCGGCAACCCGGTGGTAGCGCTGCAATTCGCGATATATCGGCAGACAAAGGGGAGGACTAATGGCTCGAACGTGTACAGTCTGTAAGCACCCCTCTCGCGCCGAAATTGATAAGGCGCTCTTGGGTGGTGACTCTTATCGGAACTGTTCCGCTATGTTCCGATTGTCGTCAACTGCGCTCTATCGCCATAAACTTGAGCATATCCCGGAGAAGTTGGCTCTCGCGAAAGAGGCCGAACAGATAGATGCCGATAGCTTACTAGATCAGGTCCAGGACCTCCAGAAAAGAGCACTCACTATTTTAAGAAAAGCTGAACTGTCGGGCGATTTGCGCACGAGCTTGAGTGCTATCAGGGAAGCCAGAAGTAATCTAGAACTCTTAGCACGACTTCTCGGCGAATTGAGGGAGGGTCCGACTGTGAACATCTTGCTATCTCCGCAATGGGTAACCCTCCGCAGCAGAATCCTAGTGGCTCTGGACGGCTTCCCTGCTGCCCGGCTGGCATTAGCAGAGGCATTGAAAGGTGTTGACAATGCTGGGAACTGACTTAGCTGCCGATGTACGATGGGCTCTGGACCCGGTTTGCTTTGCTCGCGAGGCCTTGAGCTTTACACCGGATGACTGGCAGCAGAAGGCGTTACGGTGGTCAGGCCGTCGTCTGCAGCTAAACTGCTGCCGTCAGAGCGGCAAGAGTACCACGGCGGCTATTCTAGGGCTTCACAGAGCACTATTCTATCCTGGCAGCCTAGTCCTGCTGGTATCGCCTTCACTTCGCCAATCGTCTGAACTCTTTCGCAAGGTCTCAGATGCTCTTCAACGGCTGGAGGTACAGCCTCGTCTCATTGAGGATAACAGGTTGTCATTAACACTCAGCAACAGCTCAAGGATAGTTTCGTTGCCCTCCTCAGAGAATACCGTGAGAGGATTTTCCGGCGCCGCCCTAATCGTAATTGATGAGGCGAGCCGGGTCCCTGACGATTTATATTATGCCGTTCGCCCCATGCTGGCTGTCAGTGGTGGACGGCTGATACTTATGTCGACACCGTTCGGCAAACGCGGCTTTTACTTCAAGGAATGGAGTGAAGGAGGCGAGGGCTGGGAGCGTATCGAGATAAAGGGAACACAATGTCCGCGCATACCCCCGGCGTTCTTAGCAGAAGAAAGGGCTAGTCTCGGTGACTTCTTCTTTCGTCAAGAATATTTTTGTGAATTTATGGATTCAATTACGAGCATGTTCGACTATGCGACTGTGATGAGTGCGCTGAGCGCAGATATTCAACCTTTGTTTCCAGTGAGGGGGTAGGTTCATGGGTATGTTTATAGCAGGTTTGGATTTGGGCAGTCAGGCGGATTTCTCGGCAATTTGCTGCCTACAAAAAATAGAGCGGGTCGAAGCAAAGGCAGTCGAACCTGTCACCACTGCCACCATGGGTCAGGACAAACCAACTGTTAAAGCAGCACCGGCTACCTATCACCTGAGACATTTGCAGAGATGGCCGCTCAAAACTAGTTATCCTGTCATCGTAAACTCAGTTCATACTCTACTGAATGCGCCGGCGTTCAAAGGCCGTGATGACAAGGGCAACGAGAATTCTATTACGTTGGTAGTTGATGAAACTGGAGTCGGAAAACCAATCGTTGAGCTACTCCGCATTGGCCTTGGTAGTCTCCATCCAGTCATCGGTGTAGTTATCACAGGTGGAGATAGGACAAGAATCGAAGGCGGGACCATGTACGTGCCCAAACGCGACTTAATTGCAACGGTCTCAGTTTTACTCCAATCTTCCAGGCTGTTAATCGCTTCTGAACTGCCGGAATCGCAGAGCCTCATCAACGAGCTTCTCGCCTTTTCAGTCCGAGTTAGCCAGGCGGGACACGATAGTTATGGGGTAGGCGTCTCAGAGTGGAGAACTGCAAAAAACGACGATATGGTGCTTTCAGTTAGCCTTGCCGCCTGGTACGCTGAACGTGTTGGCTCTGTAGGAAGTATCCGGGGTATTCCCAAGTCCTCTCTATGGCATTCGGTCCCGGCTTTTGAATCCCCCTTTCGAGACAAGGGGTGGTGGTGACGCGATTGCAGTACCGCAACTGGAAGATGTAATTAAGCCTCCGGTAGAGGCTGATAAAGTTAAAAAACAACAGGAGGTAGAACACAATGCAGACGGCGAAAGAGTTAATTTCAGAGGTGACCACGAACAAAGAGCGCGTCACTGCCTTAACTGCAGAAGCGGCCGAGATAGTGGCCATCGCAAAGGAAAAGGAAAAGAATCTCAGAACGCTTTACGGGGAGAAGATTCTGGACCTGGAAATACAGCGCGATAGAGGTCTGCAGGAGATCAAGGCGAAACGGAAGTTTGATTACACCGCAAAAATTGAACAGGTCGAAGCCACGAAGCAGGAGCTCGATGGCCTTAAAAGAATCCTGACAATCTTGCGCCTTCCTCGCACCGATCTGCCTCGTGGTCAGAGTTTGGAAATCGGCGGCACGAACGAGATCGGCGGCCTGGCCTACACGGAAAGCTATATCATCAATGAGGAATTTCTCAAAATTAAACTTTTCATTGTCTCAAGTTCGAAGGCAAACCAGGCCGGGAGATCGCTGTGGGCTCTCTGCGGCTTGGGCAAGTGTTACTTCCCCGGGGGCCTCCTGAAGCTACCTCCAAAAACTCATGTTCCTTTCCCGACTCAGCAGGACCAGTACCAAGTCGAATGTGTGTTACATGAGGGGGTAGGCCCCGCAGAACTGAGGGCCTGGCTTGAGTCGAATCGAGAGACCTTACGAGCGCAGTTGCTTGGTGTCTATGCCGCAGTGGAGGCCGAGTATCTTGGGGTGCTTCGCAACTTCAAGCCGGAGGACTTTTCGCCGTTGATGTCGATGGTTTGTAAAGGGTGTGCCTACTTCGTAACCACTCTCGACGATGCCACGCCGGATAAGTGTCCTAGGTGCTCCCAGGCCATGACAGCCTGGCCGGAGCCAGAGAAAGTATGGCCTAATCGCTGACGTTGTGATATGAACGGAGTTTGGCCAGAGATACCCCCCCTGGTTGACCCGTTCAACAAGCGGAGGGGAGAGGTGGGGCTTGTGGGGACTCAGCCTTGCGGGTCCCACCACCCCTCAATGTCAGAACAGGAGTTTTGGTGCAATACGAACGAACTTGGCCAGTGGGCGACCTCCCTGGCCAATCTCTCGGGAGGTGTTGGCTTCCTCCTCACCTCCTCGTTGACAGGGGATGCAGGCAGGGTCTGTCGATTGGCGTCTGCGGGCCTTGCCGCTCCCCAATTAGAGCGTTAGGAGAAGTGGCTCAGTGTTGTGCCAGGGAGTGACGCTTAACCTCCGGCCAAAACTCCCACCTCCTTAGCTTGAGGGTGTGCGGCGAGCCTGTGGGCTGACACGGGTTGCCGCCCCCTCTTTTTGTCTGCGGATAGCCGCGGCAAAAAGTGTGCGTGACGTTGCCGCCTGTTTGTTGAAAGGCACCCGAAAGTCCGGCTTTTTGACATGCTGATATAGAAGGTTGTTGCCGCGTGGTTTGTTCAGGCGGCTTAGGACTTACCAGGGGAAGTATACGAGCATTGTGTTTTGAGGGTGTCTAGCTTCGTGGTAGTCTCGAAGGGTGTAAAAACGAGGCTCCAGGATTGTAATCTGAGGGCCTAACAGGGGTAGGTGGTGCTCTGAAGCTCTATGTAACTTTACGCTGCCCTTTTTCTCTCCCTCATAACAAATAGCAGTGTAAGTATCACCAATGCAATCGCTATCTTTTCAGCCGGTGTTGTATCGACAGCCACAGTGCTCATCACCACAGCAGGCATCAGACCAGCCCTTACTATTGGCTTTAAGGCAGGATGCTCATTTATGAATTCTGCCATTGGCGGACTCACTTTGTAGTAAAGCGACACGAAAGCCGAGCCGATATGGTTAGTCTCCAGATACTGGTCTCGGAAGCTGCGGAGTGTATCCACGTGGCTATCCAGGGATGAGCCATAGGCTGCGGTGGCGATGAAGCAGCCTCCGCCACCACCCACACCCGCTTCTCCTGTAGGTGTTGGAGTAGGTGTGGGGGTAGGAGTACCAAGGTTCCAACTGCCCACATTACATTGCCCACTGCTGTTGTCTCCCACAGCCACCACGGTGCCGTCTGACTTAAGCCCCACGGTATGATTCGGTCCCGCTGCTACCTGCTGTATGCCAGTCCAGCTAATCACATCGCACTCGCCTTCGTTGTTTCGTCCAACCGCTATAACGCTGCTGTCTGGCTTCAGCCCTGCAGTATGCGCGAATCCTGCTGCAACCTGCTGGATGTTAGTCCAGTTACCCACATCGCACTGTCCGTAGAGGTTCTCTCCTACAGCCACTAATGTGCCGTCTGATCTTAGTCCTACTGTATGACTACCTGTTGCCGCCACCTGCTGGATGTTGGTCCAGCCGCCCACATCACACTGGCCTTCGTTGTTCACTCCCACAGCTACAACTGTTCCATCCGACCTCAACCCCACTGTGTGATACATTGCTGCTGCAACCTGCTGTATGCCCGTCCAAGAGCTCACATTACACTGCCCGTAATAGTTAGCTCCCACAGCCACTACCGTTCCATCTGACTTCAGCCCTATTGTATCGTAGTATCCTGCCGCCACCTGTTGGATGTTTGTCCAGCCGCCCACATCACATTGTCCGTGGTCGTTGCGCCCTACGGCCACTACCGTTCCATCCGACCTCAACCCCACTGTATGATACAATCCCGCTGACACCTGTCGGATGTCTGTCCAGCCACTCACGTCGCATTCCCCGTCGGCGTTATACCCCACAGCCACGACGGTGCCATCCGATTTGAGGCCGACGGTGTGAGTTCCTCCTGCTGACACCATGGGTGTTGTAGAGCCCTGTGCTAGAGCGATGCCACTGGATAAGGGTAGCGGTACCATACCACCGAACAGAGGAGTGAATAGAGAGGCAACCATGATGCTAATTGCGAGAACGGCGAATATTCTTGCCAACCATCTCGTGAGAAGTTGCTTCTTATACATGATGCACCCCAAAAACGAATTTAGATATTCTGGAGATAGGCGGCAGGCAGAGATTAGGATATTTGTTGACAAATAGGCAATAGTTCATGTTCTGTACCACTGACTGTTATTCAGGTCTGCCCCTCAGCGAGAGCAGAGCAAACCGCCACGAAGTATTGAAGGAAGTTCGTGGCTGAGTAACTATGGCGCTTACCAGTAATTAAGTCAATATCACTTATCTTACATTTAATTAACCACAATAGACTAGCGGTGAGTGTGTCGAGAGAACGGCGCCTTATGGTGCTCCATGCTGTCCTCGGAGATAACTGACAATAAACGAGGCTCTAAGATTGTAATCCGAGGCCCTAACAGGGGTAGGTGGTATTCTAATCCCTGTTTCTTTTTTGTGCCTACTCTCAAAGTATATTTGGGTTTTTGGCGTTAATTTGGCGTTAAAATAAAAGGAACTGGTTGTTACTGGTTGTTACTCTAGCTTCAAAACAGGTTTTTATCATTTGACACAATAGTTCTACTTTGAACGCAAAATGACCATTTGGGGTATCTGGCCTAGAATTAGAAGGCAGTTGCTCTATCCTACTGAGCTACAGGGACAGATTTTGCGTCTACCTTGCTTGATTTTAGCATCACCACGGTGACTTTGGCAAGCGGAATAAGTAGAATCATAGAAAGTGTGCTGTAATAATTATTCCCACTTGAAGAAGCGCACAGCTACTATCAAACAGACTACGAACCAGCCACCTAACACCCCGGCATTGA
>Ga0315284_10010642_pt1 | contig 13101 bp, 14 predicted proteins | sample YL17G09_16_MG_FD_203696 | JGI IMG/M metagenome (GOLD analysis project Ga0315284, IMG submission 203696) | Sediment microbial communities from Yellowstone Lake, YNP, Wyoming, USA - YL17G09_16 | ecosystem: Environmental > Aquatic > Freshwater > Lake > Sediment | place: USA: Wyoming | collected... | reverse complement strand
AAACATCATTTGCTATTTTCTCTTGTTCATTCTTGCCTGATTTAATTTTTTCTGTCAAGTCTGAAATCGTCATTTCTAACATTTTGTTTTCGAGTCTGCTTTTCTCTCGATAGAACCACCAAAGCAGAGCGCCAACAAATGAGACAAGAGAAGTGAAAATTGAAAAACCTAAAATCACCCAATCTTTGCTTTGCATTTCAACTCCAATCGATTGGACTATTGAAAATCAATAACCACATTAGAAATCTTCCCATTCATGTTTGGAGTATCATCAACCGTTCCCAAAGAATTAGCACCAAACTTGATATTCGAATCCTTGAAATTCAAAACCGATCCTGTACCAGTCATTGACGAAGGTGTACCAGCAACACCATCAATCGTCATTGTGCTATTGGCCAGGTTCGAGGTATCGAGATAATAGTTGACACTATGCTTTATGGTATGATCCAATCCAGTCACTTCAATATATTTCTCGGTTGTTGAACCACTCGAAAAAAGAGAACACCTAAAAGCTGTCGTTACTGGATAACAATACAGCCGATTCTTCTGGTATGTAGAATTTCCATAGGTGTTAGAAATATCAACCCAACCTGGATAACCAGTTGCGGGTGCGGAAGCAAGCATATACTTGTAATCAAATTGTACTCTCAATTTTGTTGCGAGATCAGTTGGCGATAATTGTTTCGGAAGAAGCCAAGCTTGTTTGAACGTATCATACATATTTGATACTTCGGTTGGTGTGATAATCCTTCCGTTGTAATATGCGAGATACAGCATTTTTCCTTGGAACCTGGAACCGTTTACAGACCTTCCAATGAAAACATTTTCAGCATTTGGTTTTGCAGGTCCAACAAACCCCGAATCCGTTACAACACTCATATCATTGATATACAGCTTTCCAATCGAATCCCCCGCTGGATTGGCCCCTGATGGTGTTCCATAATCATAAGTTGCAACAACAAAAGTTGGTCTTCCAGCAATATACCCAGTCAATAATTTACTGGCAAAAGTTGCTTGTGTTCCATCAGCCGATACAGCAAAAGTTACACCACCCGTTTGATTGACATAAAGTGCATAGGATCTCTCAGCGGTTGTATTGTACTTCCCAAAAATATATCCATAAGTAGTAGGGGGTGTTTCAGGAATGAATGCAGCAACAATTGAGAAATCTCCGGTGGGTGTGAATTCGGCTTCTGATGCTTTCCAAAACTGTACTGTAGAACCATCATACTGCCAACCATTACCATGTTGCTCGGTTGTTATTTTTTTCCTTCCTGAACCTGTTGTAGTCCAGGTATACGTTCCCTCATTCGAAAGAACGGTTGCAGCTGTCGGATCTTGATCAAACGTCAACCAAGTTGTCTCACCACCAATTGGAAGAGAATCTGTATATTTGAAAGGATCTACTTTGAACAGATCACCATTTCTAGTTATCGCCGTTGTTGTTGTTAGAATACGTGAAGACGGAAACGAACCTATCTCCATTTGTACATTTGTAAACCACGAATTAACAGTTGCAGAATCCCCTATAAAGGTATCATCTTCATTTGCTTCAGCCGAAATCAAATCATGTTGGCTTGACGCGGCTGTTCCTGTAAAACTGATCCAAACTCTACACCATGATCCATTCAACGGGATTGTTCCAGCTGTTACGGCTGAACCTTTTGTACCAAGAAAACAATTCGCAATATTAAAATACGTTAGAGTATTCGCAACTGTATTGTTTCTAAGCGCAATCCAGTTTTTGTTTCCAGCCATGACATCTACACTATATACCCATGCAACCGCTGTTAGAGTTATGCTCTGTCTAAAAATATGCTCAACATCATCAGCATCCCCAATCATTCCATCTGCAGTTGCGGTTCCATCAGGAGCCAAAATAGTTGCGCTATTTGACGATACAGCATCCCCTGTATTGGGGAATGTCCAGGTTGTACCCAAAGCTTGACTTTGCAAACACATATTTTGTGATAGACTTTCCCCAAAATATCCATCAACAACCCTGGGAACACCACTCGCAACATATCCAATCGTTCCATTATTGAATGGAACAGAAGCCGTTGTTGCTCTTGTAAATGTGGTATTTGCGTATGAATTCCCACCGACATATCCGAGGATACCTAAGATTTTTTCTTCTTCTGAAAATGATTGTGTATCATTCAAAGCTTCAGCATCGATTCTAAAATATTGAATATTCCCATCGTAATAATTTCCACTCGATCCACCCAAATACATTATTTGGGTAACATCAACCCCACCATTCGAAACATCGACGGGTTGACCCGATAACAAATCACAATTGATTCTCCCATAATTTCCATTTTTAATAACGTGCATAACGTGAAATTTTGAATCTGTTCTAACACCACCCCCACAAGGATTGACCATATTCGCTGTATATGAACCATCCAATTTAACATATTTCATTTCATAAACAGAAGTAAGTCTAACACCACCCCCCGAACCACCCGTTAAAGAAAATTGACCAAAAATATTTATTTCAGCATCAGAAGAAGCAACAATTGTGAATGTGTGATTCCCATCATAAATTTTTTGAGAATCATGAGAAGCCAAAGTGTACTGTTGATTACTTCCATTGAATGCTTTTGTTTGTAATCTGTTTCCATCCAAACCTTGAAAATATGAATCAACCAAGCTAGGAGAATTAACAGGAGTCATATCTTGTAACGGTTTTATTGTTGCGGTTGTTGGATGATAAACACCCGGTCCCTTTCTCCAGGGATCTGTCCTAGCGATTTGAGCCGCACAAGCATAAAATTGTACTGTACCACTATCAGCGGTCAAATACATTCCCGCTCTATTAGAACCGTCCAAAGTAAATTCATTTGTGACTGAAGAAACATAAGACGAATCTCGATAAATCCGAACCCATGTATCAGGCAAAGAAGCGAGATTGATTCCCCACAATCCGAATGAAGCCGCATACACTTGACTGATATCAAGTGTACCAGAAACACTTACTCGCTTAATCCAAATCGATGGTTCAAAAGTTTGGCCAGCTGTCATTGTAACCATTTGCGAAACACCCGCAACACCACCAATGGTTCCAACCGTTATCAATTCAGCAGTATTCGCACCACCCTCCGGGCATACCGCTTGATCAACAGTAACAGTTGCACCCGCGTCAACCGTCCAACCTGTACTGGATAGTGCTTCACTATTCTGCAAATAATTGCTTCCAGAAATATCCAACAGGTTTCCAGCCGCGTCAATCGTACTATCATATTCAGCAATAGTAGTTGATCGAGTCAACCCTCGAAAAGAAGTTCCACCGAATCCAGCTTGATAATCTGCTTTCCCATAGTTACTACATAGCAAAGCAACTATGAAAGAAAAAAGAATCAGAAAACTAAATTTAACAGTTTTCATTATTCACCCCTTTTCTTGGGCTTCAAATTCTTATCAGCTTTCACATAATTCAAATCATTCCTTCCCATCCATTCGACTGGAAAGAAAACTTCACTATCAGGATCAGCCAAGGTATCCCCTAATGGAACCTGATCAGGATCATCCTTATTCGTCTTCTTTGAGTTGACTCTGAGAAATCTATTTCTCTTCTCATGTCTGATCAATTGTTCCATACCAGCCCCAACAAAATAAGATGAATCGGCAATCTTCAAACAATCATTCCCTCGAAACATAGCAGACCAAAAACAATAATCCTTATCAGCAAAATTCAAATCGCTATCTTCAGAATTAGGTATCTTCTGAAAAGCCGCACCATTTATCAGATACCTTTCCAATAAAAAGAGATTTGGATAATCCTTTCCTTCCTTTACTCGCATAGGTGCGCGGATAACCAAATTGCAATATCCTTCCGGGGGAATCGCATTACTCAAAATACTTTCACCAAAAATAGTTTGTAACTCTTGACCTTCGATACTTCCCCCGGAAAATCTAACCAACACCCCACCCTCTGATATCGCAACTTGATTCACAATTTTTGCAGTTTCCTCTTTCATGATTTGGTAAGTCAATCCGCTTGCAACTGCAATCCCCAAAATTGCAGCTGATACAACTGTTGTTCTATTTGTCATGGAAACCCCTTTGGTCTAATCGATTAGACTTTTCGCTCTGTCACTTTCACCTTTGCGTTTTCCAAACCTAATTCCCAACAGAAAGACATTGCGGCTTTCCTCGCATCACAATCACCACAAGTAAAGAAATCAGCCATGATGCTTTTGTGCTCTGGATAGGTATGAAGTGAAGCATGGGATTCGGAAAGTAAAGCTATCATCGTTACACCTTGTGGATCAAATTTATGAAAGGTAACGCTCAAAACAGTTGCTTTGCTTTCTTCACAGCACTTCCGCAAAATCCTTTCTAGGGTTAAAGGATCATCTAACAAATCTGGAAATTTTGACCTTCCATCAACCGTTACATGAATTCCTTTTGGTTCCATAACAAATTGTCCTTAGAAAAAAATACCGAACATTATGTCAAAAATGAATTGGGGGTTATCGCTCTATACTTGATCGTAAATAGAACCGTAACACTGCCCGCACCCGCACCCGCGAAAGTGCAAATGATAGTTTTTCCCGCACCCAATTCAGTAGCTACAAGAGCAGATACTTGTTTGTCCACACCATCCAAACTTGTCTTAACCCCAACCACAGCTGTAATAAAAATTACAGCATCAGAAGCACCACCAACAACCTCAATCGAATCCAAATTTGCATGGGTAACAACCGTTTTTGCTGTAACAGATTCAATCAAAATAGAACCTGAAACAGTACCCAAAACAATATCCCCAACATTTGCAGCATTAGTTTTGGATACTTGAAATATCTGCACTCCATCTGTTATCGTTCTTCCGCTTTGCGTATTTGTCATGATTCATTTCCTTTTCAAAAAGTATATTCGATTGGACTAACCCTTATTCAACGTCAACCAACCATCAGCGGTTGTATCAGAAGAAGCCGTTGATGCAACTGCCCTAACGTAATTGTATGCTCCATTCGAAACGCAATACACACAAGTTGTTCCCGAAGCCGCTGTATCGCAATCCGTCCAACCTAGATCCCCCGTCCAACTGGTATCGTCGGGGGAAGATTGAAATTGCAAATTGTTGAAAGCCGCACCACTACCACCCCCAACATTCTTCACATACATACAATAATTTGTGTAACCAATCACTTGATAAGAAGCAACAACAATATCTGTTCCAGCACTATCAACCGCTGTCGTTTTCTTGGTAGGTGCTAAATTGTAAACAGATTCGATCCTAACTTTCCGATATCCATTTGCCGCGTCTTCCCCTGGCCTAACGCTGATATCCGTTGTCTGCAATTCATTGCTCGCACCCAACCGCATACGAACCCAATTTGATCCATTCCATCCATGATTGAAAGCACCAACATAAGGAGCAACCGCCGTTGATGCAACCGTATCACTCGATAATGCTGCACCCGTTAATCTTCTAGAAACCGCACCATCCCAAAATGCACCTAATGAAAGAACAACGGGTGCAACCGTTGAAGCTAGACTGTCATCATAAGTTTCACCATACCAATAGGAACCTTTGGAAGATACGCCATTATAAAATGTACCCAAAGAAAGAACAGCGGGTGCATTAACCAGATCCATGGAATTATCCCAAGCTTCACCAATCCACTGAATATTTTTTGAACCAGTTGTATCTCGATAAACAGTCAAAGCATTCACATTCGGAGCAGCTGTTACAACCATATCAGTAGACCAAAGCGCACCCGCCCACTGAATATTTTTTGAACCAGTTGCATCCCGAAATACATTGAACGAATTCACATTCGGGTTGGTAGTAACCCCCATATCAGCATCCCAAACTTCACCCGTCAAACGTCTTGAGTTTGACCCATCCCACCATACGCTAAAAGCATTGACATTTGGATTGTTGGTTGTTGCTAAAGCATCATCCCATGCTTCGCCTGCCCACCGAAGTTGTTTGCCATTGATCGCATCATACCAAACATTGAAGGAATTGACATTCGGGTTTGTGGTATATCCAAGTTCAGCATCATACGTTTCGCCTGTCCATCTATAACCCTTTCCAGAAATACCTTCATAAAAAGCAGTCAACCCAATAACCGAAGGTGCTACCGTGATTTGATCAATTCCATTATCCCATGTTTCACCCGACCAACGGGAACCTTTTCCAGTCATCGCATTATAAAAAATACCAAACGAAAGCACACCAGGAGCAGTTGTAAGATCCATCGAAGTATCCCAAACTTCACCTTTCCATCTTTGAAAATTGGTTCCATTGTCGAAATGGTTCAAACTAACCCCATATAAACCAGTTTGTGTTCTACTGATCGTATCACCCGAAGCACCCGAAGTGCCGCCAGTTGGTTGAGTCATCCTATCCCAATGACTCCCAACCGAATCCCAAACCATGTTATAAGTGAATTCATTTGTTCCATTGATAGCCGTATTTGCTACTCCATCAGCACCCGCAACCGCACCCCTCGCTCGATTCCAAGCTGTACCAGTACCAGTAAAATACATCGGAAGGTTGATAGTGGGCAACATAGAAGCAGTGGAAGAATTATAAGAATCACCCGATACCCCTTGCGAAACATTCACCCAAGTTCCGGGTGCGCCACCATACAATTGCAAACGAGCATATCCCTGATCACGATCCCACTTCCCCAAATTGGCATTGTAAAACATCGGAAGATTATAAACAAAAGGTGCGGGTGTACTGTTAGAAAGAGAGTCTACAGCTGCATTTTGACCTTTCCAATTTGCCCAAACCGTTCCTGTATACCACTGGGTATTTGCACTTGACGAACCGCCACCAACAACAGTTGTATACAAAGGATTCCCACTTGACGTTCCCGCTCTGGCTTGGGTACATGTCAACCATTCCGCCGTTGTTGGATTGGTCGCACTATTCACACATTGTTGGGGTATTCCGATTTTCACCGGATCAACGGCATAAACACTTGCAGACAAAAGCATTGCAAGCAAAAAGATAGAAAGCTTTTTCATCTTTTGATCTCCTGTAATGATTTGAGGAAGGATAAAGCGGTTGGATGAAAGCGCAACTTGGAGGCATTCCCTAAAATTTTAACACAAAATTTCATCCAACCACTTTCTTAAGTGGGATGAAAACAAATCACCCCTCGATTCCAAGAACCTTTTTTTGCTTATCCCAAGCGATATCCAACTGAAGCTTCTTCTTTGCGATTGCTGTTACAACCTTATCTCTGTCTTCCGAACGATCAGAAGCAAGTGGTCTTCCGATTTTGTCAACCTTCTGAACCTTTCCGTTCAACTCGAATCCCTTCAATCGGTCAAAGGAACCGAACCCAGGATCGGGATTCTTCAATCGAGTAATAAGCCCGATTGCCTGTTCTTCCGTCAAGAGATAAACAGGATCGTATTCACCATTGACGGTTCGTTTCCTTTCCATGAATTTGGGAGTATCCCCCCATGCAATAGCCGGTTCAGAGTACTGTCTGAATTGAGATCCTTTCAACACATCCCAGGATGGTACTCTCACGGTTCCATTTGCATTGTTGTGAATACACATCTTCTGTACTGCTCCCGAGATATTCACAAACTCTGGAATTGTTCCATCCTGATCCGGAATGGGTTTGGAATAATCGTTTTGGTTGATCATTGGAACCCTAACTTTGTTCCCGTCAACGTCAACCAATTCCATAAACTGCCCCATACCAGTCTTTCGAATTCCTTCTTCCCTAACAACTTCCCTTGCCATTTGAAACCTTCCTTTCCTTGACTCCAAATGTTAGATAAAAAAACGGTTGAGAGAATGTAATATGAAAATTCTCTCAACCGTTTTACATTCTCCATTAAATCTTTAATGGAGTCAAGGAAAAAATCAAACCACCGTCACGGTTCCATAGAACTTTCCGTTGACAACCTTGAAGCCGAACCGAGTGAGGTATCCCCTGCCCGGTTGCATCTTGGTATTGTGAATCGTCGGGGTTGTCCAAACAGGCACATACGGTAAAAATGCCGCACCCGTATACAACCACGAATCACCCTTGTGTCCAATCAGGGCTTTGTCTTTGGGGAAGAATGGATCTTCATACACAATATAACGATTGTTGAGGGAACCGAACAGGGACGGTCCAGTCACAATCTGAGTGGAAAGCGCGTCATCCGAAAACGCAAGTCTGAACCCATTCAGCTTCCGAAGCCGCGAAGCAAAGGTTGTACCGCAAAGGAGAAAGTTTGCATCAACAAACACTTCATCCTTAATCTCTTTGTTTGAATCTTCGATGGCATCCCAGATTGATTCGTTGTATTGTTTTGGATCGGCGTTTGACCAAGGATTTGGCGAAGCGGGTTGGCTCGAAATCCAGTTGGTGTTTGCATGGGCGCGGGAGATCAACTGATTCAAACAATACCGATTGATCTCTCTCTCAATCTCCAGACCCAACATCTTGATCACTTCAGGTTCCAGTTGCAGCTTGTGATATGCAGCAAGATCCTGTTCAGCTTCGATGTTCCAAAGACCCTTCAACTTCTTGCTGATTGCCGAAATGGTGCTGGAAGTGATATTCATGTTGATTTCTTTGGGTTCCTGGCCTTCACCCGGATCATCAGAATAAGCCGGATCTTCATTCTGATAAATCGAGGAACCAGCACCATAAGCACCACCCGCCGTTCCATACCCGAAATCAAGCGTGAAGACCTTCCCGGTTGCTTGCGCCATGGCATGAACAGGGACGATCTGATTCATGAAAAGACGGGGCCAGATCTTCCGGATGAGCGGAAGTTGCCAGGTCTGATTTGCAGCAATCGCACCCGTTGTGGTCGTTTCGAAAATCCCCATTCCCTGATTGCTGGAATCCATCATCTTCCGCATGTTTTCCAGCATACACTCGGTCAACCATCGCCGCTTGACTCGATCCTGTTTGGAAACCTTGTAGTGATTCAGGACAGGATCGTTTTCGAGATCCACAAACTCTTTCGCATTTCCACTCTCATGAATCGCGGGATTGAAAAAATAATCCCATCTCTTCTTCCGGTTGATGTCTTCATGCAACCACGGCATAGAATTTTCAATCTGAGAAACTTGCTCGTTCAAATCTGTTTTTTCCATTGACACTTTCTCCTATCATTGAAGGTTTGAAAAATCCAATCGCTTGGAGTTTCTCAGATATGAGACAGGATCGAAACCTGTCTTGTCTGCTCCACTGTTTCCTTGTTCTCTTCCTTGCTCTTTTCCTTCTTTGCTTCCATCACATCATTGTACATCATGACACCCGCTCCACTCGGAAGCTTCGAAGAATCGATTCCAAGAGTGGAAATGAATCCCTCAACAAACGTGATCTTCTTCTTCAGCACATCAGGAAGAATCTGTTCAGTCAAGGTGCTGATGTCGAGATCCATCATAACCTTTTCCTGGACAAAGCCCGGCTTCGATTTGAGGGATTCGGAAACCAAACTCTTCATCCGAACGATTTCCTGATCCCTTGCTTGGGCAGTCTTGAGTTTCTGATTCTCTTCCTGCAACCCGGAAATGGATTTCTGCATTTCCTGAATCTGTTTGTCCATCTCTCGATTCTCTTCCTTTGCGGGTTTCTTTGCCGCAACAACCTTTGTTCCACAAGCCGGGCAAAACTTCGAACCCTTGGGAACAGTTGCATCACATTCCGGGCAGGTTGCCTCTTGTTCAAGAACCGCGTCATCGATTCTCTCGAACTTGGAAAGGAAATCCTCACTCTGGATATACTCTGCAACCTGTTTCGTCACTTCCGTTTCCATCTTCTGATTGAAGGATTCCTCTTGGGTCTTTTCGAAATCCTTGACACTGCTCTCAATCAGACCCTTGATTTTCTCACTCTCGAAAATCTTCTTCCACTGATCTTCCGTCAACTTGGTCAGATCGAATTCCATTTGCAAATCCTCGCTTTCTTGAAATGTTGAAATTGTAGCACCCGAAACGCTCTGATCCATAACGAAGTCATAACCCTTCAATTCAAAATCTTCATTCAACACTTTGACTTTTTTCCCGATGTGTTCAGGATTGGATTCTGCTAGATAGTGATCTTTGGTAATTGTCTGCTCTGTAGTAGATCCTCTTGCGCGGGATGAAATGCCCAACTTGTAACCAGCTTTCGCAAGGGCTTTCACATCCCTTCCCTTTGCGGTATCGGCCAAATCAGCAACACCATAAATGATCCCTTGCTCATCCATTTCAAGAGAAATGGTTCCACCTACCGCCGATGAAAGAGAGGGTGGATCAACAACAACCGTACCATCCGGCTTTTCTTTTCTTCTGGGATGATCAGACAACATCAGAATTTCGCGGTTTGACATCTTCTCTTTCAGACTGCCCATTTCCCTTTCCATCAAACTTCGGGGATAACAGGTTCCATTGGCTGTTACCTTATTAGCATGTCCGAAAACCCCTCGCACCCGCGCAATCACACCTTCTGGAAGTTCACTCTTTTTTCCTTCTGTCACATCTTCAAGAAATTCAAACTTTGACCAAACGGGAATATCTTCAAAAAGATATCCAATTTCTTTCTTTTTTCTACCCATTAGATCCCTCACTTTCAGGATCAAGTTTCTTATTACGTAACCTGATCCCATGCTTTTTCATCATCTGTTTTATAGCAGATTGTTGATCGGTTGAATTCAACTGGGATACCGCATTGTCGATAATCCCTAGAATTCGATCCTTATCCGTTCGATTGTTTCTTGAACCAGCTTCCAGTTGAAACTTATCCATGGCTCGATCCTTGATTGTTCGTTTCAATTCCAACCAATCGGATTTGTAAAAACGGTTTCGAATGGGTTTTCCATGACCACTCTTCATCTCGATTTCACGCACTGCACACCAAACTTTTTGTTTGTCCTGTATCTCATGGATTGAGTGCATTCTCCTGAAATCATTTTTAGCCAAACGCAAGGCAACATCTTTCTTGTGTTCAGCTTCGTTTATCAAACGATCAATAATTGTTGCTAACCGAATAGCTTGCGATTCGGTCAATTCCACCCCATCAACTTCTAATGGATACTCAAAAAGTTTTACTGATTGAATCGTATGGATTGGCATGGCAAGAACCTTTATCTATTGTTTACGGTCAAAGGGAAACCATTTCTTTGTCATGGGTATTCGACCAAACCAAAATACTTTCTTCCCCTTCACATAATCTTTCGCATTTTGCAAAGCTTCTTCCATTCCAATACAGGTTGGACAGATCGGATTCCCTGTCCTTAGATCATAAACAGAAAATGTCTGCATTCCGTTTATAATCTTAGGTCCACAAATTCTGCATATGGTGTATTTCAATTCGGGTCGGGGGAAGATATGATCATTGGTAGGTCCACTGAATTCGATTTGCTTTAGCTTGCTCATTTTTTGAATATCTCTTTTAGAGCAACCTCAACCAATCCTTTCACCTTCTTCTTTCTCTTCTTACAAGCTTCATCAATTTCATCTTCAAAATCTTTACCAGCCAACATGGTTGTTCGAAGCATAACAGGTTTCTTTGGCTTCTTCTTTTTCTTCTCTGGTTTGTTATTCGGCGCAATGTCTGTTGAACAAGTTACCATTGATTTTTCCTTTCATGGTTTAGGTTTGACAATACAGATAAATCAACCAAACAAACCCAATGACAGTTATAATAACTGTCATCCCAAAAATCAACACTGAATCACTAACAACCTTCCCATCCATTGGTATCAGCTTCTTTCTCTTTTTCATAGATCAATCCTTTCAATCAAAATCATCATGATTAAATTTAGAAGCCTTTATGTGTACCCAATTGGGAATATCATTTCTCATATTGACAACCCTCGCCATGATATTTTGATTGCGACAATTCCAGCATAGATCGTGATCCCCCGCTTGTTTCCAACCTGACTCTTTCAACTCTTTCCGCATTAGACTTGGCTTCTTTTCACCCCATTTACTACTATCACCTACATTGCCGCACTTCGAACAAACGATGGACACTTTAACCATGGCTTCATCCTCCCAAACCCCATCCGGTTGGGGCAGAATAGGGTCTAGGCGGCTATCCCTTACCTACCCCTTGACCGGGATAGGGGTAGGGTCCAGGATACCGCCTAGACCTTCCTTGTGGACCGTTTAGACGGCTTCACCTTCGGCTTCATCAGCTTCCTTTTCTTATCAACCCGTCTTGGTTTGCACAAATCAAAAACTTTCTGATCCTCTTGCGCTCTAATATCCGCTTCAATTTTTGATCTCATAACAAACCCAATCAAGGTTTGGTTCTTGGTTGCTAGTTCCACTTCAGAAACTTTTTCGTCCAATCGATTAGACTTTTTTTCTTCTGGTTCAGCATCCCATTCTTCATCATCCTGTAATAAATCCTCCCATGCTTCATCATCAACATCTTCTGGAATGGAGTCATCAGAGAAAGTTCCAAACTCGACATTCGTCCGATTCGGATATGGTATAGAAAGCAATTCGATTTCTCTTTTGATGTACCATTCTGCTTTCTTCAAATCCTGGATAGCATCAGCCGTCTTTAATCCCGCTCTCCAAATATACTTGATCGCTGAACCAATATTAAAATCAAAGTGCTCTGCAATGTCAATACACTCAACCCCGGATGGATGCTTATTGTAGTGTTCAGGATGATTCACGGTTTCCATTGCTACTTATCCTTTCTCCAATAACGTACAGTATGAAAGTTCGTCTTCTCCAAAACCATACCTTCCCTATTCATCAGCTTGTGCAAACCCACTTTATCAGGAAGGTGCATTTTCTTAGGAGCTAATCCGCCCCACCCTCTTTTCATGAACGGCGATTCCTCAATTATCTTTCCTCCCCTTTGTAAACTCGATATCAGATTCACTAGCAGAGTTTCATAATTCGGAATGTGCTCTAACACATCTTGCAGAATGATCGTCTTGAAATACCCATTACTGAATTCCTTCCAATCAGTTTTGACCGGAAGGAAATCGCAAGACAACCCTCGCTTCATCATCCGATGTTGAAAGAAAAGAGTTTGCAGATACCCTATCTCAAAATACCAGCACTTGATATTTCTCTTTGTCAGAAACAAAACATTGATCCCTATCCCTGCCCCATAATCAAGTATCGGCTGATCCTTTTCTGTCAACTCAAATACAGGTAGCCAAGGT
>Ga0315284_10010641_pt1 | contig 13102 bp, 8 predicted proteins | sample YL17G09_16_MG_FD_203696 | JGI IMG/M metagenome (GOLD analysis project Ga0315284, IMG submission 203696) | Sediment microbial communities from Yellowstone Lake, YNP, Wyoming, USA - YL17G09_16 | ecosystem: Environmental > Aquatic > Freshwater > Lake > Sediment | place: USA: Wyoming | collected... | reverse complement strand
ACTATAAAATACTAAAAATGGATCCGAAAGAGCGATTTTACAAAACAATAAAACGACAGCCTGTTGACAGGGCCACTACATGGATTGGAATGTCAGTACCATCTGCAATGCCAGGCCTTTTAAAGTATTTTAAATCATTTTCTATAGAAGAGATTAAGATTAAACTTGAGGAAGATATATGGCCCATTAATGTGCCATATAACAACCCGCCTACTAACGATATTGGTTGTGCCTTGAGTTTTGCCAATTCAGGCATCGGTGGTGCACAAGATGCAATTGATCCTCAATGGAGTAACATAGTCTTATCAATGAAGCTCCCCGCAGCAAGCTACGGGGTATCTTAGTCGTTTTTTTATTTATGAATTCGCTGCAAGCAGCGGAGAACTGACCCCTAAAAGAGATTAGATGAAGATGGATATATCATTATTGAAAGCTCAAGCAATAAAACATTTACAGCAATGCAAAGGATTAATCCTGAGTTAGTAAGATACCAGGAATATTTATTATTTTGTTGCAACCTTAGTGTTCTGTATTGTTAACGAAAAAAGATAATTTAAACAGAAAAAGATGGGAAGAAAAAGAATTTTCAGGCAAGCATTGATTCTTATTTTATCGGGATTTATAATTTCGAATATCTCTGTTGGGCAGATTCCGGGTCAGTTCAATCTGTCAGGAAAATGGAAAGTGACCTGGAATGATGGTAATCATGGTCCAAACGGGATTGAAGAATTTAGTGGGATAAATCCATTGAATGACACATCAAGGTATATGGATGTTGATGTACCCATGGACCTTATTGTTGCTATGAAAAAGAAAGGGATGATTGGCGATCTGAACTATGGTATAAACTATCTGTCAGCACGATGGGTGAGTGAGCAGTACTGGCAATATTACAAGCAGTTCGATGCTCCCAGGGAAGCTTTAAACAAATCGGTTTGGCTGAAATTTGACAGGTTGGATTATTCTGCAAAAATATTTCTGAACGGGCAGCCCATCGGAAGGCATGATAATGCATTTATCCCTTATATAATAGATATAACAGGTAAATTGAAAGAAGGGACCAATATTCTGACAGTTGGTATTGAGAGCGGACTGTATGATGCAGCAGACAAGAATTTGTCTGACTATAATAATGCCCTTAGTGTTCATCTTAACAAACGGCACTGGTTGCGCAAGCCTCAGTACCAGTTTGGATGGGACTGGAATCCACAGCTGATCAACATTGGTATTACCGGAGATGTCTCTCTCATTTGGCGAGATGAAGCTAGATTAGATAATATTGTACCTTGGATAGAGATGACCGATGACCTGTCGGCAGCAGATATTACAATTAGAACATTCATTGAAGGTACGAAAGGTGCTAGCAAACTTACGATAGAAGCAACCCTTGTTGAAACGAACCAGAAGGTTTCAACACAAAGAGCTGCATTAAAAGGGATTAATCCTTATGAACTTAAGATGCGGGTCAATAGGCCAAAGTTATGGTGGCCAGTCGGACATGGCGATCCAAATTTATATACTCTGAGGGTTGATGTAAAAAAAGATGGGAAAGTGATAGATTCCGGCTCCCGGAGAATTGGTTTCAGGAAAATAGAGGTTGACCGGTCCCAACACCCGGTTGAGGGAAATTATTTTACTATAAAGATAAATAACCGTCCTGTTTTTATGAAAGGAGGCAACTGGGTACCTGCTAATATGATCTACAGCAGCGTTGACAGTAAACGGCTTGAGAAACTGGTGGATATGGCGGTTGATGCGAACTTTAATATTCTTCGGATCTGGGGGGGAGGTCTTTTTGCGGGTAATGAGTTGCTCCGGTTATGTGACGAAAAAGGACTGGTTGTGTGGCATGATTTTCTGTTCGCATGCTCCAAATATCCCGGAGATAATGTTGATTTTTATAATAATGTAAAAAGGGAAGTGACCTGGGCGGTCCGTGAATTTGCATATCATCCCTCTTTAATTGTCTGGTGTGGAAATAATGAACTTGAATGGGGCACTTGGGCCTGGGGTTATGTAAGTAGTAGTAAGGTTGTTCCGGACTATATCATTTACCACCATTTGATACCGGTCATAATGAAAGAAGAAGATCCGTACCGTTTTTATTGGCCAAGTTCTCCCTATTCAGAGAATTTTGAATTTCCCAATAGCCCCATAACTGGCGATCAGCATCCATGGGGAGTTTCACTTCAAAAGGACAGCACTAGTATCTGGGCCTACAGAGATTATGTGGACCGTTTTCCGGACGAAGGGGGAGTTCTTGGTGCTAGTTCTCCTGCCACACTACGCCAGTTCCTGCCACCTGATGAGCTATTTATCCGATCCTTTTCATGGGATTTGCATGATAATATGATGAATTTCTTGACCGACAAAAAAGGTATAACATATAAATTTGTAGAAGATTGGCTCGGCAAAGATTATAGGAAAATGAGTTTTGATGATTATGTCTTTGCCAGTGCGTTGCTTCAGTCGGAAGGATTAATGGAGTACATCAATAATTATCACAGGCGGATGTACAGCAGCTCAAGCGCCATATTCTGGATGTATAACGACTCCTGGCCGGTTACTCACGGATGGACCATTGTTGACTACTATCTTCGTAAAAAACTTGCTTACCATCCTGTAAGAAGAGCATTTGAACAAATATGTGTAGTGGTGGCTGAGGAAGGTAATAAGATCAACATCTATGGGATAAACGACAAACAGGAGTCTTGGAAAGGCAAACTTCAATATGGCCTGTTTGAGACAAATGGGAAATTATCTGTTAACGAGTCTAAGACTGTAACCTTACCTCCGAATGTATCAACGATAATTGCTTCGTTCGGCAAGGATGTTTTCGAAAAGGCAGGAATTAAAAATCATGGTGCATTTGCCGTATTGAAGAATAATGATACAATTATTTCACAGCACAGGTTATTCCTTGCGAAATTTAAAGACCTTGTTTTGCTGAAACCTCCGATTTCAATCGAACAAAGTGGTGGCAAGGCCATTATTACTTCTCTGGTTTATGTATGGGGACTTTGTCTTGACATTGATGGAGAATCAGATATCAGCGACAATTGTTTTGACCTTCTCCCAGGTATTCCATATATCGTTAATCTGGGTAAGGATGAAAAGGTCGAAGTCAAGATGACAGGTAATGACTTAATGAACAGGTGATTAGTTGTTATTAATATTCATATAAAGTAAATTAAAGTTATATCCAAAATTGATTTAGAAATTTAGGTATTTTAATATTAAAACCATGAATAATTATTCTTTATTAAAAATATTATCGCTTCCGTTGGCTTTTCTGTAAAAGCCAGTAGTGTTGACCCTGGTAGACACGATTTTCCAGAAACATCGGATTCTTTTCCGGTTTTCCAATGCCATAGGCAGGAATGATCACTTTTTCGTACCACGCTGAAGCAAAAGCTTCCCTTTTCCATTCTGAACTGCCAGAGAATGGTACCTTACTATATTCAATCATTACTTAATCTATAAATATTAACATTATAACAAATACAATAGAAATCCTATTGTTTTATCCCCGAATCATAGACCTTAAATCCTCTTGCATTTTCAACCACAATTGTCATGGATGCAGACGGCTTGGTCATCCTGATCGTAGTGGATTCACCAGGATTTAGTACGGACAAAGGATATTCCTTTACAATTTTATTGTTTGAAATTAACAACAGCTTGAAATTCTTCAGCGTATAGGATGGAAAATCTGCCCGGGCACTTATGTTCAGAGCACCTTTGTCATAGGTCACTATCACCGGAGAAAGATCACTCTGGAATGAAGTGTAGAGGCCTCTAGGTTTTCGGCTGGCATCAACAATTCCCCACTCTCGATAACCATCTGGATTGGTGTTGGTAAATCGACTCATGTAGTCGTTGAAACTCCAGTAGGAAATTCCACACACATATGGATTACGCCTTAAGATCTCAATCACACCTTTGAGATTGTCTATGCGCTGTTGTTCACTCTTCACCTGATCTGCCCTTAATCCGAACTCTGATACAAATACTGGCTTATCAGGATATTTCTTATGGATGTTTTGCAGGGATTTTTCAAACTGTTCCAATCCTGAATAAAGGTTGATGCAGATAAAATCACAGTGCCGGTAACTGTTATGAGGAGACAGCAGGTTTTGGGCGTTTCCGGCAGAGCCCAGCGACATAAAAGTGATAAGGCGTGTTGTATCCAGTTCCAGGTATTTGTTACGCTGAAAAAGTGTCCAGTCATCTCCTTCGGGGGTCCAGCTCTGGTACTCATTTCCCGTACTCCAGGCTACAATGGAGGGACTGTTCCAGAAAGCTTCGACCATCTCCGTCATCTGAGCGCGAAATTTCTCTCTCAAGGTAGAATTTCCCAATAATACAGCAGAGAAACCCCAACTCGGGATTTCGGCAAAAATGAGCGATCCGTTTTCATCGGCCCATTGGTAGAAATGTTTACTGGTAGGTGTGTGGCACAGTCTGGCCATGATCATGTTCCCATTTCGCTGTAAACCCATATCCAACGCAGCGAGTTCTGCAGGGTCAGTTGATCCGTACTTCGGATGATCAGAATGACGGTTGGCCCCTGCTACCCTGACCGGCTTCCCGTTTAATAGCAGTTGGGTTCCTGACTGTTTAAACTCCCTGATTCCGAAGTAGGTTTTGTAGGATCCAATTGTTTTCTTGCCTGACAGCAGGCTCGACTCCACATCGTACAGGTTGGGATTGTCGAAATCCCACAACAAGGTATTTGAGGCTGATAAAGTATCTTCCATCACTACTTTTTCCTCTGTCCAGGCTTTGAGCCTGATCGTTTTGGAAAGTTGATTCCCTGAGCGTACAGCCTTGTGATTGGTGCGTAGGATGATCGAGGGCTGAAGAGTAATTGCAGTATCCATGAAAGTTTTGTTCTCAATCCAGGTAATTATTTTGAGACGGGAAGTTCCAGTCTGAAGGTTCAGAGAGGATTCTATTTTTTGTTTGGAGATGTAAATTTTTGAGGAGACTTCAAGCGTCACATCCCTCGTAATTCCCCCGAATTCATACCATGGGAAAAGCTGGTCGTTGGGATTTTTGCCGGTTCTTGCCCCAGGAATCGCCAGCTGGTCCCAGGAGTTGTCAGCTTCAACCACCAGGAAATTTACATCCGGAAACTTTACCCTTTGAGTAATATCCAGGGTAAACGGGGTATAACCGCCTTCGTGCATTCCCACAAGTTCTCCGTTAAGGAATATGCGGCACTTGTAATAAACCGCCTCAAATCTTATTCTGACTGAAGAACTGGCAACATCAGCCGGAAGTTTAAATCCTTTCCGATACCAGGCTTTCCCAATGAAATTATAGCGTGGATCAATGCTCCAGCAATGGGGAACATCAACCTGATCCCATTCAGATGGCAACAGGCTGAGGTTGTCTTTGGCTATTTCCCAGGGTTGGTGCCAGCCGTTCTGTTCTCCCACATTCGTCGGATCAATGGCAAAGCTCCATTTCCCGTTCAGCGATATCAATTGTGCCTTAATTGAACCGGCAAAAAATATTATTACAAAAATCAAAAAAAGCTTTCTCATAACTCAATTTTTTAGTGTTTGGTGAAATTATTGAAAGATTGAAAATAGGATGGGTTTATAAATAAATTATGGTACATCTAAAAACTATCTTACCCATTTTTCAACTCTTTTAATGATGCCGGGTTGAATATCCGGATCAGCTGCAATACAAAGCATCAAACCTTTTGGATCCATTGTACCAATAAAGTCTTCCAATTCGCTAACCTGAACATCAACTACAACTGATTTGCCAGCATTCTGAATTTTTTTTATAAACGGGACCCATTGCATAATTGGGAAATCGTCGCCAACACCCTGAACCCATTGAATGGCATTTACTTCAGGCATAGCCAGTATATGATCAACATGGGTGGCGACACCTTTTCCATCCAAATGAAATACATTATGGGTCATCGGTTTGATCTCCCTTTGAATGACCGGTAAAATGAATTCCTCAAACTGTTCGGGAGAAATCATCGCTGAAAGGTCGCAACCGGGAATGTGCATTTTACCAAAAGAAGGAATTCCCATCCATGATACGGAAGGTTGGTTGTGCTTTTTCAAAATCGAATCAAAATGATCAAAAATTAATTGAAAATCCCTTGAAGAAATATCAATCAATTTTTTTACCATGTCAGGTTCAAGCAAGAAATCCATGCAAAGTTGCTGAGGATCGCGAAATGCTGCCGCACAGTCCAACCCAGGGTGCAAATCAGTATATCCAACCAGGTATTTACCATTACAACGTTTCAATGCTGCATTGGTCATTTCTTCGATCTTTTGGAAATAAGGATTGTTGAAATCAAGTTTCAGATTATCCAATTGCGACCAATCTTTAAGATTTGATATTGCATAAGATGTTACCTCCTTGTATTCCAGTTCGACACCATAAAAAGCGGTATATACTTCCGGCCCCAGATTTGGCCAGAACACAGGGAAGGTCTCGGCGTTGTAAACTGAATGACTCAATTGATGTTCAAAAAGTTCAATTTGGTAATCGGTGTCCCACCAACGTTCCTTCAGTCCTGCCCACGATCTTCCTTCTAAAAGACGTGCCGAGCTGTATTCAGCGTTATGAGCGGAAAAACGGATTGGGGGACGATCAGTTATTTCCTGATTATACCAGGCGTAAATACGTTTCATGCATTGTTCGAAATCCGGTTTTTGTTCCAGTTCTACATTCCACCAGGGTTCATTTAATTTCATAAATTAATATATTATCTGACCTTTAAAGGAATGGCAACGGTGAAGAACGATGTAGAAGCGGCGGTGTCATCAGCATTCGATGCAGAAAACATAAGAACCACAGGAATCCCATTCTCGAAATAGAGTTGCGGACGTTCAAACCTTTCGAGTTTCTCCTTACGGCCATCTTCCCAGGTGAGTTCTGTTGTGGCTACCAGAGTATGCGCTGAAAGTTTCCAGTCAGAACCGTTTGACGATTCAAAAAGTGCAGTTGACGTACCCTTTCCGGTAAAGATGCCGTTCATATCTTTTACAATTGCCCAATACCTGTCTCCGCTGTACCAAATAAATGGGTCTTCAGCGGCAAAATGAACCCCCTCCTTCGTGAAAATTGGGTTCATTTGTTTCTTAAACGGCCCGGTCGGGCTGTCGCTTGTCGCCACCAGATGTACTACTGGTCCTCCAAAAGGCAGAGGTGATTTTTTACCCACGCACTTATAGACCATCAGGTAACCGCCGTCGGGACGCTGAGTGACCGATACATTCCCCACCATCAATGCATCCGGTGAACTCGGATCTGCACTCACATCAATCAAAGGCTTGTCGAACCGTTGCCACGGACCATCCGGTGAATCGGCCACAGCGACTCCAATTCTCTGGTTATTCCGATGAACCCAGTTTAACGACCCGGCCGTTTTCACCACTTTGCCATCGCCTCTGTTGCCCATATAATATATGTAGTACTTTTTGCCGAATTTTAATATGGTTGGATTGTGGGTACACATCCCATCCCAGAATTCATTTCCGCGGGCTGGTAATGCCACATTTTTAAAAACAAATGGTCCTATCGGTGAATCACCAACCGCATGTACAACTTCAGAGTGGGTAACCCAAGCGTTGAACCCGTATTCAAGGGGCCAGCGGGAATAGAACATGTGATACTTTCCATCATCCCCCTTTACCATGGTCCGGTCCCAGACATAGTATTTTGGATCAGTGAACTTTGACAAGAGCGGCACAGGCTGCAACATGGCGTTGAAGTTATAATCATTCTCAGCTTTTTTTTGCTGCGAAACGTTACTTTGGGCATCCTGTTTTACCATCGTGTCCGGCTTGCTCATAACCGGCAAAGTGCAACTTTTCTCAAAAGCCATATAACCGTAAGATACCTTTAGACTGCCCTTCAAAATGGGGGAAATTGAATACTTCGCCGTAAAAATTCCGGTATTTGGCCCTGTTTCGGTTACCTCAATACGTTTAGAAGGATTATCGCCTTCACTGACTAAAACCCAGCCTTTTTCGGCTTTTTCCCAGTCCTGGTTAAGTGCAGCCCTGAGTTCAATGATCACTGTTGAGCCAGGTTCAACTGAGGATATCGGATTATTTCTGATATCCCGAATGGCTACAGCTTGTGAGCCAAGTGTCGAAAACATAACAGTGCTGAGCCATGCGCGGTTGCTAATTGACCAGCCTTCGGTTCCATAAATACCTGGTTGGTCGCTAATGGCTGCCGAATCGGGTTTAAAGGGGAATGCACTGTTGGTTGGCGAACCATCGAGGGTTCCGCGGCAATATCCTAACTCGCCGGTACCCCAGATAAAATAGAATGGCCAACCGGTCTCAACACCATCCCAATAACCTTTAAGAGCTACCCTTGCAGAGCTTTTGTTACCTAAATGGGCACCGGCAGGATTGTTGCCAAATACATAGTTCACCTGGCTCCACCCAATAGCGCGCAGTGCAGAGTCATTAAGTACGGCAGCTGTTGCAAAGCAGTTACCCCCCATCCCTGCAACGGTGCCTATCTCCTTACTTTTCCTATGCGCCCATTCAGTATCGCTGTGGGTACGATATTGCCAAAGATTATCTGTTCGTTGTTTAATATAATTGCTATATGCAACCATTTTCTCTTTTGCACCCGGAGGAACTTTATCGGGTTCCATTAAAATAAACAATGCCAGAGCCTGTGGGGTAATATGTTCAGCATTGCGCATGGCCCAGGTATGCCAGGGATTGTAAAAATCCCAATTTTTAATAATATCATTGGCACAGGATTGGGCGTACATTAAAAACCTGGCAGCGCTTTGGCTATTTTCGTTTTTCTCGCATTCGTACATTAAAAGGTTTCGCAACAAACCTTGTCCAAAAGCATTGCCTTGTTCGTTAAACTCGCGATAACCCTCATCAATCCATTTATAACTATAGGTCCAATATCGCACCTCTTTATGCCGATCATATAATTCCCAGTTTTCGAGGCATGCTTTACGATATTTATTATAAGTATCCTCACTCATATAAGGCTTTAAGAAGCTATGATAAAATGCACAAACAGCAGCCAGTTGATCCAGAAAGTTTTGATAATCGAAACTTTCGAGGGTCTGTCCCTCATAGCCATACATACGTACTTTATTATAACTGGTCCAGTTTTCGTAAGCGCCACCGGCTATACCTTTATAATTGTAATTATTATAGGCATAGTCGGCATGCCATAAAAGCAGCTTAACCAAATCGGGCATTTGGCGCCATTCAGCATTATTTTTCTGAAAGAAGTCGTTGTGGTCGCTTTCGGGTTCATTATCGTTGGGTGGCACAACAGCGAACATGATATTTTCTCTGATTAGTCGAAGCTCGCGGTTCCAGCGATCGAACAAAGCCGGGTTTGAAGCGTAAAGCAAGCCTTCAAATGTTGCCTCAAGAGTCTGACCACCACCGTCGCGCGAAGGGCCGCCTCCGGTAATATTAGAGGGCAATGCATTTGAAGAATAGGCACCGCGTACATCAATAAAAAACTGATATGCCAAACGTGAAGAGAGTTTTTCCATTAAATGGTCGGCCACCCAAAAAGGAACACTTCTGCCAATGGCTTTAACGTCAATAACATATTCAACTTGCGAAGCTGATGGATTAAATGCCGTAAAGTTACCTTGTTGCTTTGCAATTTTACCGGTAAATACAATTTTGCCCTTATTGTCCAATATGTTAAAAACTTTGCCATCGGGGCAATTTGGACAGGTAAAAAATTTGGCTTCGTTTAAATTGTAGCCTGCCTGGTTACAAAATACTTTTTGGCTTATCTGGGCTGAAACAGGAAGCGTACAGAATGCACCAATCATTAACAGAACCATCGTTTTATACATATTCTTTTGTATTAAATACAACCTGCCATTTTCAAGTTAATGGAGTGTTGTATGGGTTTGTAATTATTTTATTTCCATATGTTTAGCCAGTTTCCAGTGAGTGTCTTCCCTCTCTAATGCCAGTCTGAGATCATGTTGCAACTAATCGCATATCCTTCCAGATGCTTCCTAGGCATCCATATAAATTTAATTTTCTCATGGTATATAACCTCATCTCAACTCAAGAATCCATTCTCCCTCTTTCAAATCGATGAAATACTTTTCACTCTTTGACTTATCTGCAACTACTTCTCTGCCATTCACCAATATTTTTGAAACAGAAATATTGAGAATTATATCTTAAGGAATTTCAACTTTTGCTGTTGTCCCCCCGGGAACAGAAACCTTAATGGTACTTCGTCGTTTTTCTCTTTTAATTTCGAGATTAATATTGCCTTTTACAGTGGATACAGTTGTATGAAGAAAATTCAGTTTCCCTCTTTGTTCCTGTAGAGGTTCTCAACAAGTATTTCATTTATTACTCCACCCTCGCGCGCCCAACGGTTATTATTGCCCATATGTGAGGTTGCACCAAGAATCCAGAGCCTCACTTCGCTCGACCCGTTTTCTCCAAGTACTGGCCTATCTTGAATCAGGATTACCCTGATCCCGTTACGTGCAGCAGTAAGGGCAGCGCAGGTTCCGGTCATACCACCTCCTACAACAATAAGATCTGCAAGTAACTCGACTACCTTATTTTTACGTTTATCTGGTGACAAATTCTGCTTTAACATAATTAAATTTTATTTTATTTACTTTTTTTTCATGGTACCAAGCAGCATCTTCAAGCTGATTGTTAACAGGATAGCAGATATTCCAAGAGTATAATATTTGCCTCTTTCTGCTATTGCTCCCAGGACACCTATTATTATTCCGGTCGAGAGTATTCCAATGGAAATCATTCTTTTACCAAAAAGATTCTCAGCTTCTGAATCAACAATCTCTCCGTTTGTTCCTGATATGTTCCCGGATTTTTCCAATAAATAGCGCTGATAATTGTCAAATTCAGCGGAAGGTTGATTTTTGATCCTCAGCCAAATCTCAAACAATGCCAGAATTGAGACAGGAACAAGAACACCCAATACCATTTCTGAAGCCCTGGATAATGACACTCCATTAATTGCCGGAAGTACAAATTTCAACGATAGCAAAATCAAAAGGGACAATATTGTTGTTCCCAGAACTGTAAAACTGCTTTGTTTTTTCGAAAACAGGGAACATATTACCGGAAAATACATTGCACCTCCGGTTATTGATGCTACGCTGAGAATAACATTTACAGCTCCACCCATTGACGGGACCATCATACCCATACCAATTACCACGAATCCGACAAAGAAGGTTGCAAGCTTTGCAACACGCATCAATATATTTCCGGAGGAATTTGGGTAAATAGTTTTGTAAAGATCATTTGTAATTACTCCTGCTGAAATATTAAGGAAGCCCTGTACTGAACTGTTGGTGGCAAAAATCAGGCTTATTGCAATAAGTCCCAGTATTCCGGACGGCAATACCGTTTTACACATCAGCATGTAAGCCTGTTCACTCTCAATTCCGACTAAATTCGGGTTAATTGCTCTGTAAATCATAGGAGGCAACATCCAGATAACAGGACTGATTATATAAAATATGCCAAACATTATACCTGTTTTCTTTGCATCTTTAGGTGTCGCTACACTTGCATACCGTTGAATGAAGCTCCATTGTCCTCCCAGGTAAGAGATATTATAAAACAAAAAACCGAGCAGGAAACTGACAGTATATTTATGATCACTCAGATTAAAAAAATCGGGAAGTTGCTGCTCATGTATAGCTTTGACAAATGAAGATATACCACCGACTTTTTCAAAAGATAATGGGAGAAGAATAAGTCCTGCAGCCAGCAATATGATAAATTGCAGTACATCTGTAACCACCACGGCCCACAAACCTCCGAAAGAAGTATAAAGAATTACCATAGACCCTAATGCTGCAACCCACCAATAAAGAGAAATCTCGGTGGCAACCTGGAGAATTATTGCCACAGCATATAAACAAACTCCTTTAAGGAAAACCATGATACCTAAATAAAGATAGGAATAGGTTTTTTGAGTCCGTTCACCAAGACGATTAAATATATATTCCGCAGCTGTTAAGGACTTTGTTTTGTGCCATTTAGGTGCAATAATTAAACCTGTAATAAACCCGGCTACCGACATTGCCCATTGAATGGTTATAGCGACCCAGCCAGATGAATATGCAACTGATCCCCAAACTACAAATGTGGCAGCTGATACAAATCCCATAAATAAAGACAAACCGTTAATCCACCAGGGAACAGCGCCCCCGGCTGCAAAAAAGGAGAGCATATCACTTCCCGTTTTTCTTGAAAAGGAGAGTCCGATAAGAACAATCAGCAGCGAAAATGCTGCAATTACTATGAAATCTGTAATTGTCATCCTTATTTTATATTTCAGTCAGGTTTAGAATTAACGCAATTTAGACCAGTATTTGTTATCAGAATAAGAATTTGTTGTTTTTTTCCCCGGAAACGTTTCCGAAAGCGTTTTAAATTTTCGGAAACGTTTCCGAAAACTATTTTATTATTTACATTTGCTAAAATTAGGAGATCTAAAACTTTGCACCATGAAACATGTAACGATAAAAGATGTTGCAATAAAATTGAATTGTTCAGTTTCCACTGTTTCGAGGGCTTTCAATGATAAATACGATATCAGGAAAGAAACCCGTGAGCTTATTCTTTCAACGGCAAAGGAAATGTGTTATTTCCCCAATCCGATAGCAAGAAGCCTTTTAAAACAATGCCCCAACCAAATAGGGGTAGTTGTACCTGAACTCATCAATCCTTTTTTCCCTGAAGTGATCATGGGTATCCAGGAGTTTCTTTTTGAAAAGGGCTTTCAGGTATTAATTATGCAGTCGAATGAGAGCAATATAATTGAACTGCAAAATATTAAAAAGCTGGAAGATAATTTTGTGGACGGAATTATTCTGTCTCTGTCACAGGAAACACAAAATATTGATTATCTCCAACAATTAATAAGGAAAGGATTTCCATTGGTAATATTTAACAGAATTAATGATTCTCTTCCGGCTTCACAGGTAGTTTTCGACGATTATAAATCAATGTCGTTTAGTTAAGGGAATCTTCTGAAAGGCTTGATTTTACTGTAAATATAGCTAAAATAGTTCTTTGAAAAGTTTGTAGTT